>Ga0307507_10000058_pt1 | contig 164498 bp, 51 predicted proteins | sample 7_EM_MG_FD_207223 | JGI IMG/M metagenome (GOLD analysis project Ga0307507, IMG submission 207223) | Populus trichocarpa ectomycorrhiza microbial communities from riparian zone in the Pacific Northwest, United States - 7_EM | ecosystem: Host-associated > Plants > Roots > Unclassified | place... | reverse complement strand
CTAGCTTAGACAATTCTATGGAAGAATAGATAAAGTATAGGATCCTAGAAGGAGGCAACTCCTACTAGGCTCTTAAAAAGATATTAGAGAGCAAAAGGATAGAAACAAATTGCAAAAGGACAGGGACTGGCATTAGGATTTTTCCTATCATTTTCTCATTCTCTAGTAGTTGTAGCAACTTAGTATTTTACTAAGGAGCTGTAAACCCTTAAGGGTTTATAAACTATTAGGGTATAGCTACTAGTATATGTTAAGCTGCCTAGAGAGGATTCATGTATATAGAACTGTAGCGCCATAGCCTAGAGGCTGCATGCGCAGTATTGTACGTAGTATAATACAATGGATTGAAAAAGAAAAAAAAAAGGATTTCCTTAGTCTTCTTTATAGAAGAACTAGAGGGTAAAAAGTATAGGATATTATTTATACATCTACTTTCTCTAAGGTAATGTATAATCGCTCTAACATATTACTAGTCTAAGTATATTTAATATCTCCTATATAGTATTTATTCTAATTAAATTGCAGACTGTAATCTAGGCGAATCTCTATGTGAAGGCTCAGTCAAAAGAACAGAATCTATTGGTAGCCAGTGAACGAGAATTCCAAGACAAGGACTAGAGGAAGGTCGAGGAAAGGACACGTCTATATACATAGCGCCAAGGGTCTAGGCGAGCCCCTGACTAGGGTCTGCAACAGTACCTGTATTAGCGCCGTGACATTACCCCCCCCTCCAGTAAAGCCTGCCCTTAGGCTTTGTAGTTGTCCTCCCCGTCAAGAAAGCCACGTCGTTTTCCTTCCTAGCACTAGATCTGTTGTAAATTGTCACTGCAGGCGGAGTAGTAAGGGTCGATGAGGTTAGCTGCAGGCAGAGCAGCAAGTAGTTGGTAAAAAAAATTTTAGGCCGTACGGCGCCAGTCCTGACGTTAGGGTTAATACGTATATACAGTCCTGCAGTTCTGCTGCCATATAGCCTGGCCCAGGCCAGTACTACGTATCGCTAAGAGCCTTCCGTTCTTTATTATTCCTCCTAGAACTTTATTATCTCCTACTCTCTACCCCGCCTTTTAAAAAGGCTCGCCCTAAGCCGCTTAGTTAAATCCCCCCCGCGGGGGCTCCTCCCCGGGGTTACTTGGGTTGGTTGGGTTATAAGAACAAAGGGCGGAAAAAAAATCTAGGGTAGATATTATCTCGTCAAGTATCCGTAGGGTCGTAACAGGCATATTGGCGCTATTATTGTTGGTTTATAGCAGTACGGTGCCAGCGTTAGGTGGTAATAGCAGGTCGAATATAGGTCTCGGTCTATCAGCTGGTCGGTAGATCGTAGGCACATTAGCACAATTATTTAGTCGGGTTTAGTTCGGTTGGTGGCAGTATAGTGCTAGCGTTAGTCTTTCCTTATTATTCACCAAAGCTTGCACAGCTCAGTATCAATTAGGGTCGTTTATTATGGCTTATAGCCCAGTTTTAGCCGAGGTCGTTCTTTGCAGCTTGCGTAGCTTAGTATCAGTTAAAAAGAATTGTCCTTCCGTAGGCGTATTAGCACGGTTATTGTCAGGTCGGTCCTTCCGTAGGCACGTCGGCACGTTCGGGTAGTATGTAGATAATCACGCAAGATCGGACATAATATGCTGCACTACGCGTAAGCTGTAGGCGTATCTTTCCATATCTTTATTTTGATCGTCTAGGAATAGCTCCGGTCAGTCAGTTAGTCGGTCGGTTAGGTTGGTTCTTCCAGGCTGCAGCGAACGTATTGCTACTTAACTTACCTCTAGCAAGCTTCTGCGCGCTCGTGTAAGGTAGAATTAATGTTGGTCTTAGAATAATGTGAAGGCTCAGTTAAAAGAACAGAATCTATTAGTAGCCAGTAAACAAGAATTCTAAGACAAGGACTAGAGGAAGGTCGAGGAAAGGACACGTCTATATACATGGCGCCAAGGGTCTAGGCGAGCCCCTGACTAGGGTCTGCAACAGTACCTGTGTCAGCGCCGTGACACTCTAAGACTTATAGAACTATATTAAAGAGAAAGGCGTGCAGAATGCTCTCTTATAGAAGCTATATTAACCTGTTAATATTATGGGCCTTTAATAGTAGTCATTTATATCTAGCTTAGAGTTGAGATTTCGGTATATAATTAAAATTAATCCTCTAGTCTTTGAATAAATCTACTTACACCATAATATAAATTTATATATATACGTCTAAAATTAAAATTGTAGCGCTTATACATTAAGGGGGAGTCATGCCAGTGGCGTTATTGCATTTATCAGCCGCCTAGTGCTCTATAAAATTACAAACCCTATAATATTTGCCACTATAATCTAAAAACCAAGACTGTAGAAGTACGGTAGATAGAAACTAAGAGTTATTCTGTTTAACTTCACCTTTATATTCTTTTAACTCTAAACACTACCAATCGCTAGGAGTACATCCTTTATTAAAATAATTAAGGATATACCTAGCACGCTTATGCCAAGCCTTATTACGCACTGTCTCTAATTTCTGCAGTTACGCGCAGAAGCCACACTAATATTGGAATTAGCCGTTCCGGCCTATATAAGATAACTTAATATCCTCAGAAGGAACGGTACCCTTATATATTTAAAGGTACTACTTAAAGCATTGCGTGTTATAGCTTAGGTCCAGATATTGTTAACCAGTCACCGTTTTTTATGGGCATACCTACATTTCTATCTAAAAGTGTAGAGAATTGTTATAACGGAACCAATCGTTCCTAGATTTGCTTTTATTTAAACACCTTGGATATACGCACGCGTATTCTTAGGTCTGTTTTATAAAATAGTTAGTATCTTATCTTTACTTAGGAGTAAAGCATAAATAAACAATTGGTTAATTAGAAGGTTCCTCTATAATCTTTACGCCTAAATTTTAAACTATAGTTATAGACACTGCGTCTAGCTTCTCTATTGAGATAAGGTGGACTAGGCGAATAGTAATATTAATTTATTTAGATTTAGGATAGGATGCGACTGTAGGTAATATGGTAGGAGACTACTTTATCTAAAGCTCTGAATTAGGTAAGAAGCCGGCACAGATATATCTATAGCGGGTTTCCAATAATCCTAGGCGTGCGTGTTGTCCTTACTAAGGATGACCGCTTACATATCCTAGCGTAGTCCAAAAGGATTAGTAATTAACGCGTTAAAGACTGCGGCCTATATACATACTAAAGGGATGCCTTATATAATAAAAGGCGTTATCAGTACGGCGTATGGGGTTTTTATTAAAGAAAATAAGATTTTTGGGGGACTAATAGGCTTAGGAAGTAGCTTAGGGAACAAAAATACCTAATAGTTAAGATCGCCAAGTAAATTTACTAGTTTCTATAGTATCGGTCTTAATACTAGGCATAGACTAATACTAATATAAACGTTTTCTATCTGGCTCCTTACCTCCCCATTAACCTTTAGAAGCCTAATATCTTTAACAAAGTCCAGTATAAATAAGCCTCCTTAAGTAAGAAGACCTAGAAGTAGGGGGGCTGCTAGCGTTAATATATAAACCACTTAGAAAACTAAAACAGCTTTTCTAAGCAATATCCCTCCATTAGTCCTACTCTTACGCTTTATAGGGTCTATAACATATAGGTCACTCGTCCCGTATCTCTTACAGGGTTATATGGCTTAGTCAATGCCTAGGGTTAATTAGTTACTTCTTCCCCAGACGCTACATTTAATAAAGCTAAATATAAATTAGTATAAGTGTCCTAGCCATGATATAATAAAACTAACAATAGGCTTTTCTAATGGCTTGTGCTATACGCCAATTAAGGACTTTAGTGGCTACCTTAGGTATATTCTTAGCCGCTAGTAGGTTGTTTAAACGCTCTAGAAGCTCCTTCTGTTTGTCTATAGGAATCTTAAACCAAGTAGAGCGTATTAAATGTAATAAGCAAAGTCGTTCAGCTTCCTCCTATATAAGTATCTACTAATCTTTGTTATTAAAAGTTAAGGCTATACTTATATCCCTACTTACCAGAAACCGCTTCTATTAAGCTTTAGAATATCTAGCAACAGCCTATATATTACTAGCTTTAGACCTAGCAGTAAGACTCATTATGCATAGTAGCGTTAAAATGAGAAGTTTAGTATCGCTGGGCGAGTGCTACCTACTAAGGCGGGGCTATCAACCCCGTTAACTCCGTTAACCCTATTAACTGTATTAACCATATCAACCTAATTAACCGCTAGCAATATAAAACCGGCTAACGCCATTAGTCTCTACTTCCGCCTTCTATATAATAATACTATATTGGTGCCTCTCCGAGTACCTTAACCCCATATTTGCCTCCAGTTAGTTTACCAGTTCTCTTTACATTCTAAGGGGCTTATTCTAGCTTTATATCTCGCTCTTTATTATAAGCCTATAATAATTACCCTGCTTTATTATAAGACTTACTATATTCCGTTAAATTTAGTTAGCCACGTTAACTTATTAATATTATAGACCTTTAATAGTAGTTATTTATATCTAGCTTAGAGTTAAGATTTTGGTATATAATTAAAATTGGTCCTCTAGTCTCTAAATAAATCTACTTACACCGTAGTGTAAATTTACGTGCATGCGCCTGAAATTCTTAAAATTGCAGCGCTTATATATTAAGGGGGAGCCGTGCCGGTGGCGTTATTGCATTTATTAGCCGCCTAGTGCTCTATTAAATAGATATGTTCCGCTAAATGTCCCCCTAATTGCTGCTAACGCTCCTGCTATACCTCTTATAGCTTTAATACAAGATGCACTTTAATTAATCACTCTAGTAATGCAATCCATTACCATTATATTTAATGTTAATAAAACCTACTAATTTAGATAATAAAGCTTACTTTACAGATATTCCTAATAAGTTAAGGAGAGCGACCAGTCTAGCGTCTAGCAAGGGTCTTACTAATAATAGTTAATCCAAAGCTACTAGTATCGATTACCTACTTAATATTAATTAACTTAGCTCTCTAAAGACTATACAGACTATTAGTTTATATTATTAGTCTTTCCCTAGTAAGGCTCCACTAACGCTTTATAAAGTATAACTTGACCAGCCCTTACACAAATAATAAGCCCTTGGCATCTATATATAAGCCTTAATTAATTAAGCAATAATTTAAGTTAATAAACACAACCTTTAAGGATGGTAATAGTTGGGATAATATTTTGTCTAAGTTTAACAGACTAATATTAGGTTATAAGCAGAAATATCACAGCCTTTTTCTTAATACTAGAGTAAGTAGTAAATAGACAAAGGAAGATAAAGCCATTATATACTATTTAAGGCAGGAGCAGTTTCTATTTATAAATATTACTAAATAGGTGCCGCATTCGCCAGCTTAAATTTTAGAGATATACCTAACTATATATATCTTATGCCTTATCCTACTAAGGCTATATATTACTTATATTTGCTAGGTTGAGTAACACGTAGGATTACTTACAATACTATAACCTAGATATAGAGTTTTGGCGTATATCACTGGTTAGTTTCTTTTCTTAGATGCAACTTCTAATAGCTTTACTAACATTTTTTAAAGATTATTATTATAAATAAAGCCTTATAGGAGCCAAAGTCTAAAACCGGTATATAAACAGCCGACGAAGATATAACCCTTATAGAGCTAGGTTACTAGGTGTCACTTATAGTTTTATTATAGGATAATATTGCAAAAGCCCTACCGGGGAGAATATAGGGTGCATATTAGCGCTATTATAACGTTATTTTTCGCGCTAAAGAGCCAGCATGGATAGTTAAGGGAGAGAATCTCCTTGTGGAATTGCGTAATAAGAAATTTCTGTTATAGAGAGAGATTGGGAAACATTTTCCAAATAGGCACCATTAATTAATTAAGGAATTCTATAAAAATAGGAAGCTGGGTAGTTAGGCGTAGCGCCCTCTAAACATATAGCTAGGGTCTTAATAGATTTAACGGCTATGGCTTTAGTCCTGCGAGCTAGGAGGTTATAGGAGCTAGGGGATCCTACAAGCTAGGTAATTATATAAGTAGGGTAGTCTAACCTAGCGCCCTCTAATTAACGCCTAGTGTGTAAATAGGGTATTAATAGGTTTAATAACTTCGGCTTTAATTGTATAAGCTAGATGCTTATAGGAGCTGGCCAATCCTACAAGCTAGGTAATTATGCGAGTTAGGTAACCGTGCAAGCATAGTACTTATGGGAGCTAGGCAATCCTGCGAGCTAGGTAATTATATAAGCTGGGTAATTGTGCAAACTAGGTAATCATGCGAGCTGGATAATTGTACAAGCTAGATAATTATGTGAACTGGGTAATCGTGTAAGCTGGATAATTATGTAAGCTAGATAATCGTGCGAGCTAGATAATTATACAAACTAGGTAATCATGCAAGCTAGATAATTATGCAAGCTAGATAATTATGCAAACTGGGTGATTATACAAGCTAGGTAATTATACAAGCTAGGCAATTATACAAGTAGAGTAATTGTGTAAGTAAAGTAATTATATAAGTAGGGTAATCTGACCTAGCGCCCTCTATTAACGCCTAGTATGTAAATGGGAAGTAAATATTAGGAAAATACCAGAACTATAAAAAAAAGAAATATATAAGTCCTAGATCTAGAAATATTAAAGAAGTTCCTATATAAAGACCCCTTATATACACTTAGAGAAGTTCCCATATAAATAGCCCTATAAGCGTAGCTATAAGTCTAAGCCCCCTCGTATAACCTAACTACCCCTCCCTACTATACCGGAATAGATAAATAACCGCTATATACTATAAGCAGAGAAATAATTTAAATAAAAAGAAAATACTATAAAAAAACATGTTTATATCCTTAAGATATAAATCTATAAGTACTGTAGTCTTAAATATAACTAATAGTTACTGACATAGCATGCATCTTAGGTCTATAAGAAATTTAAAAAATCCTAGGTCGTTAGTATAGATTTATCTTCTATTATTGCTTTTAAAGTAGAAAATAAATTCATCTAAGTAAAAGCATAGATTATCGCGAATGCTTTATAGCTTACTATAAGTTAAGCGGGTAGAGACTCTAGTGGGAATAGTAAAATATTATTTTATTTCGTAATAGGCTAAACAAAGAAAGGCTAAAGTTTTAACCCTTTTACTAGCTTTTATTAGAACTCTTCTTTATATTTTTATCCTTTACTTATAGATTTAAGACTATAAAGTTAAGGCCACCATATTTAACCGTCGCCTATATAGCCTCATCGCTTAACACCTTTCTATTACTATCTGCCCCTATTTCTTAATCTTTAGTACTAAAACCATTTTCTCCGTTATATAATGTCTCTGCGTCCTATTTTTAATCCTTATTACTAAAGTTACTTTCCAAACTAGCTAACGCCTCTATATTGCCGTTATCTCTAAAGTCGGTTTCTCTATCTATAAACATCTACTTACTAGCTAATAATTTAGGGATGCTACGCTCATAGGTACTTGGGATTACGGATACCACTTAAAGAGAAATTGTGGTTAATGTTATTAGGATATAGAACAAGCCTATAGACCTCTAAGTACTGGCTACTTGGCACTTTAAATAAAAGATCTCCCTTAATGCAAGGCAGATTAATAGGAGTTAATTACTATCCGTATAAGACGGAGCGCTTATAAAAGGCTTAGCTAAAATGCTAATTAAACCACCTTAGAGGTACTAATAGCTCCTTTACCACAGATGGGGGGTTAATATATAAGATTAACTAGCTAGGATAAGTCTACTACTTAGGCAGTGTCTTGCCCTAGGAAGGATGGGCGTCAAAAGTAGATTATATAATGCTATTCCTGCTAAGAGAGGCGTTATTAGGGGTTATTGTTAACTTCTAGTTTTAGTTCATAACTTTATACAAACGCCTCTAAACCCTACTAAGGCATGCGGCGTCTGTTAGGAATCGTTAGCTATTTAAATTTAGTAACAGCTTAGCCAATAACTACCCCTAACAATGCCTTACTTAATGCTTTACTTGTAGATTACTTTAGGCGCCTATAGTCTTGGGCGCAGACAATATATAAGCTAAAAGTAATTATAGCTACTAAATATTGTACTACAGACACCACATAAAGTAGAAAAGGGCGGCTAGTATACTCCACCTTTTCCTTCTACCTTCTATCCTAACTCTGCCCTAGGAGAGAAATGGAATATAAACGTTATACTCCTAGTTTTTATATACCATTAATTTAACTTACCTTTAAATTTAACCTCTTAACTATATATCCCTTACAATTCTTATAAGAATACCAGATATTATATATATTACCTTAACTAAGCTTAGATATATTACTAATATAACCTATAGGTCCTTAATCGGTACTTATAAAAACATTACAATATGCTATCGCCCCGAAGATAATATACCTATTCGTTAACTTGCTGGAAACCTTAAATTATCCTAAGATATAGCATCTGCCAGCAGGGAAAAGAAATAATTGCAGCTTTCTAACCCTATACAGAAGCAGATGCCTTATACGCCTACTTAAACACCTAATAGGGTCAACTCTTATAAAATCAATAATAATACGGAGGGTAATATATAAGAAGATATGGAAATATACACTAATTACCTTAAGAGCCTAGAAGGCCGTAGCGAAACTAAAATAGTCTTACCTAAGCCAATAAAGAGCCATAGCGAGGCTAAAACAGACTTACCTTAACCAAAAGAGGTTTATATTAAAGGTTTGCCAGTACCTCTAGGTATGTTTATAAAACACCTATATTTATTTAGTAATACTAATAAGTAAGTAGGGAATAGCTTAGCTAATCTTATAACGTTTCTTAGAGTTGCATCTCCCCTATTTAAAATATTAACGATTTCCAATACTATAATTTTGCGTAGATAACTGAAGTATCTCATCTTATAGTTGCCTTCTTATTTTATAATAAAGGACTTAAGACGTCTCCGAAGCCCTAGTTATAAATTATTCGTATCTACGTTCGGCCCTATCACAGTAATATACTGGTATCCTACCTAGGTTTTAGCCGTGGACATACCACCAAATAGACTTGCATTATACTATACTAAAAATCCCCGTCTCTTTCGCCGTTATACTAAGATATACAAACTACTTAAAGATGTTATAATAGAGATAGCTAAGAGGAGCAAACTATATAAGCAAGGAGATTAACTAGGAAAGGCATTAGAGGATTTATTAGAAGAGATATTAAGGAGAAGGGTACGTAAAAGAAAGGTAGATCCCACTATAGATAGAGATCCTAAGAGGTTTAAGGTATAAGAAATTTCTTATAAGGAAGATTTTTATAATTATATTCTTGTCTTTCAGCATTAAGAATTAAGGCGTTAATTAGGATTTCCTTAGCTTGGTGTTTTATTTCTATCTAGTTGCTTCTATATTAAGAATATCTCGTTATTATTTATATATATAGACAAGTTTTTACATATTAGATTAAAGTTAAGAGACTCGCTTATAGTAAGCTTATAAGTTCTCCACCTTTATATGCTTAGTAGCGATAAGTTAGCCAGCCTATAACTCGTTCAGTCCTTTATAAAGAAAAGACTTGTTATAAAACATAGAGTTATTCTAATTAGATTAGATTAGCTTAGTAAGCCTATAGCCCTTCTTAGCACCCTATAGCGTAAGAATAAAACACCTCTACTAATCTCTCTACTGGCTATGGTCCTTATTACCTCTTCTCCACAACCTCCTTTTCACCGTATTTGCCGCCTGCTTAGCCTTATACAACTGCACTACTAAGGCCGATTATGGGACAACACTTAGAAGCGTATTTATATATTACTAGACAAATACCAAGCGCTGCAGAATATGTTAGAGAAGGATAGATGCCTTAGAGCCTAGGTTATAAACAAGCTTTAATATAATTACAATTTAGTTATGCCTAAGAATTTCCGCTCTTTAGCCCTAGCGTCACAAGAATGTAAGGAGCGGTATTTATACTCCTACTACCCTCTAAGATTCAGCATATTTTATCCATATATCCTCTTACAAAAAAATAGCTTTAGAGCCCTCCTAAGACACTAATATTACCGGTATTCTTTAGGAACCTAGCAACCAAAACATAGTGCCGCCCTTATTTAAAGTGGTGAAGTAATATAAACCATAAGGTAAATAGACATTATATTAGCTTACTTTGTCTACTAGTTTTATATGCCATTAATATAATAAGTAGAAGACAGCGAAGCTTATAGCTACACACTATAATTAATAGGATGACCTTTACTGTAATACTTGTTATAGTTAGCTTCTCTTAAAGAAGTAATAAGGTCTGTAATGCCCTAGAGCTAATAAGACATATTAAAACCTAACCAACTTAGAAGGGAATTGCTATCAATTTAGTCTAATTCTAAGGGGTATATTATAGGGGATTTTTATATCTAGTGCAAATAAATGGAGATAAACGCTTATTACCTATATAAAATAGACACTAGCGAGGGTTATATTCTAAAGGGAATAAATAAGGCGTTACTAAGGAGATAGCAATAATAATGCGTTTCCCTTACAATATATACCAATAGAGGGGGAGTCTACGTATACTAGATCCAGTTCTAGGAACTAGAACCTATTTTTAAAAAATAGGCTGATTAACTGCTATAAAAAGAGGTTAACTATATCCATATTTAGCATATTAGATTTAGCTCGTTTTAGGACTAGTAATCGTTTATTGGCGTTCTTAGGCACCCCTTTAGCCTCACTACATAAGAGCTCCGCTATATTAGAGCCTTACGCGTCGCGGAATAAACTAAAACCAATAAGTATAACCAGTTATAGACCAGAAAATGCTATCTACCTATTATAGCTTAGTATTTAACTAAGCCCTACAAAGCCTTAGTCTAAGCCGCATTAGGTTAGCTTAACTTTTTTACACCTAATCTTTAATCCTCGCGTTTGCTTATACCTTGCTTTCTTCCTTATACTTTTCTCCCTAGTTATTTCCTTATTCTAAGACACCACTAACGTGTTCTTAACCTCCCTACACTTATCTGCTATTATACCGTCCTTATATACTAGCTTCTTTAATCTACCCTTCCCGCCTGCCTATCCGCCTGCTACGTCGGCCCTCCTAATATAGCTTTTAGCGCATTTGCCTATAATAGCAAATCTCTCTAAATTAGGGATAATCAAAACAAAACCTATCGGAGAAGGACTAAATAACTTTCACAATTTATTTAACTTGGCTTATTAGGATCTAGACATCTCTAGCTCTTTAGACTCATTATACTAGATAGGTAACAAAGGTAATTGCTAATATACCTATTATAAGTTTCTATCTAACGCTTATAGAACTAAAGAATATTTTGCTTAATCTAATACTAGCTCTATAGGGCCTTTATACTTCTTATTTATTACTATCTAACAGCAGTAACAAAAGCCTTTTTATTAATCTATTAAGACTTAATTTAGCGGTCAGTTCCGACAACTTTAATATTAAGCGGTTCCTGCCTCTTCTAAATACAATCCTCCGCATTAAATCTAATAAGGTTATTTAGGAAAAGGTATACGCTACTATTATAGAGTCCACCCCCCTGCCCTAACTGCTGCCACTTTACGTTTAAACCCCGTATCTGCGCAATATAAGTAGCTTTACTAACTTATCTAAATATAGGGAATACATGGATTATATTCTAAAGAAGGAGCTAGGCCCTCTTTACATAGGGATTCCTAGCTTATATAAAGCATTCTTTAGGGAAGTAGAAGGTCTTAAAGAGGCAAGCGCTACTGTTTTTAAAAAATACAAGGAAGGGGACAATACACTATACGCTAAGGGCGGCTAGCGTAACTGGCCTAAAAGTATAAAGCAAAATAATGTCCTAGTGTGGTTTAATAACCTAATTAAATCATTTTTGGGCTTTATAGAGGAGTACAGGTCCGCCCTAAAGACACAACAAATACTTATTGTATATACTAAGCAGCCCTTATAAGGGTCTATAGTAAAGCAAAAGCTAGATATCAGTTTTATAGATAATTTAATAGCTAGCGAAAGCTCTTAATGCTATTAGTTGCATATACTTGTACCAGGAGAGCTAAAAAGTAATCTAAACACTAATATAGCCTCACAGGCATGGTTTAATTTAGGAAAATACGTAAGAGAAGTCTTTGCTGCTTAAAACACTTGTCGCTTTATCTTAGGCTTTACCTTCTATAGATCTATTATGCGGCTATAGGAGTATAACCAGGTAGGAGGCATTACATTATTACTATTTAATATTAATAAAGACGGACTATAATTTACCTTGGCGATATTAGGATTTCTCTTAATAAATAAAGAGCAGCTTAGGTTTAACCCTACCATTTTAACATTAGATAGCAAACAATATATTAAGGTTATACGCAATAATTAGACTAAGCGTCTTATCCTTAACAAACTTATAAAGCGGGCACCCTATATTACTAGTTAGGCAACAACTTGATAGAAAGCGTACTATAAGGGTAACACCTCTAAGATACCTCTTGTTATTAAAGACTCATAGTAATACCTAGAGCGTAAGGAAGAAGGTAAACTGCTACATAAGGCAGTAGAGAAAGGAGTAATTAATATAGCCAGATACTATTACTATAGGACTATTTATATAGGTGGACAAGATAATAACATCTTTAATATCTATAAGGGGTTGGATATTACTAAAGTAATAAACTATAAGCCTAAAAGTCTAATAGTGCCTTTAAGCGTAGCTAGAGTATAAGGTAGTATAAGGAAAGGCTAAAGCACTAGTAAAAAGAGGTCGTCCAGCTATACTAACGCTCTATTACCGCCTAACAAGCGCCTATATTTAAGCTCTCTAATTAAGCGCCCTATTATGCAGAATTAGGTGTATTAACGCGTTATTACCTACAATTATAAAAAGGCTCTTTATAAGGCAAGCTCTCCAGCTGCAATACTTACTACGCTAAAGGGTGGCATTAAAGGATATAAGTCTTTATATATATAGGCTGGCATCCTCTAACGTAATATTTTAATAGGCAACCTTTTAATAAACGAGGAAGACAACAATCCCTCCTAAAAGTTATTCTTAATTAATCTTAATCTCGCGATTAAAGAGAAGCAAGAAGGACCTTTAGGAGCATAGGGCAAGACCGGCATAAAAGCGTTTATAGCTATAGAAGTGCTTCTAGGCGAGAAACACTTCTTTAGGCATAATTTAGAGTTGTTCTTCTAGGTGCTTTTCTAGATGTACATTTATTATAAGGGTCTAAATAAGAAGCGCAAGCCTATCCCAAGGTTTAAGAAGTGGAATTATATAGACACTAAAGAGCTAGCTAAGTTAAAAAAAGGAGAGGTGGCTTATAAAAATAATTTCATTAAAATAGTGGAGAAGTACTTTACGCCGTACTATTAGTTATTAGTCCCCTAGGTTAACAGGCTCCGGAAAGTAGTATTTCTAAATAGTAGGAGGTAGGAAAAGGATAATCTAGAGCTATATTTTAGGATAAAGAAGATACTCTAGCAAGTATAGAAGGATCTAAAGGTGTTAGCAGAGTAGATAGAATAATATTTTATTATCCTATACTCTTCCATAGCATAACTAAAGATTTAGGCGGCTAAGGCTAGGCAGTAGCCTTAGTTAAAATGTATATAAAATAGTGTAGGGCGAGTCGCTAGGGCTAAATAAACCTGGGAAAGCGGATAACCTAATCTTCCGCCAGATTATTAGGTCCCCACACCCTACTATCCTATATAGGCTTTATATTTCCATAAAATATATAATCTACTCCCTAGCCTATTAGAAGCTACCTTATGCCGCCTAAATAGAGGCCATAGGAGAATTAATCCCTTTCTCTAACTAATCCCCTACCTAAATAAGTCCCCTATTTAAATAAATCCCCTACGGGAGCTAATGCCTACGTGTTTTGCCGCCCTATAGGAACCAATCCCCTATTTTTAATAATCCCCTATAGGATCTAATCCCCTACGGGATCTACTCCCCTATAGGATTTACTCCCCTACAGTAATAAATCCCCTATGGTAATAAATCCCCTGCGCTAACGAATCCCCTATAGGTGCCAATGCCTACGTATTCTACCGCCCTATGGGAACTAATCCCCTACGGCTTATATTCCCGTACGGCTTTTACTCCCCTATGGGAGCCTATAGCTATATTTTCCTCTCCCTTACGGGAACCAATACCCTATGGCTTCTATTCTCCTATTCTTAGATCCACTATAGAATAAATCCCCTATAAATTCCGTTCCTATATATAGTAACCGTATCTTCTACTGCCCTATAAGAACTATACCCTATAGCTCCTACTCCTATATGGCTTTTACTACCGTATAGGAACTAATAGCAATTTCTTCCGCTCCCCTATAGAAACTAATCTCGTATAGCTTGCGGTTCTCTATAGGGATTATTACCCGCTTTCTTTATCGCCTTATAGCTTTTAATTTCTTATAAGAACTAATGCTTATATCTTCCACTCCCCTACGGGAACTAATACCCTACAGCTTTTATTCTCCTGTTTTTAGATTTATAAGCGATTCGCCCATACTATAGCCTATTATATAGGCCTTATTGTTATAAAAGCAAGTAAGTAATTTTAAGAAAGTAATAAGTAATAATACCACTAGCTACAAGATTTATAAGACATTTAATACTATATATATATAAGCAAATCTATGTATACAAGTTTATATTCTTAACTAATCTAGTACCTTTAAAGTTACTTTTAAAATCTTTATTTAATATAAGAGCCTTATCTAAATACTTATATATAAGTTTCTCCCCCTTACTTTTAGCCAAGCTATAGCTAATCTATATAGTATTCTTAATCTAATATAGTATATTAGTACCAGGCTTAAAACTTTTACTTAAACATTACCTTACCTATCTTTTATTTAATTAATAGTTTAAAAGCCACTTTATATCCCTTCTAGAGATATTAGTAGTAGTATTAGCTTACTTTAGGAAGTTTTTCTATACCTACTCTCTTACCAGTTTTTTTTAGCTCGTTATATCTAAGTGCAAGATATATTCTACTCTATATAGCTACATTAAATATGGTAATCCTATTTATTATAAAAAATATAATGCCTTAGAAATACTCCATCTATTATAGAAAGATAGATACTAGGCTGTTATGTTAAATATTATTTAAAGTTCTTTCTGTAAAAAAGACATCGGCCTCGTCTAGAAGAAGAATAGCGCTCTAACAGTAAATATTTTTAACTATTAGAGCCAGGTTTTGTTCTAAATAGGCTGGGTCTGTATTAAGGTCTCCTATATAAGCCTTCTTATAATTAGACTGGTATATAAATACACTTATAAAGGGAAATAAACTATATAGAGGGGTCTCCTCTAAGATTTGGCAAGTGCTTTAGCTGTTAACGTCTTTCCTACCCTAGGTAGGCCACTAAAACGGTTAGCCTTTAAAATAGCCAATGCCTTACTAGAAAACTTACTATAGTAAAAAAACTAGGCCTTTCCCCTTCCCTTTAATTATATTATTAAACTTTAATTTCCTAGACCTAGACTAGTAGCTCTTTACAAGTCCTTAAAGTACCATTTTTTTATCTTTATTAATTGCGAGTAATTTAAATACTAAGGCATTCTAATTAATGTCCTTAATATTAGCGATGGCAAATTCACCTACTAGTACTTATATTAGTATATCGCTAGCTTTAAAAAAAGAGTATAGAAAGCCTAACCCTATTTTTTATCTACCAAACTAAAGGCTAGGGCTGTTAGTAGATAGATTAGGTACTTATTATCTCCTATCTCCTTAGGAACTAAACCCTAATTCTTTATATCGCCTTACTAATTAGTCCCTTAATTGTATACGCTAATTCCATATATATTTATAGCGATTGGTTGCTTGCCATAGTTAGGATTCTAATAATAAAATACTATTACGTCTACTATAATGCGGCTGCTTATAGAAAATCTTAATGGGCTATCTTTAGTTTAGAAAAATATAATCCCTTTATATTTACGGTAGTTAATGCCTCTTAAAGACATAAACTTCTGGCCATTACTAATAAGATCCTACTTTATCTCAGCTTGCCTCTTATAATACTCCAGCGGAAATACCTTAAGAGACGTAATTTTTATAGTTAAACGGAATTCTAGAATAGAGAGGGTAGTTTTTATTTTACTAAACGCCTTCCTATTATAGCTAAAATAGTAATAGTTAAGTTTAAAGCTCTTTTTGCTAAAAAGTAAGGTTTTAAAGTTCCCTAAATTATATATAAGGCATCTTGGTTAATCCAAGCCTTTGTAAATTATAAGAATATGCGTATTTGGTTTAAATAAGGCCTAAAGGAGATTAAAATTAATTTCGCTATAGTCTAGAAGCGGTAAGAGACTATTAGTTATAGGCGCAAAATGGTTTTTAAGGAATTTTAGTAACCCCTAAAGGTACTTAGCGCTAATTAAGTTAGGAGAAAGACTTTCCTAGTATATTTTTAACTAGGGTAGGAATTAAATATAAGGTTTATAGGAATCTAGAAGTTAAATTAGAATCAGCTATATCTATATAAAGGTTTACTTACTATAGGCTTATCTTCCCAAAGGGAGATAGCTTATACGCTATTTAGCACCACCTATAAGGCGTCTCTTACTTCTCCTAAATTTATACTTAGGTATATACTATAGTCTTTCTTATCCTTTTCTAGCTTAAAGTTAGTATCTAAGTTAATATATTTAAAGGCACCTAAGAAACAGACTAAATTTCTTTCTAAGAACACAAATATACTAATTATATATATTACGCTTACTTAACGTATCTGGCGAAGTCTCTATAGTTTTATACTAGCAGCTTTATTTATCCCAGCTATAGCAGATACTATATTAGCGTATTTCTAAGTATATTTTAGGGATTTTGTAAGCATATATCTTATTTAATACCTTAACTTTAACCTTAGAACCTCTTACTTTAGGTACCTCTTTAACCCCTAAACTTATAGGGGGAGGTAGATAAGGTAGAGGAAGTAGAGAAGGTTAAACTACCTAGAGTATCTTTAACATAGTTATAAGCGTTTAAGAGAGAAGAAACTGCGCTAGTTACTTATAATATAGATATATTTAGCTTAGGCTACTAGGGGGGATATTTATACTATTACAAGGCAGTAAAGGCGCTGGCGTAATAGGCTTAAATATAACTAGTATTACTACTCTATAAAGCTTTAGTAATATAACACTAATCTAAAAAAGGAGCTAAGTAGAAAGAGGAGCTAGATAGTATTATTTTTTAGGCTAGATCTACCCTTTTTTTATATAATATAAGTTATACTATAGGTATATCTACACCCCTCTTCTAGTAATAGACTACCCTCCCTAATTAATCCTAGCAGACTTTAGTTAAAACACATTAATATTATCTCTATTATAGTAAATAAAGCTATAGTATACATACTTGCTATACCTATAGAAATAGTCCCCTAGCTTATATATAGGATTTTAACTCCAGCACTAAAGTGAGCTTAAAAAAAGATATTACCTAAATTATAGAAGTGCTCTAATTAATATATAGGAGATAGGCAATGTCTTAGGTTAAATTAAAGATATAAGTATAGAATTGGTGCTAGTAATACTAGCCAGATTATAGCAAGCAATCTAGCTATACATTATTTAGCTAGGGGAAGTGGTATATAATTAGGTTAACTGGTCTTATCTTGTCTTATCTCTTCTCTTCTCTTCTCTTCTCTTCTCTTCTCTTCTCTTCTCTTCTCTTCTCTTCTCTTCTCTTCTCTTCTCTTCTCTTCTCTTCTCTTCTCTTCTCTTCTCTTCTCTTCTCTTTCTTCCCGTCTCTTCTCGTCTCGCTCTTTCTTATCCCGACTCTCTTTATCCTTCTTTTTATTCTTAGTTAAACTTCTAATAGCATTAAATAACTAGTTTTACGAGCTTCTTAAGGAAAAAAGAAAGATGTTTAATACTAATACGCATCTATTACCCTCCTATTAGAACAACGCGTTTAAATCATACCTTAAGGTGCTACGAGAAAACGCAATATCCTTAGGGAAATGCTTAAAGGCGCAATAAAGTATAAGGCTATATACACGCACTTTATTAATAGACGTTTTTATTAGCTTAGGTCCTAAAGTATTCCTCCCATATACTTTAGCAGCGCCTATCTTAAGGCTAGTAACGGTATTGGTAAAAAACCTCCTTTAAAAGCTTTAAGAATGGTAGAAGAATCGCCTCTACCCCTATAGTCTTACAGTTACTGCTAGTACACTTTATAAAGCTAATTTAATTAGTATGTTAATTCCTTTGCCTCCAAAACGTCTATTTTTAGAGGTAGATCCCTCTACTAGTATAAAAGAGCCTTATATTTTAAATAAATTATTAATAAATATTATTAGAGGAACCCCTAATATTAGCCTAAGACTTTTAGTTATTAGAGAGGAATTCTAAAGCTCTAACCCCTTAAAACGCTAATTAAACGCTTAGTATACAAGTCTTAGGTATTTATTAATTAGTTACTTATATATCCTAGAGTAAGATTTATTATAAAAGAAAAGTATAATCTCATCTAATAATCCTAAAACTAATAGTTGGACACCTTATTCTCTAAATTTAATATATAAATACTTATTTAAGATAGACGCCTCTTCTAAGAGTCCTTTAAGCGCCATTATACTAGTATATTATTAAGTTATAGATAAACTATTATTAAAGCGTCCCTAGTTAGAATTATAGCAAACTTTAGGTCTATAAAATAACCTTTAATAAGATATTACATCTATGGTTAATATTAAATAGGAAATCTAATATTACTAAAGGAGGGCTAGTACTTTTCTTTCTTATTTATAAGGCACTATATAATTAAAAATCTCCCTAAGCTATTTTATACCGGGATATAGACGAGCAATTTATAGAGAAAGGAAAAGGAGAGAGGAGGACTAGTGGTTATAAATTGCCTATCTATATATATGCCAAAAAAGGATAATAAGGATGCTCTTATTGTACTTAGGATTGGTTACGGTTATAGATAGAATATCTTTAATTTATTTAGTTTAGGGGACCTAGATACTCTAAAGCTTTTAGAAAATACTATAGAAGAAGCTAGAGATTAACTCTTATCCACAAATAAATAGCATATATTGCTTTAGGTTACCACTTATTACTACCTCTTCTCTAACTTAATCTGTGCCCTTATTATATAATATTTATATTTAGTAAGAACCTCTCTTATTACTTATCTATCTTCTATACCTAAAGCTTTAACTAGCTTTCCTTTGCTGTCTTTAATATTATATAATCCGCCTTTAAATATTATAGTTATATCTTCCAAGTAACGGGACTAGCCCAGTTACAGTAGGAATGTCTCAGTAAAACACTTAATAGATAACTGTATAAAACTGTTTGTAAACTGTTTATAACTATCTGCAACTGTCTATAACTATCCGCAATTGTCCGCTATAATCTACTATTTTCCACCAAGTTCCGCGGACTCGATTAAATTCCACCAAATTCCACTAATATAATGGAATTTGGTCAAAACTTGTTGAAATCCGCGTGGGCTCGTACCTACGCGTTTACTGCTAAGACCCTAAATATTTAGTTATAAGTTTCCTATGTTCCTTTCTCTTCTTTACGCAACATCTTGTTTTCTTCAAGAGCTATATACCCTTAGATTTAGATAGAATTTATATTATTCCTTTAAATCTTCCCTGAAGCCTCTTCGCGCCCTTATATTCTATTATCTTAAATATATAACCTCTAATTGTCTCCTATTCCCTACTAAGCGCCTTATCCCTAGCCTTAGTAGACATAATCTATATAGCTAAAAGTATAACCACGTAAGTTAGCGGGACTAGTAGCTATAAAGGAGAGGTATTCTATAGACGTAAAATATTAAGTAAATGTTGTCTTTTATAAAGCGTTTTTAATTATAGATAGCCGTCTAAGAAGGAATAGCGGCCGATTTAGAAATTTGTTTTAGAATAAAAGGCCGTAAAGTATATGCGTATTAAAGCATAACTATTATAAAAGATGTAAGTAATTAGGTATATGCTGCGCGAAATAGCTAAGCTAATATTTACCTTAATAGCAAGAATAGAATTGCTAGATAACTGCAAGAGGCAGAATATAAGAAATATAAAAAGAGGTAGATTATAGGCTTAAATAGAAAGCAGCTTTGCGGAACTACGCTATAAATAATTAGTAAAGTAGGGTTAAAGGAAATTTATAAGGGAAAATAGAGGTATTACTATAGTTAATAGGTTTATGGCTGCTTAGTTATTAGTACCTAACAGAAAGGCTTATATAAAAGAATTACTAAGCGGCTACCTCTTAGGCTAAGCTATGGCTGGATTTACCCTACCTTACTATTAAAGCTTTCTAGCGTAGAATATTATATATATAATTAGGCCACCAGCCGAACAATAGGTAAGGCGTCCACTATAATACGCATTTTAGCTATATATTAGAGTTACTGGATATATAGCCCCTCTGCTAACTAAAATATCTTATAAGGATTAGATTCTTGTGACTTATTCTTATTTATAAGGTAAATTAACTATAGCCAGTTTATACGCCTTTACGTTATATATATAAGTTAATTAATTATTAATGCCCGACTTCATATTATTCAGACTGCTATTTAGTTTTAGCTGTATTATATAATTTAAATTAGCTGGCTAGGTTATAAACATAGTTTTAGCCTTATATTCTCTATAGCTAGCCTATAACTAGACTAGCGCAAATAATAAACGCTAGAGAAAATATATTGCTATTTACACTAACTAGATCCAGATAATATAGGGTTAGTGTATTTGCTATAAATACTAATTCTATCTAAAAATAGCGTCTAAAATCTAGGGTAAATAATAGATTAGTTAGCCAGACACCAGGATTTTACTACCCCTTTAAATCCCTTACTATTTTAACACTATAAACCTTATTATAGTGCTACCCCCTAGCTGCAGCTGTAAGAATTTTATCGGCTAGGGAATTTTGGGCACTATATATCGCGATAAACTTTAAAATAAGGTTATTAATGCTCTAAACAACGCGAATTTTTAACGCTTTATTAAAGTTAAAAAGGAGATCTATAAGAGACTCGGTTAATATAATGGACTCTTATAATACCATAGCAGCGAACTTTTCTAGAAGGATAACTATATGGCGATATATCTAGAATACGCTCTAAATGGCCAGCTCTATAGGTTTCTTTAGAATAGAAGTAATAACGTCAATTAAACTTTATAAATGCGTTAAATTTTATAGCTTATAAATATTCTTAAATATGTTTACTCTAGAGGTGTTATATATAATAATATTTTATGCTATAATATTCTCTTAAATAAATATTTAAACGTAAAGCTAATTAACTTTGCTAGTTTATTAATTAATAGATCTCCTTTTCTTACTTTATACTTAGTTTGAGCCCAACCTCCATATCTAAGCACGCCTTAAAAGGACAAAATTTTTGCCTTTAGATCGGCTTGTTATTATATCTTAATATATTATATTGCCTTTTACGAACTTTCTAATAATAATATAGAGGATTGTTATAAATAAGGAATATTTCCCAAATTAAAGTCCCTAGGGGCGTTTAGAGTTATTATTAGAGGCTATTAGAACAGTAAATATAACTATATAGATAGTATTATTAAAGAAATAGGTAAGTAAGGTATGTTTATAAAACTAGGAGTTTTAACTATCTAAACTTATTTATAGGTTTAAGGAATCTATCCCTAGTAATAGCGCCATGGTATTTCCTCTACACTCTTAAGGCTTTTCTTTTAACGTTTATAAAATCTTATCTTTAGCTTAAAAATCTAAAGGCTTCTCTGTCTAGATTTATACTTTACCTATTTCTTAGGTATTATTGGCGTTAACGTAATAAAGGTAAGTTTATACTTTATAAGTCTATTAGTCTTACTATCCTTATATACAGTATAATATACTAACTATCCTTTATTTAGGATATGCTAGATAATCTCTAGTTATTAGTAAACTCCTAAACTACGCCGTACTTTATATTATAGGTATTAGGTTAGGACACGCTTACCTACCTTATATAATAGCGCTAGGGTAGGGGACAATATAATTTATCTTTAAGGAATATCTTAGTCTCTTCCAGCACTTTTTATATTAGACGGTAATCTCGGTAGATTAGCATATCTTAAGTATAAAGAAGTTTATAATTTAACGAAATATTTTAAGTATATTAATAGTGAAAGAGGATTTATAATATAAATAAATAGGTGCTGTAATGCCTAGTAATATAATAAGTCTTACAACTTATAAGGCTCCGTTTTAATTAGATATACATAATATAGATAAGTTAGTAGCGAAATTTAGATAAAAATGGCTGCATATAGCAACACCGCCTTAAGAAAATGCACTTAAATAATTAGACTACTAAATATAAACCCTAGCTTCCTATTTCCGCAGGACTAACTAAAATATAAGAATACGCCTATGCTACTAGCCCTGTCTTTTCTATACAGCAACCCTACCCTTTACTTTCGCAAATTTAGAAAAAAAGTACACCTATAATAATCTAGCTTTGGCTTGCTGAATGCATCTTTAGTAAGACTTAAAGGCATCTTTAGAATTTAAAAGCCCGCTTTTATAAACCTAGGTAGGCTTCTAAGCTACTTTATATTTATGCCCTAACTTAGTTATTCTTTCCCCTAGAATATTATTAATCTCCCATTTATTATCCAAGCTTATTTTATTAATTTTATCTTTTTTAGTCCGGGTATAACGCTTTATAGTAGGCTCTGGGTTTAAAACATTGCTTTAGTTATTAGTAATACCACCACTATTACCATCCTTATCCTTATTATAAGTACAATTGCTAGCCTTATTATAAGACGGTTTAATGCTATAAAAAAGGGTAGGCTTTTAAAGTAAAGGGCTAGCGAGCTATAGAGTAGATACTACTTGCTAGTTAACTTACGGGTATTAAGAGTTAAGGTTAAGGATAGAAGGGATAGGGGGGCTAAAAGATAAGTCTTTGTAATAGGCAGGTAGCCTTTATTACTTCTAAAGACGTAGACTATTACCACCCTTACTACCCTTACCACCCCCACTACTCTCTTTAGTAGGGTTGTTAAAATTATAACTATTATTAGCCCTATTTTCTAGTAGTCCAGTATTATAAGGAGATATATAGTGCTAGGGGGAGGAGCTAGTGGGCTATATAGTAGAGACCACTCACTTCTTAATACTATTACCGTTATTAAGGCCAAGGGTAGGAAAGCCAGAAGACATAGTCCTTTAGGAAGTAGGTAACCTTTATTACTTCCTAGGTTATATGCTTTTACCGCTCTTACTAATAGAAGTATTAGAGATATAATTAATACTGTTTAGTTAATTAAGCTAATTAGACCTCTACTTCTTTAACTTCTTAGCTCCTAAAGACTTTTAATTGGTAGCTACTAATATCCTAAGCTCCTACCTAAACTGCGGAGTAGTTCTAATGTAACGCCCCTTAGCTAAATTATCCGTTTAATTGCCGTCTAGCGTTAAGAGTATAGTACAGTTATGCGTAGGTACACATACCTTCTCTTCTAGCGCTTCTAATAAAGGCAGCTTCTTATTATCTTTATTATCCTTATTACTGCTATTATTTTTATTATCTACTAATTATTAAATAAGGCTATTATAAATTAAAAAGGGAAGCGTATACCTAATCTATAAGGTGTTGGTTGATTATTAGCTTTATTAGCTTTATTATTAGCGTTACCAGCTTTATTACCCCTAGCTTCTAAGTCTAGATTAGCTATATTATCTTTAATAACTATTAGATTTTCTGCTAGTTGTTAAACATATATATTTACAACTACTAGGGGAATAGGGAAAGTATAGTAGGGTAATTATAGAAGATAATTACCTTAACTTCCTCTAGAGACTTAACTGTTATTTCTATCCCTATAGGAATTTTCCTTATTGTCCTTATTATCCTTATTATCCTTATAATACTTCTTATAAGCTTTCTTGTAATTATATATAGGGTCTATAGGCGCTTTATTAGACGGAATCTCTAAAATTAAGGCCCTAGGTGGAATAACATGCTATTAAGTGCCTAAGCTTTTAATACTTCTTGGCTTTTTAGGGGGAAAAGAGGTACTCCCCTATTTCTCCTTTTAGGTTTACTGCTTGTGCTTTTCTTAGGGGCTATAATTACATAATACTAAGAAGCCCTTGGTTTTTTAGGGGGTGCAGTATAGAAATTAATATTATTAAGTAAAATTTCTAAATAAAAGTAAAGGGGTTAAGAAGATGCCACTATTACTACCACTATTGTTATTAAAGTTATTATTACTTTATGTCTTTCTAATAGCCCTAAAGGATAGGTCACGCTAGGCTTTTAAGTCCACGCTAGTCTCCTCTTTGCTACTAGCTTATATCCGCAGTATCTACACTAAAATAACCCTACTAGCTTAATAGCGAATTAAAACGTATAATTTACGCTCTATTAGCAATTACCGTTTATAACATATAAAGGTTTATATGGGCTTAAACTATTATAAGATTAACGCCTATTAGGAAACTATAATTAAGACCCAACTAACTAAGCTAGCATATTCTACCTCTAATAGGGGCATCGCACTAAGCCTCCCTATTAAGGAGGTTAGTAGCAAAGTACCTCCTCTACCCTTATTCCTTAGAGTTAGGGCTAGCGCTAATATGTCCGTTTTCTACCCTAATATGCTAGCAAGCTAGATTCTCTATACTAGATCCTCTATAAGACCATAATTCCTAATATTAGACAGGTAAAGGGCGTGCCGTAATTCTACTATAAGCATTAAAAGACACTCTAAGTAATAGGGGTATCCTTAAATCTCTCCCCTAGATCTAAGGAACTTTCTTAATTACACTCTATAGAGCTTATAGCCGCTACTTAACCTCCTAAATATGCGTAAAAGCCTTGCTTTTACCCTTACCTACAGCCGGATATTATAAATAATATAAGGGGGCAGATAGCGCAAGTAGATTAGGCAATTACGCCTATATCTATCTCAGCCCTTTTAGCTAATACAGCCACCACATAAAGTCCGTCTCCATTAGGAGATTAAATACGCGAATTTTTCTCTAGTATTTATTAGCTAAGAGCAGGATTATAACACCAGCTCTACTAGAAGCTAGGCTATGCTACTAGATAGGCCGTTTACCCCCAGATTCTGCCTTATAAGTTTTAGGTCTATATAAAGGATATTTCCATATAACCTATACCTCCTTAGCTAAATAGGGGGCTAGATTAGACTAAAGCCCAGTAGCTTCTCTAATTGTAATACAATCCTCTAATTATTAGGGAAAAGTAAGGTCTAGGTCTAGTTAAAAAGGCGCTAAAGAGGGCAAAGGCTTCCAGCTTCTAGCGGCGTAGCTTTAACCAAGCTAAGTAACTAGCATTAGCCTATAGTTTTACTAAGGATCTACTTTAGCGTCCAGCTTCGCCTTTATTATAACGCTATAATACAACACTACCTAACGCATCCCGCAGCTCGCAGTAGCTATAACCTATATAATCTATTACTAGGCAGTTCTTGGCACAGCCTTATAGCCATTTATAGCTGTTCCAACAGGGATTAAGTCGCACATTATAGTTACGCCCAAGATACTACTAGAGGCGGAGGTAAAGAAGAGGATAAACGGAAATGTTATTCTAGTGCACTAATTAGTAGGGGACATAGGCAGGAGGAGAGGAGAGAGGAGAGAAGAAAGGAGGAATACGGTAGGACCGAAGCATACATTAATACTAGGAGAGAGTATAAATATATCCCATAGAAAGGGCCGAAGAGTTACAGCACTAGGTAATTGTTAGTATAAAACATACAGAGATTAGGGAAGGCGGGCAGAGCACCTATATAAACGCTAAGGGGATAGAAAATGCCTTATGGCTAATAGCTAGAGTCTAAGGTGGCACGGTAGCGGGAAAGAAAAGAGGATATAGAGTATAAGGGCAAAAGCAGCAAGGGAGAAGGCCTTTTATGGTTAAGGTTAAGGTTGGGTCTTGGCCAAACTAGGGTAGAAAAGCGAGCACGCCTTGCCCATAAAGGAACCTCCATTTCCTAATGCGTGGTCTCCATTTTATTTTTTACCTTTAAACTTTAAGAAGTTTATAAAGCTTAAAAAAGGACTTACTAATAAGGAACTCCATAAGCTCCTCCCTAAGAGGTACTATAACTTTATTAATATGTGTTTATAAAAGAGTATAGATATATTCCCCCTATATTAACCTAATAACTATACCATTAATATTAAATAAGGAAAAACGCTACCCTATAAAAGGCCCTACTTAATATTAAAAGGTAAACTTTTAGTTATTAAAAAATATATCGACAAGCACCTTAATAAAGGGTTTATTTATCCTAGTATATCCCTAGCAGCCATCCCTATCCTCCTTATTAAGAAGCTAGGAGGAGGTATCTAATTCTATATTAACTATAAAGGACTTAACGCTATTACAATTAAGAACTAATACCCTATACCGCTTATATATAAGACTTTTAAGCGGCTTAGCTAAGCTAAAATCTATACCAAGCTTAATATTATTACCACCTTTAACTGCCTCTAAATACAGGAAGGTAATAAATAGAAAACCGTATTTATATTGCGCTTTGGCCAATTTAAATATACTATTATGCTCTTTAGTATATATAACGGCCTAGGCAGCTTCTAAAGCTATATTAATAACACCTTATAGGACTACCTTAATGATTTCTGCTCTGCGTACCTAGATAATATACCTATTTACAATAATAACCCTTTTAAGTATACTAAGCACGTTTAAAAGGTCCTATAGCGCCTTAGGGATATAGGACTTTATATTAATTTAAAGAAGTGTAAATTCTTAGTTATAGAAGTAAAATACCTTAAACTAATTATTACTACTAAAGGTGTCTGTATAGACCCTAAGAAAGTATATATAATTACTAAATAGCAAACCCCTAACTGTATTAAGGATATATAAGCCTTTCTTAGTTTCGCCAACTTCTATTAGAAATTTATATATAACTTCTTAAGTATTATAGCACCACTTATAGTAATAATACTAATAAAAGGCCTTTTTGTACAAGGAAGAAAAATATATTTATATTTTATCTGGCGCCTAAATATAACAAGGCGTTTTAAGACTTTAAAGATACCTTTACTAAAGCACCTATCCTAGCTTACTTTATACTAGGACGATAACTCTATCTTAAGACTAACTCCTTAAACTATATTAACGTAAGCGTCCTTTCTTAAATAGGTAATAATGGTCTCCTCTACCTAGTCGCATTCTACTTATTTAAGCTTATACTATAAGAATATAACTATAAGATCTATAATAAGGAACCTTTTATAATTGTATAAGTATTTAAGGAATTTTAACTAGAACTCTCCTTAGCAGAACCTAACTAGCTAACTAAAGTCCTTACGGATTATTATAACCTTAAGTACTTTATAACTATGAAATAACTAAATTAACGCTAAGTACGCTGGAATAAGTTCCTCTCTAGTTTTAATTTTAAAATTATATATAGGCTATAAATATAAGGTACTAAGCCTAATAGCCTAATACACTGCTTATAAGACCTTCTTTAGTTTAAAGATAACCCCTATAATTAGTTCTAATAATAAATAATCCTAAAAGTACGGAACTTAGCCCTAGGTATACTACCTATAATAGAGCTAACTGTACCCTAGCTTTATACTACAGAACTAGAGTTACCTTCTAAAATTAATAGGCTTATTACTATAGTATATAATACTACCGTTAACCTATTACTGCATTAACTTATTACCGTAAAGACTGCTAGCACCTATATACTACCTACTAATCTCTAAAGCTTAGGCTAGATTAATATAGTAGCCCTAAAAGTAAAAGAGAATAGGCTCTATTATAGAGGCCGCCTATTTATTCCCAACTTAGAAAATCTATACTAGCAACTAATCTAAATAGCCTATAACCTTTAATTAAGCGGCTACTTAGGCAGAAAAGGAACATATAAGCTTTTTAGCTGATACTACTTCTAGCCTAAAATAATAGACTTAGTTAAATACTTTATAGGCGCCTACTATAGCTATAAGCGCGCTAAGGCCTTTAATATAAAGTACTAAGGACTACTACGCCCTTTATTAGTACCTATATAATAATAGGCAGATATTACTATAGATTTTATTATTAACCTACTACCTTATAAATAATGCAGCCATACCTATAAGAACATCCTTATAATAATATACCAACTTATAAAAGAGCGCCACTACGTCCTAATTAAAGGTGTAGCCGTTAGTAACGTTACTAATGCCTTTCTTTACGAAGTTTACCAATTATATAGGTTACTTAACTTAATTACATCCGACTAAGGCATATAGTTTAACTTTAATATATAGAGACGAATCTGCTAATGCCTTAGCATCTCTATTAAGATATTTATATCCTTTTATCACAAAACTACTAGGTAACTAGAAAACGCTAATACTAGTATAAAAGCGTACCTACGATAGGTAGTTGCCTATAGTTAAAATAACTGGGTAGATTACCTTCTACTAGGCGAATTTATAGTAAATAACTACGTCTTAACTACTATAGGACTTACTCCATTTTTCGCGAATAAGGGTTACTATCCTTAATCTAGTATAGAGCCACTAAAACCAATTAATAAGAAACTGCTATATAGAAAACGCCTTAAGATGCTACTTGCTAACTAGTATACAAACTATATAAAAAATCTACTTAACTACTATAAGGGAGAAATAGCCTAGGCTTAAATAAAGTAGGTCTTTTTTGCAGACTGTTATAGAACGCCACTACTAGAGATATGTATTGGCGATTAGGTATAGCTAAATATATATAATATCTCTATATAGAGGCCTATAAAGTTGCTTAATTATAAGAACCTTAGCCCCTATTTAATTAAACAAGTTATTAATAGGGAAGCTATATATAAGCTAGAGCTCCTACCTACCTTAGCTACCCGCGGAATATAGCCTATATTCCACCTATAGCTACTATACCTTTACTAGCCTAACCCCTTACCGGGATAGATATAGCCTAAACCCCTACTAGTACTAATTTAAGATAAAAATAAAGACAAGAACTACAAGGAGTAGACTATTAAATAAATTATTAACTCTAAATACTTTAGCAAAGGTAGAGGACGGCGGCTCTACTACAAAGCTATCTATACAGGATTTAATATAGATTAGCTAGAATGGCAACTATAGGAAGAATTTAAAATGTAAAGGATCTAATTAGCGACTTTTACTATATAAACCCACAGAAACCGGGCCTAAGTAGAGATTTTATGCCTAATCCCCTATAGGAACCCTTATAGAGTTAAACCGTTGTATATTACTACATCTGGGCAAGTTGCCGTTAGATTGCCGTTAGATTTCCGCAGATTGCTATTATATAATAGCAAAGTGTAATTATATAACCAAAAATCATTAAGATGTCTAGGAATTTTAACCAGCGGTTAAAGTTATCTAATTGGTTAATCCTTAGGTACTAAGCCTTATTATATAACATTGTTCTAAGCCTTTAGCAATACCCCCTTTTTTTCTTCTCTATACCTTAAGTATCTTTTATATATATATATAGTAACCACAGCGTTGCCGGAGCTCCACCTCTATAGAAGGGGGGGTAATATTATAGAACCCTACTATAGGGGCCCCTATAGGAGAGCCCCGTGCTCTTGCATATACCTTGCGTATAGCTTATGTTAGCTACGCGTAGGTATATTACCTCCTTACGCCGTTAACCCTTACGATCAATCGCGTAACGTCTTATAGACTCCTTAAATATATACGCTTTATAGCCATTGCCCCTGTCCTATAATATTTTTAATAGAAAAAAGCTTTAAACTACCTAGTTCTAATATAATAAAGTTTCTAATTAAATTTATATAACTTCTAAGAATATCTAAAAAACAAATTAAATAATATTTATATAGTTTGCTACTATTTTCCTACTTAAAATTTAGCTATTTAGTAATAAAACCTAATTATTACTACTTAATAGGCATATAAGCCACTATATATATACGTAGAATAATATCTATTTTATCTATTTACACCCTATATATAATCTATATACTTAGTTACTAAATCTATTATACTTTTTACTAATTTAAAAAAGTCATTAAAATTAAGTTATCAGCTCTTACCTTTATCAATAATATAGTCTATATTATAAAGCTCTATTTTATATAATATCACTATTAGATATATAAGGATTGCCTTAGTATTAAAATAATTAAATTTAAGTAGAAGATCTTTAGTATTTACCCGTAAAACCTTTATAAATACCCCTAATTATAATAAGCTAAAATAAGGCTTTAAGTAAGTTCGTAAGGTAAAATAAGTTTAATATAGTAAGATTAATACCTCCTTTACGATAAAATAACTATAGGATACATATAAAATAATTTAAAGCCCTAAAATATAGTGTATATTTATAGGCGTTTTTAAAAGACATAAGTAAGTAATTTAATTTAGTCTCTATACAAAATATAGCATATAAAGGCCAAATTTATAACTTATAATAATAGCTTAATATATTTTAAAGCCAACACCGTAAAAATAGGCTATAGTAGATTTAAATATAGAGTGTACCGATATAGATATAATTGAGAGTGCTTAGAGTGAAAGAGTTAAGTAAAAGGTATAAATTAAAGCTAAAAGATTAAAAAAAAAAGTAAAATGGGCGGTATAGGTAGTAGAAACGGTAAAAATATAAGACCTTAAAATTGTATAGTAAAGTGTTTAGATTTAGTAGGTATACATAGGTTTAAATTAGGGTCGCCGATTTTGGTAAGGCGATTAAGTGTAAAAGGCGACCGAGTTCTAGGGGCCCGAGCTTAACCTTATTATTAACCCTAAATATTATAGTAGTAGAATATAACTACTAGTTATAGAAGCTTTTACTTCCGCTAGTGGTTATAAACGCTAGCCGTTTGTTATGGGACACCTCTGTAATACCTTATACACGTCCACCTGTTTCTACTGTCTCGACCTCTATGTTAACGACTTAGTTAATTAAGGCACGTGACGGCAATCTAAGGCAATTTGCCATTACGTGATAGCAATCTACGGCAATCTGCCGTTCTCCACTATATTCCGCTAAATTTTACTAAGTTCCGCTAAGACTATAATCTAAAGCCTATTCTGCCTTGTGTATATATTAACTAAGCAACCAAGTTAATAATATATACCCTTTTCTTCCCATTTCCTTACTTTCCTTCCTTACGTAATATCTTAACTTTATTATATAGTTTATATATATAGCTTAATAATATCTACTTTGCTATATATTATTACCGCTTATACTTACTCTGTAATACTATATTATGTTAACCTTATATACCACCCTCTAAAATGTAGAACGACACTAAAGCCTCTATAGCAGCCGCCGGTATTATATTTACACTCTAAAAACAATTGGCAGAGATATAGAAGTCCTTTATAGACGCCCTTATATAAAACTAAGCCACTTTAATTTAATAATAAGCCGAATAAAAGGCACGACACCTATAAATAATTAAGGACCTCTAAGAAGAAGTCCGCACCCTTAAGATGCCTATACTAGGGCCCTAAAACTAAACACCTTCTCTAAAAACAAATACGTGGGACAAGAGTCCTAAACCTATAGTAACTATTTACCCTAAACTAACTACCGTACTATAATAATCTAAATAACTATTAGACCCTTTAATATTTACTAGTAAATAATAAGAACTCCAATTATTCCTAAGCTAGCTTAAAAATAAGCTAACTAGTAATGCTAACCGCTACCTAACTAAAGCTAACTAACTCTACTACGCCCTAAGTTAACTAGGAGGAGATATAGCTGACCTTATTAAACCCCTTTAACCGAACTTAATATAAAGTCTAGTTGTACTACTTAAAGCTATATATAGTAACCTAAACCGCCAAGCTACTGCTTAGAGGAAGATAAACTATATAACTTAAGGAATAAAAAGCTTCCTAGTATACTTCTCTAAATTTAACTGTTATATAAAGGAAACAGGCTGGAATAACTCTGCACTAGTTAATAGCCTTATTAAGTCCCTAAGCCCTAAACTAAAAACCTCCCTAATAGGTATAGACCTACTAGGAGCCCTTAACGCCTACGTAAACATTATTAATAAATGGTATAATAATATACTACGCCTAACACTGAAGTCCACTCCTTAATATAATATAACAACTCTGTAAATGTCTATTAAGTTATTATCTTAGCCTAAGCATCCTAACGCCATAGATATTAATATAGGGACCCTAGGATATACTCCACTAGGGTCCCCTAAATAAGAATAACGTATTAAGCTAGGCCTTTACTTTAAATATAGAAGCAAAAAACACATCTTAAGATACTACTTCGTCTCTATGCCCTAATATAACTTATAAACGGCTAACACTAATAACTGTTTACCGCATTAATCCTCTAGTTACTATCCCCAATTTTTACCTAGTTCCAGCCCTATATCTAGTAAGCACCACTTATAAGGACGAAGTTATAACCGATATTCTATAGGAACCCCTTCCTACTTACCACTAAAAGGTATATCCTGGAGTTAAGCTGCTCTCTAGGATAGCTATATTATAGGATCTTATTAAATATATTAGATATTATAAAACCTAACTCTTAGGATTATAGTATAACTATTAACTACTGTCTTTAGTAGAAAGGTTAATAGGCTAACACTCAAGCCCTAATTAATATAGGAGCTAGCAGTATAGCATTTATTAATAAGATCTTTACGTAAGATAATAGGTTTACCCTAATACCCCTTAACCGGCATATTAACGTATTTAGATTTAATAGTAAACGTACTGTCTTAGGCCGTATTACTTATATAGCGGCCCTAAGACTCTAATACCTAAACCACAAAGAATTAATTAAACTCTTTATAACTACCCTAGGTTACTTAGTGATCCTTAAACAACCCTAGATAAAGCTATATAAGGTAACTATTAATTAGGACAACCTTAAGCTTTTATTTACTACCTCCTATTGCAAGCAGAAATGCTTTATAACTTACTGCTTTAGCCCTAAACCGAAATCTAAAGAATCCACTAGGATCTACTAGTCTAAAATTTCCACTGATATCTACCCTATACCTAAAAAGTCTACCTAATTCCACAAACCTAAGAATTCCACTAAATTCTACTAATGTAAGACTTCTACTGACGTCCACTAAGAACCCGAAAATAAAATAAAATATAAACTGACTCTAACTGCTGCACCCCGAACTAAGCAGAAGCTTAAGCTTAACATATAAAAGTACTAGAAGAACTAGTATTCTACCATAAAAAGGATACTTAAAGAACCCGAACTTAAATCTAACACTAACTCTGTACTAGACACTAAACCTAAAGCTAAACTAGAAACCATATAAGAAACTAAGGACGATTTAAGCTCGCTTAATACCTTAAATATCTATATAATTGGAGCTACTCTGCTAGCACAACTTGCCAGGAAACCGGAATATATAATCTTCGCTATTACAATGGCCGATATTAAGAAGGCCTTAGTACTAAAGAAGTATACTAACCCCGCCATAAAGGTACCTGTAGAGTATTATAATTACCTAGACATATTCTTATAAAAGGAAGCCAATAAGCTACTGGAACGCCGTCTATATAATGATAAGATCGTAGTTAAAGAAGGAAAATATTCTGGATTTGGATGTCCTAAAACAAACTCTAAGTATTATAGAAGTACTTAGACGAATATCTAGACAAAGGATTTATTAGAGTAAGTTCTTTACCTATAGCTGTACTAGTAATCTTTGTTAAGAAACCTAGCGGCAGTCTACGCTTCTGTATAGACTACTAAACTCTTAATACTGTTACTGTTAAGAACTAATACCTAATCCTATTAATCTAAGAGATACTAAACCAATTAAGTAAGGCTTGCTACTATATAAAGCTTAATATTATCTATGTATTTAACCGTCTCTAAATTACAAAAGAAGATAAATAGCTTACTGCATTTCGCACTTGATATAGATTATTTAAATATTTAGTAATGCCATTTGGCCTTATAAACGCCCTAAGTTTATTCTAACACTTTATAAATAGCGCCCTGTGCCCATACCTAGACGTCTTTTATACTGCTTATATTAACAACATTTTAATATATAGTAATAATCTAGCTAAATACTAAAAATATATTAAACTGGTCTTGTAAGCCTTGCGTGGAGCTGGCCTATAATTAGACGTAGATAAATGCGAGTTTTATAAAACGGAAGTCTTATACCTTGGACTTATTATTTTCATAAACGGCGTATAAATGGACCCTAAAAAAGTTAAAGTAATTATAAACTGGCAAGAACCTGAGAATATTAAGGACGTAAGGGCCTTTATAGGCTTCACCAACTTCTACTAACGGTTTATTAATAACTTCTCCGCCTTGGTTTTATCCCTTATAGCCTTAACCTAAAAGGATAAAGCCTTTATATTTAATAAGGAATATAAAAAGGCCTTTGCTTATCTAAAGGTTATATTTACTACTGTACTTGTACTTTAATACTTTAACCTAGACTAAATAAGTGTTATAAAAGCTGACTTATCTAATTATGTTACTGGAGGTATTCTGTCTTAATATAATAAAGAAGGAGTATTATACCCTATAGCATACTTCTTAAAATAACTAAGCCCAGCTAAATATAATTATAAGATCTACGACAAGGAATTGCTAGCTATTATTAGATGCTTTCAGCAATAGTGACTAGAACTAAAAGGAACTGGATTCCCAATTAAAGTTCTTAGCGACTATAAAAACCTATAGTACTTTATAACTATAAAACAGCTAAGCCACCGTTAAGCCCGCTAGTTAGAATATCTGTCCCAATTCCGATTCTTAATGATATACCGCCCAGGCATTTAAGGCTAAAAGCCTAATACCCTAACCTAACGTTTATAAGACGCACTAGCTTAAGAAGAAGCGCGCTTCTACCGTAATTAAACTCTACTCCGCCCTAAGCTATTTAACCCCCCTATTAAAGATCTTATAGTATATACCCTTAAAATAACTAATTAAACTATTAAACAGATTATAGTTAACGAATATCTAAACAATAAATTTATCTAAGAGACGCTTAAGCTAATTTAAGATGGCGTTAGACGCTCTAAAAAGATTTCTCTAAGTGAATGCGAAGTCCGTAGAAACCGCTTGTACTACTAGAACCGCCTACTTGTTCCTAATTATAATAAACTTAAGCTTAAGCTCCTTAAATATATACACGACCTACTAGTAGCTGGCTACTTAGGCTAAGGAAAAACCCTAGAACTGCTCTAATAAGAATACTACTGGCCGAATATATATAATATAATATAAAGGTATGTCTCTAGCTGCCATACCTGCCAATAAGCTAAAGCTTTATATAAAATATATAACGGCTTTTTAAAGCCACTGCCTGTTCCGGACTAAAGATGGAAGGATATCTTAATTAACTTTGTTATTAATCTCCCCATAAGTAAAGGCTGTATAAATATTATAGTAGTTATAGACCAACTATTTAAAATAAGACACTTAATCGCCTGTCCTAATATATTAACACCTACTATCGCCTAACTATTTCTGGATTATGTATAGAAACTCTATAGACTCCCTAAAACAATTATCTCTAATAGAGGCAGCTAGTTTGTCTCTATATTTTAGAAAGAACTAACTACCTAACTCCATATTAAAGCACTGTTGTCTATAGCATACTACCTAGAAACGGATAGTTAAACGGAATATGCAAATGCTATAATAGAATAATATATTCGAATATATACGTCGTATCTATAAGACGACTAGATAGACTGGCTTATATTTACTAAGTTTACTATAAATAACTGCGTCTCGGAAACTATAAAGGTCTCCCTATTCCTAGCCAACTACAGCTAGTATCTGCAAATAGGTTTTAAACCCTTGAATAATGTCCCTTGCCTAGCTTATTAGGCCTTATAAGTTGCAGAAGTAAATAAATTTATAAAAAAGATGGAAGAACTATAAGAGTTTCTTACTAATAAAATGACATGGGCCTAATCTGTCTATAAAGCCGTAGTAAATAAGAACTGAACCCTAGCACCAGCCTACTAAATTGGTAACTTTGTCTAGCTAGATACAAGAAATCTAAATATAAAACAGCCTACTAAGAAACTTAATTAGAAGAACACTGGCCCTTATAAGGTTGAAAAAGTTGTCTTTCCTTATGCCTACTAACTAAAGCTCCCTAATACGGTTAAAATCCACCCTATATTCTATACGTTAGTCCTCCATCTTACTGCCCCTATATTAGACGCCCTGCCTAGACAGATTTAAGACCCTCCCCTACTAGTTAAAGTAGATAGTAAGGATAAGTACCTCATTAAAAGAGTTAATAACATTAAGTACGATAAACGGAAACGCAAATATATGTACCTTATAAAATGGAGAGGCTTTACTGAGCCCTTATAGGAACCCATTAACTCTATAGGACTTATATAAGCCATAGAAGACTTTTATAAACTCCACCTAGAACTACTACAGCCCCATCTCGCAGAAGCTTAAGTTTAAAAGGGGGGGTACTATTATAGGACACCTCTGTAACACCTTATACATGTCTACCTATTTCCACCGTCTTAACCTCTATATTAACAACTCAGTTAATTAAGGCACGTGACAGCAATCTAAGGCAATTTGCCATTACGTGACAGTAATCTACGGCAATCTGCCGTCCTCTACTATATTCCGCCGAATTCTGCTAAGTTCTGCTAGGACTATAACCTGAAGCCTATTCTGCCCTATATATGTGTTAACTAAGCAACCAAGTTAATGATATATACCCTTTTCTCCCCGTTTCCTTACTTTCCTTCCTTACGCAATGTCTTGACTTTATTACGTAGTTTATGTATATAGCTTAATAATATCTACCTTGCTATATATTATTACCGCTTATGCTTGCTCTGTGACACCGTTTTAGGTAGCTAGCTATATTTAAGCCTATATTAATTAAATGATTCTATAAGATATTACATTCCGTTAAGCTATAAGTCCTTTTATACACGCTCTACTAATATTTAACCGTCCTTAGATCTAGGACTATCTTATAAAGGCGCCTATATTACTAAGTGATTAGATTAAAACCGCATTTAAATAGCAATGTATTAATATTAAAGACCTTCTTACCGTACTTAGTAAAATTAATTTTAGCTAGATATCTATAAATAGGATATTACTACTTAGTATAGCAGCGTATTTTATTAATAAAGGCAAAAAGCTTAAATTAGTACTTTTAGGCCTTTTATATCTATAAGGATAATACTTTACTAGGAATTTATTAACGGCCCTAGTATTAGTAATTTAAAAGTATTAATTTAATTATAAGCTTAGCTCCTTAATAGCCAATAACGCTAGTAATAATAACTGTAATAAAGCCTTGTGGGAAATACTACGGTGGACTTGTTATTGGGCTAGGTTATATAAGTAAATAGGAAGCCAACAATATAACAAACAGATAATAACTAGTAGAGTAGTTGCCCAATAGATTAACCTTAATTATATTCTGAGATTTACTATAAGGAAAGAATTATCTAGGTAGGGACTATGGGTCCTTAAATACATATCCATACTCTTAAGAAATCCTCCTTATATATAAGATATGTAGTATACGTATTATACATACGTTCCCCTTATACTTTATATATACCGCGTACAACATTATATAACCTTAGCTACTAGTTCTATTCTAGACCATGCCTTTATTAACTAACTAGCTTCCTCTAACTCCTCTCTAAGTAGTTATAATATTATATTTAAAGTGTCCATAACACCATCTCCCTCCTCTTTATCTTCGTCCTTAAAGATTCTTAATATCTTTAAGTCGTCCACTAGAGGTATAATGTCCGTTTAATTAATTTGGTTAATATCTTTACTTATTATACCTAAAGCTCCTTCTTCTTTATAAGCACAACGCCATACTTATACTGTTGCTGCTATACTATCTCTTCGTAAGATAATGCCGTCTCTATATTCTTGTTATATAAAAGAGGGGTTAGTTTATATTACGCTGGCGAGTCCTTTATCTTGGCAACCCTCTTTATATTTAGAGTGCACTAAAGCGAATATTTAATCGTCCTATAATATTCGCTTAGTTTCTAACACTAAGTATACGCGTCCTATTATCCTTAATAGTCTACAAGTTCCTTTATTAATTGCTACTAGGGTTTTAGGTTTAATCTGCTACTATAAAACTTAATAGTAAGCTAATTTAGGCTCTAGTTAACTTAGAATATTCCTATAATATAAAGCAGAGGGCCCTAAAGGCTTATACTACGGCGTCCGCTTAGTTGCTCTATCTTAAAAAGGTTTATAAAAAGGTGCGTTTTAAGAAGTAGAAACTTATAGAATAAGGTTTTTAGGAACTTAGTAATAAAAAACGGATTCTCCTCTAATAGAGAGGGAAACAACTTTAAGTACCTTAGTAGCTGCTCCTCTTAGGTCCCTCTTAGGTAACTTATTCTTTAGTAATTTTTTTTTATTAATACTGCCTAATCCCTTTTCTTCTAATACTCCTATACCTTTCTTATAGCATTTTTTAAATTACCTAGTAGCTCCTAGGTAGTCTTATTATAGCCTATTTACTTAACCTTATACTATATTTCGCTATTAATATCTTTATAACTAATAATCTTTAAAACCTTCTATTCGTTCTCTTCTTAACCTCTATATATATCTACCTTATAAACTAGTAGCTTAATATTCCTATATGCTAGTTCTAGTATTATAATATACTATATAGGGTAGATCTTTATTTTCTCTAGTAAGTTAAGTCTATATATAACTTCTAAGATCTTTGCCTTTCTTATAAACGGTCCTAGTCTAATATAATCTAACTTCTTACTTAGTTATTAACTCTTAAAATTTTTGTATAGTAGCCATACTTTATCTCCCTCCTTAAGATCTAGTCCCTTAAATCTCTTAGCATTATAGTACCTTTTTATCTTGCTTATACCAACTTTACTATTTCTTTAAAGTAATTATAAAGATTTATTAGATTCTCCATTCTTTCTTTAGCTATACTACCTATCTTTTTTACTTATTATAGTAATAACAACATTTTTAGCTTATATCTATATTTTGCCTTAAAAGGTAACGTGCCTATTCCTTCCTATAGTATAGCATTATACGCAAACTATATAACTAGTAATAATAATACCTTAAGTACTGCTCTAATATTTGGTTTAGTCTTTCTATTTATCCGTCCGTTTATAGGTAATACGCTATTAACGTTACTGCTTAAACCCCTTATTTAGCTAAGAATACCTCCTAAAATACTGCTATAAACCTTAGATCTCTATCTAATATAACTTTTGTTAGTGCTCTATATCTTATAAACACTTCTTTAATATAGATTCTAGCTATATCCTCCGCGGATATTCCTTCTATATATATTATAAAGTAGCCCCACTTAGTTAACTTGTCTACTATTACTAAGATTACGTTATAATCTTATCTAGTAATAGGATCTTTTAAATTTAGTAACTTTATAATAAAGTCCTATAATATAACTTCTAATAGTCTCTCTAGTATCTTAATAGGTTATAGCCCTCTGTACGGCTTATACCTTATTAGTTTATTCCTTTAATAATCTAGATATTCCTTTATAACTTATTTCACTAGTCCCCAGATTTCTTAAATAATATACCCCTCTTAAAGTCTTAATACTAGGCCTATAGCTCCATTATATCCTTAAGTTATTCCCTTATAAAAGTCCTCTATAAACTCTTTTGCAACTCTTTTTGGTATATATAGAGCTTCTTAGTACTTATACTACTCTAAGTCTAGATCCTTGTTCTATGCCTCTTAGATCTTTTATAACTACACACTCTCTGGTATCTTATAGGTCTTTTCCTCTCTAGTTACTATAATCTTAGAATAATTATACCTAATTAATCCATCTTTATCTTTGCGCAATATTGCCCCTAATGGTTTTTCTTTATTCTATAACTCTACCTTCCTACTAAGTATATCTACTCTTACGTTCTCGGTACCCTTAGTATACTAAATTTTAAAATAGTATTCTATAAGCATCTTGGCCTATCTAACTTGTCTTTAGTTTAACTCCTTTATTATTAGGAATCCTATTAGGTTTTTATAATCTATTTTAACCATAAATAGTTTCTCTATGCCTTGTAAGAATGCTCTCTATTCCTTAAGTACTATAATTATACCTAATAACTCCTTATTATAGATGTTGTAGTTCAGTTCTACTAGTGTTATTTTTTTTTAACTATAGTACGCTACTAAATGCCACCTATCCTAGTATCTTTATAGCAAGTATACTCCTATTATAAAGTCTAATGCATCTATTTCTACTACTGTATCTAACTACAGCTAGTACATCTTAAGAATTGGATCTTAGGTAAATAGTTCCTTAAGTTCCTGGAACAGTTTCTTCTACTTACTACCTTATATCCACAATTCCTCCTTTTTTATAAGTCTTATAAACAGTTTAATATTCCTTAACCACTATATAATAAACCTCCTATAGTAGTTGCAAAACCTTAGAAACGATCTTAACTATATAACGTTCTCTAGTTCCTACTAACTTACTATAGCTTCTACTTTCTTTAGGCCTATACTAATTTTTCCTAGTTTAATAATAAATCCTATAAAGTCGGTCTTTCTTATAAAGAACTCGCACTTCTTAATTACTAGTAGCATCTTTTCTTCCTATAGTCTTTTTAAAACCTACTTAATATATTCCCCATGTTCTTACTCATTCATTAAGTAGATAATAATATTATTAAGATATACCATAATAAATTTATTAAGGTGTTCTCCTAATATACTATTAATTCGTTTTTAAAACGTCGCTGGTATATTTATAGGCCCAAACTATATAACTAACGGCTTATATAGTCCTTCCTTTAACCTAAAGGCTGCTTTTTATTTATCTCCTTCCTTAATCCTAATCTAATAGTACACTCATCTTAGGTCTATCTTTATAAAGATTTACGCATTGCCTATCCTATCTTAAATTTTGCTAATTAAAGGTAAAGGATACCTATCCTTTTTTATAATACTATTTAACTACTAATAGTTAATACATATCCTAAGTTTTCCGTTTTTCTTTAATATAAACAATACTAGATATCCCACTAATAACTATAACGGTCTAATATATCCCTTTTATAAGTTTTTCTAGATAAACTCTTTAAGCGCTATTAATTTAGTTTTAGTAAGCTTATAAATTAGAAAGAACCTTAGACTTATTCCTAGTTCTAGCTCTATCTTATAGTCCTATACTATATATTCTAACAGCTTTTTACTTTCTAGGCTTTATAGCCTTTTGCCATACTTATAGTATCTCTTTAGTATATAACTTAAGTCTCGCTTAGTCTCTTTATACGTCGCTCTAACTTAGTACCACACCATTTTACTTTATTATTATATCCTATGTTATTAAGTATCTCTAATATTAACCTAACCTATAATCTAATTAATCTTTAGATTGTATTCCTATAACTAAGGCATTTCTAGTATTGCCTTATCCTTTCCTAATAGTAGGATATTAAAAGATATCTTAACTTGTCTTCCTTTAATAGTTAACTAAATAGGTCCTATTTTAAGATTAATAATACCCCCTCTATAGGCTATTAGATCTCCTAAAATCGTTATTAATAGGTATAAGTATTCTTTCTGCCTATACAGTAACCCCATCCTTTTAACTACTGCTAATAATATATAGTTTCTTATTACTTTACTATCTACTAACGCTTTAAATCTTTAATCTTACCAACTTACTTTTAAGTTTAGGTATTAACCTATAACTCCTTTAAGGGTCTAAGGCTCTATTACTAACTCCCTCTAGTTTTATAGGCCTTTACTTTTCTTAACTATTAACTGTTAGATTTTAACTATACTTAGTCCTTCTATAGCTAATACTTGGTTTGTTTCTTGTCTTTAATATACTATAGATAAGTATTCTATAGGCACTCCTACCACTATTATCCATCTAGGTATTCTTCTATAAGAAAACTTTTTGGCTAAAGTATTAAGTCCCCTAGCTCTTAAAACTCTACTAGGTGTTAACTATATATATACTTAACGTTTCTATACTGTTTTGCGTCCGTTATCTAATATATTCTTATTAAATACTTATAGTACTTATTCTTAGGTGTTCTATATATTATATATATTATCTACATATACTATCCATGCCAATATATAATATACTAGATGCTTTAGGTTAACTTATAGCTTATTCTTGCTTTTAAGTTTAAATATCTCCTATATTAATCTAAACATTGCTGTGTTATTTGCTAGTACCAATGCCTATATTGCCTCTCTCTAGTCTACAGCCTATTCCTTAAGATTCTTTAATATTATAATTAATACTCCTTTAATATAACTTATCTGTCTTTCTAATATAGCTTAATTTAGTATAGCTTTCTCGTCTAACTATATACAGAAATCTTCCCACTTATTATTTCCATGCTGCTAATACTACTTTTAGTATAGCTCCGTAAGTATATACAATCTATCTATAAGGAAGTATTTCTTTATTACTGCATCATTGCAACCTTTAGTACATCGTTCTATAAACCTAGTTAAAATCCCTAGATCCTCTTCTTATTCTAAGTTATTTAACCACTTAGCTCTTAGTATACCTGTCTTTAGCCTATTAGTAGCTTTCTATATAGATGCTCTATCCCTTATACATCCTAGTATAGCTAATCTCTAGTCTAGCTTCTATTCTTACCATACAATAATTCGTTGCCTAAACTTATCTATACTTTCTTTTAGCTTTCTTCTTCTAAAAGGATCCTTAAAGTTATCTTACTTCTTAATTGCAATGTTAACCTTTTAACCATTAGGCTAAATACTACGTTTGCCTAAAATTAGTATATTCTTTATTTATTCCCCAAAATCTTAGCTTCCTAAGAATTGTCATCCTATGCTTATTTATATGTTCTTAAACTAAGCCTCTACTCTTTCTTATCAGTTTTTGTCTATTATAGGTTTTTAGGTATATTTTATCTTATCTTAAGAATCTTAAGCCTATAGCCTTTTGCCTTTACTAACTAGTAAGCTAGCACTAATAGTCGTCTACTTACTTAATTACTTTTAGATATTACTCCTTCTGTCTTATAAAGTAATAGATGCCATATTTAATGGTATTATAATACCCATTACTAAACCGCGTTTTATAGTAGTCTTAGTCTCTACTTCTATTATATTATTAAGGTTTAAGCGTCCCTAGCTAGCCTCTTTTTCTTCCTTATCACTATTAATTAATAAGTACTTTAACTCTATTATTATAGTTACTAATCTTTATCTGTATATTGCTACAATATCTTAATCTAGCTTATAAAGTCGATCCTATTCTTTATCTAACTCTTTAGTTCCTTTAAGTTCTTATAACTCTGGCTCTTATAGCCAATAACTTACACCATACTTAGCGTCCTTATAAATTTGGTATATATTATTATAACAAAACGCAAAGTGTCTAATTAAACACTCCTTAGTCCCGCGCAATACACCTATATCCGCACTATTATACTCTAATAACCTAGTGCCCTTTATCATATAGTTACTCTAACTACCTCTATAGTCTCTAGCAAAATAACCTTATTTTCTATAATTTATATAAACTCCTTTTTTAAACCATTTTTCTTATTATAGAGTCCGCCTAAACGTCTTCTGCTACTAAGATCCCTGGTTTAGCCTCTGCTCCTTAGTCCTATAATTACTTAATCCTTAATATTTAGGTTTCTATAGTTTTTTATTCTATTTCTTAGATTCTTTAGTACTGCTTAGGTCTATTAGCTCTAGTCTGCCATTCTATAGTTTATAACTCTATATTTATTATTACGTATTCTACGCCTTATATAACTATAAAACTCTATCTTGCCCTTTCTTAGCTTATTCCCTTTAATAGATTCTATTATTAATCTTAACTAACTAATCTATTAACTCTCTTAAAGTATCCGTATCTTCTATTAGGATAATCGTGTCCTAGACTTTAGCCTTAAGTTCCTATTTATACTATGCTATAAACGCCTTATTATTCCACTTAACCTACATTATAAGTATCTAAAACTATATTATGTACTTAATTACTAAAGTGCCTTGCACTAAGTTTAAAGCTTTTATTCTGCTATAGTTATTACCTCTAGGTTACTAAATACCTATATTAACCTTTCCGCGAACCCATTCTAGTTAGTAAACATATACCATACTTCTTAGTTAGTGGTTATTATTTTATTTATTTAGATTTTAGTAAGGTAAGATTTAAACTATTTAAATGCTCTTCCTATTAGGAACAATCCTATATACGCTACTTAGTCTATAGGTATTGCCAACTTTACTCCCTCCTATATAACCTTTAAGTGCATTTATATAAGGAATCCCTTAAGCCTTAACCTTTCTCCCAAGAATTGTTTAATAGAGAGTAATTTAACTTTTACTGCTCTAATTCTATTAAGTCTTTCTTTAAGTATTTAATTATTATCTATTATTTAATTAAATATTTCCTATAACTAACCCACTATAACTAGCTAAGAATCAGTATCCCTTATACTAGTATCCCCTCCTAACCCTAAGGTTATAACTGCCGTAGATAGCCTTATAACTGGTACTTTTAGTAGAATATTATTTAATTTTATTAATATCGTAACTAGGTAGTAAATATATAATAAAGCCTTATAGGAAATACCATGGTAGACTTATTATTAGGCTAGGTTGTATAGGTAAATAGGAAGTTAATAATATAATAAATAGATAATAACTGGTAGAGTAGTTGCCTAATAGATTAACTCTAATTATATTCTAAGATTCACTATAAGGAAAGAACTATCTAGGTAGGGACTGTGGGTCCTTAAATACACATCCATACTCCTAAGAAATCCTCCTTGTACATAAGATACATAGTATATATATTATACATACGTTCCCCTTATACTCTACATACACCGCGTACAACATTATGTAACCTCGGCTACTATTCCTCATCATATAGTTCTACTGGTTCTGTTCCAGACCGTGCCTTTATTAACTAACTAGCTTCCTCCGACTCCTCTCCAAGTAGTTATAACATTGTACTTAAAGCGTCCGTAACAATAACGAGCTCTATAACTACGTTTTATAAAGCCTTTTAGTAGCTAATAAGAAGCGGCTTTACTGCGTTAGCTATATTATTAACCTTATTATTAAGGCTTTAATATATAGTAAAGGCGTAAGTAAGTATAAACGCTTAATAATTAGCGCAAGTAACTACGTTAAATTTAATCTTATATAATAGAGAGACTTTATAGACAAGCTTTATAATATTATTAAATATATTATATAATTAATAAGACGCTATAATGGCTTTACTAAGAACTAGACTAAGATATATATTAGGTAAAACCTAAGTAGATAGTTGTTAGACCGAAAATAAGGTTATAAAAGAAGGACTTGTGTGTAGATTAATCTATAAAGAAAAGTGACTCTCTTAACCACTCTCTAGTAAGGAGCTTTAGCGGAGAAAAGGCAATAGAAAATTAATGTAATCGTTAAATTAACACCACGCCAAGACTAGTAATATAGCTTTAATCTACAAGCAAGCTTAAAGCTGGGGGGATGTAATAAACTATCGCCTACTACCTACCTAGTGGCAATTTATTGTCGTTAGCTCTGTTATTAGCCTATAACTTATATCTACCTTTTTGCCCCCTTGCCTTTAACTTAGTTATTAACTCGGTTAATAATCTAGTCTACGCCTTTATATATATATAGTAGTCGACGAAGCTAAAGCTCCCTACTAGTGGCTAATCCATAAGGATTCTCACTAGAGGGCGATCGACGGTCCTAATATCGTCCATTAAGTTTAGAGGTATAAACCAATCAACCGTTTAAATAACGTATGCAATTCCTCCGTTATTTAGTAGTAGGAGTAGATCTAATCCTCTATCTAAGTATATATCCACTATAAGGATCTTTAGGAGGGTCGCTAAAAGTCCTACGGCCATTTCTTCTTCTTTCCTCTCTATTAGCAGCTACTAGTATCCATTCTAAAAGATCTCTAAATTGTTTCTCTATATAAGCAGGTACCTATAGCTGTACTAATACTACCCTGCTCGACTAAGACCCTTAATTATTATTAACGTCTTATAGAGACCGTTGGTCGTTAACATTTTATAAAGACCATTGGCCGTTAATATCTTACAAAGAGGTTAATTCTAACCCTATTATAGAATTGTTGTCCTGGTCTTCTTATACCCTAATATCTTAACCCATTATCTATCTCTACCTTACGCTTTCCTAGGCCTTGATATTTTTCTAGGCCTTAACGTTATAAAGGTACTCTTAGTAGTTTAATGGTGCTATACTATAGGCCCCACTTTATAGCTAGAGCCATTAGATACTTATAGGGATACGCGGTAACCCCATCCTCTAGTTCTATATAGTAGGTAATATTAGTATCCTTTAAGGTAGCTCTCTTCTATCGGCCCTAGCCTTATACTAAGTAATATTTTACAAGTTTTATTAAAGTAGTAGGGTTTAAGATAAGCCTTTAGAAGTCTTTAACTCTGCTAGGAAAACCTCTAGCCGTAATATACTTCTAGCTATATCTATCCTTAATAGGAGCCAAGATAGGTTTAAGTAATTAATTAAACTATTTTTATATAGAGTTTAGTTAAATTGCCGTATAGTTACAAAGGCTTTCCGTCTAGTTATTAAGGCTTATCTTAACGCATTCCATTTGCATTTCTATTGACATTATTTACAACTTGACATCAGCAACTTATGTCTTGACGTCATTGACCTGTGCCATAAAACGTTCATCTAGTAATTTTATTTGCGTTTTGACCTCCGCAACTTATATCTAACCTTATCTACCTTAGCATGGACTCGATCCACACCCCTTTTGACCTCCGATACTCTTACGGCCCAAGAAGCATCGTCGTTGTATAGGAAAGCTGCCGAGTCGCTTAGTATGCCTATAGTGCCATTAAGGTAAGGATTTGAATCCATAGTAAGACCTTGAGGTCAAATAGGTAGTATAAGGTTAACTGGGGTGGTGGTGTATTTATAACCCTTTTGTTATAGGTTCTTTAACGCTATATAAGACGGCTTAAATAGGACAGCTAATGGAGCTATTGCGTTAGTAATACTTACCGTTTCTTCCTTTCGCGTATATTTGACGTCTACGTAATAGATATTTATGTATTTTAATAAGAATAATAATAGAGTCCTATAGGGTAGACAGTTGTCTAAAAGTTAGATTTAACTCTAATTACATATATCTAAGCGAACTAATAGCAGAAGTTTGCTTAGAAGTTAAGACATATAAGTTCTTTAAGTAGTCTAAAGTGATTCTTTTTGATTTAATTTAATCAATTATTTAACCAAATCATCCTTTATTCATTGGTTGTCCGTTTAAATAATTAACGTCTAGTATACCTCCCTAGGAGGTCTTAATTTAATTTAATTTAATTTAGCAATAGGCCAATATTAAGGCTCTAGTTTGATTTAATTTAATTTAGTAATAGGCCGATTTTAAGGTTCTAGTTTAATTTAATTTAATTAATTAAATCGTTCTAGTATTCGTTTCCTTAATTAAATATTATTTAGTAACTGTCTATCTAGTATTAAACTAAGTTATAATAGTGCTTAGACCCTACCATACTATTTAGTAATTGTCCATCTAGCATCTAACTAAGTTAGTAATGTCTAGATCCTTCCCTACTATTTAGTAATTATCTATTTAGCACCTATCTTGTTTCTGGCCCCTAGGCCCAACTTTATTTCTAGCTCCTTACCTTATATCTAGCTTAGGTCCCTACCTCGTGTCTAGCCTCTATAAGCTTGTAGTACTATAGGTATTGTCTATTATAACACTAGTTAAAGGAAGTTGTTATTAATTTAAGGGTAATTATAAGTATAAGCGGTACCTAAACGCGAGCCTATAGGAACATGTAGGGGCGTAAAGAGGCTTTAGGGAAGATTCGAAGGAATAATATAAATTCTATCTAAATCTAAGGGTATATAGCTCTTGCAGAGAACAAGACGTTGCGTAAAGAAGAGAAAGGAATAACAAGAGAATTATATAATTAAACAGTCAGGGTCTTGGTGGTCGGTGCGTGCGCACGTACGCACGCGGTCTTCAACGGTCTTCGACGGACTTCGGTGTTACGACACTGGTGGAAAACGGTGGATTGTGGCGGACAATCGCAGACAGTTGCACACAGTCGCAGACAGTCGCAGACAGTCGCAGACGGTTGCAAACAGTTGCAAATAGTTTCAGATAGTTATCTGTCGAGTGTTTTACTGAGACATTCCTACTGTAACTGGGCTAGTCCCGTTACAGAACAGCTGATTAAAAGTAGTAATCAGTGCACAGGAAATAGCTTTGGGCCTATAACTGTTAGACTAAAAACAAGGTTATAAAAGAAAGACTTATATATAGATTAATCTATAAAGAAAAGTAACTATATATACATAAAGGCGTAGACTAAGCTGGTGACTAGGTTAATAACCAAGTCAAAGGTAAGGGGTAAAAAGGTAGACATAAGTCACAGGCTAACAACAGAGCTAACGACAACAAATTCCTACTAGGTAGGCAGTAGGCGACAGTTTGACAATAGTTATATAGCTATAAGGTATAGGCGACCTAGGGGCAACCTAGGGGCAACTTGCCTCTAAGGCATATACGCTATATATGCCTAGGGAAAACCCTTTCTTACCTCGTATATAGACTCCTCCTTTTCCCTTAAAGATTTATCTGTCTATATAATATACTCTATTATTCTATTAATTAGACTCCCTATTTACATTCTTACCTTATATTTAAATTCTTACTAATCCCCTTAGAAGGATATCCAGTTTAATTTTTTCTATAATACCTCTAAAGAGAAAACCGACGCCTATACCTAATAGTAACACGCTAATAATATAACCGCTAAACGCCTTAGGATCTAGTATAGACGAAACCGCTAGAAATATACTAGTAGAATTTAAGCCACCTTTTAAATCTTAAAACGATTAGCTACCTATAAACGCTAAAGACTAGTTTAATTTATATACCTAGGCTTAATAGGAGCTTAATAAGATTATTAGTATTTTACTAAATACTACTAGTATAAAGGAGCTAGATAAGCTGGCTAAGAAAATAGTTAACTTATAGAGTATTATTAATTTAATAAAGCCCTCTTATCGCCTTTTTAGTAAAGAGCATAAGTTATATATTAAACGCATATACTAAATAAATATTAACGCCCTAGTTAAGAGGTTATCGCCTAATATTAGTGGCACTACCTAATAGCATTTTAACCGGTAGATTACCGTAGTTAAGAACCGATTTAAGGTTAATGACACTAACTATAACTATAAGTAACGCACGCGCTAGGCCATTAAAGGTCTTGTAAAAGAAAAGATAATTACTTAACTAGTTTATTGCCGGCTAGGCACTAAAGATAAAAGTCCTTTACTATAAGAGGAGTTTAAAACTATAGTCTAAGACTAAATTAGGAACCCTATAGTAAGACGCTTTAATAATGCTATTGTATACTATATAGCTATTATAAAGGAGAACTAAAGGTTTAATGTCTTCCTAGCCTATATACGTAGCTTAAAGAACCGTTTCTTATATACCCCTTTTATTAATTCTAAGTAATAGGTAGACTTTTAGTTCCTACGCCTTTTAACCTACTTATAAGCAGAGCTCTTCCGCTAAAACTTTATTAAATAGGTAAGAATCGCTAAGGACTTCTTTACTAAAATCCGCTATATAGAGTAACTGCTTAATACTATAAAGCTTGCAGAAGATTGCGTAGTTAGTAGCAGTAAATCCTTGCGCTTAAAGCGCGGTTATAGTATAAGCTTTATAGAGTTAGGTTTAGAGAACGGAACCTAAAAAGGGCGACGCCTTCTTAAGCAAACTCCTAGGGAGACTACTTAAAAGCTAGATAGCTTAGAGAACCCCTTAGATATTAATACTATACACATAAGTTAAAAGAGGCCTATAGGTAACTACTATAAAGAATACTAAAAGCAAGCTAATAAAGATAAGTTAGGCTAGCTTTTAGAAAACCTAAAGCCCTAGTAGCATATTTCTTTTAACTATAACTAGGGCCTAATATAGAGGGAGAGAGAAAACGTATTGTAGTATATATTACGATAAATACGCCCTAGGGTAAAGTCCGCCTATATTACTTATATAATAATAAGTACTAAATTAACCTTATTAATTAAGACGTTATCTATAGGTTTAACCTACCTATACTCTACGCGCTATATTTATATAAGCCTATTATACGTTTCCTTAATAGTAACTAGATAATAATCTAGAATACTTATAATCTAAGAGTTACCACTAGCGACTCCTAGGATACCCCTCGCACTATTAGCCCCTAGACCTTTTAGGGTAGCTTATTTAATAGTTATAATATAGTCTTTATATAGAATTAGCTTATAGAAGCAGATCTATTAATTAGTTTTCGTTCTAGATAATTTATCTAGGGTACTTTAAACCATAAACGCCTCTAGATAGTTATTCTTAATACGCTTCTAGTAGACATTAAGACTAGTAAAATAGTCTATTCGCTATAGCCAGAAGACTTTTTCTTTACGCCGGTTATAAACATAATAGAGGACCTATTATTACTAGTAGTAAGTACCTATATAGACCCTCTAGACGTAAAGACACTAGTTATAAACATAATAAAAGACCTACTATTGTAGGAGGGCACGGTCTCTCTTAGATGGAATTTAGGGTGCTATCTGTCTATCTATCTATCTATCTGTCTATCTATCTATCTATCTGTCTATCTATCTATCTATCTGTCTATCTATCTATCTATCTGTCTATCTATCTATATGTCTGTCTGTCTGTCTGTCTGTCTGTCTGTCTGTCTGTCTATCTATCTATCTATCAATCTATTTATCTATGAGTCGGCCGATTAGTCGGCCGATTAGTTGGTTAGTTGGTCATAATTAGTCAGAATCAATTAGTAGAAAGCAGTTAGTAAGAAGGAAAGAAAAGAATGTATTTCCAGTAACTGGTAAGGTCGTAATATATAAGAGGGAGGAAAGCCGAAGGCTCTATAAATATAGGAAAATGCCAAGATACTAGGCGACGTCCAATCTACACTACTATAATAGTAATTACTAACGCTTCCAATTATATCTATAGCGGTATAATTCTATAGCTTTTTAGGTAGGGAGACCAATTTTACTAGCACCTAATTACTTATTATAGTTCGAAGTTTACTAGCCTAAAAGTTTGGTATAATACGTATAATAAGGAACTACTCGCTATAGTGTAATGCTTTAAGATATAGCGCCATTACCTTAAATATACTACGCATATAATACGCGTGCTCTTTAATTATAATAATCTTAAGTACTTTATAACTACTAGGAACTTATCTATTTACTAGGCCTAGTACTCTAAGGAACTAGCTAAGTTTAATTTTAAGATTAAATATAAGCTAGATAAAGTAAATCCCGATAATATACTATTCTAGCGCCTAGATTATATTAAAGGCTTTAAAGATAGTAGTAAGAGCATAGTCCTTAACACTATACTACCTATATTATAATAAAAGTTATAGGTTATAGGCCTTATAAGCGGCCCTAGTGCTACTATACTAAACTAGTAAGTAGTATGCGTATAGTATATAAGTAATCCTTACAAATATAGCGCTAATAAACTAAGGTATTCTACCATTCTCTCTAAGACCTCTTTAATCGGCCTAATAGCGTTTAACCCTAAGGAAGGTCCCTTAGCCTAGGCAATAGTCCTCTATAATAACTTAGCGAGTTACCTATATATTATATATATTACTTTACTAGCACTAACTTTACATAGAGTCGTGTGCCACAATAAGAGGTAGTAGTAGCTATCTTAGCTAAAACGGCGTTTATAGAATACCCCCCTAAGTTATTAGTTAATTTTATTTATAGGGTATAAAAAAGGAACGCCTTTACGAAGGATTGCGCGAAAAGAGATTTCTCCTTCCTATTTAGGAAAAGCGCGGCTTTGGTGCCAAGACCCCACCAAAAATACAAATTTTTTGATTTCGAGCTTATAAAAAGCAACTTTATACTAACTTTTTGATATAACCTACTCACTTAATCGCTTGCAATGTCTTCTATACGTCCTTTACGCTTTTTTTAAAGCCCAAAATGCCTTACTACGGCCTTGCAATAAGAGCGCAGGCCGTAGTAATAAGGGCTCTAGGTACTCCTTTAAAAGCAATTACCTAGTAAGTTACCGGAGTTAGCACTAAATATATTAGTAACATACTAAAAAGGGCAGTAGAGAACGGCTGGGGTGCAGATTAGGTCCTCCTTAATAACCACTTTAAGGATAAGCCCTGCCTAAGGCGTAAGAAAAAGATTACTCCTAATCTTAAGTAAAAAGTCATTAACGCCGTTATATACAATCGTTATAGGCATAAAAAAAAGCACTAGAATGATTACTCGCGAAATAGGCCCCTTTATATTATCTATTTAAAGTATACTTAAAAAGTACGGCTACTATAAGATAAAGCTAATAAGGAAGCTTAGATTAACTATAGCTATAAAGACCAAATAATATAAGTTTATATTGGCCTACTGTTATTAAAACTTAGAAGATTAGAAGGCTGTAATTTGGTTAAATAAGACGAGTATCGTTTTAGGCTACCATTAAGGGGGCTATTAGGTATAGCGACGTCCTTATAAGGCCTATATACGCAGTTATATACAAGAACAATAAAAGGGGTACTCTAAGTTTATGTTTTGGTGTCACGATGACGAAGTATCATATGCGAACACTAGATGAACAAGCATCAGATTCGTGGAATTGATAGCTAAGTACGGCTGTCGTGGAGACTCAAGAGGATTGCTGGAGAGCTTAACAAGAATGCAGCTGCGGGCGAATCTATATAGGGGCAACCGGGGCGGATAAACTATCTGCCAAGCGATATCAAATAAGGAAAGGAAAGCTACGCGTCTAGCGTAGCGCGTGTCGCGGGCAGTCCCGTGACATTTGGGATTGCTTTATATACGACTTTAGAGGCCCTTATTATATTTAGAAGCCTTAAATAAAAAAATTAATTATTAAAATCTAAAATTAAGCTTTAGAGCTAGAGGTATATAAGGCTTAAAAAAATAATAAGACGCTAAAAGAAGAGTATATAAACTATATGTCATGGGACGGGGGCAGTGGCTATAAGACGTATGTATTTGAGAAGTCTATAAGACGTTGCGCAATCGATTGTAAGGGTCGAGGGCGTAAGGAGGTAATATACCTACGCGTAGCTGACGTAAGCTATACGCGAGGTGTATATAAGAGCACGGGGCTCTCCTATAGAGGCCCCTGCGATAGGGTTCTATAACACTACCCCCCCTCTTATAGAGGCGGAGCTCCGGCGACGCTGTAGTTACTATATATATATATAAAAGGGACGCTTAAAGTATAAAGAAGAAAAAAAAGGGGGATATTGCTAAAGGCTTAAAACAACGTTATATAATAAGGCTTGGCACCTAAAAATCTGATTAATTAGATAACTTTAACCGCCGGTTAAAGTTCCTAAACATCTTAACGATAATCCAGTTATGTAATCGTACTTTGCCGTTATATAATAGTAACTTGCGGCAATCTAATGGCAATTTGCCCTTATGTGGCAATCTACAACGGTTTAACTCTATAAGGGCTCCTATAGAGGATTAGGTATAAAATCTCTGCTTAGGCTTGGTTTCTGTAGGTTCGCGTAGTAGAAGTCACTAATTAGATCCTTTGCATTTTTAAAGTCTTCCCATAGTTGCCATTCTAGCTAATCTATATTAAATCCTATATAGATAGCTCTGTAGTAGAGCCGTCGTCCTCTGCCTTTTCTAAAGTATTTAGAGTTAATAATTTGTTTAACAGTCCACTCCTTATAGTTCTTGTCTTTATTCTTATCTTAGATTAGTACTAGTAGGGGTTTAGGCTATGTCTATCCTAGTAAGGGATTAGGCTAGTAAAGGTATAGTAGCTATAGGTAAAATACAGGCTATATCCCGCAAGTGGCTAGGGTAGGCGGGAGCTCTAGCTTATATACGGCTCCCCTATTAATAACTCGTTTAATTAGATAGGGGCCGAGGTACTTATAATTAAGTAACTTTATAGGCCTCTGCGTAGAGATATTATATGTATTTAGCTATACCCAGTCGCTAACACGTATCTCCGGTGGTGGCGTTCTATAATAGTTAGCAAAGTAGGCCTGCTTTGCTTAAGCCCAGGCCATTTCTCCCTTGCAGTAGTTAAGTAGATTTTTTATACGGTCTGCATACTGGTCGGCAAGTAGCATCTTAAGGCGTTTTCTATATAGTAGTTTCTTATTAATAGGTTCTAGTGGTTCTATGCTAGATTAGGGGTAATATCCCTTATTTATAAAGAATGGGGTAAGTCCTGTAGTAGTTAAGATGTAGTTATTCACTGCGAATTTACCTAGTAGGAGGTAATCCACCTAGTTATCTTAACTATAGGCGACTACCTGTTATAAGTACGCTTTTATACTAGCATTAGCGTTTTCCAGTTACCTAGCGGTTTTATAGTAGAAGGATATAGACATCTTAATAGAGATGCTAAGGCGTTAGCAGATTTGTCTCTATATATTAGAGCCGAACTATATACCTTAGTCGGACGTAATTAAGTTAGGTAACCTATATAATTAGTAGATTTCGCGAAGGAAGGTGTTAATAACGTCGCTAATAGCTACGCCTTTAGTTGGGATATAGTGGCGCTCTTTTATAAGTCAGTATATTATTATAAGGATATTCTTATAGATACGGCCGTATTATTTGCAGGGTAGTAGGTTAATAATGAAATCTATAGCGATATCTGCCCATTATTATATAGGTACTAGTAGAGGATATAGTAGTCCTTAGTACTTTATATTAAAGGCCTTAGCGCGCTTATAACTATAGTAGGCGCCTATAAAGCGTTTAACTAAGTCTATTATTTTAGGCTAGAAGTAGTATTAGCTAAGAAGCTTATAGGTTCCTTCTCTACCTAGGTGGCCGCTTAATTAGAGGTTATAAGCCATTTAGATTAGTTGCCGTTATAGATTTTCTAAGTTAGGGATAAATAGATGGCCTCTATAATAGAGCCTGTTCTGTTTTACTTCTAAGGCTACCATATTAATCTAGCCTAAGTTTTAGAGGTTAGTTAGCAGCGTATAGGCGCCAGCGGTCTTTGCAGCAATAAGTTAATATAATAATGGGTTAATAGAGGTGTTATATACCGTAGTAATAAGCTTATTAATTTTAAGAGGTAAATCTAGTTCTATAGTATAGAGCCGAGGTACAGTTAGCTCTATTATAAGTAGTATACCTAGGGCTAAATTCCGTACTTTTAGGATCGTCTATTGTTAGAACTAGTTGTAGGAGTTATTTTTAGACTAAGGAAGGTCTTATAAGCAGCGTATTAGGCTATTAGGCTTAGTACCTTATACTCCTAGCCTATATATAATTTTAAAGTTAAAACTAGAGAGGAACTCGTTCTAGTGTACTTAGCGTTAGTTTAGCTATTTTATAGTTATAAAGTACTTAAGGTTATAATAATCCGTAAGGACTTTAGTTAGCTAGTTAAGTTCTACTAAGGAGAGTTCTAGTTAAAATTCTTTAAACGCTTATATAATCGCAAGAAGTTCCTTATTATAGATTTTATAGTTATATTCTTATAATATAAGCTTAAATAAGTAGAATGTAACTAGGTGGAGGAGACCGTTGTCACCTATCTAGAAGAGAATGCCTATATTAATATGGTCTAAGGAGTTAGTCTTAAGGTAGAGTTGTTGTCCTAGTATAAAGTAAGCTAGAATAGGTGCTTTGGTAAAAGCATCTTTAAGGTCTTAAAATGCCTTCTTATATTTAGGCGTCCAGATAAAATATAAATATATTTTTCTTCCTTTTACGGAAAGGCCCTTTATTTGCATTATTACTATAAGTGGTGCTATAACACCTAAGAAGTTGTATATAAATTTTTAATAAAAGTTAGCGAAACTAAGGAAGGCTTATATATCTTTAATACAGTTAGGAGTTTTCTATTCTATAATTATACGTACCTTCTTAGGGTCTATATGGACACCCTTAGTAGTAACAATTAGTCTAAGGTATTTTACTTCTGTAACTAAGAATTTGCACTTCTTTAAATTAATATAAAGTCCTATATCCCTAAGGCGCTATAGGACCTTTTAAACGTACTTAGTATACTTAAAAGGGTTATTGCTATAAATAAGTATATTGTCCAGGTACGCGGGGCAGGGGTCGTTGAGGTAGTCCTATAAGGCGTTATTAATATAGCTTTAGAAGCTACCTAGGCCGTTATATACGCTAAAGGGTATAATAGTATATTCGAATTAGCCAAAGCGCAATATAAATATGGTTTTCTATTTGTCACCCTCCTATATTTAAAGGCGGTTAAAGGCGGCAATAATATTAAGCTTGGTATAGATTTTGGCTTAGCTAAGCCGCTTAAGAGTTTTATGTATAAGTGGTATAGAGTATTAGTTCTTAATTATAATAGCATTAAGTCCTCTATAGTTAACGTAGAATTAGATACCTCCTCCTAGCTTCTTAGTAAGGAGGATGGGGGCGGCTACTAGGGACATACTAGGGTAAATAAATCCTTTATTAAGGTGCTTGTTAATATACTTTTTAATAACTAGAAGTTTATCTTTTAATATTAGGTAGGGTCTCTTATAGGGTAGCGTTTTTCCTTATTTAATATTAATGGTATAGTTATTGGGTTAATATAGGGGGAGTATATCTACGCCCTTTTATAAGTACATGTTAATAAAGTTATAGTATCTTTTAGGGAGGAGCTTGCGGAGTTCCTTGTTAGTAAATCCTTTTTTAAGCTTTATAAATTTCTTAAAGTCTAAAGGTAAAAGTCTGTAGAGTTCTATAGGGGCATTATCCTATAAAAGGTTAACTATATCTATCCTATTACTATAGAGGACGTAGTCCTATTCTTTATTAAGCTTATATAGTTATAATTAGGAAGCTGTGGCAACGGTCTAGCCTTTCTTATATACTATACGGTAGAAGGCCGCGGCACTTATATAGTAGTAGTTAGTTATAGGTAGGGTAATAAAGGGTTTCTTAGGTTAATATCCTAGGGAGTAAATAGAGGCGGCTAGGCTATACCCTAGGTAAGTCTCTTTATAGTATTTAAAGTTAAAGGTTACTTCTCTGTTTTTCCAGTTAATAGTAGGGTTATATTATTTAAGCTAGTTTATTTTAAGGATAATAGGGTAGTTGGCAAGTAGTATAATATAGGCCTAGAGCTCTTCCTAGTGCCCGTTTATATCTAGGTAGAGTTATACCATATAGGTAATCTTCTATACAGTATAACTACCATTAGTAAGTTATAGGGCGCGGGCTTTAGTAAGGGGTAAGGTAGGTAGTATATAAGTACGCACAAATTAGGTGTCTATAAATTTATTAATAGCTCCGCAATTAATTATAGAACGGCTTTTATATTATTTTTTAGCAGTAGTTCCTATTATAGGTAATACTATCTATTTCCGTCTATTTATCTTTACTAAGTTATCTATTAAGTAGGCTAATATATAGATCCCTCTATTATTAGGGCGTCCTAACCCATAACTTAGGGCTAGGACTTGGCGTTTTCCGCTTCCATATTTAACCCTATTATTATTACTACATCTTTATCTTATATAGTAGTGGCGCGTAGTAATATATTTGGTGTTTAGGGTACTAGGTTAGGTATTAGGCGGCAGCTACTAAACCTAGCTATTAGGCAGTTTAGGTTATTATAATAATAGCTTTCTTAATAGCATCTATAGCAGCGTCCTAGTTTCTGGAGTAGCTCACGTTCTCTATTTAGGAGTTTTTGCGGAAAGGTTAGTATAAAGAGGTTAAGATTGGCTCTAGTGGTATTTAAGGTAGTAGGCGTCGGTGGCTTAGTATATATAGGTTTAGTAGGTCTGGGGGGCTTCTATAGAAAGGTTTTTGGGTAAGGGTTAGTAGTAGCAATCTAATTTAGTTATCGTTTAATCTTCTATAGGGCTGCTACCATATTATAAACGTTATTATAGTTGTGGCTAGCGGCTGCATAACTAAGGCAATAAGTAACTTTTTTAAGGAGATCTTCTTAGTCTTTAGTATTGTCTTAGGTAAGGGCTCCAGTGTATTCCTAGAATTTAATAGGGCTTATCTTTAGGGCACGTAGTTTAGCTTGGTTGGTGGCTAGTAGGTTATAGTTATAGTATATTAGGTTAAGATCGTTGAGGACTTTTTAATAGGACTGCCACTTCTAGGGGCTATTAGTCTTCTACTAGGCGAAGAGTCTGTTAAACAGTATACCCTTTATTCGCCTAATAATGTAGCCAATCTTAGTGTCTTCCATAGGAAAAAGGTAGGTACTCTAAGTTAGTTTCTCACCGATTTATATCTTCTAATGGCTATATTCCTTACAGCCCCCTTAGAAGACTAGGGGATTAGGGTAACATACGTTAGACCCTATAGTAGTAGCTTAGGTTTAATCATTATAGCTTTTATTATTGCTGCTTTAGTAGGGGTTCCCGTTAGGTAAAGCTACTTAGTGTTAACCCTTTATTAAGCGTTAAGTAGGTAAGGTTACTAGGGGCATAGAGGCTTAGGTAGTGTTATATACAGTAAAGAGGTGTCTAGCGTTATTATAAATATGCTTATTAAGCTAAGATTATAGGTACTTAATTATGCCCTCTTTTTTGGTGACTGTAGCAATAAGTATAATCTTAGCCTTCTTTAACTTTTAGATATTGCGTTTAGATACGCAGAGGTCGTCTTTAGTTTCTTAACGCGTGTTATTAGCGAGCGCTTTACAGGCTTGTAGGTCTTAGATAATATCACAATCTTAGGCAGCACGCATCTCAGCTTATATAAGCCTTAGGTAGTAGTTCTATAGAAGGCGGTAGTATTTATTAGGTTCTTATGCTACCATTTTTGCAAATATCTCGGCGTCTTATATTTCAATTTTAATAGGTAGTAGCCCTTCCGCTTATTTATCTGTAGTTGTGTAATTAATAAAAGATAAGACATTGTCGGTATCCACCTTCTTAGGGGTTAAGGCCAGGGCTAATAAATCAAATTCTCCTAGGATTGATTGGCGTTGTAGGTTAAGTATAGGTATTGGATTATTCTTTGGGTTTAACATAGTAGCTAGTAAGGAATATCATCTTATTATTATGGGTTCCTTAGAAGTATAAGGTAAGGTAACTTGTAGACACACTGCTTCTGGCAGCGCCTATAGTGTTATAGAGACGTAGAATTGGTCGTAGGCTAAGCGTCGGTGGTAAAAAGGCGCAACGTAATGTCATGGAACAGGGGCAGTGGCTACAAGACGTATGTATTCGAGGAGTCTACAAGACGTTGCGCGATCGATCGTAAGGGTCGAGGGCGTAAGGAGGTGATATACCTACGCGTAGCTGACGTAAGCTGTACGCGAGGTGTACGCAAGAGCACGGGGCTCTCCTATGGAGGCCCCTGCGGTGGGGTTCCGTGACACTATATTATAATAGGTGTATAAGTGGAGCACGTGCTAAGTGGAAGTTTACGATATTATATAAAGCTTTTACTTGATTAGATAGAGGTAGAATTAATTAGTAGCGATGTTTAACAAATATCTTAATACTAAAACTTCTTCCATTCGCCTAGAGCCTTATATACTTAAATCTTAATATAACCGTAGAGAAAGATAAGGCTACTTCTTATATAGCAAAGATTTACTAAACCTACTTTAACGCCTACGAGATTCGACGTCTTCTTTAGCTAGGTAATTTGCCTAATCTAAATATAATTAAGCCTTATTAGGGCTACTTAAAACGACTTACTATAAAAAGAGGCCTATTTACTTCTTATGTAGTTGTAAAGAAGGCTTAGCTTAGAGCTTAGTAAGATCTTAAATAGTAGCGAATTTAATAGTAGATTAAAAGGATTCCTTATTATATTAAAAAGATTATAAAACTTAAAGAAGGCAATAATTATAGAGAGAGAGCAGAGAAAAGGTAACGTGGGGGATCATCTTGTGCACAGGCCCACCTCGTGCACACCAAATCAAAAATATTCAAAATATTCAAAATATTGTAACTTTACAACCATGGACTCAATTGAGGCCGCTCTTGCTGCTTTGAACTTGTAATTGAAGCCTAATTACACTCAGACTGCTAAGGAGTATGGGGTAGATCGATCTACCCTCTCGCGCCGCCATCGCAATATTACGGGCTTAAAGGCAGATGGTTATGATAACCAATCTTTCCTTACCCAACAACAATCTAACGTCCTTATAAATTACATCAATAAGCTTATGGAGCAAGGCCTACCTCCTACCGTTGCTATGTTAGAGACTTTTGCCTAAGAGATTGCAGGAAAACAACCAGGACTTAACTGGGCTTCGCGCTGGATTAAAAAGCAGAGCACCTCTCTAAAGAGCCACTACCTTGTACCTATCAACAATTTACGCAAACAGGCTGAATCGGCTTTCTATTTTGAACTCTACTTTAAGCTCTTAGGTAAAAAGCTTAAAGAATATAAGATTGAGAGGTATAATAGATATAATATGGATAAGAAAGGCTTCCTTATTGGCATGCTTATAAAGGCCAAACGGGTGTTTTTAAAGGCTACATTTACATTAGGAAAGATTAAGAATATAATCTAAGATGGAAATAGAGAGTGGATTATGGTGATAGCCACAATCTGTGTAGATGGAATAACTCTCTCGCTAGGCCTTATCTACTAAGTGATTACTGGTAATATACAAGACACCTGGCTCTAAGATTATAACCCAAATCAACACCCCTACTTCTTTGCCTTATTGCCCCGGGCTAAATAAATGATGATCTTGGCTACGCCTGGCTAGATACCATATTTAATAGGGAGACTAAGGCTAAGGCCCGTAATGGAAGAGACTGGAGGCCTCTTATCCTTAATGGGCATGGCTCTTATGTTAATATGAGGTTCCTTAACTACTATAAGAAACACCGAATACTTATAGCAGTATATCCACCTTATTTAACTTATAAGCTTCAACCTTTGGATGTCTCTTTCTTTGGCCCACTAATAATATATTATACCTAAGAGCTAGATTAGTTTCTGCGTAAGAGCGAAGGGCTCTGCTCTTTTACTAAGCGAGACTTCTTCCGGCTATTCTAGACCGCTTTTGGAAAGGCTTTCACTACATCTAACATTAAGAGTGGGTGGAAAAGTACGGGCCTCTATCCTTTTAAGCCTCGTATAATCTTGGATACATTCCGCCCTAAAAAAGATAAGAGGCCTTCCTTAAGTGAGTCTCTACTTTCGCATCTTATAGTAGATAATTAGCGGCAAGTTCGGAAGCTCTTGCGAAACATAATTACTAATATATATGATAAGCGGGCCCGGCTTTTAACTAACATGGTAATAAATCTTATAATAGAAAATAAGATCTTACAGTACCGTGTAGATGGGCTTACTGAAGCTCTATACAATAAGAAGAAGAAGCGCTGTTGGGGTAAGCCTTTATTTACTCAGCTTGCTTGTCTAGAGGAAGGTAAGGCTGCCTTTTATAGCCCTGGGAAGATTTGGCAAGTTTGGGAGCTTTAAGCTGAGTAAGAGCGGGCCAAAGACCACGAACAAGCTCTTAAAGCTAAGGAGAAGCTTTAACGGCAAATTCAAAAGGAAGAGAAGAGGCGCTTGATTGATTAATGAAAGCAGCAGTGGGTACAAAATAAGATGCAGCGAGAGGCGGAGGCAGCGGCTCTATGGCTTTAAAAACAGGAAGCCAAGGAGGCCCGTAAGGCTAAGTGCTAGCTTAAGATTGAAGCTAAAAAGCTTTAAATATTAAAGGAGGCTCGAACTAAACGTAGAGAGATGGTTGTAGATGAGGATTATACTGAGGTATTGGATGTGGATGAGAGCCTACCCCCACCGAGGGCTCTAAGGCCTCAACGCTAACGCCAAGCCCTAGCTTATCTACATGACTATATTATATAGCCAATTTGAATCTTCTAATAAAGCTCTATTCAACGCCAAAATTTGGTTTAATTTGGTGCAGTATTGCGATCTGTAGAGTCTTAAGTTTGGGGGTGTATTTGGCCAAGAAATCGTGCACGAGCCGATCGCGTGCACGAGCTGATCCCCCACGTTAGTAAAGTTAGAAGCAGCTCCGTAAGGAAGCCAATCGCAAGCTTTCTATAATTGTTAAGGTGCTTTAAATAGGCTATGAGACGTTGTGTAATTACTATGATTTACCTAACGCCTATCTATAATTCTTCCTTCCTATATAAAGCCGTAAGGAAATTAAGGAAGTTACTAAGGAAGAGTGGCAAAAATTAGTTAATATAATCGTTCCAAATTTACGTTAAAATACTTAAGGCCCTGGCTTAATTGTAGATTAATAGCTCTATAATTAAAGATGCCAAAGAAATAATTATAATTAGGCAGTTAAACGGGTAGAGAGCTAGAGCAGCAGAGGTAATTAAGGCCTTAAAAACCCCAAAGGCCTATAAAATATAAGGTGCAATAGAACGAGGTAAATCACGTTGTTGGGATAATATCACGTGTGATCGCGTGGTCGCGTGGTCACGTGGTCACGTGTCCCGCGGCACTAGCGTGGCGAGGAGCCTTAAGCTCCTCGCCCTTCCTTATCAGAAGAATCAAGAATCAACCATCGTATCAACCAGCAAAGACTGTTTGACTACGACTCCGACCTATTCGAATAGGTATCCCTGGTGATACCAACACACGTAAATGTTAAACGGTAGAACACTGTAATTTGGAAGCTATAAAGATAATATATTAGTATTAAAGGCTTTAATTAAGCTGACTAAGCTAAATTTTAGTATGGTCTTGGAACCAAAACCGCACTTTTCCCAAATAAGAAGGAAAAATCTCTTTTCGCGTAATTATCCGTATACGCTCTATATATAATTAGTTAACCTAAAGATAGGTTTCTACTAGTAATAAAAACTATACCTTTAATAATTAGGGACTTTTAAAGCAAAATAATAAGGTCTAGGTGCTAAAGTATATACTATTATAATAAAAGATCCTTAAGCGGAATTATAACAATCTTATAGATGGCCACTATAGATTTAACTATACCTATAAGGTAATCACGTAGAAGTATACTTAAAATAACCTTACTAAAGATCTCTATAAATACTTGGATAACTATAATACCTACTAACGCTATAAATCGCGCTATTATAAACCCTATAGTAAGCTGTAGCCTCTTTAGGTCCCTATCTAAACCTAGTGGTATTATTTACTTAACTTTATTATAGATCTCCCTAAGTCTAAGACTCCTAATAGCGTAGAGTACAATTTCATCTTTATCCTTATAGACCATTTTATAAAGCTGATATACTACTATCTAGTACGTAAGATAATTAATGCTATGCAACTCGTAGAACTTTTATTTAGAGTCTTTGCGTAAATAGGGCCTTTAAATAATATTATCTCTAATAGAGGTGGCGTGTTTATAAGCGAGTACTAAAGCACTATATGCTACTATCTCCGCGTTTAGTGTAAGCTTAATACCGCATTTAACCTATAAATAGATAGTTAGACAGAACGCCAGAACTAGGAGCTTAAGGTATACCTATATATATTTACAAACTAGAAATAGTTTAATTGGGCCCCCCTACTTAATAAAACACCCTTTACCTATAACTTTAAGGTCTATACTATAATAAAGTGTTCCTCTATTAAGCTCGCCTATGGCTAGCTACTAAATGTCCTAAATAGAGTTCTAAATAGCGTCTAAGACGCCTAATAAGGTAGGGAGAAGTTTAAGTTAACAAATATTAAACTTATAGAGACGCATCTATAGCGCCTACGCCTTATATATAAGGCAGCAGCGGCGTTAATAATATACGCCTAACAGCTTTAGGTAAAATACTATAAATCGTCACTATCTAGCTAAGCATTTCGCTGTTAATAAATAAGTCCTACTCTCTTCTAGGAATATCTATATAAAACGTCCCTATAAGAAGCTTAACAGCAAGTTTATAGGACCGTTTTAGATCCTAAAACGCGTAGGGTAGTAAGTATATAAGCTAGAGCTCCTATTTACTATAGCATAGCTTTACCTAGTCTTTATATCTCCTTACTAAAGCCTTATAGGTTACGCCTCAAGTTTTAACCCCTAGTAGTAAAAGAGCTTAAAAAAGGCAGCTAAAAAGTAGAAGTAATTATCGCCTACTAGGATTATACTAGACAACTATGGTACTTTATTAAATAGCTAGAATGGCCAAATAAGTATAATAAATAGAAATATAAGGTAGAACTTAAAAAATATTAATAATTACTGTATGAGTACCGTAAGCGGAATACCCTAGCCTTATAGCTAAAGTGTAGGCGAAAAGTAAGCGCCGCTGCTAAAATATAACCTATATAAAAGTAGTGTAGAGGATATCCTAAGGGATTAAAGAATAAGTTAACACTTATAATAAGAACTATGATGTATATATAGGGTAAAGCGTAATTTACTAATATCCTATATAAGCTATACTTTAACGCAAGCCAGCTATACCGGCGACTTATAGGCGACTTATAGGTAAGGCTATAGCATACGCTAGTAATAAAGCTTAATTTAAAAAGTACCCTTTCTAGACCTAATCCGTTACTCTATACTAGCTTAATAGATTATTTATATTAGAGAATAGGTCTACTTAACTAATGTTTAAGACCTACTAGTAACCCACTAGTAGTAACCTATACTAATAACTTATACACTATTTTATATATATACTCTATAGATAACGCGTAAGGCTAAAGTATAGGGTTAGTAGCGGATTTAATAGATATATAGCCTTACTATCTATAAGTCTAACTATATATAAGTAATCTATAATCTATCTATAAAGTATATACAGTGTTATACTAGTATAGCGTAAGGCTAAAGTATAAGGTTAGCGATAGATTTAATAGGTATACTACCTTACTACCTATAAGTCTAGCTATATATAAATAGCCTATAACCTACCTATAAGGTACTGGCGACCTACCTATATAAGCAAACTTTTAGAATATTTCTAATAGTCTACTAAATTTAGGCGAGCCCTAAATAGACTAATTAGAATTTTTTATTCTAGGGATAGAAAATTGCTATTAGCTCGGTTAAATATAGAGAGTCTTAGCAAGGTAAATCTAACTAATTAGATAAGTTTAACCAGCGGTTAAGGTTCCTTAATATCTTCGCGCCGCGTATATATACCACCTATCTCTTTATATTCAAAATCAAAATGCTATTTCCCCTCTAATTTTTTTTCCTTATTAAGGTTTTTATAGGGTTTTATTAAGGCTAAAGTATATATAGGATTAGGGACAATCCTTTTTAAAGAAGGGGGGGGGAGGCATTATTAAGTAAAACCTAAGTAGATAGTTATATAGCTGTAATGTATAGGCAACTTAGGAGCGACTTAGGGGTGACTTGCCTATAAGGTATGTGCGCTGCACATACCTAAGGAAAAAACCCTTCCTTACCTTGCACAAAAACTCCTCCTTTTCCCTTAAGGATTGTCTATTTATACAATATACCCTATTGTTCTATTAATTGGACTCCCTATCTATATCCTTACCTTATACCTATATTAAGGATAGAGGTATTTAGTAGAATTTAATATACTTTATACTTTGCTATACTTTACTTCTTTATAAAGTAATTAATAAATATCTACTAGCTTAGAGAAAGCCCGCTAATAATAGCTATAATCTATTATAGGACGCGCTTACTTAGTAGCAAGTAGAATAGCTTACTGGGATTATAAAGCCTTTTATATTAGCTACTAAGTATATAAAAGGCGACGCTAATAGTCCTAGCGTTAACAGCTTATATAGTACTCTATAGAAGTTAATTACTAATATAGAGCTCTTCTATTAAATCCTCTAGCGAACTTAGTAAAGCCTTAAAAACGAGTACGACTTATTTTTTAAATTAGGCATTAATATAGCTATTAAAAAGATTAATAAATATTTTAATAAAATAAAGGCTGAGAGTTCTTACCATTTTACTATAGTAATCCTTTATCTATCTCTTAAACGCGTATACTTTCGCGATAAGTAGAAATAGCAGCCCTAGTAGTAGAAGTACGCCAAGTGGTATATAGAGGCTCTATTTAATAACTATATTAATAAGTAAATAGATAAGAAAGATAAGGAATATTAGAGCGCTAAGGCTCCTAGGGTATATAGTAACGTAATAATAGAAGCGGAATGTAATAGGTGTCTTAATAAAATAGAATAAAAGACTAAATTCTATAGTTCTTAAGTATGGGACGACTGCGTAATATAGGCGCCTTACCTACGCTAAGCTAGTTATAGTAGGTATGTCTATACGACCTAATAGGGCACTAGTTAGGCTATAACGTAAAAAAGTTCCTAACTAAATCTAATAATAATTTAGCTAATAAATATATATAGTCCTTAGTTATAGATAAGAGGCTTACTTTCTTAAAGTATAATAAAAAGCGTATTAAGCTCGTTGGCAAGCTTAACCGCTATAATATAGGCCTTAAGTTTATTAAGGTCTATTTTAATAATTGTAATAAGCGGAATATTATTATTCCTAATCCTTTTAACTAGTAGCTTAAAATTATAACAAAGTATTATCCGCCCCACGGACTCTTCGCTTACGCTTATAGTCCTATACAGCTTAACGGAACACCGAGCTCAATAGAACACGAGCCCTACTATATGATTTTAAAGCCGTAGATTTCTACGTAGGCTATATATATACAGAAATCCTTAGTGGAGTACCTTAAGCAATAGCCTAGCCACAATCCTGCTAAATATTATAAGTCTAAGGCCTCTTCACGTTGTGTAGCGTCCTCCTTTACCTACTTCTTTACCATATATGCAGCCGCCCTACCTACGTTCTCTGCTTTATTTTGAACTTATTATAATACTTTAAGCCGTCCATCTATTATAAATATTAAGCCTTCCTTTTAAATAACCCATTAGTTAGTCCTTTGACGCTTTACGTAGGCGCGTACTACTGCCTATATTAAATATAGGTCCTCCTCTACTAATAAGTAAAACATGGTATTCTTCCTAGCGCTCCTATAAAGCATTAACAAAGGATTCCTTACCCTATTAGGCTGCTTAATAATAAAGCTGTGAACCTGGTTTATTGTTACCTGCAAGCTGCGCGGTATATTAGGTGTTTATAGCGCTATAGGTTGTGGCTAAAGTTATATTTATCACATGGTAGAATACCCCATTGCTCCTTTGTACTCCTATACAAAGTATACTATTTCTATATCGCGGCAGGGTCGTTTATAGCAGCTTAATTAATCTCTATAGGCTTCTGCTTAACCTTATGCACTATTAGGTTTTATTTAAGAAATATCTTAGTCCAGTCACATCTAAGAGTAGGTGGTTTGGTGCCGTTAGGTATATAGAGCTTAAGGATACGCTATACGCAATTATGGACTTAATGGAATAGCGCGCTAATTCTAAAGTAGTTTATTTAATTAATATAGGATAGAAGCATGGCCTCCTGGTATTAATTAAGCATCTTATTACTACCAGGCCTCTACGTCTTGCTCTTAATGCCATTAATGTAGTTATAGACATATTTAAATGGCGCGTTGTGTACGCGGGCTGCCAATTAAATATTGGGTGTTTTTATGCGTGATAACTCACGAAGTGCATCTTGCACGCGTATCTTAATAATTTTAGATTCTATAGGCATAGTTGTGGTGATTTAATTATATAAGGAAATAGGTAAGGCTTGATTTTGGATACACGTTCCATTAAGCTTGGTGTTTCGTTAAGCTGCGTAGGACTATAAGTGTAAGCGAATAGTCCATAGGGCGGATATAGTAGATATTACGGTAGATTTATTAATAGGCTAGGTATATAGGTAAATATAATAACAAGATCTAACTGTAGAGTAGATATCTAGTAGGTTAACTTTAATTATATTCTAAGATTTACTATAAAAAGAAAGCTATCTAAGGTAGGGACTATCCCTTTAACCGTCGAGTTGTATCCAATGTTATTAATAAGATTTTAGCCAGTAAGGAACCCTAGATAGACGAACTTTTAGGGCTATATATACGGACCTATTGTCTTATTAATAAGGTAGGACGCCAACAGTTAAAGGAGATAGTCCTTTAAATAAACAACTTAACTCTTAAGGAATGTACTAAGTACATCAGTATATTACTATATCGGTACGTCCTATATTCTAATATTCCTATAGTTTTAGTCTAATCTTGTTAAGGGATCTTTTATCCCTTACTTGGGTGCATTGCCTAAGGGCTGCTTAGGGGTAGCCAAGGCCTCGCCTTTGGCTAGGCTTAGCACCTTATAAGCACCTTAAGCTTACAGCCCTTACTTCCTTATTAGTTCGTCTCTCTCTTATATAAGGCTATTGCTATACTCTTTACCATATTGTCCTCTTCCATCGACTCTCTAGTAACTCATGCTTGGCTTACCTACTCCCTACTATATACCTAGGCAAGGCAGTAAGCTATTAGCTAGCTGCAATCTTATGGCTAACTAACTGTTATAACCGTAACGTATTTAGCAAGTAAATGGCCACTGCAAGTATATAGCCACCCCACTAAGCTACCAACGCTAAATATTGCAAATTACTTAACCATAAATAGTTGTATTTGGTGTAGCTATCTACTAGCTACTTATTTAACGTCTAGGGCATATACGTGTATTATATTCTGTTAATGCGCACATACTATACTTAGGTAATGCTTGTTACGGTTACTTAGCTACTACCTCTACTATAGCCTCCTTATGCCTAGTTTGGGCAGCTTATATATAAAAGGCCCCTTCTACTCCTAATAGAACATCCCCCTTAGCTATATATATGCGCTACTATGCCTTTTTCTTTTTCTGGCACTAGTTCTCTATATATAGCATCCTATTTCCGCTTATAAGCAGCACAGCGCTTAATATTACTATTTTGCACCCCTTAATAAGCTAGCTAAGGGCTTATTTTATTAGACTTAGTAGGCTATATATACACTGTCTAATATAGTGACTTAGCAAGGCCGTCTGCTATTATAGTTTGGCGATATTATAGGGCGTTTCAGCTATCTAAGATATATTTAATTGTGGATAATATTGGGGTAATAGCGTCTAATATTTAATGTGTAACTATGCTAGTATAAAATTAGGACTATATAGAACTAGGCTAGTAGCAGCAAATCCTGCCTATATATTATTTTAATATATAGCTACCTGCCTAGCCTACCTATACAGTAATAGGAATTTATGCTTATTAATATAGTTAATACCCTAGGCCATAATCTATTTAACAAGCCATCTATATAATTACTTAAGGGCTAAAAAACAGCCTATATCTAGGGGCTGCAGCAGATATAATAAATGCGCTAGTATATAAAGGACAATAATCTAGTAATCTAAGCAGAACTAATTAAATTCTAGTAATATATAGCTATTATAGCTATTCAGTACTAGCAGCTAATGCGTACTAACTGTGTAATTCTTTATATGCTTATAGAATAAAGATAGCTAGGTTAAGCCAATTTTATTTATTATCTAGCCATTCTTACTAATACTAATTAACTAGTTATATAGAATAAGGTTATACTAGGCAGCTTAGTATAATACTACCTTAAGGATAACAAGTAGTAGAATTGCACCCCCTAACGCGTTAATGCACTTAATAATTATAAGTTATTCTTAATTACCTAGCTGTACTATTCTAGGCTAACCAGTATAGTTAGTTCTAGTAACAACTTTTACAGTTCTAATAACACCTATTTAGAAGCTAGTTTTATTAAAATTCTAAATATCCTTATTAAGAATTCTATAATATATAATAGTATTTTAAATATATTTAAACTAGGCCCAAATAAGCATAGAATCTATATATTTAGCATACTAGTAATTATACTTATAATTCTATTTTAATTATAGGTCCTTATAGCATTTAAAAAAGTTATATACCTATTACTTGCTAATAGGTTATAATTTAGGGTGCTAAATAACTAGGAGGCTAGCTATCTACTGCATAGTTATAATTTTTAGTGGTATACTATATTGGTCTATTAATAAAATCCACTACTTAAGACTCTCTTCTTATGCAGGTATTAGGCGGCAATTTAGCGTAGTAGAATCGCGTTTTAGTATAATGCTAGTAATATAGCGCCTAGTAGTTGTTTAGGATATATTATATATTATTATAGCAGGTTAAAGGGCTTAAAACTAGCCTTGCTTATAGGCATTAATAGCTAGATTAAGACTGCCCTCTTAAAAAAGGGCTTCTTACTATTATGGGGTAGTTATTAAGGTTGTAGTTATATAACGCGTCGCGATTTTAGTAGGGTAGCCACATGCTTATAGTAGCTACTTGCTTACCGAACACGTTAACGTATTTTATCAGTCATCCGCCAAAATTAGTTATCCGCCAACCCCAAAAACCACCAAAAATTAGGAAAATCGCATTTTGATATCTTAATAACGGCTTTATAATAAATTCTAAAATTCCATAGCTGGCCTTTTATACCTATTCTAAGACTCCTCTTAAAGTTCTAGAATAATAAGCCTAGCCGTTATTAAGATATTGAGTTTTAGCCCTTAATTTTGAGCTAAATTGCTATTCCTCTAGAACTACTTAATGGATTGCTTCTAAAGTTAGAGTAGAGTCTTAGAATAGGTATAAAAGGTTAGCTATAGAATTTTAGAATTTATTATAAAGCCATTATTAAGATATCAAAATGCGATTTTCCCAATTTTTGGTGGTTTTTGGGGTTGGCAGATAACTAATTTTGGCGGATAACTGATAAAACACGTTATACCTACGCGTAGCTGATATAAGCTGTATATAAGGTATATATAAGAGCACAAGGCTCTCCTATAGGGGCCCCTGCAGTAGGGTTCCATAATAGAAAATAATAATTAATTAAATTATATAACTAGTTATAGAGATAATCTCCATAATAAATGTCTATTTATAATTGTATAGTAACTATATAGGAGTTTTCTAATTTATCTAGAGTTTAATGATAATTTTATTAATATAGACCCTTAATATAATTAATAATACTTTTATCTATATTTTTTTCTAGCTCTAAATATAATTATAAAACTCCTAAATTTAGTCTATAATATATCCTTTTAGCCTATATAGTCTCTATTAGTCAGCTATATAAGGATTTAATATATAATTTATAATTTAAGAGCCTATATACCTCTAATTTATCTAAAGGCTTAATATTATTATTTTAGTAAGGAGTTTAAGTAGCTATATCTTATAAACGCGTATATAGGGGAGTAAATCCTTATAAGTTTTATTTAAGGGTCTTATTTATAAGCAACTTTTTTTAAGTAGAGATTAATTGCTATTAATATTAGTATACAAATTACTATAAAAACTTCCTATATAATTAATCGCCTAAAATTGAATTTAGAACATTATAAGCCTGCGTAACTTCTTAGATAAATAAATAACCTTTATTTTTACGTTTAATAAGAGCTTCTTATACTGTATTCTTAATTTAAACTATATTAAACAAAAAGTGGTGGATTAATCGGGTGTGGAAATTGGTGACTTAATTTTGATAAGGCGACCAAATTCGGGGGGTCCGAGCTTATACTTTAATTTTAAATAGTCGTTAATATAATTTTTGCTATTAATTATAAGTAAAGCACCTAGTCTTTAAGCTAGAGCCTTTTTTTTACCTAAAAGACCGTCCTAAAAAAGGTCTACTCTATACTTCTATATTAGTAACTTAGTATCCATATTTACTAGTAAGCTTAACTAGATCTTAGCTAAAGATCTAAACATCCTTAACTTCTACTAAAATCTTTAACTGCACCAGATCTTACTGTAAGGGGACTTTGTAGACAGGGGACTATAAGGCACGATTGTAGGAGCAGGATAGATTGTGGAGGAGACGAATCCTTGAGGAGGTGAGGCCTCTGGGATCGGAGAGACTATATACTAAGGGCACGTGCCTCCGGCACGTGACCGACGGCCATCCGAGGGGTCAGAGGTTGTCCTGAGGGCAACCCGAGGTGACCGCAATAATATCCCTTACACTTACCACCAAGACAGCGAGCTGTCAGCTAGCTGCAGTCTTATAGCTGACTGACTGTCATAACTCTATAAGCTCGCTGACTGCTTACTTTACCAGCCTCTTGGCAGCGAAGCTTACAGCGTCGCTGGCTCTTGGACACACTGTCGGCGACCGTCATACCTTCCCTCTGGGCCCAGTTCGAGGAGCTGGTTGGCACCATCGCCGTTTGTCTGCCGTGTCTGAAGTCGCCGGCTGAGCGCGTCCTGCGCCGGTTGGGCGTGCTCTCCGACCAGTTCACGCAGTCTATCTCGCTGCCTAGTTTCGTGCTGTCCCATGGGGGCCCGGATCCCCCTCTGTCTCTAGTCGCCGAAATGCCTTCGGCTGGCCCAGCCAAGGTTAATGTACACAGCAGCGCAAGTGGCACCAGTAGGAATGACTCTATAAAAGGGGCTCCAGACGTTGAAGTAGTGAGGGTGGCCACTACTAAGGATGGGGGGAGAGGGGGTGAAAGTGTGCGTACCGGCGGGACCGGATGTCAGGGTTGGGAGGCTGTGTAAACCATTCAGGCATTATAATGAGGGGAAAAAATCAAAATTCTTGGGACTTTTTATAATGGATAAATAGTTCAGATACCCAGAGATTTAATCTAGAAAATTATTGAAATGTCCAATGTCTCGGGATAAACTCATTGCGAATACCAGCCCTATTGTAACATTACGTTGCTCTTACTTCTCGCTTAGGGCACATCTAGCTTCTTATAGTAGTCATAATCCTGATTCAACAAGTAGAATGGAGACGGCTCTGGCTTTCCAGACCCACCATACCATACGGGCGTGGGCAAATTTTGTGGAGTGTCCTGACGGGGTGTGTCTTGGAAGATAGTCTCGAAGGTCTTGGCCCACTGCACGCGGTTGTTGAGGCCATCAAGTTCCCATAGGTTTTGGAGGAAATGCAGGAATGAGGTATGCGTGTAAGCCGAATTTGAAGCGTACGAGGTACCTTGGTCATGGATGAGGGTGTTCGCGGGGATAAAGGGTGACATTATGAAGGCGGGAACGCTGCGGAGGTGAATAGGTAGCCGTCAGCCGGTTTTTTTGGCAAAGCTCTCTGAGCTGATGCTAGCGGGTGCAAAATTAAGGCTCTACTTACCGGACACCCAAACGGGTGAAGTCATAACTGACATTCTGGCCATCAGATATACCGGTAAACGTGATGCCGTCCTTAGGAGCAGGTATATTTGTTGGTGGTGGGACATGATCGGCGAATCCGCCATGCTCATCAAAGTTGATGATGATCAAGCTGGCAGAAGAAAACGGCCGTTAGCAATCTTCGAGGTCGAATACTGCGGCATTCACTATACTCACGCATTATCCCAATATTTCGAATTCCTTACGGAGTCATACAGATGCTTGACCAATTGCTCACCCGCGGCTATGTTGCTAGTTGGATGCATTGAGTCGACTGTGCAGCATTCAGGGTTGATATAGGAGAAGGTTGGAAGTGTGCCATTGGCGAGATCGCTGTAGAACTCGTCTGCGTGGACGATTTTGTCGATAGCATTCTGTTGGACCCACTGTTGTACGCGAGGAATCGGCAATGGAATAAAAAGCCATTCATAGCTCATTTTGTAGCCTTACATCATACATGTAAGAATCGATGATGTCTGTTTCGTAGTACTATGATTGCGTCATTGATCATAGTAACTCCAAGGGCTGCCCACATGCATCTTACATTCTTCCATGAAATTCCCTTCTCAGTCAAAGCTTGGAAGATTGATTTTGCGCAAGTTGTCCCGGTCACATTCATGAACCATCCCGACGCTTGGTTTGTATTGTCCACCATTCCGCACGTGGAGCCAGATGTAGCAAACTGGCGGTTGGGGTTGGTTGGACCGAGATGTTCGGCATGCTACAGCTGACATTATTATGTCATTCTGAGAAGTAAGGGAAGACTTGGAAATCTAGGACTTACATAGCTATCCCAAAATGCAAAGTTCTGCCCAATTGTTGCGAGGATGTTGGATTCTTTCTGTGTATATGCCTTGATGACAAAGGAAGTGTCACCAGGAGTAGCACTGTACTTGTCTGATTGCCGTTCTATAAAACCACCCATATTTGGGACATCGCTCTTAGTAGGGTTCCATTTCCTGTAGATTTCGTAGCTCGTCCCGGCGAAATTGTGATCTGGGTCCTTCAAGGGAACCTCATCCTCGTACGGTCCGGCGCAAATGTTGAGAGGTTCTCCCCAAACAGTCCAATTGGGGTTAGTATATTCATTACTTTTGAGTCATCAGATCCGTAGGTATACAGGCCAATTGGGTCTTTTCGGGACCCACCAGTAGGTAATATTATTTAAATTATCAATGTCGGGGTGGAAATCCCAGTATCCAGCAATGTTATCAAAGGAGTGGTTCTCAAGCATCAAGTAGATAACATACTTGATCTAGAGGCGAAATGTAAGCATGAGAACGTATGATGGTCGCTGTGATTATTACTTACGTTCCCCCGAAGAGTTTGCCAGGCATCTGCAGAACGCTGTACCTTAGGATGCGGCAGAGCTGAAGAAATAGATAGCAGAGCGAAGCCACTAGTGGGAAGAAGAGTAAGCTTCATAGCGGTGGTGCTGCTGAGAAACGAGGGACTGGCGAGTTCCCTTGAACTTTTATGACCATTGGCGCATGCTGAGCTTTATACCATGCCTTGCTCTCGGCTGAAGAGCCATAAGACGGGCAAGGACATAACGATGCGGAAGACGGAGGAGACACTGGCCGTGGAGGCATCTGCACTGCGGTCAAATGGCAGTAGAGATCTGAGGCACATGTTGGTGCACGGTTCTAGGATATGGGAAGCGGAAGTCGGATGAGGGATTGTATTCCGACGGACGAGCATGATGCGGTCGATAGCGTTGTGCGAGTGCTGCATAGTGGTTCAAGGTAAGCATGCAGTGAAGGCGAGGCAGACACGGGGAGGCGTGCAAGGCTAGCGTGGCACCGCCACCCCGCACAACAGGAGTCAAGCATTGACCAGGCATTCTCAAGCATTCTCAAGCACCCTTAAGCATTACCCAGGCATGACCCAGGCATTTTAGAAGGTAGCCAGTGGCGCTACTGCAGGGCCGTCCTAGGTTCAAAGCTCGACGTCCAATCCGCGAAGTCTGATAAGCACGGAAGAATGTCACCGCCTTGGTCAAAGCTCCAGCACCCCGCCGTCTTTATGCACCAACTTGGAGTTTTAAGGAAGCTGCTTCTGAACAACTAACACCACAGCTGCCAAACCTTGCCAATATACTTCGAGAGCCTAACAACGTGTGAGCTGTTGCCTTTTTCATTGTCTCTTCCTTCCTCTTCATCCTTGTCCCGTTTCCTGCCGCTTTTGCCGTGCTTCACTCGCGCTCTCCGAGTTGCATTACCTTCGCCATGACGGCCATGAATGCGGAGAAACGAAAACAGGTCGGTTTCAAAAATATCGCATCGAGAAGAACGACTCGGAAATAATAAATGTACGCGCTCCAGCAATTCCATTAGCCTCGAGGACTCGACCCTGAGACAATTTCTAGCCTTCCTAGCACCGCTCCTCCGGTCTTGTAGTCACTCCAAACGCCACAAGACAGTATCAATTTCTTGCCATTCTCAATGTCTTTCACATCACCCCTAAAAGCCGTCATCCAGAGCTACATCCCTCTCTCCGAAAATGAGCTTTCTCCGCAAGAAGACGAGAAAGACTTCCAGGCCTCCAGGAGATCAATTGATCTCGAATCGAATGGTTCCGTATCTTCGCACACATCAACCCTTCTTGATTCAACCCAAGCCGAACCAAAGCGTAAATTCCAGGTAGACGCACGTGTGATTTCCGACGCCATCATTGGACTTTCGGACGGCCTCACTGTGCCTTTTGCTCTGACTGCCGGACTTTCGGCATTGGGGGACACAAAGGTCGTCATTTACGGCGGTCTGGCAGAGCTGACTGCCGGAGCCATCTCAATGGGATTAGGCGGTTATCTGGGAGCGAAAAGCGAAGAGTGAGGCTGCTCTCCAAATCACATCTCCGCTGATTCCTGAAAAATCAATCAAATAGAGAATCATATAAAGCAACCGAGAGAGAGACGCGAGATTCCATTCTTACAGGCTCTTCGTCCGTGTTGGACGACCTCTCCGCAATCTTCGCCTCGTACGACGTCCCTAGCCCCATCATCAACGACCTCACCATCCATCTCTGCAAATCCTCCAAACTCGTCGAATTCCTCATGCACTTCCAGCATCGAATTTCCGAGCCACCCAGCTCCCGCGCTTTCACTTGTGCCCTCACCATCGCTCTCGGCTACTTCGTTGGAGGCTTCATACCTCTCTTGCCCTACTTTTTCGTTGCAAGCGACAATATTTGGACTGCTCTTGGCCTCTCGATTGGCATTATGGTTGTCGCATTGTTCGCTTTTGGGTACGTTAAGACTTGCTTCGTGCAGGGGTGGCAGGGTTCAAGAAACGTGGTACTTGGTATTGTGGGTGGATTTCAAATGGTTCTAGTGGGAGGCGTTGCGGCTGGGGTTGCGATGAGCTTAGTGAAAGGTTTCAATGCTCTTTCGGAAAGATAGGTGCGTGTACCTTGTTGCGTATACATTCCTAAGGCTATTTTCTTTTTCTTTTTGCTTTCCTCAGTCAATCCTGTAGAGGTGGATATTCAACGATTCTCGTCGGAGAGGACGTATGTGCCAAGATCAGGGAACAATGAAGCTGTGTGTAAGGCTGTGTATAGATAATGGCAGTTCATGGTGAGCCCGGGTACGCAGATTGGAATGGGCTGTCGCGAACCAACTATTTCGGAGCTGATAGCTCAGATAGCTGATAGCTCAGATAGCTGACACGTCGCGGCAGATGAATGAGGCTCCTTTCAAAGGCAAGAATGAGATGAAGGCTCAATGGTGTGTGGATGATTGGACCGCAGGCTGTGTAGCTTTCGGTGAAGACTATTTTGCCTAAGTGTACTTAAAAAACCGCAATCACGTAATCGATCAGCCTGCGGCCCATATCAGCCTGCGGCCCACTCTAAAAACTTACCAAAAATCGTTCTTTAATATCTTAACAACAGCTTGATAATAAATTATAAAAATTTATAATTAGATTCTTATACCCATTTTAAGACCTTTATTAAAGTTTTAAAGTAATTTAATAAGTAGTTTTTAAGATATAATAATTAAGCTTAAATTTAATAGCTAAATCTTAATAAATCTTAGTATATTAAAAAGAGCTAAACTAATTACTTTAAAACCTTAATATAGGTCTTAAAATGAGTATAAGAGTCTAATTATGAATTTATTATTAAGTTGTTGTTAAGATATTAAAGAACGATTTTTGGGTTTTTTGGTGAGTTTTTAGAGTAGGCCGCATCCCTTGTGGATCGCCAATGTATTCCGAGAATCACTACAAAGAGGAAAGCTATATAGGTAAGGAACGTGCCCGCTTAAATACACAACCTGACTCCTAAGAAATCCTCGTTGTACGTAATGTACGTGTTGTACGTATTGTACGTGCCGTACAATCCGTACAGAGCGTACACTGCGTATAACATCATGTGATACTCATGTGACTCCAGTTACCCACCCCTCGTCACATGGTTCCACTTGGTCCATCATAGCCCGTGCCTCAACTAGCTCCACCGCCAGTCTCATCTCCTCTTCGAGTCGTTGTGACAGTCTAGTTATAAGGTCCGTAACATCTGGGACCGAGATAAGTTCTGCCCGGAGACGCTCCGAAATTTTCTAGTACTGAATAGTACACTACAACCGTGAGATTCCATTACATGCTAATCCACCTGGCCATCCAGGTCTGCGTGACATTTTTCGCTTCATCCACAAGGCCCATGTCCAACAGTAATTGCGTAGTTCCCCTCACCGCGCTTTCCAAAGCACTCCAAATCCACGCATGCGTGAAGCTTGTATGCTCGCCTATAAATACGGTATGCTTCTCTGTGTGAAAGTAAGCAGGAAGATATAATTCCTGCTGTCCTACCGTTGGTCCACACCATGCGCCTGCTTGGTATTCAATGTTCGCCCAGCAGATGCGGTCGTACGCGCCGGTGAACTGTTCTTGGGCGATAGTACCGTGGACTTCAATCATGGCACGCTGGACTAGAGCAACATGCTCGGTCTCTGCCATGCTGGCCAGAGTTCGAGCCGGGGTGCCGGGAGAGTATGAGGCTAGGATGACACCCGGACCAGTGGAATTGATTTTGTACGACGGATAACAAATGTACCCGATTCCAGGTATGTTGGTGCTACCACAACCACCGATAATCGAGTGTTCTAAGTGCTCCCAGAAGCGTGTTTTGTAATGCAGTGCCACTTTGCAGGCAGGATCGTAGCTTAAAGTGTTGATTGCGCGAGACAGAAGTGATGTGTAGGTCGGAAGCCGCCACAGACGGACTATAGAGAATGGTACAGCAACTATAGTGTAGTCGAACTCCATAGATGTGGTTTCCATGTCAAACGGATTCCCCGGACGCCACTTAATTGCCATCTTTTGGGTTGTCTCGTTCCATTCCATCTCTTGCACCGTTACTTGGAACATTGTTCTATTCAAAACAAGCGGCCCAAATGCCGCGGGAAGACGATTCAAGCCTTGGTCAATAGTTCTCCACTCGGTCGCATCGAAATACACATTCTCATACTCCCATGATGGATAGTAGTCAGACGTGGAGTCAACTTCGTCAGTAATATTCAGGTCAGTATTGAGAACGTATCGAAGATATCCTGATTCGGAGAAGTTAAAGTTGCCCGCCTCAACGGCCGCCTTGTGCGCTTGGAAGACGTTTGTCGCAATTGAACGTTTTTTATCTTCATCCAAATTGATCCACTTATTGAACCCTACTTCGGCTTCTTCTACGGCAGTTGCATTCGAGTAAGTAGCTGTGACATTATCTTTTAAAGATGGATTCGCGGCAACTTCTGCATATCCAGGGATTGTGCCATCTGGCCTTCGTTTCGAAGTATCGAAAGGAGCATTTGCGCTGCTCTGAATCCATGGGATAAAATTAACTGCTAGTGCCGAGTCGTTTCCATTCATTTCGTTCAGCGTAGCGGCGAGCTGGAAAACCATTCGATGATCTAGAATTTGAATTGTCTCATTTGTATCCGGATTTGTAATGCTTACTGGAAACCTCATAGGCCCCATCTCCTGGTATTGATACTGATCTGGTTTCGTGCCATTCAAATATGAGGTGTGAACTCTTCCACCAATTCTACTGGACGCCTCTAATATTTTCCAATTATAGATGCCAACAGACTCCAAAAGATACTACGGATTCATGAGATGAATATATCAAATAATTCTTAGTAGACTTACTGAACTCATCAAACCGGACATTCCGCCACCAAGTATACCAATCGTCTTTGATTTAGCAGACGCTACGAAAACTTCGTCAGGTTCTTTCTCCTGCAAATGCTCGACGCCATCAAACCACGGCCCCATTGCATCCGCCACATCCGCAAAAGCAACAGACCGTCGTTCCTGGCGTCTCCGGACAGTAATAGGCTTTGACCTGCCCACCAACTCATCATCCAGATAAGCATGAAGACACCCGGAATCGGGAGTGTCCTCTCGAGGCAGCCAGACGAACTTTGTTGGCCTGTTGAACTCCCATTCCATGTGTCGTTTGGCCAGAGGATGATTTCCCACATGAGCTTTACCGAGGCAGTGATGGGCGTCCTGGTACTTCATCATATTGCAAGGACCGTAATGGATTGAGAGTGGGCCATCAATAGGGCCTGCGTACGAAATCTTCACATTATGCATACCATTTGCCTCAACTTCGAAAGGCCCCTCGAATGTGATTGAAGCATGGGGGATATAATTGCTGGATGCAGAACTAACGAAGTATGCATTAAGAAGCCCAAAGAGCAGAAATGGTCTATGGAAGTGCGCCATGTTAAAGCAAATCTGTGAGCATTACTTACAGACAAGTTATGCAGGATATAGTCTATCTTATATCTTGCTTTGCTTGACGTTTACAGCCTGGTTGAGACATTTGCGGGAGGGAGGAGTCAGAAACTGATGAAGTGGCTTACAAATGGTACACCACCCTGGCGCATCCGGTTGAAAGCGCGTGTTGATCGCGCAGATCAAACTACGCGGATTTATACCGAAAAATACATTAAAATACGTTAAAATGGTCGTGCCCATTACTTTAAAGGTGTAAAACACCGGCTGGCAAACCTGCATCAGGAAATGGATGCCTCCGTTACAAGCAAGGCGCCCTCGCTTGTTGACCCCGGCCATGCTAAGACTGCCCCTCAACCTCAACCATACACCGCCTAGGCGCATCTCGTTGTAAGTGCTTACTAGCGCTGCCGATCATTCGGAGAACACCGCCAGTTTTACTAGGTAAAATGGGGTTAATCTCCAACAGACTAGCATGCTTAAAAAAACGCCTAATATCAAAATCAAATGAAGCTTTTCAAATTAAACGAATGTGCGGGATTCTGCCTATCCCTTGCACCGATAACTGCGTCCTTAGAGCTGTGGCCCGTGCGCACCAATCAATGAGGTGCACAGTGTTAGCAACGGTAAAATTTATCGCGACACTATCGATTAGTAATTCTTACCATTACCGCGAAAATTATCACCAAAATTATTGGTTAATTCTTGGCATCCCACTTTACTAGTAAATTTTAATATCTTAATCTTCTACAACCTTATTATGCTAAAGATGGCATCTAAAATTAATTAATCTATTACTAAAGATGGTCCTTATACGGCAAACACCACAACTACTTAAATTTGAAAGAAAACCTCTCTAATTTATAAGCATACTTATATACCAGCGGCTAATAAGCTAAAGCGTGATCCGCAAGGCAATATAATTTATTATTATAGATATTGTATATATAAAGCCTCTTTAACAAGCGGGCTTTAATATTATCTTTAAAGCAAACATAGTATTAATTCTACTTTAAGTCTTTAGAGTTATACAAAAGAAGATTAAGATTAGTTATAACGCTTTACTCTAAGCTCTTTTTAGAGAGTTTCTTAACTAAACTAAACCAGGAGGTCCTAAAGCGTATAATTAATTAATAAATTATTAATTAAACGCTTTTAGATCTTATTATTGTACAAAAGCTTCCATTTTTAATTATAGAATAGCCTAAATTTTGGCACTTTTATATAGCATTAAACTAGAAATCATTACCTTTTATCTCTATATCTTATAATACTATCGCAAAAAGAATCTATAATTACTTTTTAGATGTAAAGGTTATTATATAAAAAGTACTTTAATCTATAAAAATAAATATTTATCTTACTGTGGATATCTGGACATCTCCAAATAATTACCTTTTACTTATAATCTATGGTAGCTTTATAGATATGTAGGATCATTTCTAAAATATCTTACTTACCCTTTATATAATATACAGGTATAGTGGAAAAGCTTAATAGCATATGCTATAACCTATATTAGAAGAGTACGGAATTATTAAGAAACTTAGAATAATTATTAGTAATAATTCTGGTATAAACAATACTCTTTATTATATAATATTAGAATACCTTTCCTTAGAGAAAAAAATTAGATAGTATCCTACGTAGCAAAGGATCCGTTGCTAAGGTTATATTCTTAATCTTATTATTTATGCCTTTCTCTTCTATTATAAAGAAGAAGAGGAATTTATAGAGTTATATAATAAAAGAGTAATTAAAGGAAAGGAACTTAATAAGAAGCAGTAGAAAGAATTAGATGCCTTTATATAAAGTTAAATGGGCGTTTTAGGCAAGCTTTATAACATTATTATATATATCCGCGCATCCGCTAATTATATGCAAGAATTTATTAAAGTTGCAAATAGGATAATTCCGCTTAATAATTATATAAGATGGAATAGCTGGTTTATAATATTAAAAGTTGCTTTATATAATACAGTAAAGCCCGCTCTTTAGCAATATATTAAAAAGCATCTTAAAGAGGGGTCAATTAATAAAAAAGATATTCTTTTAATAGATAAGTGGATCTAGCTTTATATAATTATAACATTTCTTAAAGCATTTAAAGGCGTAACTCTAGAGATGCAAGGAAATCAGCCAACTCTTAGATAAGTTCTTAAAAATATAGACATTCTCTATAACCATTTTAAAGAGTATTTAGTATATTATATAACATAGATTTTATTCTTTTACTAATTTCTTTAAACTAATAAAGCTTTTAAGCCCTTTTACCCTTAAATTTAGCGCTTATTTATAAAACTTTAGGATTACTCTAAGAAGCTAGAGTCGTCTCTACACTACGCCACAGCCTAAATTCTTTGTCTAGAATGTTGTATAATATAGCTAAAGAATAAGGAAGGAGACTGGAAGACAGTAGAATTAAGCCAAATATTCTAGAAAGTAAGCCATCTTTAGGAGCAGTTCTATATAAATATGCCACACTCTTCTATTAGATTGTACAACTTAAAGAGTACTAATTAATCTTCTATAGTAAACTTATCTAAAAATCTTTCTACTTTTTAGAAGCTATATTAGAAGTATTGGTAGAAAAAAACGCGTCTAAAGAGCTTAGATAAATTTAAAGCCTTTTATAGTAAATTAACGTTATACAATATCCAGATAACAGCGATTAAGTAGTAGACCTAGAATGCTTAGCAGGCTCAATTTCTATAACTTTAACGCTTTACAATTAAAGTTCTTTTAATTCTTGTAATAAGTAATAAACCAGAATAAGTTTTTTTTGGTGGCCGTTATATAATTAGCTAGGATCATTTAAAAATTAGTTTAGAGATAGTGGAGGAAATAGAATACTTAAAGGATTGGAAATAAGGGGTTTTACTTACTAGTTTCTGAAAGATGTAGATACTAAGACATATAGATAATATATAGTTTTCTGACGGTAATTACCAGATAATTCAGTAATTTATTAGGATAAAAATTTACCATACTGTGCTTATTAGTAATTACCGTTGATAACCCTGGAGGTGCATATATGGGCGGTAAGTTATTCTGCCGCATTACCAGAGCTCTTAAAAGGAGGAAGTGCTAGAGCCTAAAGCAGTGGCTTTTTATGACCTAACTTTTAGAAATGGTATATTAAGTAGGTTACACAAGACCTATGTCCTTAGATATATAATTGCGCATTATTTTAGTGGTGTGTTTAATTAATAAAGTTATCTATTTACGACTTTAAGCCAGGAAGTTAATGTTCCTAATCGTATGCATGGACTATATCTCTAAGGACGATATCGGTGCAAGGGATATACTGATTTCTATGGTGTAGCAACTAAATAAGTGTCCTATTCCTTTAAGCCCTTACCTAAATCTACTATTTAGTTATACTACCTTTTGCTTTAATTACGTCGCGTATATATTGCCTTATAGATGCAATAAGGCAATATAAATCCTCTTTATTAATCTTGTCCCACTCTTTCTAAATTACCTATTGCATTTTCTCCTCCGTATAAGGCCTTTGGCGGCAGTAGGCAATTTATTCCTTTATTAACTTCTAAAGTACCTTAATTGGATTAAGATTAGGGCTATTTAAGGGCTAATTAAAGAGTTGGATTTGGTTAGCTTTAAACTTAGCTTTGGTAGATTAAGCTCTATGTGGGGGCGCGCCGTCCATTTATATAATAGATGGGGTAGGATTAAACAGCCGGTGGGCATTAATATATATATAATACTCCCTATTATAGTATTTGTAGAAGTTCTTTAGGCTTAGGTAGATATAATCTTAGAAGCCTTAAGCTGTAATATTACCCCATTTCTGCTTGTTCTAAAAGAATAGAAGCCCTTTCTTAAAACTTGCAAAGCAAGCCTAAATTATTATATAAGATATACTGCGAAGTCTTAGCTGAAGGCAGTGGGGGTAGTATTATTTATAAGGTTGTTAAGTTATAAAGACACGCTAATAGCCGCCACGGTGTATTATAGATTCGTCTATATATATAATCTTAAACCAGTTTTTAATTATCTATAAGCTGTAAGAGGCCAGTCTGACTAGAATATATAATTATCTAATTAACAGTATAGAATGGGAGTTATAGGTAAGTAGAAGGTAAGTTAAAGGTAGAACAAGCTTTATATATTAAAGGATAAATGCTTTTTAAACTCTTCTATTTAGAGACTAATCGCTAGTTCTTCTCTAGAGGAGAACTAGCTCCCTTTATAATCCTTCTAAAACACTAGTAAAACCTTTATCTGTTTTATCTAATATATACCTTTTAGGAGCGCCTGTTATAATTGCCTCTCCTTTAAGGGTCTTAGTTCTCTAAGACCTTACCTCTTAATAAACTCTTATAGAGTTCCAACTAAAACCACTAGGGAAGTTCTTTAGTAGAAAGGTACTTTATAATGCGACTTATTGCTAGTTCTTTACTAGTATAGAACCTTACTTATCTTTCTAGCTAGGTAAGTCTCTTTAGTAATATATTTAGGAACTATACTAACTCTTTAGTTATTAACTTTCTAATTTCTACCTAGATACCAATTTGGAATCTAGGGATAATACTAAGGATAGTAATAAAGATAAACGTTCTCCCTACTAGTCCCCTAGCTATAGTGGTCTATCTAATTCCTATCGCTCTGAAAAAAATATTAGTAAGAATGCTAATACTTCTAGAGATGGGAGTGCTAATAATACTACTAATAATAACGTTAAGATAGAGGAGGAGGCTCCTATTACTACTTCTAGTATTTAAATTATTCTTTTATTCTTTCTTTTTTCTTATAGGATAGCTTTATATAGTGCCTCTCTGATGCGTCTAGGATGCCCTAGTACTAGGAATTAACTTTATACTTTAGGGATGCCTCTATTCTTATTTTTAGTAACAGTCTATATAAAAGCAGTATACTGCTATAATCTCCATATGTAATAAATGGGTAGTGTTCTTATAGGTACTTTATAATTTCTTAAAATTTCTAAATCTTTGCTTTGTGTCTTTTTAGTCCTCTTTATATTATTAAATCTACTATATATCTCTAGTATTAGACTAGATACTCTCCTTTTATTCCTAGGGAACCCTTCTAAATCCCTAAGGCCCCTTCTTCTAGTACTACTACTTATTCTTAAATAGTATCTTCTTTAAATAGTATTCCTAGTAGTTCTTATATGGATCTCTATAGCTTTCTCTTACAGGATTCTAGGATTCCTATTATAATGGCAAAACATTTCCATTTCTAATGCCTATGCTTAACCTTATAGTTTTAATTTATAGGGTCTTCTCTATTATCTTATTTATAGTATATCCAAAACCATTATTAAATCCTAATTTGTAGTCTTTAGGAAAGTTTTAATTACTTTATTATATTTTGGCTAAAGGTACTCCTTGTGACGGCGCTGGGGCGCGTCACCTAGTCAGGGGTTCGCTTAAGGCTTGGCTTGTGTATTTAGACGTGGCCTCACCACCTTCTTCTGCTCCTCACCTTGATATCTTCGTAATACAGCATTCGTTCGCTTCGTGTTAGAAGCATTTGTTCAAGTCTTCGTTAAGACATTTGTTCAATGGTTCGAGCCGTCACACTCCTTAGGTTCCTAACTATTATATACCTAAAAGTATCCTTCCTAATAGACTAAAAATTTGCATTTCTTCTAACACCATCTTTAGTCTACAATATCTTCTATATTCTATTCTAGTTCCCTATTAATTTCGCTAGGTAGGGGCGGTTCTATACCATCTCTTCTTTAGTATAACTCTAATAAGGAAATATAAAATATGTAATATATTAGATATAATTTCGGCAATTCTAATTTATAGGCTTAATTTCCTTTAGTTTTTCTAACTATCTTAAAGGGTCTAAGCCACTAGTAGTCCAGCTTCTTCTTAATACATTTTATCTAGATATTTTTTATAGATAGCAAGACTTCATCCCCTACTTTAAATTCTTTAGGCATATATTTTTTATTATAGTACCTTTTTTATATAGCTTAGGCGTCTAGTAAGTACTTTTTAAATTCTTCTCTATAAATTCTCATTTACTTAATTCTTTTAGACGCCACTAGTGCCTCTCTTTTAGGGATAATATCTTTAATGTTTTAGGGGTTATTTGCTTTTACCCCAAACAGTACTTTATAAGGGGTCATTTTTATACTACTATAGATGCTTATGTTATATATATATTACGCTAAAGCCAACCATAATATCCAATTATCCTATTAATAATTAATATAGCAATAGAGGTAGTATTCTAATAACGCGTTTAGACGCTCTATTAGCCCATCTATTTACAGGTAGAAGGTAATACTTATCTTTTACTATATTTTTAATAAGAGATAGAATAAAGACCAAAATACGCTGTTAAATATGGTACCTCTATTAAATATAATTCCCCTTAGCATGCTAAATAAGAGCTACTATTCTAAAAATAGGTCTACTAGTTCTACTACTATAATTATTATTATAACAGCAAAGTACCCTAAAAACTTTATATATCTATTAACAATTACTAGAATAATATTAGCAACCTCTTTAGTTCTTATTTTAGTAGGGGGTAAGCCTATTATAAAATCTATTATTAATTCTAATATAGGTCCCTATAGAATAGGAAGCACTAATAACTTACTATATAAGCAATGCCCAGATATCTATACCCTTTAGCACGTATTATATTTTAATATATAGTCCTTAACTTCTTTAAATATTCCATCCTAAAAGTATTTCCTTTAAACGGCCTTAAGGATCTTGTTGGCACTATAGTAACCCCTAAGAGGGTTATTATAGAAGACCTTTAGAATTTCGTCTTAAATTGTTTGGTCCTTTAGGATATATATAGCACCCTTAAAGCGTAATAGACCATTTTAGTCTTGCTACTATAGCTTCTTAGTAACTCTAGCTAAGTTAGTCTCTACTATATCTTCCCACCTCTCTCTAGTAATAAAGGCATCCCTCTATTATACTTAAAGAAGAAAATTTAAAAAGGTTTTATATAAATTGCTTGCTTCCATTTTACCTACTACCATTATAGACCCTAGGTGTGGCATAAGATATTTTAAACCATTATTGCTAGTAGATTCTTCTACCATTATATAGTGTGCCATACTATAGATAGGCATCTCGCCTATCCCCTTTAAATCTAGAAACTTATAGCTAATATGCCATTAAGTTAAAGGTGCTATAATACCTCTAGTATATCCTATAGAATTCTCGCTAATTCTAGGGTACGCTAACTTTATAATATCTACTTAGTCTATAACCTAGTCCATAACTATATCCTACAGCTCTATTATTATAGTACTTTACAGCTGTATTACTAAGACCTCTACCCTACTACGAAATTCTATAGTTCTAGGGAAAGATTCTTCTTTCTTTTTAAGTAAATTTTATAATATAGGAATTATTTCCCCTATACTATCCTAGATTCTCCTAGTCTTATAATTTAGATATCTTAATAACCTATTAGTGGAATTTATCTTTCCTAGGCGGTATATAATTTTAAAGTTACACTATAATAGTACCTCTACTTATCTAGCTTATTAACTGCTTAACACCTTTATAGTTATAAAGTATTATAGGTTATTATGGTCTATAAGAACTTTAATAGGATAATTTCTTCCTATATAATAATATTACTAGTGCTTTATTACTGTAACTATTGTAAGCAGCTCCTGGTTATGTATTATATAATACTATTCTATAGGGGTTATTTTCCTTAACTAAAATACTATAGGATACCATTTTCCGTCATTTAATTAAGATATAATTACCCCTAGGGCGAAGCTAGATACATCTATTTTAAGGTATATATATTACTCCTAATAGAAGTATATTAGGATTAGCGCTATTATAAACAAATCTTTTAACCAGTCTATAGCCTACTTAGCGGCTTCTCTAAATATAAAGGGTCCTAGCTTCTTACTATTCTTAAATCCCTTTAGCAAATTAGAAATTAGAAATACTACTCGCGCATAATAAACAATAAATGTTTAGTAGAAGTTTGCCATGCCTAAGAAAACCTAACCAATACCTTATTAATATAGGCCTAAAATATCGCCGGTATATTAGTAAGCCCAAATAGTATTACTAGGTACTTAAAGTGGCCATACCATATTTAAAACGCCGTTTTCTATTTATCGCCAGCTTTAATCCAGATTTAATAGTATATATTTTTTAGATCCAATTTTATAAATATTTTTACACCTAACAGTCTATTAATAAGCTCCCCTATTAAGGGTAGCAGGTAGCAATTTTTTATAGTAATCCTATTAAGCGCCTAATAGTTAATACAGAGATATAGAGTTCTATCCTTTTTAAGTATAAACATAATTAGTACCCCTACTAAGCTTATAGAAGGCCAAATCTATCCTTTCTAAAGATTGTCTACTATATATTAACATAATACCACCAGCTTATTTTCTAATAGGTTATATAGTAGTCTAAAAGGAGGTTGCTTATCCCCTATATCTATCTTATGCTTAACTAATATAGGATTAAATAAGGTTTATGCAGCCTCTTTATTAGAAACATTCTCTAAGTCTATATATTCCTATATAATCTCTAGTTCCTTAACTATATATAGCCGGATATCCAAAAATAAATACCCTATGTCCCTATTTTTAGTGTTAAGAGTAGTATATATAGTATACACCCACCCTTCCTCTTATACATGGTTTAAGAAAGTCTTTTAATCTTTAACTATAAGACATAGTTAAAACTTCCGGTGTTAATATAAGGCTAAAGGCTAATTAATATCCAGATTAACTTATTAAAGCGAATAGGTATCCTAAAATAAGGTTATACCTCTTAATTTCTGCGGTATAGAAGCGTATCATCTATATATCCTATAGACCATTACGGTCCTAGCTAGTCACAGAAAAAGTTTATTCCCTATAATACGGAATCTAGTAGCCTCTAATGCTTTAAATAATGCGCACCTATAAGCCACTAAGGTCTAAATATAATTCTTTTACTAGTAATTAGGAAATAAACCCTATAGTTATGCCACTATCTATAAGGCAGTCTTACATTACCTATTTATTATTAACTTAAATAGAGATGGGAATAACTATATAGCAGCTTACTCCCTCCTTCTTTTCCTAGCCTAGTATAAGGGAGTAAAGGTCTACTAGGCTCCCTCTTTTCCTAATTAAGCTAACTCTTACTTCTTCTACTAGCAGAAGCGCTATATATAGCCTTTTTTACCATAGTTATAACAGCTACGTAACTCTTAGTTCTATAGTTTCTACCTATTATTATTCTAGGGTTAACTAGCGTTACTCTAGGGTTGCAAAGCCTACTTATATTATCCTTCTATAAAGTAGTTAGGTTAGAATCCACCCCTTTTATTAAAGCTAGGTCTAGTTCTACGCTCTTTATTATTAGCATTTTATTCCTTTCGCTTACCTAGATAGTCTCTTTTAGTATTCTTAATCCAAGTAGCTTTAGAAATAAGCTTTTCTTAAAAAGTAGGAATTTCGCCCTTCTCCTATATAGCCTGTTAAATCTTAGGTTATAACTTAGCAAGTAGCTAGTAAAGTTATATAGCATTATCCTATAGGTTTAAGTAAGGTATATTATCTTCTAGCTCTTCTAAGTAGTTTATAAACTAGACTATACTCTAGCCTTCTTACTATTTGACATTATAGTATTACTGTGACGGCTCGAACCATTGAATAAATGTCTTAACGAAGACTTAAACAAATGCTTCTAACACGAAGCGAACGAATGCTGTATTACGAAAATATTAAGGTAAGGAGCAAGAGAAGTGGTGAGGCCACGTCTAAATACACAAGCCAAGCCCTAAGCGAACCCCTGACTAGGTGACGCGCCCCAGCGCCGTCACAATTACTAGTTATAATCCATCCCTTAATTAGTAGGGTCTTAGATCTAATTAACTAACTAGGACTTAAGTTTACTAAATTTAAGGGGTGTAGTAAGTTTCTTCTTATAGCATATCTATAAACTCTTAATAGTGCTATATAGGAAGGTAGAAGCAATTAGTATCTAATTATACTTATTAGAGTAATATTTTAGGTCTAGCTAAAACTTAGTTTTACATTAACAGATAAAACAATTATAGTTCTAGAGACTATTACCATTATACTTATTAGGTTTCTTTATACAGAATTTAGGTTTTTTTAATATTATAGCGTAGTATAGCGCTACCCCTTTAAGTCCGCTTTGTGTTTAGGATGTCTATACTTCTCCTAATTATCCTTATAATTGTCCTTAGTAGTTTTAATATACTTATTTTAATTATATCTCCAACTCCTTTATTTTTTATAGGGTCTTATATAGCAACTACTCTAATACCTCTATAATAGGACTAGCCCAGTTACAGTAGGAATGTCTTGGTAAAACACCCGACAGATAAATTCCAACGCTTTAATTAAATTCTGCCAAATTCTACTAAGTTGATTAAATTCTGCCAAATTCCGCTAACTTAATTAAATTCCACTAAATTCCACTAATATAATGGAATTTAGTTAAAACCTATTAAAATCCGCGTGGGCTTATGCCTATGCGTCTGCTGCTAAGACCCTAAATATTTAGTTATAAGTTTCCTATATTCCTTTCTCTTCTTTATATAACGTCTTGTATTTAGCAAGAGCTATATACCCTTAAATTAGATAGAATTTATATTATTCCTTTAAATCTTCCCTAAAGCCTCTTTGCGCCCTTATATTATATTACGTTAAAATAATTACTATTAAAATGGCAAACGAACCTAAATCCCTTTTAATAACTATAAGTATTATAACCCTAGTTAGGGAACAGTTAACCATAATACAACAGTCCTTTATGGACGCCTTAGCTTAGTAGTAGGCTGCACTAGAAGCCTAGTACTAGTAATTAATAGAAGCATTCTATAAAGAACTCCGTAATATTAAGGCACTTATATTATAGACCCTAATAATAATACCTATAAATAAGATTAATATAATAAAATCTAAATCTAGCCTGTTAAATAAGAACACAGAACTAGTAATAGTAGCTTAACCTATATATATAATAAACCAAGTATCTATTATAAAATTTAAAAAGCTCCCTAATTCTCTAATATTTAATAGAAACTAAAATAACCTATATCCCTTTATAACTAAGCTCCGTCTTAAACTCTTAATAAACTATAATTAATACCCTACTAAAGCTAATAAGGTTAGCTATAGAATGTCCTAATTAAGCAAAGACGCTATATAAACCATAGATCCATTCTTTCGCAATAGCACTTTTATTAATTTTAAAACCTTTATTGTCGGAATGTTAGTCATGTGGCGTGGTCACGAGACCATGAAGCGAGACTAGCTAATCTGACCTTGGAGCAACCCCTTACTTTAAGACAACAATCAACTACCAACTTCAACACCGCATACGTACTACTATAAGTGATATTCGTGCACGTTGATAAAGCGAGTATACCAACACTGATTAGTAGACGTATAGATTAGGAAATACGCAATAAGCTAGAGCTTAAGAACCGTACTAGAAATAGTACACGGATCGCCTAGCCTTGTCTATTTTAGTTAAAGGAGAAAGCTATATTACCCTTAAAGCTTAAGACCACGTATTAGCTTAACTGCTGACGCGTTAAATCGCCTAGAGAATTATATCTTTATTTAGAGAAGATTACAACCTCCCTTAAGCTTAAGAGAATTTATACTGGCCTTACAGCCAATACAACAGATTGCTAAGAGAATAGCAGTCTTGCTAAGAACACTTTACAGGCCTAACGGCTGTAGAGGACGTATATACCCTTACCTTTACACCCTTACCTTAAACCTCGATCTCAACCTCAACCTCGACCTTGACCATAACCCTCAACCTCGACCTCAACCCCAACCTCGACCTCAACCCCAACCTCGACCTCAACCTTGAACTACAACATACACAAAGACACGACAATATGGAAATTAATTAGAAGGAGAGAATCGCCAGATATAGTTACAGGATTAATATAGCAACTGCCTTAGAGGAAGACCTGGAAGAATATATAGAAACGAAAATCTACGAGTATATATATAAGAACTTTACGGATCATATATTACGGTTGCTATTCTAGGAAGAATTTAAAGGCTTTACCATTAAGGACTTTAAAAAGATATGCTCTATTACTAGAGTAAAGCTCCGTACTTACCTACTCCAAAGAGGAGTATATGTCGCTATATATAGCAACAGATACCCACTTTATAATGTTCTATATAATGCTCTTACAGAAGAGGAACCTCATAAATAGACAGATAAGGAAATTATAGGAGCTCTTAAGGAAGTCAGCCCTATAATTATAGTGGCACTATAAGAACGACTTAACTTAATATAAACAGCTCTAAAATTGAATTAAGCTATACCCCTGTTAGTTATAGCCTCTTTAGTTCCTATAACCCCCCCTAGCAGCCCACTACCTACCTATATAGTGCTGACGCCTATAAACTATTAACTACCTCCACTACCTCTAACGCCTGTAATCCAGCCTATAGCTATAGCTATAACACCTAAAATATAAATACCTACCCCTATAACACCCTAACTAGCTATTGCATCTATACCCTAGTAAACCGCACCAACCGCCACCTAATAGCAAGCCGTACCTCCCTCTACCTAAGATTAACTACTTACTCTCCTTACTTAACTCCTATAGACGCAGAATCAGCAATTATTACCTGCAGTAACTGCCTCTACCCTCCCTTTAGTAACCGCCCCTATTCTACCTAATCCTCCTCCTGCCTAGTATCTTCACCCTAGCACTACTAATACCAACCCTACTATGCACCTGCCTATGTATAGCAAGGAGGCAGCCACTATTACTAAAATCTACACAGACGACCAGAAGTATGATGGAGTAAGTAATAGCTTTAACTTTAAGTTAACTATCTTCTATAATATCTATAAGAGAGCTAGTTTACCTCTTAAAGGCTATATAACTATATTCTTAACCACGCTAAAGGGACTTGCTTAGGATTACTACTATAATAGCAGCCTTTTAACCAGATTATTTACTAAGGCATATAACCATATGCGTCACCTTTTTAAAGGACCAGAGTACTATCAGAGAAACCTTACTAAATAGAACGCCACCAACTTCTAAGGAATTATTAATGAGAACCCTAATAAGCAAATCTATTAGAGTTTCCAACTACTCCTTAATAAGCTCTTAAAATATCGCCATGGATTATACCTAGAGTTTTATATAGACCTCTTCCTTACGAATAAACTAGTTACCGCTTGCTAAGAAATACTAGTATGCTATATTACCATTTCTAACCCTTCTAAAGACCTCTCCTAGTTAATTAGCAAGTTGCAATCTTCTATAGTTATATAGAAGAAGGAACACCCTTCCTAAGCCTTAATAAGACCGTCTTAAGGAGCCTACTTTACGGATTGCATATACCGCTATAATATCCGTAACAACCGTAACTAAACCCGCTCCTATAGACAAAACACCGTCAGATCCCTAAAGGCCAAGTGCTATATTTGCTAAAAGGAGAGCTGCCGCTTATGGAAATATACAGAGGAGGAGCAGAACCGTTCTAGAAATAAGTATAAAAGACGTTTTAATAATAACAAGGGCCGCAATGGTAACTTTAAAGAACGCTTTAGATAATACACTATCTACTATAAAGAAGACAATAATAATGAGTGCAATAAGACCTCTAAAGCTCTTATGCTAGATATAGACACTAACAAAAACACTAATAATAACAACAGTGAGGAAGAATTAGAAGACCCTAACGGCTACTACCTTATATTATTTAGGACTTTTACTATAGATAAAGCAACCTCTATAAGCGTAGAACTAGCCAATAAGGCTTACGCTTACTTACTTATTACAACCTCTACGGAACCTACTACGGAAACTAACCTGTTTAACTATAACACAACAACCGCCGCTTTACGCTATACTTCTATAGTATTTATGGGAATTATGATTAATACCAGTATGTTAAAGAAGTCTACGGCCGGTTATAAATAATTCTAGGCACTATAGAACGCGGACTAATCTATAAGACTTAATACCTTAACTAAAGGATAAGTTAACGTGCAGTTCGGCATTAGAATTACTACCTCTATTAGAACTGCGGATGTTGTCACCCCTATAGGCAAGATACAGTTTTATATTATCTATATAAATACCCCCTTCTTGCTCTGTTTAGCGGATATAGACAGACTCTAAATCTACTATAACAACCTTAGAAACGTTATTATTACTTATACCAAAAGAGTGCCAGTAGTGCGATAGTTTAGCTACCCATTTCTTTTATAGAGCTTATTACTACAATTATATTTATCTAAATCCTTTAACGCAAACCCCTACTACTTAACAGATATAGAGCTACGGCGCCTATATCGTCGATTTAGATACCCCTTAGTTAAGAAATTGCAAAAGCTACTCTACTATACTGGCTATAAAACTAATAGAATGGCCATTAAGCAACTAACTAAGTTCTGCTATTACTATTAGAAGTTTAGCAAATTACTAGGCAGATTCCGCTTTACCCTATAAGATAATATTAATTTTAACTATAATATCATCGTTGATATATTATATATATCAGCGGATCACCCCTCCTATATATTGTTAATAAAGGAACGCAATTCCAAGCCGGTAGATAGCTACGAGACATCAGCGCTAAATATACATAGGACGTTCTACGGATATGCTAAATTAATACCTATTTAGGACTACCAGACCTAATTACCTATAACGCCAGAAAGAACTTTGTTAGTAAAGAATTTAAGTAATACGCCACTATTATGGGAATTAGCATAAAGGGAGTACTAGTTAAAGCATATAACTCCATTAGAATAGTAGAGCGCTACTATAGTCTATTATAGTAAGCCTATTAGATCATTATAACTGAAATCCCCAAGATTAATAAGGAGATGGGACTCTAAATGGCGTTTAAAGCAATTAACAATTTAGCTAGCCCCAAAGGACTAGTTCCTATACTTCTAGTCTTTAAAGCCTACCCCCAAATGGTTGAATCCGATGCACTATCCCCTATAGTTATATAACGCGCTGCCGCAATTAAAAAGGCTATAGTAGAGATATAGAAGCTATAAGCTGAACAACAGATTACTAATGCGCTAAATATATGAAACGGACCTAATGCTAATGCGATTTATAATCTCCCACTAAATTTACCTATTTTGGTTTAGAGAGAAGGAAACACTAGCCAAAGCGGCTATTAGGATAGGCTATTTACCTTACTTACCGTTAAGGGTAAAATATGTACTGTTAAGCTGTCTAGCGGACCTACAGCCTTTTAATCTACGGTTATAAAATCCTACCTTTAAGCAACTAAATCGCAGGAGCAAATTATTGGACTAAAATCGCCACCTAAACCTCTATCTAGGTTAGTCCTTCCTAAGACTATTTTAGAGAGACCTACTAAAGCTTAGCAATAACCCCTAAAATAAGGCAGAGGACGCCCTCGCAAATACCCTCTACTTACGGCCATAACTGACACCACCATCTACCTATAGGATAATAGTTAATTTAGTACTCAATTTAGCGCCTCCTAATAGAAGGAGCTTACTAGTCTACTTAAGAAGGGAGTTTTCGAGATTATAAGACTTATAGATATACCACAAGGCGTATAACTCTTTAATTCGCGATTTATTAATAAGATTAAGAATAAGGGAACTAATAAAGCCTTTAAGAAATCCCAACTAGTTATGCAAGCTTATAATGACTTAGAAAAGGAACTGGTTCTTATCTAATTACTAACCATTTAATAAGTTAGCCAACAACTAATTCTCTATATTGCTGCCATAAAGCTTTTATAGGCATAACTTTACCTCCGAGACATTTTATAGGCCTATATACAATCAACCACCATACTAAATTAAGAGTTCTATGTACAACCTCCGCACAAGCTAATTAAGCAACTTGGAATTAACAAGGCCTTGGTTTTAAAGGTTATAAAACTACTCTATAGAGTACCAGAAGCTAGTAACCACTAGTTTAAAATATATTACTTATATTACATCTAACAGTTGCACATGGACCAGTCTATATATAACCCCTATCTCCTACAGAGCAACGAGCCCTTTAGTATTATAGGCCTATAAACTAATAATACTCTATTTTTAGTAGATAAGACCTTTATAAACGTAGAGCAAAACAAGCTGCATAAGGCCAAGTTTATAGCTAAGGAACGGGAACAGCTTACCGTTAATACGCCTATTAAGTTTAATGGTAGAGTTATTCAGCTACTAACTAATAGGAGCATTACGCTTACTTAGGAACAACAATGCATAAACCTTAGTACGATTAGCACTAAACTTGCTATAAGTATAGGATTAAGAGGAGCTACAAGAACCTTAACCCTAAAGAACCAGTACATTACCCAACGTGCTAGAGGTATATATATTACTTTAGTTTACCAACTAGAAGCCTTATTTAATTTATCCTTTGCCGCCTAAGTAATTAACCCCAACGAGGAAGACGTAAAATAGTTAAACAAGCGTCTAAACTGGCAAATTAAGAACGCCAATAGAGGCCTTAAGTTTATTAAGTTAGATATTAAAACCCTATAGCTACTAGTATTTACGGACGCGTTATTTACCAACAACAAGGACCTCTCTTTATAGATTAGCTACGTTATTATACTAACTAATGCTACGGGGAAGGCTAATATCGTCCATTGGAGCTTAGTTAAGTGCAAAAGAGTTACTTAAAGCGTACTAGCTTCTAAGCTCTATAGTACAGCCCACGGCTTTAACATTAGCGTTGCGATTAAGTCTATAGTAGATAAGATCCTACAAATTAACCTCCTACTTATACTTTATACTAACTCTAAGTCCTTATATAACTGTTTAGTACGACTCGGAACCACCTAAGAAAAACGCCTAATAATTAATGTAATGTGCCTCTAGCAAGCCTACAAACGGAGACAGATTACGGAGGTAAAATGGATTAATGGAGAGGCCAACCCTACTAACGCCATAACAAAGGGAAAACCCTATACGGCTCTTTAATAGCTTATTAATACAAACTAAATCGACCTATAAGCCATAGGATGGGTTGAACGAATAAACTTAGATTTAGCTTAGCGTTATATAACTAATTATAATGGAGCGGACCCTAAATTCAACCAGCCAATTAGGATTTTCCATACCCAGTATGGAAAATCGCCATTGGCTCGCTTATTACTAGCGCCTTGGCGGCCCTTACGATATGTTAACCTACTACCCCTAACAATTCTTCTTCTTCTCCTTAGCTTAGCGTTTTCGTAATATAGCATTCTACAAGCTTTGGTTTAGAGGCATTTATATAAGCTATAATACGGGTTATATAATTACGGACCTGTAAAAGGAGCGTGGAAGCTATTGCGTATTAATTAGATCTCTAGTTATTGCATATATGCTACAAATAGTCTAGAAGTAGGCTTGGCTTTAGAGTGTAGATTAGCCTTCTTTTTAGAGTTGCTTTAGTTTCGGAATGTTAGTCATGTGACGTGGTTACGAGACCATGAAGTAAGACTAGCTAATCTAGCCTTGGAGCAACCCCTTACTTTAAGACAACAATTAACTACCAACTTCAACACCGCATACGTACCACTATAAGTGATATTCGTGCACGTTGATAAAGCGAGTATACCGACATTTATCTCTCTACTAAAATAAACATATAATAATGCCAGCTGTGAATATATAGCTGTTACTAAACTTAAAAACCTATAATAACGGAACTAAGACTTTACCAGCTTCTTTTTAAAAATTTAGGTCTTATTAGCGAACTAAATTAAAATAAAGCCGCTAGAGTCGCTGCCCTTTAATAGGCTATTTTAGATAAGATTAAAGCCTAGTTAATAGGTAGAGAACTACCAAAAAACCTATCTAAATTTGCTATAGTATGTTAACAAATTAATAAGGACCTTTAATATAACAAATAGACTTATTCTCTAAAGTTAACTACACCTTATATTTAAAACTTTATAAAACTAGTATATACCCTAAAGCGCAATCTATCTCTAAAACTTAAAAGCCCTATATATAACCCTATAGACCTTAATGCCGCTTAATTTTATATACCCTTAGGAACTAATAAATAAAGAACTTAAGCCACAAATAGAGAATACTTTAGATGTGGTAAAAAAGGATATATTTAAAAGCATTGCCGAACTTACCCTTTTAAAAAGGTCTGCCATAGTTCCTCCTATTCCTTAAATTATACCCATTTCTTAAGTTATACTTATTCTTTAAATTATACCCGCTCTATAAATTATATTTAGTTGCTATAAAGTATCTTGCCTTTAGTTAACTTGGAAAACAAATTATCCTAAGGCTAAGTTGCGCCTTAGGATAAAAAGTGGAAGAGTATAAGTATTTAGGCTTTTCTAGCGCTAATATATAGTATAACTCCCTTAATATACTTGGCAAAATTTAAATATTTAAAAAATAGAAGGAGGTATAAATCCTAATAGATAGCGGAGCTACTAGCATAGGCTTTATTAATATAAACTATATAAAAACTTAACGCCTAAAATTAAAGAAACTTAATAAACCGTAAGGCCTATAAGGCTTTAATAGCAAACCCTTAATATATAGCAAAATAACGCACTATACCCTAGTAAAAATGTAAATAAGTAAATACCTTAAACATATGTTCCTATTTGTTACACCCTTAAAGTAATATAAAGTTATACTTAGACATAGATAGCTAAAATAACATAACTCTTTAATTAGCTGGGTTAAAGAAAAGCTAAAATTCTATATAACCTACTGCTAAAGTTATTGCTTAAAAAACTATTTGCTCTACAAATATATATATAACTATTTAAATTTAATATAATATAAATTACCCTTACTACAAACCTTAAGCCAATATAATAAATCTATAACTACTAATTATAGTAAAGAATGCAAAGATGTTATATTAAAACCTTTTAAAATTTGTATAATATAGGCCATGCTTTTTATCTTATTAGTAAAAAGACAAAATTATAAAATCTTTGCTATAACTATAAAAGATATTAAGAAAGCACTAGAACTAAAATAATATCTTAATTCTTAATCTCTTATGCCTAAAGAGTACTATAACCTAATTAACAAGTTTAAAAAATATTTTATAGACTAACTAGCCCCATACTAAGAGAAATACAATTTTAAGATAGAATTTAAGCCTAGCATAATACTAAAGTTTAGTCCACTATATAGTATATTATAAGAAGAACTGCTTATAATAAGATAATACCTTAATAAGCATCTAGAAAAAGAATTTATTTACCCTAGTTAATCTCTATTTACCTTATCTATACTATTTATTAAAAAGCTAGGAGGAGGCTTAAGATTCTATATTAATTATTAAGCTCTAAACGCAATTATAATTTAAAACTAATATCTAATTCCTTTAATTTAAGAGATGCTTAACTATTTAGTAAAGGTATAGTATTTTATAAAGCTTAATATAGTTAACGTAATCCACCAGGTAGTGGCGGCCCCACCAGAACTTGCGACTACAAAAATACGAATTGCTCAACCACGAATAGTTGTATTTAGTGTAGCTATCTACTGGCTAATTACCTGCCGTTTAGGGCACGTACGTGCATTATATTCTGTTGATTTGCACATGCTACACTTGCGTAGTACTCGTTGCGGTCGCTCAGCCGCTGCCTCTACTGCCCCCTCTATAGCCTCCTCCTGGGTAGTTTGTGCGCGAGAGGCCCCTTCTGCTCCTAATAGAACACCCCCTTTAGCTATATACGTGCGCTTCTTTGCCCTCTTCCTTTATTAGCGCTGGTTTTCTATGCGTAGCTTCTCATTTTTACTTACAAGCAGTACGGCACTTAATATTGCCATTTCGCACCCCTTAACAAGCTGGCTAAGGGCTTGTTCTGTCGGACTTAGTGGGCTATGCGTACGCTAATTAAGATAGCGCTTTAGTAAGGCTGTCTGCTTCTATAGCTTAGCAATATTATAAGGTGTTTTAGCTATCCAAGATGAATTTAATGGTGAACGGCGTTGGGGAGATGGTGTCTGATATTTGGTATGTAGCTGCAACAGCACGCAATTGGGGCTGTATAGAACAAGACCAGTAGCTGCAAATCCTGCCTATATATTATTCCGATGTAGTACTGCCTGCCTAGCCTGTCTATATAGCGGTAGGAACTCGTGCTTATTAATATGGTTAACGCTGCGGCCTATAAGCTGTTTAACAAGGCGTCTATATAATTGCTTAAGGACTCAAAAACAGCCTATATCTAGCGGCTGCAGTAGATGCGATAAATGCGCCAGCATATAGAGGACAACTATCTAGTAATCTAGGCAGAACCGATCAAATTTAGGTAATACATGGCTATTATAGCTATACAGCACTAGCAGCCAATACGTGCTAACTGTGTAATCTTTTGTATGCTTATGGAATAGAGATAGCCAGATTAGGCCAATCTTATTTATTGTCTAACCATTATCGCTGACACCAATTAACTAGTTGTGTGGTATAATATTGTCCTTATACTAGGCAGCCTAATATATTACTGCCTTAAAGATAATAAGTAGTGGAATTGTAACCCCTAGGGCATTAATATACTTAATAATTATAACCCATTTTTAATTGCCTAGCTATACTGTTCTAGGCTAGCTAGCACAGTTGGTTCTAGTAATAACTTTTACAGTTATAATAACACCCATCTAGAAGCCAGTTTTATTAAAATTCTAAGTATCCTTATTAAGAATCCTATATTATATCTTTATGTCCTAAATGCGTTTAAACTAGGCCCGAATAAGTATAGGGTCTTTGCATTTAGTACGCTAATAGTTATACTTGCGATTATATTTAGATTATAGGTTGTTATGGCGCTTAATAAATCTTAATACCTAATTTGGGCTAATAGGAAGTGGGGTGGTAATCTAGTATATTGCGTAGCTAGAATACTAGCTATCTGCTGTACAGTCGCGATTTAAGGTGGCATTCCGTGTTAATCTATTAATAGAATCTATTGCTTGAGACATTCTTCTTATATAGCCGTAAGAAGGCGATTAGGTGCGTGGTGGCTGCGTTGTGGTTAGATACCGGCAGCGCGTCGCCTTGCTGTTGTTGGGGGCACATTATATAAGTTTGCAGCGGCCTTAAGAGTCTTAATTTGGCCCTGCTTGTAAGCCTAAAGAGCAAGAGTTAATCTACCCTCTCTGTGCACGGATTCTTGTTATTGTGGTGTAGCTATTGTGATAGTAGTTGAAAATCGCGTTACGCGTTGCAAGATTTTGATAGGGGCCGCCACTACCTGGTGGCCGCCACTACCTAGTGGATTACGTTACCGCCTTTAATAAAATCCATATATATAAAGGAGATAAGAAATATATAGCTTTTTATATATAATAGGGAGTCTTTAAATACCTAGTAATAATATTTAGCATAAAGAACGGTCCTAGTATATTTTAGTAATATATTAATAATACGCTTTATAAATTCCTTAATGTATTTATTACTATATATATTAATAATATCCACGACGCCCTCGTAGGATTACGCCAGTAGGCACGTAAGAAGGGAGTTGCGACCCCTAGAAGCGGCAGCTTATGCCTATGCCGGCGGAAATAATGAAGAAAGGCGTAAAACTAGAGGCTATGGAAGGCTCCCAAGCCGTGCAAAAGCATACCAACTCTGGGAGGAGATTCTTATATAGACCGCTAGGGGGCGGTTTAGTACTTGGGTTAACCCCATTATAAGATATTTAAAAGAATGGTAAAACCCCCCATTAATTGGTAGTGGCAGCCAACTGCTTATGGAAAGCCCCCTAGGCCTTTAGGCCTAGGTAACTGGGGTAGAGGCCTGGATAAGCAGGCATGTCGAACTCTACTATATAACTACCTGCCACGACGCCCTCGTAGGATTACGCCAGTAGGTACATAAGAAGGGAGTTACGACCCCTGGAAGCGGCAGCTTATGCCCATACCGGCGGAAACAATAAAGAAAGGCGTAAAACTAGAGGCTATAGAAGGCTCCCAAGCCGTGCGAAAGCATACCAACTCTAGGAGGAGATTCTTATATAGACCGCTAGGGGGTGGTCTAGTACTTGGGTTAACCCCATTATAAGATATCTAAAAGAATGGTAAAACCCCCCGTTAATTGGTAGTGGCAGCCAACTGCTTATGGAAAGCCCCCTAGGCCTTTAGGCCTAGGTAACTGGGACTAAATACTAGAAAACTGGGGTAGAGGCCTAGATAAGCAGGTATATTAAACTCTACTATATAACTACCTGCCCTTACGCACCGGCCGAGAAGCAATGCTCTTAGCAGCTGGCATAGAAAACTATAATACACTGCTCTCAACATAGAAAGGCCTTAAGGCGGCTACCCGGTGGCTTATTGGCCAAAATGTGCTAGACCAGTTCTGGGTTGCAAAGGAAATAGCAATAGAAGGCAAAGGGGTAAGTAATAGGCGCCCCCTAATAACTCTATAGAAGTAGAGTATAGTGTGTGATACTAGCGCGTCCGTAGGTTTGTTATAGCAGTAGTGGTTCCCAAGAAGGTTAAAAAGTAAAGTAGTAGAGCACTACTGGTGACTTATAGGTGACTCGCAAGCGAGCCCTAAAAGGCGGGGAGACGGATTATAGGGTTTTCTTAAATAGAGTTTTCTCCCCATATGTATATAAGGAGTAGTCCGCGTGGGCCCAACAGGGATCCGAATCGGACGTTAAGCAATGAATAATAATATATATTAATAATATCTTAATTTACTTGTCCTTACTTTCTAAATATTAGAAATATATTAAAATGGTCCTTAAACGCTTATAAGATATAGGCTTATAATATAATATTAAGAAATATAAGTTCTACGCATCTAAGGTTATATACTTTGGCTTAATTATATCCTATAATAGAATTAAAATAAACCTTAAAAAAGTTGCTGTAATTATAAACTAGGAAAGCCCTAGCAATATATAAAATATTTAAAGATTTTTAGGATTTGTAAATTTCTATTATTAATTTATTAACTACTTCTTAAAAATTGCTTAGCCATTAATAAACCTAATAAGGAAGAATATAAAAATTAAAAAGACCGCTAGATGTAAACAAGCTTTTAATAATTTAAAATATCACTTTATAACTGCTCTAATTCTTACTTATTTTAACCCTAATCTTAAATATACTATTAAAACTAACTTATCTAATTATGTGCTAGGGGGAGTGTTATTATAATATAATAAAAATGGCAAACTATGTCTAATAGCCTTTCTCTCCTAGAAACTTACCCCTACTAAATTAAACTATAAAATATATAATAAGGAACTGGTTGCGATTATTAGATACTTTAAATAATAGCATCCCAAGCTAAAAAGATTATTATTTTTAATATGCATATTAATAGACTATAAGAACCTATAAAACTATATCCTATATTTTTAGATATAGAACTTAATAGAAATAAATTAGAAGTTAATAAATAGGAAATAGAAATTAATAAGTTAATGGAGTATAAATATAAGAATAATATATAGATAGTAGATGTAATAAAGGCAATATTATAGGACACCCCTGTGATACCTTATACATATCTACCTGTTTCCACCAACTAAACAACCGAAGACTGACTACAAGATGGTAATCTGACAGCAATCTGCCGTATTCCGCCGCAATCTGCTGTCTCTACTATTGGAGTTGCCAACTGGCAACTTTAAGGACCTCTAACTGCCGAATTCTGCCAAGTTCTACCAGAACTACTACCTAAGCTCTACCCTACCTGTGCGTAGTATAGTACCCGTTAACCTAGCAACTAAGTGAATATTATATACCCTTTTTCCCCTATTTCCTACTTTCCTTTCCTTATGTAACGTCTTAACTTTATTATATAGTTTATGTACATAGCTTAATAATATCTACTTCGCTATATATTATCATCGCTTGTGCTTACTCTGTAATACTATATTGCGTTAACCCTATATACCACCCTCCGAAATGCAGAACGACCCTAAAGCCCCTATAACAGCCGTCAGCATTATATCCGCACTTTAAGAGCAATTGGCAGAAATATAAAAGTCCTTTATGGACACCCTCGCACAGAACTAAGCCAATTTAACTTAATAATAAGCTAAATAAGAAGCACGATACTGGTAATTAATTAAAGACCTCTAAGAAGAAATCCACACCCTTAAGATGCCTATATTAGGGCCCTAAGACCGAATACTATCTCTAGAGATAAACACGCGGAACGAGAGCCTTAAACCTATAGTAGTTACTCACCCTAAACTAACTACTATACCGTAATAATCTGAACGACTGCTAGACCCTCTAATATTTACTAGTAAACAATGAGAACTCTAATTATTCCTAAGCCGGCTTAAAAATAAGCTAACTGGTAACACTAACTACTACCTAACTAAAGCTAACTAACTCTGCTATGCCCTAAGTTAATTAGGAGGAGATATAGCTAACCTTATTAAACCTCTTTAACCAAACTTAGTATTAAGCCTAATTGTACTTCTTAAAGCTATGTATGGTGACCCGAACCGCTAAGCTACTACTTAGAGAAAGATAAACTATATAACTTAAGGAATAAAAAGCTTCCTAGTATACTTCTTTAAATTTAACTGTTATATAAAAGAAATAGGCTGAAACGACTCCACACTAATTAACAGCCTTATTAAATTCCTAAGCCCTAAACTAAAAACCTCCCTAATAGGTATAGACCTACCAGGAGCTCTTAACGCCTGCGCAAACATTATTAATAAATAATACAATGATATACTATGCCTAATACTGAAGTCCGCTCTTTAATATAATATAACAAACCTGTAAACGTCTACTAAGTTATTGTCTTAGCCTAAGCACCCTAATGCCATGGATATTGATACTGGAACCCTAAAATACACCCCACTAGGGTCCTCTAAATAAGAATAACGCACTAAGCTAGGCCTCTGTTTTAAGTATAGAAGTAGCTCCTATCTCTCTAACTACTACTCTGTCCCTATGCCCTAACGCGAATTATAAACAGCTAATACTAGTAGCCGTTTACTGCATTAATCCTCCAGTTACCGTCCCTAATCTCTACCTAGTTCCAGCCCCGCATCTAGTAAGCACCACTTATAAGGACGAAGCTATAACCAACACGCTATAAGAACTCCACCCTAATCGCCTCTAAAAGGAAGGTCCTAGAGCTAAGTTGCTCTTTAGGACGGTGCTGCCTCAGGATCTTGTTAAATGCTTTGGATGTTATAAACTCTAACTCTTAGGATCGCAGTATAACCGTTAACTATCGTCTTTGGTAGAATAATTAATAGGTTAATACTTAAGTTCTAATTAATATAGGAGCCAGTAGCACAGGATTCATTAACAAGATCTTTATATAAGATAATAGTTTTACTCTAACCCCCCTTAACTGGCATATTAACGTATTTAGATTTAATAGCAAACGTACTATCTTAGGCCGTATTACCTATATAGTATTCCTAAGACTCTAATACCTAAACCACAAAGAACTGATTAAGCTTTTTATTACCACTCTAGATCACTTAGTGATACTTAAACAACCTTAGATAAAGCTATATAAGGTAACCATTAATTGGGACAACCTTAAGCTTCTATTTACCGCCTCCTGTTGCAAGTAGAAGTGCCTTATAACTTACTGCTTAGACCCTAAACCAAAATCTAAAAAATCCACTAGGATCTATTAGTCTAAAATTTCTACCAACATCTACCCTATACCTAAAAAGTCCACCTAATTCCACTAAGAACCTAAAAATTATACTAAACCACATAAACCAACCCTGACTACTGTACTACCCCGAACCAAGCAGAAGCCTAAACTTAAGCTTAACATATAAAAGTACTAGAAAAACTGGTATTCTACTATAAAAAGGATACTTAAAGAACCTAAACCTAAATCTGACACTGACTCTATACCTAATACTAAACCTAAAGTTAAATAAGAAACAGTAGATAATTAAAAGGAAGTTGCTAGCTAGTAACTCGCCCCCCTTTTTATAGATATCTATATAATCGGAGCTACCCTATTAGTATAACTCGCCAGGAAACCTAAATATACGATCTTCGCTATTATAATGGCCGATATTAAAAAGGCCCTAGCACTAAAGAAGTACACTAACCCTGCCACAAAAGTACTAGTATGCCATCATAAGCATCTAGAAGTATTTTCACGAAAGGAAGCTAATAAGTTAGCGGAGCACCGACTATATAACCACAAGATTGTACTTAAAGAAGGAAAACAACCAGGATTTAGACCCTTGTACGGAATATCCTAAAATAAACTCTAAGTATTATAGAAGTACTTGGACAAACACCTAAGTAAAGGATTTATTAGAGTAAGCTCTTTACCTATAGCTGCACCTATAATCTTTATTAAGAAACCTGGCGGCGGTCTACACTTCTATATAGACTACCGAGCTCTTAACGCTATTACTATTAAGAATTAGTACCCGCTCTCGTTAATTTAAGAGACACTAAACTAATTAAGTAAGGCTCGCTACTACACAAAACTTAACCTTATCCACGTATTTAACCGCCTCTATATTACAAAAAGAGATAAATGGCTTATAGCATTCCGTACTAGATACGGACTATTTAAATACTTAGTAACGCCGTTTGGCCTTATAAATACCCCAAGTTTATTCTAATACTTTGTAAATAATACCTTATAACCTTACCTGGACGTTTTCTGTACTGCTTATATCGACGACATTCTAGTATATAGCAATAACCTGGCTAAATATAAGAAACACGTTAACCTTATCTTAAAAGCCCTATATGGAGCTAGACTATAATTAGATATAGATAAATGCGAGTTCTATAAAACGGAAGTTCTATACCTTGGACTTATTATCTCTATAGATGGCATATAAATAGACCTAAAGAAGATTAAAGTAATTGTAAACTGGCAAGAACCTAAGAACGTTAAAGATATAAGAGCCTTTATAGGATTTGCTAATTTCTATTAACGGTTTATTAATAACTTCTCCGCCCTAGTTTTACCTCTTATAGCTCTAACCCAAAAGGATAAAGCCTTTATCTTTAATAAGAAATGCAAGAAGGCCTTTGCCTATCTAAAAGTTATATTTACTACTGCACCTGTACTCTAACACTTTAACCCAAACCAAAAGAGTGTTATAGAAGCTGACTCATCTAACTACGTCACTGGAGGTATTCTGTCTTAGTATAATAAAGAAGGGGTACTGTACCCTATAGTATACTTCTTAAAATAACTAAGTTTAGCCAAATATAACTACAAGATCTACAATAAAGAATTATTAGCCATTATTAGATATTTTAAACAATGGCGACCTAAACTGGAAAGCGCTAGATTTCCAATTAAGGTCCTTAGCAACTATAAGAATCTACAGTACTTTATAACCATGAAATAGCTAAGTCATTATTAAGCCCGCTAGTTAGAATATCTGTCTTAATTCCAATTCTTAATCACGTACTGCCTAGGCGTTTAAGGTTAAAAACCTAATACCCTAACTCAACGTTTATAAGACATGACAGCATAGGAAGAAGTACGCGCCTACTATAAACAAACCCTACTTTATCCCGAATTATTTAATCCCCTAGCTAAAGACCTTATAGTACACATCCTTAAAATAACTGATTAATTGATTAAATAGATTATAATTAATAAATACCCAAACAACGAGTTTATCTAAGAGACACTTAAGCTAATTCAAGATGGCGTTAAACGCTCTAAAAAGATCTCTCTAAGTAAATATAAAGTTTATGGAGACTGCTTATACTACTAGAACCGCCTAGTTATCCCTAATTATAATAAACTTAAGCTTAAGCTCCTTAAACACGTATATAACCTACCAGTAGCCAGCCACCCAGGCCAAGGAAAAACCCTAGAGCTACTCTAATAGGAGTACTACTGGCCAAACATGTATAATATGACACAAAGGTATGTCTCTAGCTGCTATACCTGCTAACGAGCCAAAGCTTTATATAAGATATATAACGGCTTTCTAAAGCCACTGCCTATTCCAAACCGAAGATGGAAGGACATCTTAATTAACTTTATTATTAATCTCCCTAAAAGTAAAGGCTGCATAAACATTATGGTAGTTATAGACCAACTATCTAAGATAAGACACTTAATCGCCTACCCTAATATATTAGCACCTACCGTTGCCCAACTGTTCCTGGATTATATATGGAAACTCCATAGACTCCCTAAAATAATTATCTCTAATAGAGGCCGCTAGTTCGTCTTGGCGTTTTAGAAAGAACTAACTACCTAACTCTATATTAAAGCACTGTTATCTATAGCATATTACCCAAAAACGGATGGTTAAATGGAACGTGTAAATGCTATAATGGAACAGTATATTTGGATATACACGTCGTATCTGCAGGATGACTGGATGGACTGGCTTATATTTGCCAAGTTTACTGTAAATAACTCTGTCTTAGAAACCACAAAGGTCTCCCCATTTCTGGCTAATTACGGCCAGTACCCGCGAATGGGTTTTAAACCCTTCAGTAATATTCCTTATTTAGCTTATTAGGCCTTATAAGTTACAGAAGCAAATGAATTTATAAAGAAGATAGAAGAACTATAGGAGTTTCTTACTAATAAAATAACATAGGCCTAGTTTATCTATAAAGCCGTAGCAAATAAGAACCAAACCCTAGCACCAGCTTACTAAATTAGTAACTTTGTCTGGCTAGATATAAGAAATCTAAACACAAAACAACCTACTAAGAAACTTAATTAGAAGAACGCTGGCCCTTATAAGGTTGAAAAAGTTGTCTCTCCTTATACCTACCAACTAAAGCTCCCTAATACGGTTAAAATCCACCCCGTATTCTATACGTCAGTCCTCCGCCCTGCCGCCCCTATATTAGACGCCCTGCCTAGACAGATCTAAGACCCTCCCCCACTAGTTAAAGTGGATGGTGAGGATAAGTACCTTATTAAAAGAGTTAATAACATTAAGTACAATAAACGGAAACGCAAATATATATACCTTATAAAATGGAGAGGTTTTACTAAACCCTTATAGGAACCTGCCAACTCTATAGGGCTTACACAAGCCGTAGAAGACTTTTACGAACTCTATCTAGAACTACCACAGCCCCATCTTGCAGGTGCTTAAGTTTAAAGGGGGGGTACTATTACGGGACACCCCCATAACACCTTATACACGTCTACCTGTTTCTACTAACTAAATAACCGAAGACTAACCATAAGATGGCAATCTGACAGCAATCTGCCGTATTCTGCCACAATCTGCCGTCTCTACTGTTGGAGTTGCTAACTGGCAACTTTAAGGACCTCTAACTGCTAAATTCTACCAAGTTCTACTAGAACCGCCACCTAAGCTCTACCCTGCCTATGTATAGCACAGTACCTATTAACCTAGCAACTAAGCGAACGTTATATACCCTTTTTCCCCTATTTCCTACTTTCCTTTCCTTACGCAACGTCTTGACTTTATTACATAGTTCATGTACATAGCTTAATAATATCTACTTCGCTATATATTATCATCGCTTGTGCTCACTCCGTGATAGGCAATTTAAACTGGAAAATAATAGTATAAGAATATTATACTTACTAAATATAAAATTTAAAACAATTAATTATACTATTAACAGAAGATAGTAGTTCTAAATTCTAAACCCTTATAATTTAAGATACTTAAATTTATACACAACTCCCCTATAGTAGGATATCCTAGCTATATAAAAACCTATAAGATTATTTAATAAGTATATTATTAGCCTATAATGCATAACTATATATAAAAATACGTTTAAGTATATAGGATATACGTACGTAGAAAGACCTCTTATATAAAGAAGTAAGAAGTACTTTAACTACTACTAATTCTAATATAAAGATAGCGTAATATCTTAATTAACTTTATAGTTAACTTGCCTAACAGTAATAGGTTTATAAATATTATAGTAGTTATTAACCACCTTATAAAAATGTGATATATAATTCCCATAAACTTAATTGATATAATATTAATAGCCAAATGTTTTATTAAATACGTCTTTAAGCTATACAGACTTCCTAACTTAATAGTATCTAACTATAAAAGCTAGTTTATTTTGGACTTCTGGCAAGCTCTATATAAATAATTAAGTATTTAAATATAACTCTTAACTGTATTTTATCTAAAGATAGATAGCTAAACTAAAATTATAAATATAATTATAGAACAATACTTATAAATATACTGCTCCTACCTATAAGATAACTAAGAAAAATAGTTGCCTTTAGCTAAGTTTACTATAAATAATATAATAAATATATTAATAGGCATAATACTATTTTATATAACCTATAGACAAGACCCTTAACTTAAATTTAAACTATAACCTAATATTAATATAATAGAACCTATAATTAAACAGATTTAGTTAATTAATGCGTATAACTTTACTAATTAAATAAAGCAGTTAATGGAACTATTATAAAGTAAATTAATATACGCTTAAATATTATAGGAATAGTATATAAATAAAGGACGAGCTCCTATATAGGACTTTAAGGAAGGTAATATAGCCTACCTAAATATACAAAATCTAAAGACTTAACGACCCTTAAAGAAACTTAATTGGAAGTTTATGGGCCTATACTAAATTAAGAAGAAACTAAGCCTATATACCTATAAGCTTAAACTACTAACTAAGATAAAAAAATACCTAATATTTTATATAAGCTTACTGCAACCTTTAAAAGATAATCCTATAATTTATAAAGTGCTACTACTACCTCCTATAATTGTTAATAACGGTAATAGTTCTTACTTTATTAACTTTATTAATAATATATAATATAAAACACAATCTAAATAATTTAAACTTCTTATTAAGTAAAAAGAATATAAAATATAAACCTAGAAAACCTATAACTAGATTAAGGCTAACGCACCTTCCTTAGTAAAAGAATTCTATAAGGACTATCCTTTGCGGCCTACTCTAGCTAAATAGATATAATATAAAGATAAACAACTGCTACCTAATATAAAGACATAAGAACTTTTACTACTAGTTTATCCATAACTATAGGGTTATAGCTAAGGCTCTTATATAACTAACAAAAAGAACTTCAGGAATCGAACTTTTGGAGCTCTTGCTGCACCCGGCCCAAAAAGACCAAACCAACTAAAAGAACCCTGAAAAACACCCTGATAATCCCCTGAGATGCATGCATCACAGGGGAGGCACAGGTGGAACGATGGTGGTACGCAGTCGCACGCAACCGCCAGACCTATACCCAACAATGGCCCCCCACAACAACAATAAGGACGGGCGAATACCACACTAGAAAGCGGAAATACCCTAATTAAGAAGGTATCTGATAAAATATAAAGCCTATTAGACGCGTCTAGTATCTGGAACTGTGGGGGAGCATCTGTTAGCTATTATGAACTAATATAGCTAGTAGAATGGCTCCAGTTTAGTAAACCTTAGGCGCCCCTCTAGTAAACCCTTAATTAAATCCTCTAACGGCTAAACAAAATTAAAGATAAATAAAAACCCCCCCTATAGGCGAACCGCACCTGGGCCGCCGTAGCTGTGCTCTTATAGCACAGGGAACCTACCCCCCTAAAGATAACAACCGGGTATATAATTATAATATGACTAAATATAGAAAAGGCAGAGGAACTTAGGGGACAATTAGAAATAGAAGTTTTTATAGAGATTTGTAAGGAGGTTTATAACGCCGTCGCAGTCTAACACCTTAGGAGTGGAGATATTAGAGTCACCCTAAAGGACTAATAGGTAAAGGAACGGGCCGTAAGGGCAGGGGATAGGCTAGGAGAGCGTATTAGCATAAAAGTGCTTCGTAAAGATTACCTAGTTGAAGTCCTGTTGGTTCCTATAAGCCTTAGGGTAGAAAGGGGACGCTAGGCAGATAATACAGCAACTATATAGGAGATAGTAAAATAAACGGAACGCTTTATACCAGGATTTATAATTACCCGGATTTAATGGCTTTAATAGGAAAATATAAACTAAGCATATAATAAGAACAATAAGAGGATATAAGGGGCAGACTTGCTAGGGAAATAATAGATGAACGCATAGCTCCCTTATTGTTAGCGTATATACACTAGGAATGCAAAAACTCCTTATCTAAAAAGGAATAATTATAAATGGCCTTATATATAACACAAGGCTCTATAACCACAGACTACGCCTGGAACGATATTATTGCTGTGTATAATGGGGACACACCCAATCCACATACGCAGTATAGGTGTGCTGTGGCCACTGTGTAGGCCCCTATAATATAAGATAATGTATAAATTAAGACCAAATAAAATGCGCGAACTGTTACCAAAGCACATATAAGGCGTGGGAGAGAGAAGACTGTATTAAATATAGGAGACGGAAGGAAAGGGCTTAATAGCTATGGGAACAACTGCACGCTAGGTTATATAAATGGAAACAACAGGTGATAAGCTAGGGGGACGTAGGTGTCTTCCTAGCGTTTCCTACCTTTAATACTAGGGGGCTAAGCCAGCTATCCTAAGCCTTAACGGGCCAAAAGCGACGCTGCGTGATATTACCAGACCGAACAGGGACATAAGGGATACATAGGACACAAGGGAGAGGACGCCTAGTAGGAAGACCCCTATGGATGGCTACGGCAAGTTTAAGGCCGGGATAATTAAGAATTAGATTTAACGCGGTAAATATAATATATATAGCTAGCTTATAAGGGGCACATAGCTAACTGGCAAGAACGGGGGAAGAACTGGAGGCAATAACAAACTTAGATTTAGAAAGGCTAGTAGGAACATAAGACACAGAAATAGAAAGCTCTATATAAAATAAGTAGTGGCTAGGGAGTAAATATAGGAGATAGAAGTTCTAAATATTTTAAAGAAAGTAGAAATGGAAGAAGTAAGGAGTAAAGGAAAGGCGAAGGACCCCTACCGGGGGTCCGCTACTTGACCATTATATAGTATAACTGCGGTAATACGAACTACTGTCTAGTAAGGCCCCTACTAGACAGTCTAGACCTAGAGAAACACCATATTCTTGCTATATAAGAGCCGTATTATAATACCTACATATAATTAATATACTGCCCCCAAGGATTATAGCTTCTGTATAAACCAAAAGCAGCTATACGCGTATGCTTTATAATTAGTAAAAATATCAGCCTTGCCTTATGGTTATAGCAGGCAGTTAACTTAGATATTGCAGTTATAACTATCCAGATATATAGGGGACTAGTATAAATTATTAATGTCTATAACCCTAGGGTCGAAGGGGTAGCATAGATAGAGAATATTATATCTATAATAAGCTTGCTAGAAACTAAACACGTGGAGTTTATTCTACTAGAAGATATAAACCTCTACCACCCACGGTGGGGGGGCATCTATGTTGCTGCCAATTAATAGGTAGAGTACTTACTAAGAGCTATAGATAATAGGGGCCTTAAGCTAGCTACCCCCCTAGGTGTAATTATATGGCAATAGGGCACCGCCAAAAGTATAATTAACCTTATAATTATGGACGAAAACCTATACCAGAGACTCAAAAGGTGCTCCCCTAAAGAAGAATAGGCACTTACCTTAGACTATATCCCTATCTAGATACAACTAGATCTAGACATCAAGGCGTAACTAAATGGTAAAAGATACACAATAAGGAAGCTTAACGTAGATAGCTTCCTTAACACAATTAAACAACAACTCTAAGACCTAGAAGAAATCCACCCAATACTAAACAAGCGAGGCTTATTGGCTACCCCTAAGGAAATTAATTAAAGACTAGAAAGGATCCAGGTAGTAATTAAAAGTGGGTTAAAAGAGCACTGCCCAATTTTAAAACTGGGCCCCTATGCGTAATATATATGGTCCGCATAGTGCGTGGCCCTTGTAGCCGGCCAATGATGAGCAAGGAGGAAATATATAAGTAGCCACAATTCTGAGGATGAGAGACGATATAAAGACACAAGAAACCAGCTAAAGAATACCCTAAGAAAAGAAGTAAGGAATAACTAGAGACGGTTTATAAACGAACACACTATTAACTTGAGTCTCCCCTATAATAAGGGCCTTTAGACTATAGCGAAATAGGTAAAGAAAAAGGTGGGACACCTAGTAGAAGATCTATATCTACTACCCCTATAAAGAGCAGGCGAATATAGGCTACAAGCAATAATAACAAAAAGGCAAAGATCCTTATAGAAAGATTTTTCCCTTAACTGGCTCTAGTAGACCTTAGCAATATCACCAGTAAAACACCAGTGACTCGCCTAAGGGTTAACAGCGATATAACAACTGAAGAAATAGCCAGAACTATTAGCCGCCTCTTAAACAATATAGCACTAAGACTAAATGGGATCCTAAACGAAGCCCTAAAGACCTATGGACCACTTATAGTACTTTGGCTTGTAGACGTAGCCAGAGCATGCTTTGTAATAGGCTACTACCTGCGACTTAGAAGATCTATAACGACGGTTATCTTATAAAAAGAAGGTAAAGTAGACTACTTAATCCTAGAAAGCTACCGCCCTATTGCCTTAGAAAATACCCTAAGTAAGATCTTAGAAAAGGTTATAGCGGACTATATAGTAGATATGGCAGAGGAACACGCCCTACTACCACAAAGCTAAATAGGGGCAAGAAAGAATCGCTTAACGCTATTAGCACTTACACTACTCGCTACTACTATTAAAACTGTATAGGCTATGCGAAAGGACTTTATAGTATTAATACTTAGCCTAGATATTAGCGGCGCCTATAATAATGTACCCTATAAGCGTCTCCTATATATCCTTAGGGTAAAGGGCTTCCTAAAATAGATTATTTAGTTTATTTAAGGATTTATAGGCTAGAAAGAAACATTACTGGTCTTTAGCGGATACTAGAGCCCCCCTATCGCAGTTATAATAGGAATACTATAAGGATTACCTCTGTCGCCTATACTCTTCCTCTTCTTTATAAGTAACCTGCTTAACACCTTTAAGGAAGGGGCGACCTAGGGGATAGGCTTTGTTGATAATATAAACCTAATTATATATAGGCCAACAGCCGCAGAGAACTGTAGGACACTAGAGAAAGCCTATAACACCTATATAGAATGGGCAAGACGATATAGAGTCCAATTCTTACTAGAGAAATACCAGCTAATCTATTTTATAAGAAAACGTAACCAATCTGCAGATCTTTAGTATATAATCTATATTTAAGGCTTTGGGGGTCAACTGGTTTAAGGCCTAAGGGTATTAGGAGTGTAGGTAGATAGTAAGCTCTGGTGGAGCGCATATACGGCGCAAGCGGCCTATAAGGGCTAAGCATAGTATATTGCTATATCCAGGATTGTTAATTCTATATAGGGTCCATGCTTCCAGAGGTCACGCCTACTATATACAGCAGTTGTCTAGCTAACCATAACGTATAGATCTAGCATTTGGGCCACTAGAGAAACTAAAAAAGGCCCCCTTAAATCACTCCTTAAACCACTCTAAAAGGTCTAAATAGCCTACCTTAAGAGTATAATAGGCGGGTATAAGCAAACGGCCATAGTACTGCTTGAGAAGGAAGCCAATATTCCCCCCCTATAACTATATATTGAAGCTGATGTAATGCAAAGGGTGTAAAAGGAATATAACTTTAACATTATAAAGTATATTAAGACACGCCTAAATAAACTATGGAGGGACCCTAGGGTGCCCTATAGGAGAAGAAACTAACAACCCTAAAGTAGGGAAGATATATTAGGAAAATAGGTAGAGAAAGTAGAAGAAGAATAGTGTGGCGCTAGGGCCTAGGCCTATATAGAGGAGGAAGGGAGATGCGTAAAAGGCCAGTAAAGACAATAGTAAGGGAGAGAAAGGAGCCAAAGTAGAGTATAAAAGAGTACTAGAAAACTATCTACCATAACACAATGCTGGTTGGACCGACGCTGGAGAGACGAATGGGAGTTAAAGGTATAGAGGTAGGCTTAGGCAAGGGGAACCTAAGCCGTAGCATAGGTAATGCTATGGGAGGTAAATACCTAAGGGCTCCAAGAGGGCCTAATAAAGGCAGAAAATATAATAGCAACACTCTTAAGAACAGGAATAATAGGACTAAAAGATTGGCTTTACTGGGTGGGTGTCCTAGTAGGTAGCCTAAGGTGCGAATATAGCTAGCTAAGACAGACACTAAAACACGTAATACTATTATGCCCCTTACGCACCGGCCAAGAAGCAATACTCTTAGCAGCTGGTACAGAAAACTATAATACACTACTCTCAACATAGAAAGGCCTTAAGGCGGCTACCTGGTGGCTTATTGGCTAAAATATACTAGACCAGTTCTGGGTTGCAAAGGAAATAGTAATAGAAGGCAAAGGGGCGAGTAATAGGCGCCCCCTAATAACTCTACAGGAGTAGAGTACAGTGTGTAATACTAGCGCGTCTATAGGTTTGTTATAGCAGCAGTGGTTCCCAAAGAGGTCAAAAAGTAAGGTAGTAGAGTACCACTGGTGACTTACAGGCAACTTATAAGCGAGCCCTAAAAGGCGGGGAGACGGATCATAGGGTTTTCTTAAATAGAGTTTTCTCCCCATATGTATATAAGGAGTAGTCCGCGTGGGCCCAATAGGGATCCGAATCGGACGTTAAGCAATAAATAATAATAATATAAAGACATAAAATATAATAGCAGGAAACTTAAATTAAAAAGAACTTAAACTATATCACGACGCTTATAAGCTAATAAGTTATAAATTCTTAACCAAATTAAGTTGTTTTAGACCTTTAGCTAAAGGGGGGGGTACTATAATAGGACTAGCCCAGTTACAGTAGGAATGTCTTAGTAAAACACTTAATAGATAAATTCTAACACTTTAATTAAATTCTGCTAAATTTTATTAAACTAATTAAATTCTACCAAATTCCGCTAACTTAATTAAATTCCACTAAATTCCACTAATGTAATGGAATTTAGTTAAAACCTATTAAAATCCGTATGGGCCTATGCCTATACGTCTACTACTAAGACCCTAAATATTTAGTTATAAGTTTCCTATATTCCTTTCTCTTCTTTATATAACGTCTTGTATTTAGCAAGAGCTATATATCCTTAGATTAGACAGAATTTATATTGTTCCTTTAAATCTTCCCTAAAGCCTCTTCGCGCCCTTATAAACTCCCTAGTAGTAATTATTCCTAAGGGTCTTAAAAGGTTAGATAAACTAGCTATGGCTTCTTAGTCTACTCCTTTATAAGTAAAGGGGATGCGCTCCTTTAGGGAGACTTTGTTATCCTCTTATAATAAGGGCATTGTTTTAGGGGGTAAGGAGGTATAGCCCATTATCGTTAATTAATAGCGATACGTTCCTTCCGTAAAGGATTATAAGTAATTAGAATTATAAGAGGCCAGTTTAACTAGAATATATAATTATCTAATTAATAGTATAGAATGGGAGTTATAGGTAAGTAGAAGGTAAGTTAAAGGTAGAACAAGCTTTATATATTAAAGGACAAATACTTTCTAAACTCTTCTATTTAGAGACTAATAGCTAGTTCTTCTCTAAAAGAGAACTAGCTCCTTTTATAATCCTTCTAAGACACTAGTAAAACCCTTTACCCCTTATTTATCTAACCATGTCTTCTCTAGGACATTGGTAGGACATTAGTTAAACCTTTATCTGTCTTATCTGATATATACCTTTTAGGAGCGCCCGTTATATAAGCTTACCCTATAGGCAAATACGAGTTGCTCTTGGCGCTGCCTTTATATAAGCTATAGCTTTAGGTAAGCAACACATTACCAGAAGCCTTCCTTTTTTAACAATTACCTAATTATAAAGTTGGAAATATAGAGTCCTATTTTAGCAGAGAGCTTAATATAGGTGGTAGTACACGCCTAATTATAAGATTTAATAAAGTCGACTAAGTGTTGGCGCGTAGGTGTGTTGTATCTAAAGTGATTTTTAAAGCCACTATATCGCGGAGTTAATGGCTTGTTATAGATAGCGTATATAGTTAATAAAGGCTCTTATAAAGTAGTCGCAATAGTAGTAAAAGGCATAGAGAGAACGTTTTAGAAGGCCTTAATTGCGTACCGTACTTTATATAGTACGGAGCCACATTAGCAAAGATCGCGCGCCCGTGCAATTACGCTCTACTAATACTTATTAATATGGCGGTAGTATTGCTTAATCCTCTAGTCTTTATACCGTAACTCTCTCTAGGCTTTATATAAGGTATTCTAAACGATTTAATTACAAGCTTAGCGCTCCTGGTAATTAAGCATTAAAGAAGGAGAGGCTTAAGAAGAGGCCTAAAGAGAGGAAGAAAATAGTACCGTAGATATATCTAGTAGCGCCGTATTAGGTATTATAGTTATATTAAAAACAGGTCCAGTAGAGCCTAAAAGGCAAAATCAAACGGAAGACAATATTAGAAAAGCTAGGTAGAGCTCTTTAAGTTGGCTGTATATTGCGTTCGGTATATAAGGGAGAAAGGGTAGGAGAATACGCAGGGGGAGGCGTGCTTGGGAGTCGATTTTTGTCTAAATTCTTATTGGAGGCCATATCTAAAGAAGTGTATATAGATTAGTGTTGGAAACAATTAATTTTGGTGTAAAATGGGCTGGTTTTAATAAGAGCAATATACTGTCCTTTTATACAACCTCAAGCTCGCCATACCTGCCAAAAGTCGTCCCCTAAGTCGTCCCTCTAACCTAATTGCTCACCCAACTGCTCACCACCGTTACCACCTCACTACTTTGTTATAACCTCTACTATTACGGATAAGGCCGCTTAAAGAGGCGTATAAGTCTTTCTATATAAAGAAACGCGTTAAGCATTGTAAATATTAGTTAGTAATATAAAATCAAGAAGAGCCTTATCACGACCGTACCAGGGAAGCACCTAATCGTGGAGCTGAAGAAAATGAGTCAAAGGCGTCGCGGTCGCATCACGAGTTAAGGTTATTCGGATATTTCCATTTAATATCGGCGATCGATCTACATACGGCTAAGGCTTAATCGACACGCACTTACAACGAGATGTGACAAGGCGGTGTACAGCCATTTCAATAATATCGGGAACTCGCTTGGAGCGACGACGCGCGCATCCACCCCACCATAAAAACAATACACCCCATATAGCCCCACCAATATGGCTCCAATTTATATAAATAGGGGTTCATTTTATAGCTCTACTTTAAGGCTATAAAATAAAGTTTTATTTACACAATTTGAAGCCAGATTGGTAGAGTTATAAGGGGTGCTCATTTTTGGAGGAAGAGGGGCCAGATTAGAAGTCTATCCCACCTCGTACACAGTCCCACCTTATATACACCTTTTTTCTTTCCTTTATAATAATTTAACGCCTTAATAGAAATTTTTAAAATTTGGATATATTATACTTATAAATACAGAAAATAAGTAAATAAACTTTTTTTTAAAAAAAACTTTAATAGTTATTAAGTTATTTAATTATTTAACCTTTTTAAATAATTAATAATAACTTAATAGACAGAATTTTTTTTTAAAAAAAAGGTTTTATATAAGGTTTTTAAAGGGTTTTAATATAATATTTTAAAAAAATTAAGTTATTTTATAGTAGTGTTAAAAAGTGTTAAAAAAAGACTTTTTTTTGATAGGGATTTTGGTGTAGCCGTGCACGAGGTGGGACCGTGCACAAGGTGGGATAGACTTCTAGTCAGCGCAGAGCCTCAATCTAAGTTTTACAGCCTTAGCAAAGCATCCCCTATAGCTCTACCAATTTGGCTTCAAATTGTGTAAATAAAATTTTATTTTATAGCCTTGAAGTAGAGCTATAAAATAAATCCTTATTTATATACATTGGAGCTATATTGGTAGGGCTATATGGGGTGTATTGTTTTGATGGTGGGGTAGATGCGCGCGTCGTCGCTCCAAGCGAGTTCCCGATATTATTGAAATGGCTGTAAAAGGCCCTTTCTCTCGCTGCTTTTTCTCTTATCCCTCATCTTTCCTTTTTTCTAACGCTGCACCTCTTCCCCTTCTTGCTACTAGCCCCTAGCACGGTCACATTAAGGCATTTCTGCCGTCCTCTTAGCGCTTATGCGTACGCAAGTCCAGCCTACTTCTTCCTCTTCATTCCCTATGTCTCAGACTAACAATTCATGCGGCCTTTCTAATAGGCGGGACTCTCTTCTATGGCGATGCATGGCCTCTTTTCCCCAATTAACGCCTCTGTTACCGATGGCTTTAATTATTGTTAAGCTCTTTCAGCGCTGTCTCTACCCGCTAAGCATGGACATGCCCTCACGATCCTGTTCTCTCTCTCGCTTAGTGTTATTGTCTTATTCAACTCTGCCCCATATCTCTTTCCAAGTTAGGGAGGGACAGGTGTGCCGTATTGCCTGTCAAAGGCTTGAGCAAGCTTATGTTGCACTCATTTTAGTATCCCACGTTTTTCTCCTAGGATACACTGTTAGTTGGATGGCTGGCTTTAGCGTTTGCTGATAGCCGGAGCCACCTATATCAAGACTTGTATGCCTGCTAGTGGAAAAGCAGCTAGAGGTTGCCGATCTGAGCGACTACGCCGTGCGGGGCTATGCTAGGCATTATTCGGACAGGCATCGCACGGAGCGTCACCTGGGTAGCCATGCATGCCTGCTAGTGGAAAAGCAGCTGGAGGCTGCCGATCCGAGCGTCAACGCTGTGTGGGACTATGCTGGGCATAATTCAGTGTGGCCAAAAATAATGCGTATTAAAACGATTACGATATCGTAAAATACGGTAAAATATCCGATAAAATCCAATATCGATTTTTTTTCGGTAAGTATTTAACTATTCCTAGCCCCTTTTAGAAAGAACTTCTAAGAATATTACTCCTAATCTAATCCTCTACACGAAGCTCTGCACAAAGCTCTATACAAAGCTCTGCGCGAAACTCTGCACGAAGCTCTGCACGAAGCTCTGCACGAGGCTCTGCATAAAGCTCTGCACGAAGCTCTGCACAAAGCTCTGCGCGAAAATTTATAGGAGAGTCTCACAGGGCTAATTAATTTTTGGTGTTCTATAGATATACGCATATATAATGCACATATATTTTATAACTAATAAAAACATAAAGTTGCGCGTATAATAGATTAACTGAGCTAATAGCAGCTATATAATATCTACTTCCTGCTTTAATATCCTACTAGGAGATAGAGGGTTAAAAGAGAAGACTTAAAATTAGTCTCTAAAGCTATAGTTATTAAAAGAATCTATTATATAGTAGAGATTTTAAGTTAAAGTGTATAATCTAATATATATTACGATAAGCGAATTAAAATAAATCGATATCGGATAATCCGGTATCCGATATCGATTTATTTCAATTCGCTTATCGTAATTTTTGGCCACACTGGCATGATTCGCACGGACATCGCACGGACATCGCACGGAGAATTGCCTGGGTAGCCATGCATGCCTACTTAGTGATTGTATTGGACTAAGGTAATGTTGGAGCTCCATGTGGATCTAGGGGTTGCATCGGAGCTGGATTTAGTGATTTTAGATCCAGAGTGGAGTAGATCTGGTCGAACTGGGGCTCCTAGAGCTCTAGATCTATACCCAAACAGGAAGAGTTCTATACCCGAATCGGAAGGAGGTTAAAGGAGGAAGGACTAAAACGTGTTAATATGGGTGCTAAGGACTAGTAGAGCCAATTGTTAGCTCTGGCGATAAGCGCCTACCCTAAAATAGCGTGTATCAGTATAGAATTAAGGGCAACTTGTTATTGCCGAGTCGTTGCTGCTGCTTCTGCCGTCCTCCCTTATCTACTCTTGCCGTTTTGGTGTTTTCCTACCTACCGCTATAGAGCGATTTTATTCTTAACTCTACACCTTTATTATATCTAATAACGTTATCCTTAACGTGTTCTATTAGTCATCTGGTAATATTAGTCATCCGGTAGCCCCAAAAACCACCAAAAATTAAAAAAACTGCACTTTAATATCTTGATAATAGCTTAATAATAAATTCCAAAATTTTATAATTACCCTTTTATACCTATTTTAATCCTTCTATTAGATTTAAAAAGTAATCTATTAAGTAGCTCTAGAGATCTTATAATTTAGCTTAAAATTAGGGGCTAAAACCCAATATCCTAATAACGGCCAGGCTTATTACGCTAGAATTTTATTAAGAGTCTTAATATAGGCATAAAAATCTAATTATAAAATTTTAGAATTTATTATTAAGCTATTATCAAGATATTAAAGTGTAGTTTTTCTAATTTTTGATAGTTTTTAGGGCTATTAGATAACTAATAGAACATATTATACTGGAGTGGCTTAATAAGCAGGCTAAAGGCTAGGTGGAGTTTAAAGAGTTTAAGCTATAGAGTAAGCAGTATATTCGCTGCAAGGCCTTAATAAAGGGACTAAAGAATACTAAGCCGCGATTGTCGCCAATTTAGAAGTAGGGGGAGGATATATAGTAGAAGGAGAATGCCACTAAGACGTAGTACTTTTATTGCTACCTATATAAGAAGATAAAGCGTTAGCAGGAGCTTATGGTTATATTATTTAAAAGAACTACCGCTCTAGATTACCTTAAATTTGATTACTATATAAACCGTACTTCTGGCGAGATTTAACTAAAAGAGACTTTACTAAATTAGCTAATAACTAAGGGATATCCGTAGGTAAAGTCTCTTAATCTACAACGAAACTTTAAGGCCTTTAAACACCTATTAAGTTAATAGATTATTAGCTGCCATATCGCCTTCTTCTAATTTAAAAATGAGTATTTCTAAACGCTTCTGTTTTATATTTATCCTAGGCTTATAAAGTTCCTGCTAAAGACTAGGAAGACAATACACGGTTAGGTTATTACAGCTTTTAAATAACAGAAAGTAGAATTAAGGAAGGAACCCTACGTAGCTTATTGTAACGGGACTAGCCCAGTTACAGTAGGAATGTCTCGGTGAAACACTCGACAGATGAATTCCGACGCTTTGATCAAATTCTGCCAAATTCTGCCAAATTCCGCCAACTCGATTAATTTCCACCAGTCTCCACCAAATTCCACCGACGTAATGGAATTTGGTCGAAACCTGTCAAAATCCGCGTGGGCTCGTGCCCACGCGTCTGCTGCCAAGACCACGAATATTTAGTTATAAGTTTCCTATGTTCCTTTCTCTTCTTTACGCAACGTCTTGTACTCTGCAAGAGCTATATACCCTTAGATTTAGATAGAATTTATATTGTTCCTTCGAATCTTCCCCGAAGCCTCTTCGCGCCCTCACACTTATAGTTCTATATTAATATTTTTTAATCTTTAGACCTTACTAAATAGGTACGTAATTATGGATGTTGCTGCCTATTTTATTAACCAGTATAGTAAGCGTCGGCATATAATACTAGGCCTTTATAAGGTGATTGGTGAGTATAGCAGTTGTCTTACTTACTCTATTTAAGGAGTATTAAATTAGTAGCAATATTGGGTATTTTATGGCTAATAACGCTAAGTTAAATAATACCTATATTAACGCAATTCTTTAAGTCCTTTACCTAAATATGTTAGCAAAGAAGCGGAAAGAACGATAACTATATTACTTTAGCTATATTACAAACCCCTATACGCAGGCTTTTATTATTAGCAAGGATATTAAGAAAATCTATAAGGAGCTAGTAACTGCCTATCGCGAATAGAACTTTAAGAAGGTATATAAGCTCTGGAGGGGGCGCGGGGCAGTTAATCTGCTTTATAATATTATCCAGTACATTTATATAACTCCCTAGTATTGTAGCTTCTTTAAAAAGATTTAAATTAGTAATAATTTAGTAGAATTTAATGGCTTAGAGGTACGTAATAGAACTATAGTGTTAAGTATTTATGTGTTACGGAACCCCACCATAGGGGCCTCCATAGGAGAGCCCTATGCTCTTACATACACTTCGCATATAGCTTACGTTAGCTACGCGTAGGTATATTACCTCCTTACGCCCTTGACCCTTACAATCGATTGTGCAACGTCTTATAGACTCCTTAAATATATACGCTTTATAGCCATTGCCCCCGTCCTATAACATTACGTTACGCCTTTTTACTACTAACGCTTAGCATATAACCAATTCTATGTCTCTATAACACTATAGGCGCTGCTAGAAGTAGCGTGTCTATAAAATACCCTACTTTATACTTCTAAGGAACCCATAATAGTAAGATAATATACCTTATTAGCTATTATATTAAACCTAAAAAATAACCTAATACCTATACTTAACCTATAACGCTAATTAATCCTAAAAGAATTTAATTTATTAGCCTTAGCCTTAACCCTTAAAAAGGTAGACACTAAAAATATCTTATCTTTTATTAACTATATAACTATAGATAAGTAAGCAGAAGGACTACTACCTATTAAAATTAAAATATAAGACGCAGAGATATTTATAAAAATAATAGTATAAGAACCTAATAAATACTACTACCTTCTATAAAACTACTACCATAAGCTTATATAAACTAAGATATATACTACGTGGGATTATAATATTATTTAGGACTTATAAGCTTATAAGGCACTTGCTAATAGTATATATTAAAAAGCTAAAGACAACCTCTATATATCTAATAGTTAAGGAGGGCTAATGTGACGGGCTTGTACAAATGCTTCTAAACCAAAGCTTATAGATTACTACCATATAAGAATACTAAGCTAAGGAGAAGAAGAAGACTGGTGGAGACCGGCAAGATACAAAAGGTCATTAAGGTGCTAGTAGTAAGCGAGCTAATAGTAACTTGGCAGAATATGGCAGGATTTAGTAGATTGCCCAGAAAACGGCAAATTGCCTAGGAAACAGCAAATTGCTGTAAATTACCGCAGATTGCCTAAGAAACGGCAAAGTAGTAGGTGACGCGCTCTAGCACTATTATATCACCCCCCCCCTTCTAAAAAAGCCTGCCCTTAGGCTTTATCTAAGTTCTTTATTATTGTTTAAATTATTATAGTTATCTAACCCCTCTTCCTAGCATTTAATCCAGCTATCTAATTTACATAGTAGTCTAGGGAGGTCTAGGTGGGCTAGGTGGAAATCTTATAGCTTATAGAGAGAGTACTTAAAATTGGATATAGGGTACCATTCTAGATCTTTATTATAACCTACTCAGTTTATATAGTATTTTAAGGTACTATAGTCTTTCTTAACTGCTAAGATCTTTTTAACTTCCTATTCCTTATCCTCTGCAATCTAGATTAGTAGTAGGGGGTTATTATACTATCAAGGCAACAGGTCGTCTGTAGCCTTTTATAGTCAGTCTAAAGAGAAGATAGGGTGGATCTTTATTAACTCTAGTAGCTTAACCTTAAAAGAGTGCCCTACCTTCTTAGGGATCTTATAGGGGCTAGCTATTTAGTAGTCTAGCTTATGGCTTAGCCTCTAGGTCTTCTAGTTCTTTATTAACACCTATACCTTATCTCCTATATAGAAGTCTACCTCGCAACAATATTGGTTTACGTTAGCCTCTTTCTTCTCTTATACCTTTTTTATAATTGCTTAGGCAGTCTCCTAGGCTCCATGCATTCTCTTAGCGAATGTCTGGGCCTCTTTATAGCTAAGGCATTCGCAGGCCATTATAGGTCCTATAGGTCTATCCCAATTAAAGGATGTTTGTGGCTTGTATCTATAGAGTAACTTAAATAGCAATATTCCTATACTATTATAAGGGAGCGTAAGCTATGCATAGTCCATTATAGGCAGTAGTTCCAACTAGTTATCCTAGTAGTAATTAATAAAGGGTTAAAGTCGCTAGTTAAGGTATTAGTTTATAATCTTAGTTTGGCCGTTAGTTTAAGGGTAAAATATAGTAGAGAGCTTAATATTAATCCTAAGGATATGGTAGAATTCGTCTTAGAAGTCTAATATAAATTAGGGCCTATAGTTAGAGATAATTAACTTAGAAGCGCCATAGATCTAGTAAATATTATTAATATACATACGGGCCATATCTTTTATAGTTATAGTCTTAAAATAGGGGAGGGAAATAGCTTGCTTACTTAGTTGGTTAACTACTATAAAGGCCATATTATAGCCATATTTGTCCTTTAGGAATAATTTAAAGTCTATTATAATATACTGCTAAGGGCGTTTAGGAACTGGTAGTAGTTATAACTATCTAGGGGTTTAATCTTTAGGGCTATCTGCCCGTTTATAAGGATAACAATTTTTAATAAATTGTTAAATAGAAGTCCTTGCCAGTAGTAATAAGGCACTAATAGTTAATAGGTCTTGTCTTAACTAGGGTACGCCATAAAGACTTAACAGTGGGCTTCACAGATCAGCTCTGTTTATAGGTTATTAACATCTAGAACTATAAGCCGTTCTTAGTATAAGAGCAGTCCGTCTTCTATTTCCAAATTAGGGTTACCTTTTATAGCTTGGTCGCGGAGGGCTTTTAGGGATTTAGCTATGCAGTTTATAATTAGGATGCGGTTAATTAGTCCTATTAGTTTATTTAGGATCTCTCTTTCTATAGGCGCTAGCTTATTCTATTTAGAGTTTAGTTCCTTAAGGATATATAGGTTGAGCTATTTAGGGCAGAGGAGGGCACATATCCAGTGCTAAGCCTTTAGCTTATCCTATAGTTCCACGTCCTATTCTCTTTAGGTAAGGGTATTAGCTTTAGAATTTTGCCTACTAGAGCGGTATATAATTATAAAGAAGAATTAGGAGAGTATTTTAGCCTACCTAGCCTATTAACCAGTAAGCTGCTTTATTATTATAAAATACTTAAGGGCTTTATAATTAGTATAGACTTTAATCCAAGAGTCTGTGCTTCTAAGCTCTGCGCGCCACTAGTATAATAATTATATAATAGCTAGCATTTCCTTATTATGCACCTTATAGTTACACTTAGCTAGGGCTATTATCTTTAAGAAGAACATAATAGGATACCACTTACTATCCGGGTATAGCTATAAGAGAATAACTACTACTACTCCGTTGGACGCGTCCGTTTCTAGCATTAATTCTAGGTCTAGATTATAGTAACGGAGAATTAAGAAGAAGATAAGTTAGTTCTTTAACTGCTTAAAGGCTTCTATATAGCTGTTATTAAAAACAAAAGGCATATTATTCTTAGTTAGTTGCATAAGAGGCTTAGCTGTAACCCTATAATTACGGATAAACTAATAGTAGAAATTATAGAAGCCAAGAAAGGACTAGATAACTTTTTGTTATGGGACGGGGGCAATGGCTACAGAACGTATGTATTTAGGGAGTCTACAAGACGTTGCGCGATTGATCGTAAGGGTCGAGGGCGTAAGGAGGTGATATACCTACGCGTAGCTAATATGAGCTATACGCGAGGTATACGCAAGAGCACGGGGCTCTCCTATAGAGGCCCCTACGGTGGGGTTCTGTAACACTACCCCCCCTCTTATAGAGGCGGAGCTCCGGCAACGTTGTGGTTGCTATATATATATAGAAGGGACATTTAAGGTATAGAGAAGGAAAAGTAAGGGGGTATCGCTAAGGGCTTAAAACAACGTTATATAATAAGGCTTAGCACCTAAAAATCTGACTAATTAGATAACTTTAACCACTAGTTAAAGTTCCTAAACATCTCATTAATATTCCGGTTACGTAATTGCATTTTGCTATTATATAATGGCAATCTGCGGCAATCTAACGGCAATTTGCCCTTACGTGGCAATATATAACAGTTTAACTCTATAAGGGCTCCTATAGAGGATTAGGTACGAAATCTCTGCTTAGGCCCAGTTTCTGTGGGTTTGCGTGGTAAAAATTGCTAATTAGGTCCTTTGCATTTTTAAAGTCTTCCTATAGTTACCATTCTAGCTAATCTATATTAAATCCTATATAGATAGCTCTGTAGTAGAGCCGCCGTCCTCTGCCTTTGCTAAAGTATTTAGAGTTAATAATTTGTTTAATGGTCTATTCCTTGTGGTTCTCGTCTTTATTCTTATTTTAGATTAGTACTAGTAGGGGTTTAGGCTATATCTATCCCAGTAGGGGGTTAGGCTAGTAAAGGTATAGTAGCTATAGGTAAAATATAGGCTATATCCTATGGGTGGCTAGGGTAGGCGGGAGCTCTAGCTTATATGCGGCTCCCCTATTAATAACTTGTTTAATTGGGTAGGGGCTAAGGTTCTTATAATTAAGTAACTTTATAGGCCTCTATATAGAGTTATTGCGTGTATTTAGCTATACCTAGTTACCAACACGCATTTCTGGTGGTGGCGTTCTATAACAGTTAGCGAAGTAGGCCTGCTTTACTTAAGCCTAGGCCATTTCTCCCTTACAGTAGTTAAGTAGATTTTTTATATAGTCTATATGCTGGTTGGTAAGTAGCATCTTAAGGCGTTTTCTATATAGCAATTTCTTTTTAATAGATTCTAGTGGCTCTATGCTAGATTAGGGGTAATAACCCTTGTTTATAAAGAACGGTATAAGTCCTATAGTAGTTAAGATATAGTTATTTGCTATAAATTTACCTAGTGGAAGGTAATCTACCTAGTTATCTTAACTATAGGCAACTACCTATCGTAGGTACGCTTTTATGCTAGCATTAGCGTTTTCTGGTTATCTAGCGGTTTTATAGTAAAAGGATATGGATATCTTAATAGAGATGCTAAGGCGTTAGCAGATTCGTCTCTATATATTAGAGTTAAACTATATGCCTTAGTTAGATGTAATTAAGTTAGGTAACCTATATAATTGGTAAACTTTGTAGAGGAAGGCGTTAGTAATATTACTAACAGCTACGCCTTTGGTTAGGACATAGTAGCGCTCTTTTATAAGTCGGTATATTATCATAAGGATATTCTTATAGGTATAGCCCCGTTGTTTATAGGGTGGTAGGTTAATAACAAAATTAATGGCAATATCTGCCTATTATTGTATAGGTACTAGTAGAGGGTATAGTAGTCCTTAGTACTTTATATTAAAGGCCTTAGCGCACTTATAACCGTGGCAGGCGCCTATAAAGCGTTTAACTAAGTCTATTGTTTTAGGCTAGAAGTAGTATTAGCTAAGAAGCTTATAGGTTTCTCCTTTACCTAGGTGGCCGCTTAATTAGAGGTTATAGGCTATTTGGATTAGTTGCCGTTATAGATTTTCTAAGTTAGGAATAAATAGGCGGCCTCTATAATAGAGCCTATTCTCTTTTACTTCTAAGGCTGCCATATTAATCTGGCCTAAGCTTTGGAGGTTAGTAGGCATTATATAGGTGCTAGCGGTCTTTGTAATAATAAGTTGGTGCAGTAATGGGTTAATAGAGGTGTTGTATACCATAGTAATAAGCTCGTTAATTTTAGGAGGTAACTCTAGTTCTGTTATATAAAGCTAAGGTATAGTTGGCTCTATTATAGGTAGTATGCCTAGGGCTAAATTTTATGCTTTTAGGATTGTCTATTATTGGAACTGGTTATAGGGGTTATTTTTAGACTAAGAAGGGTCTTACGGGCGGCATATTAGGCTATTAGGCTTAGTACCTTATACTCCTAGCCTATATATAATTTTAAAGTTAAAACTAGAGAGGAACTCGTTCCAGCATACTTGGTATTAGTTTAGCTATTTTATAGTTATAAAGTATTTAAGGTTGCAATAGTCCGTAAGGACTTTAGTTAGCTAGTTAGGTTCTACTAAGAGAGTTCTAGATAAAATTCCTTAAACGCTTATATAATGGCAAGGAGTTCTTTATTATAGATCTTATAGTTACATTCTTGCGGTATAAGCTTAGATAAGTAGAATGCAACTAGGTAGAGGAGGCCGTTATTGCCTATCTAAAAGAGGATGCCTATATTAACATAGTCTAAGGAGTTAGTTTTAAGATAGAGTTGTCGTCCTAATATAAAATAAGCTAGGATAGGTGCTTTAGTAAAAGCATCTTTAAGGTCTTAGAACGCCTTCTTATATTTAGGCGTCCAGGTAAAATGTAAATATGTTTTTCTTCCTTTTATAAAAAGGCCTTTTATTTATATTATTGCTATAAGTAGTGCTATAACACCCAAGAAGTTGTATATAAACTTTTAATAGAAGTTGGCAAAACTAAAGAAGGCTTATACGTCCTTAATATAATTAGGGGTTTGCTATTTAGTAATTATACGTACCTTCTTAGGGTCTATATGGACACCCTTAGTAGTAATAATTAGTCTAAGGTATTTTACTTCTATAACTAAGAATTCGCACTTCTTTAAGTTAATATAAAGTCCTACGTCCCTAAGGCGCTATAGGACTTTTTAAACGTGCTTGGTATGCTTAAAAGGGTTATTACTGTAAATAAGTATATTATCTAGGTACGCAGAGTAGAAGTCATTAAGGTAGTCCCGTAAGGCGTTATTAATATAGCTTTGGAAGCTGCCTAGGCCATTATATACGCCAAAGGGCATAATAATATATTTAAACTGGCTAAAGCGTAATGCGAATGTGGTTTTCTATTTGTTATCTTTCTATATTTAGAGGCGGTTAAAGGCGGCAATAATATTAAGCTTAGTATAGATTTTAGTTTGGCTAAGCCGCTTAAGAGTCTTATATATAAGCGGTATAGGGTATCAGTTCTTAATTATAATAGCATTAAGTCCTCTATAGTTAACATAGAATTAAATATCTCCTCCTAGCTTCTTAGTAAGGAGGATAGAGGCGGCTGCTGGGGATATGCTAAGACGAATAAACCCTTTATCAAGGTGCTCGTTAATATACTTTTTAATAACTAGAAGTTTGTCTTTTAATATTAGGTAGGGTCTCTTATAGAGTAGCGTTTTTCCTTATTTAGTATTAATAGTATAGTTATTAGGTTAATATAGGGGGAGTATATCTGCGCTCTTTTGTAAGCATATGTTAATAAAGTTATAGTACCTCTTAGGGAGGAGCTTACAGAGTTCCTTATTAGTAAGTCCTTTTTTAAGCTTTATAAACTTCTTAAAGTCTAAAGGTGAAAGTCCGTGGAGTTCTATAGGGGTATTGTTTTCTAGGAGGTTGACTATATCTATCCTATTACTATAGAGGACGTGGTTCTGTTCTTTATTAAGCTTATATAGTTATAATTAGGAGGCTGCAGCAACGGTCTAGCCTTTTCTACATGCTATACGGTAGAAGGCCGCGGTACTTATATAGTAGCAGTTGGTCATAAATAGGGTGATAATAGGTTCCTTAGGTTAATATCCTAAAGAGTAGGTAGAGGCGGCTAGGCCATACCCTAGGCAAGTCTCTCTGCAGTATTTAGAGTTAAAGGTTACTTCTCTCTTTTTCCAGTTAATAGCGGGGTTGTATTATTTAAGCCAGTTTATTCTAAGGATAATAGGGTAGTTAGTAAGTAGTATAATATAGGCCTGGAGCTCTTCCTGGTGCCCGTTTATATCTAGGTAATCTTCTATACAGTATAACTACCGTTAGCGAGTTATAGGGCGCGGGCTTTAGTAAGGGGTAAGGTAGGTAGGTTATAAGTACATACAAATTAGGTGTCTATAAATTTATTAATAGCTCCGCAATTAATTATAGAACGGCTTTTATATTGTTTTTTGGCAGTAATTCCTATTATAGGTAAAACTATCTATTTCCATCTATTTATCTTTACTAAGTTATCTATTAAGCAGGCTGATATATAAATCCCCTTATTATTAAGGCGTCCCAGCCTACAACTTAGGGCTAGGACTTGGCGTTTTCTATTTCCGTATCCAACTCTACCACTATTGCTGCGTCTTTGTCTTATATAGTAGTAGTATATAGCAACGTATTTGGTATTTAAGGTACTAGGTTAAGTATTAGGCGGCAGCCACTAAACCTAGCCATTAGGCAGTTTGGGCTATAGCTATAACAGCCTTTTTAACAGCATTTATAGCAACGCTTTAGCTTCTAGAGTAGCTCGCGTTCTTTATCTAGTAGCTTCTATAGGAAGGTTGGTATAAAGAGGTTAATATTAGGACCAGTAATATTGCTTAGGGTAGTAGGCGTTAGTAGTTTAGTAGGTCCGGAGGGCTTCTATAGGGAGATCTTTAGGTAGGAGTTTATAAGGGCGCAAAGAGGCTTTAAGGAAGATTCGAAGGAATAATATAAATTCTATCTAAATCTAAGGGTATATAGCTCTTGCAGAGAACAAGACGTTACGTAAAGAAGAGAAAGGAATATAGGAAACTTATAGCTAAATATTCGTGATCTTGGCAGCAGACGCGTGGGTATAAGCCCACGCGGATTTTAACAGGTTTCGTCCAAATTCTATTACATTAGTGGAATTTAGTGGAGACTAGTGGAAATTAATTAAGTTGGCGGAATTTAGCAGAATTTAATTAACTTAGTAGAATTTGGCAGAATTTAATTAAAGCGTTGGAATTTATCTATTAAGTGTTTCACTAAGACATTCCTACTGTAACTAGGCTAGTCCCGTTATAGTACCCCCCCCTTTAGCTAAAGGTCCAAAATAATTTAATTTAGTTGAGAATTCATAACCTATTGCCTTATAAGCGTTATAATATGGTTTAAGTTCTTTTTAATTTCAAGTTTCCTGCTATTGTGTTTTGTATCTTTGTATTAAGTGGCAGTTATTTGCCTTTATATTATATTCATCCAGCCAGAGTAGGCCGCAAAGGATGGTTTTTATAGAATTCTTTTACCAGGAAAGGCGCGTTTGCCTTAACCTATTTATAGGTTTCCTAGGTTTATATTTTATATCCTTCCCACTTAATAAGAAGTTTAAATTGTTTAGATTATATTTTCTATTATATATTATTAATTAAGTTAATAAAGTAAGAACCATTACCATTGTTAATAATTACAGGAGGTAGTGGCGGCACTTTATAGGTTATAGGTTCATCTTTTAAGGGTTATAGTAAGCTTATATAAAATATTAGATATATTTTTATCTTAGTTGGTAGTTTAAGCTTATAAGCATATAGGCTTAATTTCTTCTTAATTTAGTATAGGCCCGTAAATTTCTAATTAAGTTTCTTTAAGGGCCGTTAAGTTTTTAGATTTTATGTATTTAGGTAAACTATATTATCTTCCTTAAAGTCCCATATGGGAGCTTGTCCTTTATTCGCATGCTATTCCTATACTGTTTAAGCATACATTAATTCACTTTATAATAGTTCCGTTAACTGCTTTATTTAATTAGCAAAGTTATATGCATTAATTAACTAAATACGTTTAATTATAGGTCCTATTATGTTGATTTTGGGTTATAGTTTAAATTTAAGTTAGGGGTTTTGTCCGTAGGTCGCATAGAACGGCATTACGCCTATTAATACGTTTATTATATTATTTACAGTAAACTTAGCTAAAGGCAGCTATTTTTCCCAGTTATCTTGTAGGTAGGAGCAGTATATTTATAGGTATTATTCTATAATCGCGTTTATAATTTTGGTTTAACCATCTATCTCTAAATAAAATGCAGTTAAAAGTTATGTTTAAATGCTTAATTATTTATATAGAGCTTGCCAGAAGTCTAAAACGAACTGGCTTCTATAGTTAAATATTATTAAGTTAGGAAGTCTGTGTAGCTTAAAAACGTGCTTAATAAAACATTTAGCTACTAATATTATATTAATTAAGTCTATAGGGATTATATATTGCATTTTTATAAGATAGTTAACGACTACTATAACATTCGTAAACCTATTACTGTTAGGTAAGTTAACTATAAAGTTAATTAATATATCGCGCTATCTTTGTATTAGAATTAGTAGTGGTTAAAGTACTCCTTGCTTTTTTATATAAGAGGTCTTTCTACGCACGCACATCCTATATACTTAAACGTATTTTCGTACGTAGTTGTGTATTATAGGCTAGTAGTATACTCGTTAAACAATCTTATAAATCTTTACACGGCCAGGATGCCCTACTATAGGGGAGTTATATACAAATCTAAGTATCTTAAATTATAAAGGCTTAGAATTCGGAACTACTATCTTCTATTAAGAGTATAATTAATTATTTTAAATTTCGCATTTAGCAAGTGTAATATCCTTATACTATCATTTTCCCGTTTAAATCGCTTTCATTATATCTATTATCCATATATTGTTCTTATATTTATATTCTATTAGCTTATTAATTTCTATTTCCTATTTATTAACTTCTAATTCGTTTCTATTAAGTTCCATATCTAGGAATATAGGATGTAGTTTTTTAAAATGTTTAGGGGGTAATAAGATCTATAATTAATTTATAATCCGTTTATCTAAAGCATTTATAGGTAGGTCTTACAATTATTATATTAATGCGTTAGGCTTCTAATTAAGTTTGCCTAGTTAGTATATAATCTTAAAGTTAAATTGTAAGAGGTATTTGGCCTAACAAATTTGGCGCTGCGTTAATTGCTTTATAGTTATAAAGTACTGCAGGTTCTTGTGGTCTATTAATATATGTATTGGGAATAATAATCCTTCTAGCTTAGGACGCCATTATTTAAAGCATCTAATAATTGTAAGCAGTTCCTTATTGTATATCTTATAGTTTAATTTAGCAGGGGCGAGTTTCCAAGAGAGAAAGGCTACTGGATATAGCTCGCCATTCTTATTATATTGTAATAACACTCCCCCTAGCGCATAATCGGATAAGTCCATTTTAATAATACATTTAAGATTAGGGTTAAAGTGGGCAAGGATTAGAGCAGTTGTAAAGTGATATTTTAAGTTATTAAAAGCTTGTTTGCATTTAGTAGACTATTTAAATTTTATATTCTTCTTTATTGGGTTTACTAATGGCTAGGTAATTTCTAAAAAGTAGTTAATAAATTAATAATAGAAGTTTATAAATCCTACAAATCCTTAAATGTCTTGTATATTACTAGGGCTTCCCTAGTTTATAATTGCAGCAATTTTCTTAGGGTCCATTTTAATTCCGTTACGGGATATAATTAGGCCTAGGTACGTGACTTTAGACGTATAGAACTTGCATTTTTTAATATCGCATTATAAACCCGCGTCTTGCAGGTGTTTAAGGACTATTTAGATGTGCTTCCGGTGTTTAGAAAGCAAAGACAAGTAGATTAAGATATTATTAATATATATAGTGATAAATACGTTAAGGAATTTACAAAGTATATTGTTAATGTATTGTTAAAACATACCAGGACCATTCTTTACACTAAATGGTATCACTAGGTATTTAAAGAGTCCCTATTGTATATAAAAAGCTATATACTTCTCGTCTCCTTTATAGACACGGATTTAGTTAAAGGCAGCGACTATATTAAGCTTTATAAAGTACTGTGCCTTTAATAAGCGGTTAAGCGTTTCTTAAATTAGGGGAATAGGATATTAGTTTTAAATTATAATTACGTTTAGAGTTTAATAATTAATATAGAATCTTAAGCCTCCTCCTAGCTTTTTAATAAATAGTATAGGTAAGGCAAATAGAGATTAACTAGGGCAAATAAATCCTTTTTCTAGATGCTTATTAAGGTATTATCGCATTATAAGCAGTTCTTCTTATAATATACCATATAGTGGACCAAACTTTGGTGTTATATTAGGTTTAAGTTCTATCTTAAAATTGTGTGCATCTTAATGTGGGGGTAGTTGGTCTGTAAATCTTTTCTTAAACTTGTTAATTAGATTATAGTACTCTTTAGGCATAAGAGGTTAAGGGTTAATATATTGCTTTAGTTCTAGTGCTTTCTTAATATCTTCTATAGTAACAGTAAAGATTTTATGGTCTTATTTTCGTGCTAATAAATAAAAGGTGTAGCTTGTATTATACGAATTTTAAGAGGTTTCGGCGTAACGTCTTCGCATTCTTTACTACAATTAGTAGTTATTCGTACTAACTTAATAGCACGAGTAAGTCGTATCCACGGGCACGAAATACATGTAGTATTGTATGCTTGTTTAGATAGTGACTGTCTCTTGTATTAAAGCAGACTACGTGGTCTATATACTGATGCGACCTCCCCCTAATTAGTCAGTGCTTCAGGGGTGCACTAGACGCGTAAGCGGGTGGTTAGTGCACCGAACGCGTAAACGCGTAGTTGGTGTACCGTACGCGTAAGCACGCGTTCGGTACGACAGGTGCTGTAATTATACACTGGCGGTACTTGAAAAATGAAACCACCTGTGTACAGCCTCCGTAATTGTTTTAATAGAACCGTAAAACACAAAAGAAATACATAGGAAATCCCTCCCAAGGTGCCTTTTAGGCTGCCTTCCAGACGGTACTTTGAGCTGGCCGTAAGTCCTGCTTAAGGTCCGTAAAGTAAACTATACAGCCTTCCAACGGGCCGTAAAGGAACCATATGGCCTTCCGACGGGCCGCAAATAAACCGTAAGTGCTCCGTTAGTCATATTCTACCCATTCTGTAACCTTTAGATTGAGCTTATTTGTGTTAATTAAGATTTTTAGAGCTTAACACGGCTTTGCCTTAGTCATAGCGTCCACTAGGTTGTCTCCGCTGCTAATCCATTTAACCTCCATAATTTCATGTCGTTCATAGGCCTGACGTAAGCATATTAGGTCGACTATAAGCCTCTTCTCTTGTGTCATACCTAGTTTAACTAGGTAGTCGTAGAGGGACTTTAAATCGGTGCATAAAACCAGGGGTAACTGCTCTAGTTGTAGAATCTTCTGGATCGTTGATTTAATTGCGGCTGCTATATTAAAGCTATAAGCTAGTGCATATAGTTTAGAAGCTAGTACACTACGGGTTACCCATTTATATTTAATTAAGGACCAGTACAGGATGTTTGCGTCCTAATTATGGTCCGTAAGTACAATTATAAAGCCAATTTGCGATGATAGGTCCCTATTATTAGCAAAGGAGGCGTCCGTAAATGCCAGTAAGCTAAGGGAACTTAGGTCTAGTGGTACGAAAATAAGTCCCCTTACTACATTATCAATTTGCTACTAAATGCGCTTATTAAGCTGCTTAATATTTTCTTCTTACGGATCTACTGCCTGGGCCGCAAAGGATAAATCATAGGCAGATTTGGGCTGACAGACTATAGCAATATAGGCGCCTCTTGCACGCTATGCAACGTATTGGTCCTTCATATTTATAGTCTTGCAGGTCTCTCTACGGGAGCTGGTAAGGTCCGTAGGCTTTACTATAATAGGCTTTAGGTTTTGAGCTTGGCGTTCCTAAGTCAGCTTAATTAGGTTACCCTTTTATGTAATTAGGCCTCTATTAAACTTAATCAGATTCTGCTCAGTTAACTGCTCTTATAGCTTTGCCAAGAACTTGGCCTTTTATAGTTCAGTTTCTTTAGCGTCCATAAAGGTCTGGTCTGCTAGAAATAGGGTATTATCTATTTAGAGTCCAACAATACTAAGGCCGTTCAATGGGCTATATAGGAGGCAGGGGTTATAGGTTAACTGTTCCATTTTAAGCTTACTAACGTAATGCTAGTAGTATGTCTTAAACCAATGGTTTCCAGCTTCTGGTACTCCATAAAGAGGTTTTATAACCCATAAAATTGTTCCTAGTTATAGGTTAAGCTCATAGGGTGGTTATATAAAGATATCCCTACTTAGGTAGGTATTAGACTGTATATAGGCTTGTGAGATGTCCCATAAATAAAGGGCTACGGATTTAGTTTGCTGTAGTCCAGGCATAAGTGCGAGTATAATCCATTAACTAACCCATTAAATTGTAGGCAATTGTGTAAGGACTAAGTCCTTTCCCTAGTTATTATAAGCTTATATAACAAGCCTTAATTTCTTAAAGGCTTTGTTAGTACTAGGGTGCTTAATCTTGTTAATAAAGCGTAAGTTAAATATACGGACGCCTTACGGAACGTCTCTCTCCGTTATAATTACAAAGACACCCTTTTTAAGTAGTCCGTTAATCTCTTTACGCCATAAGTCCATAAAAAGGGTTTCCTGTACTAGAACTAATATATCCGCAGGCAGAGATTGCTTTACAGATGTGCCTACGGAGGTCAAGTGGTTCTCCGTTATAGGATTCTTACAGGGGCGTCCTCGGCCACGCTTTACGGTAGGTTTAGTAGGTTCAGTGGGTTTCTAGGGGACCTCTAGGGTAGGCAAGGGTGCCTCCAGTTCATCTAATTCGGTAGTCGCTTCTAGTTTGTCTAGTTCAGCGGTTGCTTCTGGTTCGTCTGGCTTAACATTATAGGTATTTTCAGGCCAAAAGTAGGGTTTTATGGACGTGCTTCTAAAGCTAGTTGGCCCGCTAGGAAGCTATATATAGCACATCTCATTTTCTACAGCTAGTAGACGGTAAGGTCTATTCTAACTGCCGCTTTTACGCCATATAAGGACTTCAGAGTTAAGCAGGAGGTTGTGTACTGAGGTTATATTAGGTCCATTGCGGTAGTATAGAGCGTTATTAATAGTTTATTTAGCCTATAATTTAGCTATTTCGGCTATTGCCTTCTATATTGTAGCTGCTTATTCCATAATAGATGGGGTAGGGGGGCCTAGGTTACTCATCCTTAGGTAGGCTCTGTAAACTAAAAAGGTGGGTACTAGTCCATTAGGGCCAGCGGTATTGTTAACGGCTTTTACAGCCATCTATAAAGCCAGTTCCTTTTAGATGTCCTTGCACTTATCCGTAATAATCTAATAAGCTCTCTATAGAGCTAGGTAAGCTCGCTTAATAAGCCTAATAGACTAATACGCCTTAACTGGAACAGCTTTTGTTAATATAGCCATAGCTATAGCATACTGCTGGAATTCCTTGCCAATAAAGTTCCTACTGGTGTTGTGGGTAATATACTTAGGAGGTCTAACGTACATGTTAATCCAGTAGGTCCGTAAAATATCCTAAGTATGCTTTGCGGATATATTTTGCAACTAACAGGCGGCTTAGTAGCGGGTTGCCTTGTTAATTATATGTAATACTAGGCTGCTATTAATGTACATAATGTCTATGTACACTGAGTAGTTGAAGTTAAGGTCCTTATAAAGGGTAAACTTGAATTGGCCTAGGGAACGTCCGTATTTCTGGCAAAAGGAGCAGTATTTGGTTAGGTAATTAACTGCCTTCCTATTAACGTTGTTGTGTCCAGAGCGTTCAAGGACTCTATATAGCTTTTCGGCTAACGGGTGGCCGAAACAGTAGTGTAGATAGTGGATCTCCGTACTAGTAAGGTAGTACGGGTTATAGTTAAAAGATTCCTAAATATAGGTCCGTAAAGTCTCTCCCTATATAAGGAACGGGTGTCTAAATCATCATATAATTGGCAGGGTAATATACTTGCTTTCTAGGGCAGTTGCGGGGCTGATTAAGGTGTCCGTAATATTGTTATAGTAAACCTGTAACCTGTCCATATCCGCAAGGTAAAGTAAGAAAGGGGTGTCTACTTTTACTATATGGAAGTTAACTAGGCTAATTGGGGTCTTAACTATAACTAATCTAATTAATACAGTTAAGCTAATGCCAAATTGGACGTTTACGGCCCCAGTTTACATAGTGTTAATGTCCGTATTATTATTTACAGTGGTCCTATATACAAGGTATTGTCCATAACCTACAGTAGACTTCTTAGAGGCGCCTATATCGATTATAACACCGTAGAATTCCTTAGGGGTATAGCGTTCTGTGGTGATATATGCAAATAGGTCCTGCTTGTGATCTATAACGTCTATAACAGGGGTGCTTATAGAATGGTTTTTGGGCGCAACTGAGTATATAAAGGAACGGTTAGCTAATACAGTTATAATATTAAAGGCTTAGCTGTCCGTAAAAGGTCTAAAAGTAGTTAGGAACGTCTCTAAGGTCTTCTGTTTCTGGTTATCTAGGTTAAAGTTAATTATAAGGGCTTCTATTAACTTATTAGGGGGCTCCTCTTCTTCCTCTCCTTCGTATTCTAAGATAAACTGGCTAATCCATTTATTAAATCTCTTCTTAGACCTGTTACGTTCTTCCTGGGTATGCCTTATAGACCAATATCCTTCCTTGCCATACACGAAGCATTTCTGGTTTGTTTGTCTACAGGGGTATACTTTTGTACGGGAGTTGCTGTGGGGGTTATAGGTGGGACTTGGTCAGTATAGGTGCTGCTAGCGGTAACGGCGGTCCGTAAAGTAGACGTCTAAGTCTGTCTGCGGATATTAAATATCCATGGCGAAGGCTTAAGTGCTGCCCGGTGGGTTTAAGACTTCATACATTACAATAGAGGAGCGTAGGTTATTAATGAGGCCAGCTAAGGTGTCTGTAGGCTTATAATAGGTGTACTTGCAGGGCTCTACTTCCTGGCAAGCCGTAATAAGTTTATTATACAGGAAGTCGTCTGTTTAAAGCTTGGCGTTAAGGCTATGCTGTAGGTGCCGGAGGTCTTTAATAAGGATTTGCAGACACTCTATAGTCAATTTTTCGGTATTCTTGTTAATTACGGTCCGTAGCTTGGTTGTATTCCATTGGGTAAGAATATTACGCCTATATTCCGGTCCTTTAAAGTAGTTATGGGTAGCTTTGTATAGCTTATTAAAGGGGACACCAAGGGGGTTACTCTTAAGGTTGGTATAGTAGTGGTTAAGTGCTAGGCCGCGCAGTATGGTAGAGTAGGCTTGGCTAAACTCTTATTTAGGAATGTCAGCCTTCTAGTAGAGGTCCGTAAAGATAGTTAGTTTGAAGTCAAAATTATCATTTTCACTGCTGTACTTAGATTCGTTGGTATAGAGCTTGGCTAGGTTAGCTAGCTCCTTGCCGTAGGTCTTTACTTAGGTAGGTTGCGGATCTATAACTTGCAGATCTGTAGCTTGCGGGTATATGGCTTATAGATCTGTAACTTAAATAGCGGGGGTAATTTGGTCCGTATTTTGGTTTACAGGGGTATTGTAATCCGTAACTTAAGAGTAGGGTATATTTTAGCCAATGAGGTCAAGTCTAAAGTCGCTTGGGTTTATAGGACGAATTTGGTTAAGTGGGTTAGGTATAAGGCCAGCGATTATATTAAGTTTGGAAGAAGTAAAGAGTTCCTTAGTTTCTTGGAACTGGTCTAGGATTTCCTCTTTAGTCCATTCCATTTGGTCCTTCTCGTGTATTATGTTGTATAAGAACTATATAATAGTAACTTGTTTATTCCTTTTAACCCATACACCTTAGTTATATAAAAGGGTTCATAGTTTACGGATAGTAATAGGGTTACAGGCCTTAAAAATAGCTTCTGTAAAGTCCGCAAAGTCTTCCTAGTATTGCTCCTATAGGTTGTTATTTATAAGCTTAAAGTGTTTATATTTAAGGATTTTAAAACTGATGTAGTTGTTAACGTTGTTTGTAGATATAACGTTGACTTCTTATCTCCACTTCTTTTAACCTTTACTGACTTGCTTGCTGATGTCTGCCATACTATAGTATAGTGTGGTGCGTAGCAGGTGGTAGCAGCTTATAACGGGTGGGGGAGGTTTTATAATGGTCCGTAAAATTAATTAACGGGTCTATAATGGTTTATAGGAGGGTAGGGGGTTTCCGTAAAAGGTCCGAAAAGGTTTAAGGTTTAAGGGGGTTGAGGATAGGGGTTCCGTATAGGTCTGTATTCACGTCTATAACTTCCAGTAAACCGTACTAAGACTTGAATAAGTATATAGAGTTAGAGATAAGTCCGTAATCCCTGACTTCTGACCTTCTAGCAGGTCGTACTAGGAGTCTAAATAGGTGGTCGCTGTTGTATGTATCGCTTAGGAGGAGGTATTAAGTAATTGCTGATCTGTGCGCGCTTACTAATTAGTGTTTATACTAACTTAATAGTATAAGTGAGTTGTATCCACGGGCACGAAATACATGTAGTATTATATGCTTATTTAGATAGTGACTGTCTCTTGTATTAAAGCAGACTATGTGGTCTATATACTGATGCGACCTCCCCCTAATTAGTCAGTGCTTCAGGGGTGCACTAGACGCGTAAGCGGGTGGTTGGTGCACCCAACGCGTAAACGCGTAGTTGGTGTATTGTACGCGTAAGCACGCGTTCGGTACGACAGGTGCTGTAATTATACAGTAGTTATAGCTTTATTATTTTAATTTAGGGTCCGTAGTAGGGGTAGTTTATATTATATTAAATTTAAATAATCTTATACATGTTTATAGGGCAGGTAGTGTTTTAAGCAATGGCTTTAGCAGTAGGTTATATGGAACTTCAGTATTTCTTTAACCCAGCTAATTAAAGGGTTGTGTTATTTTAGCTATCTATGTCTAAGTATTATCTTATATTACTTTAGAGGTATTATAAATAGGGAAATATATTTAAAGTATTTACCTATTTGCATTTTCACAAGAGCGTAGTACGTTAATTCGCTATATATTAAGGGTTTGCCGTTAAAGCCTTATAGGCCTTAGGGCTTATTAAGTTTCTTTAAATTTAAGCGTTAGGTTTTCGCGTAGTTTATATTAATAAAGCCTATACCGGTGGCTCCGCCGTCTATAAAAATTTATATCTCCTTCTATTTTTTAAGTGTTTAAATTTCGCCAAGTATATTAAGGGAGTTATGTTATGTATCAGCGCTAAAAGAGCCTAGACACTTATACTCTTCCACTTCTTATCCTAAGGCGCGACTTGGCCCTAGGACAATTTGTTTTCCAAGTTAGTTAAGGGTAATATACTTTATAATAACTGGGTATAATTTATAGGACGAGTATAAGTTAAGGAGTAAGTACAGCTTAAAGAGTAAGTGTAATTTAAGGTGTGGGAGGAACTACGGCGGACTTTTTTAAAAGGGTAAGTTTGGCAATTCCTTTAGATATGTCCTTTTCTACCACATCTAAAGCATTCTCTATTTGCGGCTTGAGTTCTTCGTTCGTCAGTTCCTAAGGGTGCGTAGGATTGAGTAGCGTCAAGGTCTATAGGGTCGTGTATAGGTTTTAGAAAAGGGTCGCGTTTTAGGGTATATATTAGTTTTATAGAGTCTTAAATATAAGGTATGGTTGGCTTTAGGGAATAAGTCTATTTATTATATTAAAGGTCCTTATTAATTCATTAACATATTATAGCAAATTCGAGTAGGTTCTTTAGCAGTTCCCTACCTACTAACTGTGCTCTAATTTTATCCGAAATAGCTCATTAAAGAGCAGCAATTTTAGCAGCTTTATTCTAATCTAGTTTGCCAATAAGGCCTAAAAATTCCGAAAAGAAGCTAGTAAATTCTCGGTTCCGTTGTCGTAGGTTTTTAAGTTTAGTAACAGCGGTATATTTACGGCTGGCATTATTATACATTCGTTCTAATAGAGAGATAAAGGTTTTAAAATTAACAAAGGTGCTATTATAAAAGAATGGGTCTATAGTTTATATAGTGTCTTTATTTAAATAAGACATTTTATAGCTAATCTTGCTAGCTTCAGTAGGGTATTAGTTATAGTTTATTAAAAGTTTAAGACGGAGCTTAGTTACGAAGGGGCGTAGGTTATTTTAATTTCTATTAAATATTAGAGGGTTAGAAGCTTTTTTAATTTTATAGTAGGTACTAGGTTTGTTACAGGTATAAGTTAAGCTACTATTACTGGTTTAGGGTTTGCATTTAACAGGCTAGGTTTACATATAGTTATCTTAATCTTGTTTGTAGGTGTTGCTGTTAGGGTTTCCAACGCAAGTACTTTGGCGTCGTAGAGTTCTTTACGTATTGCTTTAATTAATTGCTAATGCTAGGCTTCTAGTATAACTTGTTACTGGGCCAAGGCATCCGTAAAGGACTGTTATATTATAGTCATTTGTTCTTTAACTAGGGCCATAATGGTTAACATGGCGGATTTGAGTTCGTTTGCCATTTTAAGGGTAGTGGTATTAACGCAATATAATATAAGGGCGCGAAGAGGCTTTAAGGAAGATTTAAAGGAATAATATAAATTCTATCTAAATCTAAGGGTATATAGCTCTTGTAAAGAACAAGACGTTGCGTAAAGAAGAGAAAGGAATATAGGAAATTTATAGCTAAATATTTATAGTCTTGGCAGCAGACGCGTGGGCACAAGTCCACGCAGATTTTAACAGGTTTTAACTAAATTCTATTACGTTAGTGGAATTTGGTAGAGACTAGTGGAAATTAATTAAGTTAGCGGAATTTGGTAGAATTTAATTAAAGCGTCGGAATTTATCTGTTAAGTGTTTTACCAAGACATTCCTACTGTAACTGGGCTAGTCCCGTTACAGAGTTTGCAGTAGTAATCTGGTTTAGCCGTTGTTTAATCTTCTATAGGGCTGCTACCATATTATAAACATTATTATAGTTATAACTGGCGGCTGCGTAACTAAGGCAATAAGTAACTTTTTTAAGAAGATCTTCCTAGTCTTCAGCATTATCTTAGGTAAGGACTTCGGTATATTCCTGGAATTTAATATAGAACTTATTAAATAATTTAGTAGGACTTATCTTTAGGGCACGTAGTTTGGCTTAACTAGTGGCCACTAGGTTATAGTTATGGTACATTTAGTTAAGGTCCTTAAGGGCTTTTTAGTAAGACTGCCACTTCTAGGGACTGCTAGTCTCCTATTAAGCGAAGAGCCTATTAAATAGGATGCCCTTTGTTCGTCCAATAATATAGCCAATCTTAGCATCTTCTATAGGGAAAAGGTAGGCGCTTTAGGTTAGTTTTTTATAGACTTACATCTTCTAGTGGCTGTATTCCTTGCAGTCACCCTAAAAGATTAGGGGGTTAGGGTAGTGTATATTAGACCCTATAGTAGTAGTTTGGGTAGATAAGGTTGCCGGGGGCGTAGAGACTTAGGTAGCGTTATATATAGTAGAGGGGTGTCTAGTATTATTACAAATGTGCTTATTAAGCTAAAATTGTAGGTATTTAATTATACCCTCTCTTTCCGTAACTGTAGTAATAAGTATAATCTCAGCCTTCTTTAATTGTTGGATGTCGCGTTTAGACACGCGGAGGTCGTCTTTAATCTCTTAGCATATATTATTGGCAAGCGCCTTATAAGCTTATAGGTCTTAGATAATATTATAATCTTAGGTAGTACGCATCTCAACTTATATAAGCTTTAAATAGTAGTTCTATAGAAGGCGGTGGTATTTATTAGGTTCTTATGCTACCATTTTTAAAAAAGTCTCAGTGTCTTATATCTTGATCTTAATGGGTGGTAGCCCTTTAGCTTATTTATCCGTAGTTATATAGTTAATAAAGGATAAGACATTATTAATGTCTACCTTATTAAGGTTATTATAGTCTTTTAAGCCACTAGGCTTCTCTTTAGGGGTTAAGGATATAGTTAGTAAATTAAATCCTCCTAGGATTAATTGGCGTCGTGGGTTTAATATAGGTATTAGATTCTTTAAGTTTAACATAATAGCTAGTGAGGAATTTCGTTTTACTATTATTGGTTCTTTAGAAGTATAAGGTAGGAGATATACTACTTCTAGTAGCGCCTGTAGTATTATAGAGACGTAGAATTGGTTATAGGCTGAGCGTTAGTAATAAAAAAGGCGCAATATAATATCATGGGACGGGGGCAATGGCTACAGAACGTATGTATTTAGGGAGTCTACAAGACGTTGCGCGATTGATCGTAAGGGTCGAGGGCGTAAGGAGGTAATATACCTACGCGTAGCTGACGTAAGCTATACGCGAGGTATATGCGAGAGCACAGGGCTCTCCTATGGAGGCCCCTACGGTGGGGTTCTATAACACTTTTATAGTATAAGGGGGTTTCTAGTTACATATCGCCTCTACCTTCTTAGGGTTAACTTTAATTCCTTTTATACTAATAATAAACCTAAGGTACTTTATTTATTTTACTCCAAATTTGCATTTCTTAATATTAACTTATAAGCCTGCATTCTATAGTCTCTCTAGGACCTTTTTAATATAAACTTGGTGTTTAAGTTTATTATCTAAGTATATAAGGATATTATCTAGGTAAGCCGTGCAGAATTTATTAAAGTAGTTAAAAAGAACATTATTTATATACCATTGGTATATAGCTAGCCCATTTATTAGTCCAAAAGGAAGAACTTTATATTTATAAGAACTATAGCAGGTGCGGAATATTATTAGATCCTCTAATACAGGGTTTATCCTAATTTAGTAGAAAGCTTAGCAGACATTAAGCTTAGTAAAGATTTTGGCTTAGCTTAGACGTAGAAGGGTCTTGTTAATTAGGGGGAGAGGGTAATAATCTTTCTAAGTAATAGCGTTTAGTTTTTAATAGTTAATATAGAAGCAGAGGCCTTTATTAGGTTTCTTTATAAATAAAATAGGGGAAGTAAAAGGGGCCTAACTTAGCTTAATAAACCCCTTATAGAGGTTATTAATTAAGTACTACTTAGTTACTTTTAGTTACTCTATAGTTTACTAGTAAAGGGGGCTATAGCATAGAGAGTTATTGGCCTCTAGTTAAATCTTATAATTATAGGTTTAATAGGGGGGTAGTATATCCAAGGCTGCTTTTAAGAACGCGTCTTTATAGTCTAAGAGGTATATAGGGAGGAGGCGCTTAACTAGCTCCTTATTAGTTTCCTCTACTAGTCCTTCTTCCTTCTTATTAATAATCCAGTTAATTTTATATAAGCTAGTTATAAAAACCTCATTATCCTTCTAATATATATTAAAGTGGAAACCTATAGCGTTAATTACTGCAATATCTACTATAGGGGGGTTATATAATAGTAGGGGTGTCCGCGGCCTTAGGGGCTTTTAGCATATTAGCGTTGTCTTTACTCCCTTTAGCTCTTATTATATCTTCTAAAGGTTATCCTCTACGTCCTATTAGTATATCCTCTTCCCCATTAGTTAGATCTCCACAATTTAGAAGTCGTCTATATTACTATCTATTCCACTTTTATAAGTAGAGTCCTTCTTAACTATAGCCCTTTAGGGGAGTATCCTTATTAGTATAGGGTTCTTACCAGCCTTACGGCAGGCATCTTTTTAAGTAAAAGCTAGGTCGCGGTCCCTAACATCCTACTAATAGATAGGGTCCGCCTTTGCGGCTAATATCTTATAGTTAGTACGGATTTCTTTAACAAAGGAGGGTAACTTTAGTCTATTCTCCGGCTAGACAAACTGTCTTTATTAAATGTTTAGCTAAATATTAAAGTAGAATATCTATTTTTAGCTGAGGATTATATTATAGGACCCTAGGTCTAGGATATAGAAGGGGATACTAAACTAGCGTTGTCTATTAATAGCAATATATAGCTTTAAGACATAGGTAACCGGCTTACCGGCTTAGCTATTATAGCCTTTTACTTAAACAGGCTTCTCTAGTTAGGTAGCATTTATATTTAAAAACTTAGTAATGTTATTTATATAAGTAGTGTTTATAAAGGTAAAGCTATTTGCTCTAGTATTAACAAGGGCAGTTATATTAACTCTATATCCATTTTAAGATACTATATATAGAACTGTAAAGTATTTTCCACCTATTAGCTAACTTAGATTAATCTCTTTAAGATTAATAGGATACCCTAGGGGGAGTCTTTCCCTAGGGTTCTTCTTTTCCTAACTTATTAGATATTTCTTCTTCCTCTATCTCCTTAATATTACCTATATCCTTTAGCTCTAGGCAGGACGTAATAAAGTAATTATCCTTTCTGTAATTAAAGCATATAACCATAGTAGGGTTAATTAGGATATTGTAATAAGCATTGGCTATAGGTATAGTATATAGCAATTTAAACAAATCTTGCGGGTAGGTAGTTATAACTGCTTTTAGTATAAGGGCAGTTGTAGTTTATCTTCTAACGCTAGCTCCAGTTAACATAGCAGATAGGCTCCAGTTAATATATAGCTTCTTTAGTTAGTCAGAATAAGTATTAATTTGTTTTAGTTCTAAACCCAATAACAAACATTAGGCTACAAGTCTTTAGTAGGTTAGTAGGTCATCCAAGGCTACTATAATCTTCTCTTATAGTTAGACCATTAGCTTATTATATAGGTCCAAATAGTAGTTCTTAAGGGAAACCTGGCCTTCGCCTACTAGGTATAAGAATTAGGTCTAAAACTTAGTAAAGAATTAGTTTAGTTTTATTATTAAGCAGTTATAGTCATAACAGGCATCCTATACTTTATTTGGATTAATATAAGTAGTAGCCAGATATTATATTATCTTATTAATAAATATAAACTAAATAGGTAACTCGTCTTTAAACTTAGCCTAGAGGTATTACTAGGCATCCCTAATAGTTTAACCAAAGAGGTAAAGCATTTTAGCTTCTTTAGAGGGGAAATGATTATAGTTAACATAGAGCTTTCCTTATACTTAGATCCTCTAATTCTTAAAGGTTAGGTCTATGCTATTTAATAATAGTAGAGGGTTAGGGAGCTTAATAGACTTTAATTGCTTTATTATTATATCCGTACTCTTTAGTATATTATATTTAGTTAAGTAAATAGGTTAACTAGGGCTTTATAAAGGGGAGGCTAGGCTATTTTATAAGGCAGCAAGGCTTTCTAGGATCTCCTTTAGAGTCTCTTATATACTTTAGGCTTAAAGACAATTAACCTTCTAATTAGCTATAAGGGCACAAATCTGCTTATATATATTTATAACGTCGTCATTATCTTTAATTTCTAATCCTAACTAGATCTTATATTCCTCTTAAATAGAGGCAGGTCTTTTAAATAAGCTTACATTAGGTGCCATCGTCAGCTTCCTAAGGTGTATTAGAATTATATAATTTGGGTTTAATTCCGGGGTTCTTTTAGGGATGTAGGTTAAGTATAGTCTAGCCTATAAAGTGGGATATTATTAGGGCCTTCTTAGGCGTAGTAGTGTAAGTTTTTTAATGTCTAAGTATAACGCATTAACGCGTTATTGCAGACAAAGGTCCTCTTTTAGGGTGGGATATTATTAAGGCCTTCCTAGGCAATATAGGGAGAGCTTAGTATAGTGTAATAGGCTTATATAAATACTTCTAAACCAAAGCTTGTAGATTACTACTATACAAGAATACTAAGCTAAGGAGAAGAAGAAAACTAGTGGAGACTAGTAAGATACAAAGGGTTATTAAGGCGCTAGTAGTAGGCAAGCTAATAGCAACTTGGCAGAATATGGTAGGATTTAGTAGATTGCCCAAAAAACAGCAAATTGCCTAGGAAACGGCAAAGTAATAGGTAACGCGCTCTAGCACCATTACAGCTAAGATTATACTTATTACTACAGTTACTAAAAAAGAGGGTATAATTAAATACCTATAATCCTAGCTTAATAAGCATATTTATAATAACGCTAGATACCTCTCTACTATATATAACGCTACCTAAGTCTTTATGCCTTTAGTAATCTTACCTACTTAACGCCTAATAAAGGGTTAGCATTAAGCAGCTTTACCTAATAGGAACCCCTAAAGCAGCGATAATAAAAGCTATAATAATTTAACCTAAGCCGCCGCCGTAGGGTCTAATATATATTACCCTAATCCCCTAATCTTTTAGGGAGACTATAAGAAATATAGCTACTAGAAAATGTAAATCTATAAAAAGAGCGCCAACCTTTTTCCTTTAAAAGATATTAAAATTAGCTATATTATTGGGCAAATAAAGGGTATACTATTTAATAGACTCTTTACCTAATAGGAGACTAATAGCCCTTAAAAGTAGCAGTTCTACTAAAAAGATCTTAATAATCTTAACCTAATATACTAAGACTATAACCTACTAGCCACTAACTAAGCTAAACTACATGCCCTAAAGATAAGCCCTACCAAATTATTTAATAAATTCTATATTAAATTCTAGAAATATATTAGAGTCCTTGCCAAAGATAATACTAAAGACTAAAAAGATTTTCTTAAAAAAGTTACTTATCGCCTTAGTTATACAGCCGCTAGCTATAACTATAATAATGTTTATAATATGGTAGCAGCCCTATAGAAGATTAAACAATAACTAAATTAGATTGCTACTGCTAATCTTTACCTAAAGACCTCCCTATAAAAGCCCTCTGGACCTACTAAACCAATATATATTAAGCCACTAACACCTACTACCTTAAATACCACTAGAGCTAATATTAAACTCTTTATACTAGCATTTCCGTAAAACTCTTAGACGCAGAGCGTAAGCTACTCTAGAAACTAAGACACTGCTATATATGCCATTAAGAAGGCTGTTATTATAATAACCTAAACTGCCTAATAGCTAGGTTTAGTAGCCGCCGCCTAATACCTAACCTAATACCTTAAATACTAAATATATTATTATATACCACTACAATATAAGATAAAGATATAGTAATAGTAGTAGAGTATAAGGGCGCGAAGAGGCTTTAGGGAAGATTTAAAAGAATAATATAAATTCTATCTAAATTTAAGGGTATATAGCTCTTATAGAGTACAAGACGTTATATAAAGAAGAGAAAGAAATAGCGAGAGAATTGTATAATTAAACAGTTAGAGGACTTAGTGGTTAATATATATATATATATACGTAGTCTTTAATAGACTTTAATAGACTTTAGTATTACGGCGCTAGTAAAAAATGGTAGATTATAGCAGACAATTATAGATAGTTATAGATAGTTGTAGATAGTTATAGACAGCTATAGATAGTTATAGACAGTGGAAAACAGTAGATTGTGGCAGATAGTTATAGATAGTTTCTAATAGTTATGTATTAAGTGTTTCACTAAGACATTCCTACTATAACTGGGCTAGTCCTATTATAGTACCCCCCCTTTTAGCTAAAGGTCTAAGACAATTTAATTTAGTTAAGAATTCGTAACTTATCGCATTATAAGCGTTATAATATATTTTAAGTTCTTTTTAATTTCAAGTTTCCTACTATTATATTTTGTGTATTTATATTAGGTAGTAGTTATTTACCTTTATATTATGTCTATCTAGCTAAGGCAGGCCGTAAAGGATGGTCTTTATAGAATTCATTTACTAAGGAGGGCGTGTTAGCCTTAATCTAGTTATAGGTTTCCTAGGTTTATATTTTATATCCTTTTTACTTAATAAAAAGTTTAAATTATTTAGATTGTTTTTTCTATTATATATTATTAATTAAGTTAATAAAGTATAAACTGTTACCGTTGTTAATAATTATAAGAGGTAGTAGTGGAATTTTATAAGTTATAGGGTTATCTTTTAAAGGTTGGAATAAGCTTATATAAAATATTAGGTGTATTTTTATTTCTGTTAGTAGTTTAAGCTTATAAGTGTATAAGCTTAGTTTCTTCTTAATTTAGTATAGGCCTATAAACTTCCAATTAAGTTTCTTTAAAGGCCGTTAAGTCTTTAGGTTTTATATATTTAGGTAAACTATATTACCTTCCTTAAAGTCCTATATAGGAGCTTTATATGCCATTTCTATACTATTTAAGCGTATATTAATTTACTTTATAATAGTTCTGTTAACTGCTTTATTTAATTAGTAAAGTTATATATATTAATTAACTAGATCTATTTAATTATAGGTCCTATTATATTAATTTTAGGTTATAGTTTAAATCTAAGTTAAGGATCTTGTCTATAGGTTATATAAAAGGGTGTTATGCCTATTAAAATATTTATTATATTATTTACAGTAAACTTAGCTAAAGGCAGCTATTTTTTCTAATTATCTTATAGGTAAGAGTAGTATATTTATAAGTATTGTTCTATAATTGCGTTTATAATTTTAGTTTAACTATCTATCTTTAGATAAAATACAGTTAAGAGTTATATTTAATTACTTAATTGTTTATATAGAGCTTACTAGAAGTCTAAAATAAACTGGCTTCTATAGTTAGATATTATTAAGTTAGAAAGTCTATATAGCTTAAAGATATACTTAATAAAATATTTAGCTACTAATATTGCATTAATTAAGTCTATAGGGATTATATATTACATTTTTTATAAAATAGTTAATAATTACTATAATATTTATAAACCTATTACTGTTAGGCAAGTTAACTATAAAATTAATTAAGATATCGCACTATCTTTATATTAGAATTAGTAGCAGTTAAAGTACTTCTTACTTCTTTATATAAGAGGTCTTTCCATATATATATCCTAGATACTTAAATGTATTTTTATATATAGTTGTAAATTATAGGCCAGTAGTATACTTATTAAATAATCTTATAAGTCTTTATATAGCCAGGATGCCCTACTATAGGGGAGTTATATATAAATTTAAGTATCTTAAATTATAAAGGTTTAGAATTTAAAACTACCATCTTTTATTAATAGTATAATTAATTATTTTAAATTTCGCATTTAGTAAGTATACTATCTTTATACTATCGTTTTCCTATTTAAATTACTTTTATTATATCTGTTGGGAATAAGGCAAGCGGTCGTTACGTAACGCCGCGGCACTAGCGTGGCGAGGAGTCTTAAGCTCCTCGCCCTTCCTTATTCCAAATATATTAAGCTTTTAACCAACATCACTATAACCTACTCGAGTAGTCGTTATTGGTAAGTTACCCTGTGTAACCAACACTAATTAGTGGTTAAATACACAGTTAACTACAGAGCAGCTAGGTTTTTGAACAGAAGAGACAGTCTCATACAGGGGTGCCATATACGCTCATATAGAATAGATCCCGGCGATACTATACTACCTTAGACTTGCGGAAAACTAGTAATAGAAGTGTTATTAAGTACTAGGAGATACCAAGTTGCGTCTATTACGCAGAATAACCACATTTACGAAGATTTGGTCAAGTACTTTAGGTTAGAAGTGTTACTAAACCTAAGGTCCTAAGTTAACGTCTAAAACGCGTTAAAACAACCATCTTAATACCTTTGGTGTACCTTCGCAGACTATAGGATTACGATCACTACCTAACTACACGTCAAACAACCTTTATTTCCCTTAATTTTTATCAAAACGCGTTAAACAATCTTTAATAATAGCTATTATGGCGTTAACCTACCCGAAGAAGTACAAGGACAACATTAACCCAGAGATATAGAAAACCGCCATAATTAATCCTAAAGATGTTAATTAATAAGACTTAAACAGATTCTTATTACACCATATAGCACACTGCAAAGACAGCGAATACAACGACACTATGCTATAGTACTGTATAAAGGAGGACTTTGTTAGATGGATAAAGGAAACATAGGCTCCTACAAATAAGGATATTATATAGGACTTCCATAACTTCCTACAGGAGAATAGAGTGTTCGTACCTATAGATGGGGGTGCTATTAGAGATAACATTTAGGAGCAAGTTATTAACGTAAAAGAAGAGCACAAATGGACTCCATAAGAGATTAAGCACTAACTACGCACTATAAGGAAGCTTAATTCATAATGGAACCCAAGTAATATACCATCAGAGACGCTTCTACCTCTATCTTTAACTCCCCTATATTAACTAATTTAACCCGCAACTTTGACTATTGCCCTTTAGTAAATATAAGATCCCCCTACTTTGCGATCTAATAGCCTTTAAACCTCACTAACTAGACCTACGTCTCTACTATAGCCTGTAATGCAACTCCCACCTCCTCTATCTTAATCTTAAATGAGAGGCAGTTTAAAATTGCTTATAGAGCTTACGAAGCTCTATTCAGATTAGGAGAAGAAGTTTAGTAGGGAATTATATAATGTTTTTAATTTGAAACTACGCATCTTCTATAACTATTGCTAGAAGGTAGGAATAGAGTCTAATAAATACTATAACGCCTATTCTGTTATGCTTAAGGGCCGAGCTAGTACCTTCTATTATAATCGTTTGGTAGGAAAAGGATACGATTTTAACCGCATAATATATAAGTTAAGATGCCACTTTGAAACAGAAGAGAATAAGCAGCAGTATATATTAGAATAAAGAGAGACTACCTTCCTAAGGATTATTACTATAAACCCAGGTATCCCTTGTTAGCGACTCAGTCAATCGAGGCACGAGCACAGCAAGAAGGTCGCATGCAAGCCTGTACGATTGGATTGTCTATAAACGAGGATCCAAAGCTAGAGAAAGGAAGGAGAAGAATAGCAGCGCCGCTCGATATTTTATGCGGTCCTCAAGTTACGTGACTCGCGTCTACCATAATCCACGTCTGCTAAGATCCACCGTTTTCCACCAGCGCCGTAACATTACCCCCCCTCCGAAAAAGCCTGCCCTCAGGCTTTGTATGTCCGTATTATGTCCGTGGGGTATTCTTGTCTTTATGCTCAATAGGCAGCCTATCGTCTTCGCTATACCAGCACTCTATCCACTCGTCAAGGTACTTCGGGGGCCCGGGTTTGTTAGGGTATTGGTTATAGAATTCTTTAAGCTTCTGGGGGCAGCCTATAAAGTTCTAGGCGGGGTACTAGGTTGGGTCTAGATCGTAGCCTTTCCATTAGACACGGTATCGTAGCGTTCCTCATACTAGTTTATAGGCTAGTATTTCATTAACTTCCCATTCGTCATCGCCATTAACTTAAATTAGCAGGGGAGGCTTATTCTTTTGTCCAAGTAGTGGGTTATTTGCAGCCTTCCGTAGCTTATCCGGCGAAAAGATAGGGTAAACCTTAATTAAGTCTGGGAGCTTAACCTTATACAAGTTACCTTCTTTATTAAGGATCTTATACGGTTCTATTATCTTATAGTCTAGCTTGCAGCTAGGCCATTCTATCTTCTAGTTCTTTGTTGTAACCTAGACCCTATTATCTACAGTAAAGTCAGGCTCGCGCCTATGCTTATTTACCTACTGTTCCATCGATTTCTGGGCCTTTTCTAGGTTCTTATGGGCTACTGTCTAGGCTTCTTCTAGGCGTTTGGCGTATTGCTAAGCTTCCTTATAAGATAGTTTTTCGCGTACAGTCTATAGGCCTTCTAGTCTATTCCAGTTAAAGCTAGTATAGGGTAAATATCCCATTTCTAGCTAAATAGGTGCAAACCCTATGGAGTTATAGGGTAGGGTTGCCTGGGCGTAGTCTATTAGGGGTAGTAGTTCGCCCTAGTTATCCTAAAAGTAGTTAACAAAGGGCTAGAGTCTTTAGTCCAGGTATTAATTTACAATCTCCGTCTAACCGTCTGTCTGGGGGTGGTATGCTATAGAAAGCTTTAGCTTAATGCCAAGGATCCGAGTAAACTTATTCTAGAAGGCCGATATAAACTGCAGCCTATAGTTGGATATAATAGTATCTGGTAGTCCGTAAATTCGGTAGATATAATAGATGTATAGTTAGGCTACCTCCTTAGCATCAATATCCTTGTAACAGGGGATTAAGAACAGGCACTTGCCAAAATGGTTAACTAGGATCATTACCATATCATATCCGTTACGGTCTGTAGGCAGCTCGTGGAAGTCCATAAAGATATACTACTAGGGGCGTTCTAGTATTGGGAGTGGCTTTAATAGTCCTGGGGTCTTGTCTCGCGGAATTATAGACCTACGGCAGTCGTTGCAGTTCCGTATATAGTAGTCAATGTCCGTAACTATTCCGGGCCAGTAATATCGGTTACTAATAATTTTGCGGGTCTTATTCTTTCTAGGGTAGGCCGTAGAGACCTGGGCATATGCTTTAGTAATAAGCCAAGTCCATAAGTTCTGTTCCTCTACTACTACTAGCCGTTCCTAATACTTAAGTAATCCATTCTCAAGGGACTAGGGGCTGGTAACGTTCTTTACCTTTTTACAGTACTCCTGTAGAGAAGAGGCTGTACGGTTTATCTATAGCAATTTATTAATAAGGTTAAATCCTAAGGGGTTAATAGGATATATCTTGGCGCCTAAGGAGTCTGTACTTAGTTCTGCCTATATCTAGGGGTTAAAATACTCTGGTTGTAGTAGTGTCTGGGTACATAATATAATCTTCGCAGCTATTTGGTTGTCTAGGTCCTGTTTACGCCTTATAAGGGTGTCTACGCGGTTAGTAGCGCCTGGCTTATATATAATTAGGAAGCTAAACTAGGATAGAATATCCGCCTAGCGCGCCTACCGGGCCGTAAGTTCCTTAGTTGTTATAAAGTATTCCAGGGCCTTGTAATCCGAAACTACCTAGATAGGCTTAGGAGTCCCCTATAGCTATACGCGCCAGTACTAGAAGCTAGAGATAATAGCCAGCATTTCTTTATTATGGATAGGGTAATTTAGCTTGGCATCTATTATAGTCTTTAAGTAGTATATAATAGGGTGCTATTCTCCATCCAGTTGCTTCTGGGAAAAAACGCCAGCTATTACGCCATCTAAGGCATCGGTTTCTAGCATTAAGGGTCGTTCTAGGTGGAAGTGGGCGAGTAAAGGAGCGGAGATCAGCCGTTTCTTAAGCTTATTAAAGGCCTGCCTACATACGGTATTAAAGTGGAAGGGTTAGTCCTTTTAGGTAAGGCGGTTAAGAGGCCAAGCAACCCTTCCGTAGTTCCTAATAAAGCGTTGGTAGAAGTTATAAAAATCTAAGAATGACTATACCCCCTTTACAGTCCATGGGGGTTCCCACTGGTTAATTATAGCCGTCTTATCCGGGTCTACCTTAATTCCGTCCATACTGATAATAAACCCTAAGTACTTTATACGCTTAACACTGAATTCTAACTTCTTAATATTGGCCTGCAGACCAGCCTTATGGAGTCGTTGTAGGACCTTATAGACGTGCTCCTCGTGTTCCATCTCATTTTTAGAGTAAATCATAATATCATCCAGGTAGGCCGTGCAGAAGTTATCAAGGTAGTTAAAGAGTATATCATTCATATATTGCTGGTATATAGCCAGTCCGTTAGTTAGTCTAAAAGGAAGTACCTTATATTTATACAATCCGTAATAAGTTTAAAATGTAGTAAGATTTACAGATCCGGGGTCTATCCTAATTTAGTAAAAGGCCTGGCGGATATTAAGCTTTGTAAAAACTTTAGCTCTACTTATTTAGGCCAGTGTCTTATTAAGTAGGGGTAGTAGATAGCGGTCCTTACGGGTTATATTATTTAGCTTATAGTAGTTAATACAAAAACAAAGTCCTCCGTTTAGCTTTTTAACAAAGAGAATTAGTAAGGCGAAAGGGACTTAACTGCTAGGCTTAATAAAGCCCTTATCCAGGTTCTTAATAAGATATTACTTTATAGCCTATAATTCGGCAGTAGATTACTGACGAAGGGGGCTATAGCTAAAGGTGTTTTCCTTATCTGGCTCGATCTCAATCTTGTAGTTATATGGTTAGTAAGGCGGAAGCATATTAGATACTGCCTTTAAGAATACGTCCTTGTATTTCCAGTGTTAATAGGGTAGTTTCTGTTCTACTAGCTCCTTATCCATAAGCTCGCCTTCCTATCCGCTAAGCTCGCTTTCCTTTTCCTTAATTATTCGATCAATTTTATATAAGCTGGTAGTAAAGGTAACGGTATCGGGTTGGACTAAGTTCCAGTAGAATCCTACGGCGCCAATATAGCAGATATCAACTGGGGGAAGGTCCATAGGTTTCTTTACGGACTTTTATTAGGCCGTATTTTATAGTATAGGGTTTATAATCTTCCTTAGCTCACGTTCTATTTTCTATAAGTTGTCCTTCCAGTCTATTAGTTTAGTATGGCGTCTGGTATTCCTAGCCTTCCTTTATAGCTGCATAGGGCCTAAGTTCTCCGTGGGGGACTTGGCTAGGTTACTACTAATTTCCTAGGTCTCTAGTGCAGGTGGTGTAATATAGGTAGTCTGGGGGCGGCGTAGTATACAAATCCGTTGCGGATTAAGCTGTACGTCCTTCTCAAAGGCCTAGTCTCTACGCATAGCATTAGCTTAGTAGATAGTATTAATCTAGGGCCGTATAAGGTTCTCTATTATAATACTAATTTCTTTTATAAAGGAAGGGGTTAGGGGTAGGGATTTGGGCTAGAGGAGCTGTCTATTCCGTATGTCAAGCTATAAGCCTAAATAGGCTAGCTATTTTCTTCCTAAGATTATATCATGGCTTCCCAGGTCCGTAATAAGAAAGGGGATATTATACTGCCTTTATCCGTTAACACGGAGGTGGATCCGTAAGATAGTTATAATAGGTAGCCCTATTCTTCCGTTATACCCACGAATAGGAACTAGTTTAGGCAGTTCCTTAAGGGGCGCATTTAAAAATTCAGCCAGCTTTACGGCGCACTAAGTGTCTATTAAGGCAAAGGCATTTACTCCAGAGTCAGCTAAAGCAGAGGTTAAAACTTAATATCCATTACGAAATAAAGTACAAGGGATAGTGCAGCTTCTTCCACTAACTAGCTAACCCAGATTAATATATAACATATCGATCCCTTTTAACCCTAGAGAGAAGTCTTTCTTTAGGGTTCTTCTTTTTCTAACTCTATACTGTCCTCCTGTATTAACAGAACCTCGTCCGTTTTTGCCTTTGTTAGGCAGTCCTTGGCGAAGTGGTCCTTCTGGCCGTATAAGAAGCAAGCTCCTTAATTGCTAAGGGCCTGTCTATAGGGGTCGCTATACGTAGGCCAAGTATGCGCCGGACCCGCAGCAGGGCTAGCTGCGCGGCTAGCTGTTAAATTGACGGCGGGCTGTACGGCTAGTGCCGTAGGAGTTGCCGATCGTGCTAAGGCACTACGGGCCGTTCTTATAGCGCTTATAGTCTGGTTTAAAGAGTTTCTGGCTTTATACTACTTAGCTCGTGCCTTAATTTGGTAGAGGCCTTAATTAATAGCTAGGCAGTGGTCCGTAAGTACCTTTAGCGTCTATACAGTAGTAAAAACTGGCAGTACGGCGCGCTGTAGGTCTAGGGTGAGCTTGTTAAAGAGGTCTAGCATTAGGTCTTCATGGGGAATTTAGGCTTGGCCGGCTAGGTACAGAAAGTGGGTTTAAAAGGCTAAAAAGGTCTCTATCGTTTTTATATTAAGGGCTTTATAATTAAGGCGGGCGTTCTATATCTTAAAGGGGTCCTTATAAATAGAAGACAGGTAGTTAATTATCTTTTCTCCAGAGAGGAAGGGGTCTGCTAAGTCCTAGGCGTATTGCGGACGTAGATGCGTCTATGCGTCCCCGCCAGTACGGCCGAAGACGTAGGCCATTTTAGCTTAAGCAGTAGGGAAGTGGTCCATATTGACTTCGAGCTTGTCTTGTAGTTAAAGCTTCCAATTGTTAAATGTAGGGTTAGTTCCATCCGTAAGCAATAGGGGGTCCGCAACCTTCGCGGACCACAACAATGCTGATGCTGTACGTTAGGCTAGGGCCTTAAGGACTATAGTAAGTCTATGGGTGTCTAATAACTCCTTGCTAGGTGTAGGGGTGTCTCTAGTTTTAAGCAGCTCTCAAAGCCGTTCAATTTCGGTATTAGCTGCTGCAAGTTCTTCCTAGAGGGTCAAGACGGCGACTGTTTTACCATCGGAGGTATTTGCGGGTCCTGCAGCGGCTTTGCCAGCTGCTGTGTTTCTTGGCATAGTGGTAGGGGTATTGGGTAATTTCTGGTGTTTGTTTATTTTTCTAGGGGTTCTGGTCCGTGCGTGTCCTATTCTTAGGTTTCGCGTTCTGTTTGTGTTCTTTTGGTTCTTAGGGTTCTGTCCTGTCCTTATAGTCCTAGTGATGTCCTTAGGGTCCTGTTCTTTTGTTCTTGTCCTGTTTGTGGCCTTGTAGATATATTTAAGTTCCTTCTTAGGAAGAAAGAGTAGTATAAGCTTTGGATAATGTTAGCGACTTAGTTAATCAAGGCACGAGCACAGCAAGAAGGTCGCATGCAAGCCTGTATAATTGGATTGTCTATAAACGAGGATCCAAAGCTAAAGAAAGGAAGGAGAAGAATAGCAGCGCCGCTCGATATTTTATGCGGTCCTCGAGTCACGTGACTCGCGTCTACCATAATCCACGTCTGCCAAGATCCACCGTTTTCCACCAGCGCCGTAACATCCCTCAGCTTAATTGTCTTTAAAAGCTCTTTAATTAACTTTAGACGATTTAGCGTGGTTTATCCGAATTATATTAAGAAGATTTTAGCCTACGTAATTAAATCATTAGCGTATGCTAAGGCATTAAAGAATGCAACCTTGCTCTCTTTAATCCTGTAAATACTTACGAAGAAGTATATGCTTAATTAAGATCTTCTATTAGCACCGCTCTACGCTCTTAAGAAGTATAGCAATTTAACGCCTAACTTTAACCTACTTTAATTGACCCGCCTAACTAATATAATTACAACTGGACTGATCAAATATATAGTGGCCGTGGTAGGTAATATAGTAGAGGGTACAATCAACGACTATAAGGCAAAGGTGGAGGTCCTTATAGAGGTTCATTCCAAAGTAATTACTAGAAGAAGTGCTACGTTTGTAAGAAACCGAATTACTAGTTAACTAGGCATTCTCTTAATAAGCGAAAGGAGGCATATAATAAGTTTCGCCAGAGTGCAAGAAATGTTAGAAATTATAAGGTTACTATAGCCTACTTCTAAAGCTTCCTAGTTCAATATAAAGGCGTAGAGGATCTTAAGGGTAAGGCTAATAAGGCCGAACAGCTTCTTATAGATATGGAAATTAAGGACTACTCTCTCAACCAATACTTTACTAAGTATGGTGAGGTAGATGGTATATAAACCGTTACTGTTCTTAATAACCAATCTACGCTTTATGCTATTACGAAGTTAGACATCTTTAATAAGCTAAAGGAGAGTTCTATATTCTCCTTTAATAATAGATACTTGGCGAACGTCTTCTATGGTATTATACTAGATACTAGAGCCGCAGGAGTATCTATAGTAGGAGAACCTTAAGTTTAAGCTCTTTAGCAGCTTAATAGCTTTGTTTAAATCAACTAATTAACGGCAGGCTAATATACAATTCGTTTTAGTAAGGGTACTGCAATCTCTCTTAGCACAATTAAGGTTAAAACCCCCTTAGGGTACATTACTTTCCACGTTATTCCCGCGAACACCCCGTTTCTATTTTGCATTAGAGATATAGATAAATTAGGCGTTAAACTTAATAACCTTAAGAATATGCTCGTTTAGGGAGATAATTAGGTGCCCGTTATACGCAAATAGGGTCACCCCTAGTTGCTCCTTTATTAACTAGAAAAGAGCGTTACTTAGAGCCACTTAACTAAGTTAGAGCTACATTAACTACACTATTGTTTTAGCCACCTATCCGTTTACTAATTGCTTAGGGTTCTTTAGCAAGTAGGCCATAAAGTTAAGGTTAAAGCAATTAAGCATCTTATAAAGTACTGCTATTACTGCCAAATAAACCAGAAGTCCCCTAGCTAATTTAAGTTTACCCTTAAAGATAACTACGACTTTAACTTCTGTATTATTGTTAACGTTATATATCTTAGCGGCAAGCTAGTACTCTAAGTTATTAACTTCTTAACCTCCTTCTAAGCCGCACGTTTCTTGAAGGATATATCAGCTAGGAACGCATAGGATACCCTTTAATTATACTAGATTAATGTTTATTAAGGACCCCCTAACCAAATTGTCTATAACATAGGAAAGAACTTCTTATCTATAGAGTTTCAATAATAGATAAAGGCAATGGTAATTAAGGTTAAGGAAGTCCCTATTAAGGCACATAATAGTGTTAGAAAAGTGGAGCGATATTATACGCCATTATGCTGCATATATAAGATTATCTCTTTAGAACTAGAGGACGCTAGCGAAGAACTTACCTTATAAATAGCTGTTAAAGCTGTTAACGATTCCGCTAGCCTAGATAGACTTGTACCCACATTGCTAGTCTTTAGCGCCTACCCTTAAATAACTAACAATTCTCTACTATCTCCCTCCACTGTATAACGGGCTGAGGCTATTTATAAAGCAATAAAGGAGGTCCGACGTCTCTACGCCATACGCTAGGTCAACAACGCACTAGGAATAAGAAATGGCCCAAATACCTTAATTACACTTGATTTGCCACTCCAGTCTAAGGTACGCGTATGGCGTAAAAAGGGAGGATGGTTAGGCCCACATTAACTTATTATAATTAATGGTTAAACTTATACTATTTAGATGCCTCACGGACCCACTTAATTCCGTTTAACTGTTATTAAGCCTTACTATAAAGATAATAGTTTTAAGCCTTTATAGGATGCCCTAGAAGATGCCCTAGAGGAGAATTACAATTAACGTGCTCTAGAAGGCGACTATAATTCTAATATAATTGTAGTAGATACACCGCAACTATAACGCGATAGAGGTCGCCTAAAGGGATTATAAAATTGCTAATATCTTATTAATTTTAAAGAGCAATTTGTTGCTACTATTAAGAATAGAGTCAAGTTATTAATAACTTTTATAATAGCTAAGGAGAAGGCTAACTTTAAGCTCGTAAAATAGCTCTAAAAGGAAGGTCATATTATAACCCTAGGAGCTCCTTTCCAAGCATCTAATAAGTAGGAGATTGATGGTTTTATTATAAGAGGAGTCTTTAAATTTGAGAAGTATGACCCTACTAAGTTCGATGAAGTTTGCATCTTTAAGTTAAGAATAGTTAATAAGATTAAGGGCAAAGCTATTAATACCCTATTTAAGAAATTAAGGCTTGTTATCCAAGGTTATAATAATAATAGTAAGGAGGTAATTCTTATATAATCTCCTATAATTTAACGAGCTAGTTAGCGGGTTATTCTTGTACTAGCTCCCTCCTTAATAAAGAATAGAATAGCGGTTTATTTGCGAGATATTACTTAGGCCTATACCTAATTAGAGACGCACCTTTAGCGCTTAATATTGGTATACCTTCTAGAGTAAATTCGCCACCAATATCCCGAAGATACAATTATGGTTGTGCTTAAGCCATTATATGGAATTGCAGAGGTAGGAACTTATTAGTAGGCTACCTATAGTAAGCACTATAAAGAGAAGCTTTTGATAACTACTTCTATATTTAACCTATGCTTCCTTATTACAACTATGGGAACTCCATTTAGAATCATCGGTATATAAACTAATAATATAATTATCTTAGGAGACGACCAATTCTTAGCTCTTAAAGAAGATAAGCTAGTAAAGGCAAATCTTATAGCAAAGCTAAAGGAAAAGCTTAATTTAATAACACTATTACTTTTTAATAGATACATCCTCTCCCTAAATAAGGATTCTATTGCTTTGCGCCAGAAAGATTAAGGTAAGAAGATTAATGTTATTGATATTAATTCTCTAAAGTAAGGATACATAGAGCAACGCGCTTGCGGAGCTTATATTGCTTCTATCTATTAACCTAAGGCTTTATTTAATCTCTCTATTGCCGCTTAATACTAGGAACCAACTAAGGATAATATCCTTGCCCTAAATAAGCGTCTTTCCTGGCAAATAAACCATCTTAATTAGGGACTACTCTATATGCCTATTAATCTTCCTACCGCTAAGCTCTTTGTATTTATTAATAGATTGTTTATAAATAATAAAGATTTTAGCTCCTAGCTAGGATATAAGATTATTATCACAAATAAATTTACTAGAGAGAATGACTTTATAATCTACGGCAATTTTATCTATTGGAGTTTAACTAAGAGTAAGCGCGTTACCTAAAGCGTTTTAGCATTAGAGATATATAGAATGGTTGGCGGAGTTAATATAGTAATTGCAATTAGAACTACTCTAAAGATAATTATAGATTAACTTAAACTCCCTATTATCCCTACAATTGTATATACTAACTTATATTCCCTCTACAAGTGTTTAGTTAAGCTTAGTACCACAAAGGAGAAGCGCCTTATAATTAATATTATAGCACTTCGGCAATCCTATAAACGGCAAGAACTTTTTAAGATTTAATAGATTAATGGCCAAGACAACCTAGTAGATGTAATAACGAAGGCAAACCCAAACAAGGCTCTAGAAACGTTTGTTAATATAAACACTCTATATATACGGGTTAAAGGTTAGGTTAAAAGGGAGTAGGAGTATAATAATCTATAGACCCTAATTCCAACTAGCTAATTAGGATTTTCTATCCCTGGGATAGAAAATTGCTATTGGCTCGCTTATAACTAGCGCCTTGGCGGCCCTAATATGATATACGCCCACGACTCCAAGCAAGAAAGCACCACGTGCTAAAATGCAAATTTTAGGACAGCAAGACTTATATTACAATAGCAATAGTAAGTAAGGAGGATTAATATTTGTTACGCTAGCCAAGCAGTATTTGTATATAGATAGTAACCATAAAAGAAGAGTTGCTAGTGTTGGGAATAAGGCAAGCGGTCGTTACGTAACGCCGCGGCACTAGCGTGGTGAGGAGTCTTAAGCTCCTTGCCCTTCCTTATTCCAAACATATTAAGCTTTTAACCAACATCACTATAACCTACTCAAGTAGTCGTTATTGGTGAGTTACCCTATGTGACCAACAATATCTATTATCTATATATTATTTTTATATTTATATTCTATTAGCTTATTAATTCCCCTTTCCTATTTATTAACTTCTAATTTATTTCTATTAAGTTTTATATCTAAAAATATAGGATATAGTTTTTTAAAACGTTTAGGGGGTAATAAAATTTATAATTAATTTATTGTTGGTATGTTTTAACAACGTGCAGAATACATATATTACGATGATATGTACTATGCGGTGTTGTAGGTGGATCTTAATTCTCTAAGTTCTACGCGTTGTAAAGGATAAAGCTCTTCGCGTGTTCTCCCATGACTTCTGTCAACTAATTATGATTTTCCATCCCTAGGATGGAAAATCGCCATTAGCTTGCTTACCACTAGCGGCTTGGCCGCCCTCGTGATATATCCACTATTGTAATATAATATATTCTAGCTATACTAGGAGTACTTTAGAAAATGTAAAGAACTAGTATTCTGTAACTATGTAGTTCGAAAATCCCTATTTATACTTCTCTTTCTTTTCTTCCTTCCTTCCTTCTTTGCCCTTATACCTTTAAATTAATGCTATTATTAGTAGCACGTTCTACCTATTCTACTATCTTTAACTTAATTTGGTTCGTGTTAATAAGTTATTTAAGAGCTAATAACGGTTTACTTTTAGTTATAGCGTCTATAGGGTTGCTGTCTCTATTAATCTACTTAACTTCAGCTATTTCGCGTCTTTTATATAACTGCCGTAGGTATAACGTATTTCACGGGTGAGCTGGTCAAACGGGTGAGCTAATCACTTCAAAAACACACCAAAAAATGGAAAAATCACACTTTAATATCTTAACAACCACTTAATAATAAATTTTAATAATTTA
>Ga0307507_10000057_pt1 | contig 164819 bp, 79 predicted proteins | sample 7_EM_MG_FD_207223 | JGI IMG/M metagenome (GOLD analysis project Ga0307507, IMG submission 207223) | Populus trichocarpa ectomycorrhiza microbial communities from riparian zone in the Pacific Northwest, United States - 7_EM | ecosystem: Host-associated > Plants > Roots > Unclassified | place... | reverse complement strand
AGGCAAATCACTATATCTTAAAAACTACTGAACCATTTACTATGCAACTTTAATAGAGGCTGTAGAGCATATATGAAAGTCTAAATTTAAATTATTAAAATTTATTATTAAGTGGTTGTTAAGATATTAAAGTGTGATTTTTCCATTTTTTGGTGTGTTTTTGAAGTGATCAGCTCACCCGTGAAATACGTTAATAATCTTAATATTATATACAGCTATTTAACGTAATAGGGAACTTTAGGAACCACGTAATTATAAAGGCTCATATAGTTATAAGGGAGGTATATAGGCTAGGGTTTAACAACGCGCCTAAACTAATTATAAAACTACTAACTAATTATAACTTTATTGCGCTAGATTACACAAAGGTATTTTACCTATACTATTTAGTAAAATGCTAATAAGAGTTAATAGCTAAGTGATAACCACTTTTGTTCCAACGCGATAGTTGCTGGTATAGCTAGTATATTTTATGGTAGAGGAAGAAACGGCCTTGCCTAATTACCTTACTCTTGTAATATGTTTAAAAAGCTTACCGGCAACACTATTACTTTTGTTTTAATAGCAATATATTATATAATTAGGGAGTATAGAACTGGGTCTAAGGGAACAAACAACTTTTATAGCACTATTATTAGCGGTTAGTATATATCTAGTGTTTTACTACCTATTATTATTCTCTAACCCGTTATAGAAGCCTACGCCAACCTTTTAGGCAGCTGGAACCAGATATCTAGAAAATAGCAATTTGGAATCTAGCTACGGCTTTAGCCTATGGTTATTAAATATACTGCGGGCCCAATGCCAGATTAATTGACTATAGAAATTATTAAGGACCCGTATAAAGATAACTTTAACGACCTTATAGCGGATCTAAGTAATAACGTAAGAGAGAGGTTTCTCGCAAGCCTTAGCAATAATAAAACTGACGCGATTATTAACTTAGGCTATTTATTGGTAAGCTGGACTATACTATTTAATCTACCAAGTCTGTCTTAAAGGGAGAGCTCTAGAGTAGGCTAGACTAGTCTACTAAGTCTATCCCAAATGGAGAGCTTTAGAGTAGGCTAGACTAGTCTACTAAGTCTATTTTAAAGGGAGAGCTTTAGAGTAAGCTAGAAAATCTAGGGCTTTACTACTACTATAATATTTGCTAATTTAACTTTTGGAACTAGCTAAGTTTGTTAAATTTAGTAAAATATATATCCTCCACCCTAGTATACTACTTTGTCCTAAATACAGGAACCAGTAAGCCTAGGCTAGAAAGGTTTAAATCTAATAAGTCATTTATATAATTTAAGCAGTACTATAGCCTTGCAGAGGACAGCTATAGCTAGTATAGTAACGGAAAAGTAATATTAAATTTGATTAAGAATGGGGAGTAGTATATAAAGTTTGTAATATATGCTCTGGACTCTAGTATAGAGGAGCTAGTAGAGTTTTTAGTAGGAGATTAGGTGTAGGACTTTCTATACTCTCCTATAGGATGACTGCGGCTTCTTTATTATATATACTAGCTCTTAATCTACCTTTCTTTTGGCCTATATCTGCTACTCTTAGTAGCTACTTTTTGGCTATATATATGTGCTATGCTAGCAAAGCTAAATACTTATAGTATATTATTGTTATAGGGAGAGCAGGAAAGGTCTTATACTTTTAGAATATATTATAAAATAGTTGGGATATTATATTAAATTGTCTAAAACAATATAATAGATTGTATAAAGAAGTGTATATAATTTGCTTTGCTAGCCTTATAAATAGCTTTAAAGTAGCCTTTGTTTATTATCTAAAATATACTATTGGTATAAAAGAGGTGGATGGCTCTAAATACAATTATAGTTGCAGGTTGCGTGTAGGTTGCGCGTAGGTTGCGCGTAGGTTGCGCGCAGGCTGCGCGTAGGCTGCGTGTCAAAAAAACACAATATAGGCTAGTCGGTCGAGTTGCTAAATGCCCTTAACTACGCGCCAATTGCGTCAACCACCAACCATTAAGGCTATTGGTAGGGTACCATATTTTACCAATGTAATACTAATCTATAATATATATAATGTGGTTATAAATGACCCTAGTTATAACTAATTAAAAAATTAAAAAATTCTAAACTGCTAATTTGGTGGTAAATAATTAGTAAACTATTATAAGTTATTGTATTTGTATAATTACAGCACCTATTATACCGAACGCGTGCTTACGCGTACGGTACACCAACTACGCGTTTACGCGTTCGGTGCACCAACTACCCACTTACGCGTCTAGTGCACCCCTAAAGCACTAACTAATCAGGGGGAGGTCGCATCAGTATATAGACCACATAGTCTACTTTAATACAAGAGACAGTCACCATCCAAACAAGCATACAATACTACATATATTTCGTGCCCGTGGATATAACTCACTCGTGCTATTAAGTTAGTACAAATACTAATTAGTAAGCGCGCACAAATTAGCAATCACTTAATACCTCCCCCCAAGCAATACACACGACAGCGACCACCTATTTAGACTCCTAGTACAACCTACTAAAAGGTTAGAAGTTAGGGATTACGGACTTATCTCCAACTCTATATACTTATTTAAGTCTTAGTACGGTTTACCGGAAGTTATAGACATAAATACAGACCTATATAGAACCCCTATCCTTAACCCCCTCAAACCTTAAACCTCTTTAGACCTTTTGCGGAAACCCCCTACCCTCCTACAAACCATTATGGACCCATTAATCGATTTTACGGACCGTTACAAGACCTCCCCCACCCATTACAAGCTACTACTACCCGCTACGCACCACACTACACTATAGTATGGCAGACATCAGCAAGCAAGTTAGCGAAGGTTAAAAGAAGTAGAAACAAGGAGTCAACATTACGTCTACAAACAACATTAACAACTACATCAGTTTTAAAATCCTTAAATACAAACACTTTAAGCTTATAAATAACAACCTATAAGAGCAATACCAGGAAGACTTTACGGACTTTACAGAAGCTATTTTTAAGGCCTGTAACCCTATTACCATCCGTAAACTACAAACCCTTTTACGTAACCAAGGTGTATGGGTTAAAAGGAATAAATAAGTTACTATTATATAGTCCTTATACAACACAATACACAAGAAGGACCAAATAAAATAGACTAAAAAGGAAATCCTAGACCAGTTCTAAAAAACTAAGGAACTCTTTACTTCTTCTAAACTTAATATAATCGCTAGCCTTATACCTAACCCACTTAACCAAATTCGTCCTACAAACCTAAGCAACTTTAGACTCAACCTTATTGGCCAAAATACACCCTACTCTCAAGTTACGGATCATAACACCCCTATAAACCAAAATACGGACCAAATTACCCCTGCTATTCAAGTTATAGATCCGCAAGCCATATACCCACAAGCCACAGATCTATAAGTTATAGATCCGCAACCTACCCAAGCAAAGACCTATAGCAAGGAGCTAGCTAACCTAGCTAAGCTCTATACCAACAAATCTAAGTACAGCGGTGAAAATGATAATTTTGACTTTAAATTAACTATCTTTACAGACCTCTGCCAGAAGGCTAACATTCCTAAATAAGAGTTTAGCCAAGCCTACTCTACTATGCTACGCGGCCTAGCACTTAACCACTACTACACTAACCTTAAGAGCAACCCCCTTAGTGTCCCCTTTAATAAGCTATACAAAGCTACCCACAACTACTTTAAAGGACTAAAATATAGGCGTAATATCCTTACCTAATGGAATGCAACTAAGCTATAGACCATAATTAACAAAAACACTAAAAAATCGACTATAGAGTGTCTATAAATCCTTATTAAAGACCTCTAGCACCTATAGCACGGCCTTAATACCAAGCTTCGAACAAACAACTTCCTGTATAATAAACTTATTACGGCTTGCCAGGAAGTAGAGCCCTACAAGTACACCTATTACAAGCCTACAGACACCTTAGCTGGCCTTATTAATAACCTACGCTCCTCTATTATAACATATAAAGTCTTAAACCCACTAGGCAGCACTTAAGCCTTCGCCACAGATATTTAATATCCATAGACAGACTTAAACGTCTACTTTACAGACCGCCGTTACCGCCAGCAGCACCTATACCGACCAAGTCCCACCTGTAACCCCCATAGTAACTCCCGTATAAAAGCATACCCCCGCAGACAAACAAGCCAGAAATGCTTCGTGTGTGGCAAGGAAGAATATTGGTCTATAAGGCATACCTAGGAAGAACGTAATAGGTCTAAGAAGAGATTTAATAAACGGATTAGCCAGTTTATCTTAGAATACAAAGAAAAGGAAGAAGAGAAGCCCCTTAATAAATTAATAGAAGCCCTTATAATTAACTTTAACCTAAACAACCAGGAACAAAAGACCTTAGAGACGTTCCTAACTACTTTCAGACCTTTTACGGACAGCCAAGCCTTTAATATTACGACCATATTAGCCGACCGTTTCTTTATACACTCAGTTGCGCCTAAAAACCATTCCACAAGCACCCCTGTTATGGACGTTATAGATTATAAGCAGGACCCATTTATATATATCACCACAGAACGCTATACCCCTAAGGAATTCTATGGTGTTATAATTAATATAGGCGCCTCCAAGAAGTCTACTATAGGTTACGGACAATACCTTATATATAGGACCACCGCAAATAATAATATGGACATTAACACTATGTAAACTAGGGCCATAAACGTCCAATTCGGCATTAGCTCAACTATATCAATTAAATCAGTTGCAGTTAAGACCCCAATTAGCCTAGTTAACTTCTATATAGTAAAAATAGACACCCCTTTCTTACTTTACCTTACGGACATAGACAGGTTATAGGTTTACTATAACAATATTACAGACACCTTAATCGGCCCTATAACTGCCCCTAGAAGCAAGCATATTACCCTACCAATTACACAACAATTTGGACACCCGTTTCTTACATAGGGAGAGACTTTATGGACCTACATTTAGGAATCTTTTGACTATAACCCATACTACCTTACCAGTACGGAGATCCACCGTCTATACCGCTATTTCGGCCACCCATCAGCCGAAAAGCTATATAGAGTCCTTAAACGCTCTGGACACAATGACGTTAATAGGAAGGCAGTTAATTACCTAACTAAATACTACTCCTTTTACTAGAAATACGGACGTTCCCTAGGCCAATTCAAGTTCACCCTTTATAAGGACCTTAACTTCAACCACTCAGTGTATATAGACATTATGTACATTAACGGCAGCCTAGTATTACACATAATTAACAAGGCAACCCGCTACTAAGCCGCCTATTAGTTGCAAAATATATCCATAAAGCACACTTGGGATATTTTATAGACCTGCTAGATTGATACGTATATTAGACCTCCTAAGTATATCACCTATAACGCCGGTAGGAACTTTATTAGCAAGGAATTCCAGCAGTATACTACGGCCATAGCTATATTAACAAAAGCTGTTCCAGTCAAGGCGCATTGGTCCATTAGGCTTATTAAGCAAGCTTACCCAGCTCTACAGAGAGCTTATTAGATTATTACGGACAAGTATAAGGACATCCAAAAGGAACTAGCTTTACAGATAGCTATAAAAGCCGTTAACAACACCGCTAGCCCTAACGGACTAATACCCACCCTCTTAGTTTACAGAGCCTACCTAAAAATAAGTAACCTAGGCCCCCCTACCCCATCTATTACGGAACGAGCAGCTGCAATACAGAAGGCAATAGCTAAAATAGTCAAATTACAGGCTAAACAAACTATTAATAACGCCCTATACCACCATAACGGACCTAATACAACCTTAGTATATAACCTCCCGCTTAACTCTAAAGTCCTTATATAGCATAAAAGCGGCAGTTGGAATAGACCTTACCATCTACTAGCCGTAGAAAACGAGACGTACTGTGTGACGGTTCGTCTACATAGCTACCATCGAGGCGTCGTCGGTCACGGATCAACGTTGCCCCAACGTTGCCCCGACGACCGAACATGTACATAGTCGTCTACCGCGCCCCTTTCTTCGAGCCCTTACCTTAGTCTATTCATAATATAGCCCCTTATTGTTGCTTGATCTATCGGACCGCTCCCACAGAAAGCTAGCTGTGACATTAGACTAAGGTCTACCCCAATTGGCCTATAGAGGCGACATAATACTAGGTCCAACGGTCAAACGCGTAGCTAGTTCTACCACTACGACTACAGACCAACCAACCCACTAAGCCCTGCTTGAGGCAGGTAATTGCGACAGCAGATTAAGCAGCTAAAAGAAGAGACTGTAGTAATTAGATTAAAAGGATCACCCCAATTATAATCTTAGTGGCAAGAGTTGCCTGAGAAAGCAAAAGAGACACTATAGCAAAAAGGAGCGCGTTAAGGCCTAGCGCGCTAGAGATAGCTACCGACCCAACGCTGGCAGCACGTGAGGAACCCGTAGACGCGTTACTTGAGCCGCCGGAGCTCCAACCGTACTATGGCGAGACAGAGCTTTCAGACGATATAAAGAGCAAATGGGACCGCCTTATGACACAGTTAGAAGATGACGAGAACCCTATATACTTTAAAATGGAGACCAAGAGGGAGTTTATAGCCGCGACTACCTAGAGCCTGGCTAAGATACCTATAACCGAACTTATAGAGGAGCTGAGGCTCCAGGGAATACGAAGGAAGGCGTTAGAACAGTAGGTCGCTATACTATAGCGTCTCACAAATAACCACGCGCATAAGGCCCTAGATGGAAAAGAGGAGGCTAAGGCAAAGATAGCGGAGCTTAAGGAGCACCTAGACAACAGGACAGACGAGCTCCGCAAGGCCAATTAGAAGATATTAAGGATGGGCCGCAAGGTTACTATACAAGCCCTAGATCGGGAAGATAGCGAGCGAGGAAGTATACCGTTACGGACAATACAAGAAGGGACACCACTCTCTTAGACAAGCAGTGTTACGGGTTTAGAACGCACGGCAAAGTTTCTAGACCTACCTACGCTAATAGATAGGAAAGAGCCTACCTATCGCGCCTAGAGCGGCTATATACGAAACAAGCTTTAATCTAATACAGACTAGTTCTATTAAGACAACCTAGATCAGGAAGAGGATGCAAAAGTAGCGTATATTAAGACATATGTAGGAGGCAAAGCTTATAACCACCTCTTACCCTACCTAGAGGTAGAGCGCGATGCGGAACGCAACCCTACTAGTAAAGAAGTACTTAAGTTCCTGGAGAACGTCTTTAAGGACCCAGATCGCCGCATTAAGGCCCAGCAGGAGCTTAAAAGCCTTAAAATGCCGTACCTAGGAGACTTCAACGATTTTTAATCTAACTTTATACGGCTAGCAAATATCTTAAGGATGCCACAAGATCAGTAGAAAGAGGAGCTTTACAATAAGCTTTATAACAGCCTACGCGTCCAAATGGAAGTTAAGGTGGCAGACGAAGACTATAGCTTCTAGGCCTATTACAAGACTACCTAACAGTACGCCCAAGGTCTAAAGCAGATAGGCAAGGAACAAAGTAACCGCAGAGCAGCCTAGGCTAGTAAGAGAGCTTCTACTAGGGGCGCTAAAGAGACTAAAGGTCCCCCTTCTTCCCGGCAGCCTCTAACTCTAGCACTAGCCGCAAAAGCGCCAGTTACCTGCTTTAACTGTGGCAAGCAAGGACACTACTTTAATAACTATACAGCGCCAAAGAAGACGGAAGCTAAAGTAATTAACTAAAGCAAAGAATACGAGATAGTTACTAACTTGGCGGAGTTAGAAAACAAGTAGCTTTAGGAGAAGTCTCCTACCTAGAGCAGATTAGAGTAATTAACACAGCGCCTATACAGCTAAAGGAGATCTTAGGAGGCGCAGCCCTTATAATACTATACAGGATCGCGCTAGGTGGCGTAGCTCTTAATATAGTAAGCCTACTCAACTCTAGCGCGGGCAGAGAAGCCTTTATATACTATAAGCTACGGCCGATTATTGAGCAATAACTATAACCAAAGTTCTACAGGATTAAGGGACGAGGAGTCGCCGTATCTGGCCATAATAATTAGCAGACAGATATAATTAGATAGCTCTTTAGGGCTAACCTAGTTATAGATAGCCGATAAGTCCCCATATGGTTTCTATTCTATAATACGGGCCGCTACGATCTTCTTATTAGTTGTAGGTGGTTTAAGAAGACTGGGGCCCTTATCAATTACAAGTGCCGGGCCTTAGTATGGTGAACCGAGAGGAACTACTATGGCAGGTAGGACGTAATTATACCAAGAAAGGAGCTCCTACCCCTACCGATTAATAAGGATCACCAGAGAGACGCAGATTAAAGAGACGCACTGCTAGATTAAGAGTTTAAGTCTACCCCCCAACGCATCCTTAAACGTATAGTCGCAATTAGTGAACTTTAAGAGAAGAAGTCCTCTACTAAAATTAAGCTGGAGGGATAGGCTAAGCTAAAGCAAGCCAAGCGGACCTTGTACGACTATAGGTATACTTGGAAGATTAATACCCAAGATACAATTAGGAAAATAGAAGACTAGCTCCACCCTAGGCTAGCTTTACCGTTAAAGCTAAAAGTAAGGAGGCCTTTATCTGCTAGGGAGTTTAGAGTAGCAGATATTGCGCTACTTAAGGTAAGGAACTTCCTACAAGGAGCGAAGCGTAAGGACGTAGTAATTGGATATACTAGCCTCTACGAGATAGACCAACTAATAGAGGATAAGAAGGGATAGGACGCGCTACTAGATAACGAGAAAGAACTCCACTAGCTTATCTATAAAAAGCTACTACAGCCCTATTAAGAGTACGCTGATGGTTTCTTAAAAGCTACCTCCAATATACTACCACCATATTGCGAGGGGGTGGACCATGATATTGTTCTTAAAAGCAGCAGCAGAGAACTAGCCCCTAGCCCGCTGTATAATATGTTATTAGAACAGCTAGAGCTAGTTAAGGCCTACCTACAGGAGTACCTATAGAAGGGGTTTATTATACTAAGCGATATACCCTTTATAGCTCCGGTCCTATTTGCTAAGAAGCTAGAAGGGGAGTAGCGATTCTGCGTTAACTTTTAAAAGCTTAATGCAATTACCAAGAAGGACCGCTACCCGCTACCATTAATTGAGGAGATATTAACTAGGCTATTAAGAGCTAAGATCTTTACTAAGCTAGACGTTCAGCAGGCCTTCTACCGTATACGGCTAAAGGAAGAGGTAGAGGAGTTAACCACCTTCCGTATAAGGTACGGATCATACAAGTACCATATCGTACCCTTCGGACTATGTAACGGCCCTGCGTCCTTCTAGAGATTTATTAATAACGTCCTTTTTAACTACCTAGACGATTTCTGTATAGCCTATATGGACGACATTCTAATCTACTCGGACAACCCGCTAGAGCATAAGGTCCATGTTAAGAAGGTCCTACAGAAGCTTTAAGAGGCAGGCTTACAAGCGGATATTAAAAAGAGCGAGTTTAACGTTACTAAGACGAAGTTCCTAGGCTTTATTATTAGTACTAATAGGGTCGCTATAGACACCGACAAGCTATCTATAATTAAGGATTAGGAACCCCCTACCTCTATAAAAGGGGTATAATCCTTCCTAGGATTCTGTAACTTCTACTAGGCCTTCTTAAAGGATTACGGCCGAGTTACACGACCGCTTAGTAAGCTTATAAAGAAGGGAGCATGGCACCTACTAGGGGAGGAAGAGCTTAAAGCCTTTAAGTGAGTTAAGGCCCTTATGCTATCTGGCAGCGTAATCAAGCACTACTCACCGTTCTAAGACACCTGTATGGAGACGGACGCGAGTGACGGAGTAGTAGCTGGGGTACTGAACCAGCTGCAAGACGATGGGACCTGGAAGCCAGTAGCCTTCTTCTTAAAGACAATGTCCCCTGTAGAGATGCGGTACAAGATCCACAACAAGGAGATACTAGCGGTAATAAGAGGCCTATAGGAATGGCAAGGTTACCTTATCGGCCTCTAATGTACACCCTTTGTGGTAATTATAGATTATTAAGCCCTTAAGTACTTTATAACCAAGAGGCTGCTAAGTTTATGGTAAGCCCACTAGGTAGACCTGCTAGCTGATTTCCACATACAGATTATATATAGGCCAGGCACGGCAAATATAGTGGCTGATACCCTATTACGAAAGCAAGAGGACCTAAAGACGCAGAAAGAGAAGGACGTAGCTGTATGCACTATATACCTGATTAACCCCGCCCTTATAATTGCTACACTAGAGTTAACCTCTAAGGACCCCCTAACTGCAGTAAATTATGAATGGGAACTGTATAAGCTGGTTAACTAGATCCTCTAGGCCAATTAAACTAGCGAGTCGCTAGTAGGGCTATGTTAGCTAGCCGAGCAAGACTAGAAGGGCTGGAAACTTTAAGGAGGACTACTAACCCGCTTTAGCAAGCTAATGGTCCCTAATACTGACTACCTCCGTATCTACCTTATTATAGAGGTATACTCCTGCCAGGTAACTGCTTACCCAGGTAAGACAAAGACTAGGAAACTTATGGCAGACTAATACTATTGGCCAGGGCTACCCTCAGACTGCAATACCTACGTAAGAAACTGTAGGACCTATAGGAGGACCTATATACCCCGCAATAAAACCCTAGGCCTGCTGCACCCCCTACCAATTGGTGAACGCTGCTGGCAGCATGTCTCTTTTGATTTTAAGTCCTTCCTAATAGATAAAAAGGGCTTTGATAACGTCTTTGTGGTTATTAATTAACTAGGTAAGAGAGCCTTCTCACTACCCTGCTATAAAACTGCTACCGTAGCTGACGCAGCAAACCTATACTACCAATACGTCTGGCGCGTGTACGGCCTTCTGGAGACAGTTATATTAGATTAAGGACCCTAATTCATCTTAGCCTTTATAGACGAGCTATATAAACTAACCAGCGTTAAGTAAAAGCTCTCTATATCTAGTTACCCGCAAACTAATGGTAATACGGAAGTACTAAACTAGTATATTAACCAACGCTTAAGGCCCTTTATCAACCACTATTAGGATAATTGGTCAGAGCTCCTCCCCTATATGGACTTCGCATAAGCAATCTTACCGCACAAGTCTACTGGCTTTACACCATATGAGCTAGAGCTAGGATTTAAGCCAAGGCTCTACTTTAACTGGGAGGAACGTATACGAGCAGCCTTAACGCCTTATAAGAAGCTAACACAACAAGAAGCTTAAGTTTTTGCATATAGGACCTAGGACGCAGTTAAATAGGCAAGAGATAATCTGGCTAAGGCCTAAGAGCGGCAGACAAGGCAAGCTAATAGGCACTATCGCAAACTAGACTTCGGAATAGGTGATCGAGTATACGTTACCAGGAAGGGCTGGGCTACTAACTAACCAAGTACCAAGCTAGACAGATAGCTCATAGGGTCCTATAAGATTCTAGGTATAAAAGGACACTTATATATTATTAACTTACCCCCAAACATGAAGATGTTAAACGTCTTCCATGCCAATTAACTGCGAAAGGACCCAGATAACCCCCTACTGGGCTAAAATAGGGAGCCAGAGGAGCCAATCCTAATTAATGGCGAGCTGGAGTACGAGATTAATAAGATCCTTGCTAGTAGAACCTACCACGGAAGGCTACAGTATAAGGTTAACTAAGTAGGCCACAACCTGGATGACACCTGGTATAACGCAGACGGCTTTATCGGCGCCCCCTATAAGATTAAGGCGTTCCACGACGAGAGACCCTATAATGCTGGACCACCCGTACGGCTAATGTAATGGCTAGAGGCGTATTACAAGGACGTAGATCTAGAGCCCTCAGAGGAAGACAATAAAGTAGAGAAGGACGGAAGGGCAAGACGGATAAGGAGAGCCTGACTACAAGGATCGAGGGCGATCCTCCTGGCTTAAAGGGGGGTGATGTGACGGTTCGTCTACATAGCTACCATCGAGGCGTCGTCGGTCACGGATCAACGTTGCCCCAACGTTGCCCCGACGACCGAACATGTACATAGTCGTCTACCGCGCCCCTTTCTTCAAGCCCTTACCTTAGTCTATTCATAATATAGCCCCTCATTGTTGCTTGATCTATCGGACCGCTCCCACAGGAAGCTAGCCGTGACATACTGCATATAGCTTCCTAGCGGGCCAACTAGCTTCAAAAGCACATCTATAAAACCCTACTTTTGGCCCAAAAACACCCATAACATTAAGCTAGACGAACTAGAAGCAACTACCAAACCAGACAAACCAGAAGCGACTGCCAAATTAGATAAACTGGAGGCACCCTTACCTACCCTAGAGGTCCCTTAGAAACCCACTAAACCTACTAAACCTGCCATAAAGCGTGGCTAAGGACGCCCTTATAAGAATCCCATAACAGAGAACCACCTAACCTCCGCAGGCACATCCGCAAAGCAATCTCCACCTATAGATATATCAGTTCTAATACAGGAAACCCCTTTTACGGACTCACAGCATAAAGAGATCAACGGACTACTTAAAAAGGGTGTCTTTACAATTATAACAAAGAGAGACGTTCCGCAAGGCGTCCATATATTCAACTCACACTTTATTAATAAGATTAAGCACCCTAGTACTAACAAAGCCTTTAAGAAATTAAGGCTTATTATACAAGCTTATAATAACCAGGGAAAGAACCTAGTCCTTATACAATCGCCTACAATTCAACAGGTCAGTTAACGGATTATACTTACACTTATGCCTAGACTACAGCAAACCAAATCCATAGCCCTTTACTTACGGGACATCTCATAAGCCTATATACAGTCTAATACCTACCTAAGTAGGGATATCTTTATACAACCACCCTATAAGCTCAACCTATAACCAGGAACAATTTTATAGGTTATAAAACCTCTTTACGGAGTACCAGAAGCCGGAAACTATTAGTTTAAAACATACTACTAGCACCACGTTAGTAAACTCAAAATAGAATAGTTAACCTACAACCCCTGCCTCCTATACAGCCCATTAAACGGCCTTAGTATTATTAGACTCTAAACAGACAATACCCTCTTCTTAGCAGACCGGACATTTATAGACGCTAAAGAGACTAAACTATAAGAAGCTAAGTTCCTAGTAAAGCCATAAAAGCAGTTAACTAAGCAGACTCCAATTAAGTTTAACAGAAGCTTAATTATATAAAAGGGCAACTTAATCTAGCTAACTTAGAAACACTAAGCTTAAAACCTAAAGCTTATTATAGCAAAGCCTACGGACCTTACTAGTTCCCATAGAGAGACCCATAAAACCGTAAATACAAAGGACCAATATGCTATACAGCGTGCAAGAGGTGCCTATATTGCTACAGTCTGCCAACCCAAATCTGCCTACGACTTGTCCTTTGCGGCCCAGGCAGTAGATCCGCAAGAAGAAAATATTAAGCAACTTAATAAGCGTATTCAGTGGCAAATTAACAATGCAGCAAGGGGACTTACTTTTATACCACTAGACCTAAGTTCCCTTAGCTTACTAGCATTTACGGACGCCTCCTTTACCAATAACAAAGACCTATCATTACAAATCGGCTTTATAATTGTACTTACGGACCGCAATTAGGACATAAATATACTGCACTGGTCTTCAATTAAGTGCAAATAAGTAACCTATAGTGTACTAGCTTCTAAACTATATACACTAGCTTATAGATTTAATATAGCAGCCGTAATCAAATCAACAGTCTAGAAGATTTTACAACTAGAGCAGTTACCCCTAGTTTTATACACCAATTCAAAGTCCCTTTACGACTGCCTAGTTAAACTAGGTACGACACAAGAGAAGAGGCTTATAGTCAACCTAATATGCTTACGTCAGGCCTACAAACGACGTGAGATTACGGAGGTCAAATGGATTAGTAGCGGAGACAACCTAGCAGACGCCATAACTAAGGCAAAGCCGTGTCAAGCTCTTAAAACCCTAATTAACACAAACAAGCTCAACCTAAAGGTCACAGAATGGGTAGAGCGAGACTAACGGAGCATTTACGGTTCTATTAAAATAATTACGGAGGCTGTATATAGGTGGTTTCATTTTTCAAGTACCACCAGTGTATAATTACAGCACCTGTTATACCGAACGCGTGCTTACGCGTACGGTACACCAACTACGCGTTTACGCGTTCGGTATACTAACCACCCGCTTACACATCTAGTGCACCCCTAAAGCACTGACTAATCAGGGGGAGGTCGCATCAGTATATAGACTACGTAGTCTGCTTCAATATAAGAGACAGTCACCATCCAAACAAGCATACAATACTACATATATTTCGTGCCCGTGGATACGACTCACTCGTGCTATTAAGTTAGTACGAACAGTATTATTAGTAAGAAGTCTTAAAGCTATAAATATATATATAATAGAGTCTATATAAAGTCGATTTTTAATATTTTAGTAAGAGCTATTAGTGGAAAGTAACTAGACTATAGAGGTCCCTAATAAAAGTTTACGTGCCTTAATATACACTAGGTAGACTTTAGTATACGCTATATAGGTAATAAAATACATACCCATACTTGCGTATACATTAGTAAAAAATTGTTAGGGATCTCTATAACGTTATGGGCTTTTATATAAGGTTTAGCACTTTTATAAAGACTTACTATTCGCTAGGCTATTAAAGCTGCTTATAGATAATCTTCTATATCTAGAGCACGCGGCTAGTAAGGTATAGCTTTAGTAATATAGAGTTCTATACAAAAAAAGTAGGGAGAAAAGTCAATATATTACTATACTAAATTAGTTAACGCTCGGGCCCACCTAATGCTTACTTTTTAATTTATAAAAAATAGCTAAAAACTTTAACGCCTTAATAATAATTTATAAAAATCTATATATAGGTACTTTAATAGTCCTAGATTAATAATATAAAATATTATTTTAGAAAATATTAATACTTTAAGCTATTTTTATATGTTAGTTAATAACTAGTTTAAATATAAAGTATATTATAAAATATTATATATATAGATACTATATTTATACTTTTATTAAAGCTTAAAAATCTTAAATGTTTTAAAAGAAATTTAATATTATATTTAATACTTTTATTACTTAGTTATAACCTAAGTCTTTCTATTATAGCAGTAATAACTATATATAATAATATAAGTACTTATACTACCTTTTTCTTAATAATATAACGCTTTTTAACTGATATATAAAATAGCTTAAAGTATTTAACTTTTAAATACTTTATAAATATTAATATTTTCTAAGATATTATTTTATATTATTAATCTAGGACTATTAAAGTACCTATATATAGATTTTTATAAATTATTATTAAGGCGTTAAAGTTTTAGCTATTTTTTATAAAGTTAAAAAGTAAGCGTTAGGTAGGTCTAAGCATTAGCTAATTTAGTATAGTAATGTTTAAAGTGGTAGTATATTTTAGGTAATAAGTTAGCCTAAATAAGAAGGCAGTAATGTAAATTAGTTATAACTAGGGTCACCTTTATAACCCTATTATATACATTATACACTTTTTTAAATATAGCCTCTAATAAGTATTTAGACGAAAATCGACCCCTAAATACGCCTCCCCCTATATATTCTTCTACCCTTTCTCCCTTATATACTAAGCGTAATATTTAACTAACTTAAAGAACTCTACCTAGCTTTCCCAACACAATCTTCTATTTAATTTTACCTTTTTAAGCCTTTACTAGTGTTACGCGACTGCCCGTTATATGCACTACGTTATACACGTAGCTGGTTGCCATGTGATTCCTTTGTTTATTTGTTTCCTTTCCTTTCCTTAGCGTCGTTTGGTAGATAGATTATCCGCCTCGTTGTCCCTATATAGATTTAGCCGCAGCCGCATTCCTGGCAAGCTCTTCAGCAATCCTCTTAAGTCTCCACAACAGCCGTATATAGCTATTAATTCTTCAAATCTGATGCCTGTTCATCTAGCGTTTGCATATAATACTTCGTCATCGTGACAACTAGACCTGTTTTTAATATAACTACAATACCTGATATATCGTCACTAAATATATTTACTGCACTGTTTTCTTTTTCTCCTTAACTATTTTCTTAGTCCTCTCCTTTTTTAACACCTAATCACTAGGAGTGCCGAGTTCGCGATTAAATTATCCAGAAAATATTATATAAAGCTTAGAGATAGTTATAGTATAAAGACTACAGAATTAAGCAATACTACCACTACATTAATAAGTATTGGCAGAACGTAATTATACGGGCGCGCAATTTTTACTATGTGGCTCTATACTATATAAAGTACAATACGCAATTAAGGCTTTCTGAAATGTTCTCTCTATACCTTTAACTACTATCGCGACTACTTTATAGGAGCCTCTATTAATTATATACGCTATCTATAACGAGCTATTAACTCCACGATATAGTGGCTTTAGAAATTGCCTTAGATATAACATGTCTATACGCCAATACTTAATTAACTTTATTAAATCTTATAATTAAACGCGTACCACTACCTATATTAAGCTCTCTGCCAAAATAGGGCTCTATACTTCTAATTTTATAATTAGGCGATTACTAAAAAAGGAAGGCTTTTAGTAATATTTTATTTACCTAAAACTATAGCTTACCAAAAGGCAGCGCTAAGAGCGACTTGCATTTGCCTACTAAGCAAGCTCGTAGACGATTAACGTGTTCTACTAGTTAGTGGCCACCCCTAGTTAGTAGCTACCCCTACTAAAATTAACGCGCGGTTTTAACTAATTAAGTTATAATAACAGAATTAATTGTATTGCAATTCTATATATAGGCTTCTTAAATAGCTCTATATTAAGTCCGATTATAATCTCTTATATAACTATTAAAGTGCTTAAGCTATATAAAGTTAAGTCAACCTATTATCTAGCTATTATTACTTAGAGAAACTACCTAGTTATTAGGTAGGCTTTAATACTAGCTTAATTAATAGAGCTTACCCGTAAGAATAACAAAGGGTAAAATTATCTATCCAGCCGCATTAATCCCTTTAATTGTTATAACCTACTTCTAATTACCTACCTATATTAGGAAATTGTTTATACCTCCTAATAGTACTAATAGGCTTTTAACGGCTCCTATTAGGGCTATTAGGATCTCTAAGAGACACTTATACTCGGTTTTCTATTAGGAACCTATACGGACTATTAAAACCTCTATAACCTCTAGGACTATTAGGATAATTAGAATAATTAGAATAATTAACGTTGGTGATGGGGTTATGAAGGTGACCCTAGTTATGAAGGTTTTGAACATCAAAGTGTTGGAGCACGGACGAAGCACAGCGCATCAACGAAATTTGTTTGCAAAACCTGCAACCCTTCATTACTAGGGTCACCTTTATCCCTTGCACCGATGATTTTGGTGTTCAAAGTTGTGGCCCGTGCGCACTCACCAAATCGCAGGCGGTCGACAGTGACAATTTTATGATTTTCTCGCACGGACCACCATTTTGAACACCTCATCGGTGCAAGGGATAACCCCATCACCAACGTTAGGATAATTAGAATAATTAAAATAATTAAAATTCTAGATTTTAAAATAAATATATATAATAGGATATAAAAGAGCCATATCGCCCCCTACCAAAATTTGTATAAAGGGCAATTCTTTTAATTTTAACTACCTATAATACGTTACCGCCTACTATAAGTGCCCAAATATTAAAGCTAGCGTGTTACCTAATTAAGTAGATTATATAGAAATCTCGGTTTTACAACTTATAGCGCCCTAATAGCAGTAGTAGGCTTTAAAATTGGTACGCTAGTTAGGATTAGGTCTCTAATCTTAAAGTTTAAGTAATTAAGATAGTATTATCTATTACTCTATAATATATTCCGCCTTTTAGAAGTGCGCTCTTATATATATGCCATATACTTAACTAATAGCAAAATATAAGAAGCCCTTAAAGCTCTTAAAGTCCTTAGCTAGCCGCTGGTTCCTTCTAATCTAAGCCTTAATATTATTAAACGTAGCCTTAATTGGATTATAATCTGGCGAGTATAGTAGTAGGAATTTTAGTAAGACGCCGTGTTGTTTATAAAGCTCTTAAAACTATATTAATTTGTGGATTAACGCGTTATTAAGAATAAGGACTAATTATAGCCCTAGATATAGTGTATAATAAGGTAGTACCCACTCCTCTATAAAGACTTTAAATATCGCAGAGGTAATAGAGCCTTAAAATATAAGGTAGCTAAGATATCTAATAACTACTAACGCTAGTAAAATACTCCACCTTTCTAACTTCTTAAGTACGCGTACTATACCATATATTGTCCCTTCTGGTAACTAGCCGTACTTCCTATTACTAGTCCTTTTATTTGCTGCTAACTTATTAAGAAATATAAGCTGCTCTACTACCTAGCTCTTCTATATACCAATCCAGGCGTTACGGAAAGAGGCGCTCTTTTAAGCTATATGAGCTATAACTGTGACGGCGCTGGGGCGCGCCACCTAGTCAGGGGTTCGCTTAGGGCTTGGTTTGTGTATTTAGACGTGGCCTCACCACTTCTCTTGCTCCTCACCTTGATATCTTCGTAATACAGCATTCGTTCGCTTCGTGTTAGAAGCATTTGTTCAAGTCTTCGTTAAGACATTTGTTCAATGGTTCGAGCCGTCACAATAACTACCTTCTATAACCAACGAGCTCTCTTAAGAATATGGGCGACAGTTATAGCAGAGACTTAAGTGTTGAACTCATTAAATAGGAAGGCCTGTATCTTATCTATATATGCGGTTAGCTAATCTTTAAGAAAGGTAAGAAGCCTCTACGTAAGCAGTTAGTAAAAAGCTTAACACTATAACGCTATATATTACCATTTCTTAGTAAGGTAACAGAGCTCTTGGTCGCCTAAGAACAACAGTAGGAGGAGCGTACGATTTGCCTCAAATATTAAGGTTTAATCGTATCTTATAAATCGTCTTCTTACCTACCTTTACAGCCTCTGCAATAGCTTGTACCGCCTTACCAGCTTTAATACGAATCCTAATTCTATAAACAACTTCATTAGGAAGGCGGCGGGGGCGATGCGTCCTAAGTGAGTTCCCGATATTTCGGTGGTGACTGTAATTTAATTTTCGCAGTACTTTTGGTAGTTAGTTAACTGAAACAAAGCAAATATGATCTGGGTCGACAGATTCATACATGACAGCCTAAACCAGAAAACCAGAAGGTGGATGTAGAGCAAAGGTTTACAACACAGAAAGGCAGATACAGGAGGAGTAATTGGTGACATTTCCTCCCTTCTGTGCATCCCATCAGCTAGCCACTATAGGAGGTCGTTGGGTGGACATGGAAACTATTGGGTTAGTGCGAATGGAGGGGCATGTCAGCGATAATAGGAGCTGCGATAGCAGAGAGTTAGAACGACAATAACCATCACCCTCCCTTAAAACGTACCCACAGGGTCCGGCGCCAAAAATCCTCAGATTAACATTAAATGTACAATCATTAATAGACAAGCGAAACATTCAATTCATATGGCTACCTAGGAAAGTGCGAATTCAAAGAAACGTCACTCAGCTAGGCACATATCCTAGGACAAGTGTATTGCCATAGAGAGCTGTAGTGTGGCCCTATGATCTGGGGGAAGCTAAAGAAGATTCCTTCCATCTCGAGTCACTCAATCCTCGCTAACGAATACCGCACAATCTGACGGTTCCTGGATTCGCTACGTGTCAGATGAGTCGGAGTTCAGACGTAGCGACTCTCAGTCAGTCTTCAGACATCTGCTATCCTCTGAAAATGACAAATTTGTGAAACTTTGATTGATCTCGAGCGTCCATTGATGCGCGCCAGTCGCGGCATTCTAGAGCGTTCTTGAAGCTGCTCCAAGCTAAACTCCATGACATAGCGTGTCTTTCCCAATTGCCGCTCGTTTCAAGCATCCTTGCATGAACCAATGCTGATATTTGGTTCTGGTACTGGATATCGGCCTATCACCACCTGAGGACGGATGAGAAGAGTCCTGGAATTTCTGGCCGTCATATCTTGAGAAACACGGTCTCTCGAGTCGAGCTTGGGTTGGTGCCACTTGGCAGGTTGTGGCCCTCTGCCATGACTGTCCCGACCGTCGACGTACTCACCACCACTGTCGCAGCTATTACTGCTACTATCGTCTTCCTCTTGCTGCTCCTTCTCTTTTCCTCTCTCCTGAGACAGCTGATATCTGTTTATTAGAAGGATCTGGGAGGAGTTATAACTTTATACCCTCCGTCCTGCCACCAAAAGACCTCGAGTCTTCTCGAATGTTGTATCGATCTGATCACGGGGTGGGCATCATGTTCAAATCGTCCCAAGCTTCTCACGTTATTCCCCTAACCGGTGCACCACCCATTGAGGTAAGTCCTGCAATTCCTTCTTTTGTCAGCTTGCGTGCTGCCTCGTTGCCTAGGGCGGTGGCCTTCCTTCTCTATCTCCTAAATTGCCTTCATCGTTCATTCTGTCATCACCTGGCTATCCTGCTGACGCGGTCTTTAAAGGATCCTTAATCATCTAACATTATTATTGCCCATTTCCCTGCGTTTTGTGCAAAGAATTCGCATTGCAGTTTATCGTCGCATGTATGGGGCGCGTCTGTGGCGGCGGGGTATGGAAGGAAGAAGCGGGTGCGAGCGCATTTCATTGTTGGCCTTACCTGACGCCGCGGCTAGGCCAGGCTAGGCTAAGCGCCTACTGGGCTAGATAGGTTTGAGCAGCGTAATCTCATTCACCTTAACTAGTACCTGTCCTCTTCCCCAACTTTGTTTGCCTCCTCCGCCTTTTCATACCAATAGTGATAAAGACAACCCCGTTCCAGAACCCACGTAGTGAGCCCATTGCGCCGACAGCGAGTAGAAGTGGATACGATTCATGGCCAGGGTTAATGAAGGTGGAAATGCGGTTGATTGTTGGCGCTAACCAGGTTGCTAGCAGCGCGATGAAGAACATTAGTGGCATGAATACGTACTCTCTAAATGACACCTGCTTGGGGGGTCTGTGGTCCAAGGTGATACTGTTGGACGGATGTAGGTGAGAGGCGGAAATTCGATCGATAGAGGATTTCGATAACAAGGCAGATACCGATTCTTTTCTACCATGTGAGTCGGCAATGTGCACAGGCTGTGACTGGACATTGGCTTCGACAGTCATGGTGACGGCGTTGCTGGGATGGTCAAAAGAGACATTATTAGCGGACGTAGTTGAGGCCTGGGTAATATGGTCATTGTTGGTCAATTTAAACTTGTGCCTCAGCTTAACAATCTCCATGCCAACGAGGCAATAGAGTATCATGACAACGACAATGATAAACCTAGCAAAAGAAAAAAAAGGGGTTAGAGTAGCAGGCGAGAAGTGTCAGGCAGGACGAGACATACCATATGGGTCCATAGTAGAAAATTATGCGGAAGAGCACCCATTTGGGAGAGATCGAACACCAAAGCTGTCAAGGATTGTACGTCACCCTATTGGTCGTGCTAGCTTCAATTTAGGGGAAAGGCACTCACTGTCTGACTGCCACACATATGGCCTCTCTCCGGGGTGCGGATAAAGAGGAAGGTTATAGCAGGGGTGAATACAAGGGTAGTAATTACACCGATGTACTTCATCTCGAGCTTGCGCAAAGCTTCAGCGTCGTAGTGATAGAAGACAGCAAGGAAGACGTCGCAAGCCATTGCAAGTGTCCAGAGTACGTCTGCCAGTGGAAACCTGTAATCCTCCTTGTCAATATTGGCGTGTCTCGTTTGTGTTAGATGGAGTAGGGTTGCCAACTCGGGACGTACATTTGGAGTAAAAAACCCTGGAACTGGCATAAGGCCGTGCCATTTCCCGCCTTGGGCCCGCTGATAGATATCATTGTAGCAGTGAAGTCGAACAAGTTGTAAAAGGCATTGATAAAGATAATACGATGGATAGGATTGCGGTAGTGCCGCGATGAGCTAAACGTGCCGATAATTGTAGCTACACCTAGAATGGAGAGGACGGAGGCGCAACGTCCAACGATGGCAAGAGTGTGGAGCTGCTCATCCGAAAGTGACATGGTGAAATTCGTCACCCCGGTGGAGGAATGTGGGAACCTTAGCGTGATCAACAATTGACGACCTGACTTACAATACTCTACAATCTAGTAAACAATCAAGCGATAGAGGATGTAGCAGCTTATCTACTATTGAAACAGGGCGCAGTGGTCTGTGCACGATGACACTTGTTTAGTGGCGGATGACGCGATGTCTTTAAACGGGAGTAATTGTACAGCGGTGGGGGCTGGGTTATGAAGCATGGTGAAATGTGAGGCACTATCGGGCCATCTGTTGCTTTTTTTTGGTGGTTTTACTGATCATGGGCCATGTATGGTGCCGGAAAAAGTTGGTATTGGTAGCATGCAGTTCGACAAGCTAAATTGATACATAGCAATGTGGCTTATTCAACAGCTGGAACATTAGATGGACAACAAAAATTGTAACAAACTCGATTATTAGAAGGATTAATAAATATAGTTTGTATTCTATATAAAAGAGCAAGGTTCTCTATGTGCTATTAAGCATTAATACCTATGCCTTTGCACAGGAATTTTCGGAATCTAGATACGCTGGGTAAAGCTTACGAGTGGGTTCAGCGGGTGGTGAATGGGGATGGGAATCCAAGATATCATTGGCAAAGAAAGTGGCCGATGGTGTAATTAGTACATTATTGGGTGCAATAGAAAGCCACACTCCTGCCTGAGCAAGGCATTGGTGGAAAGGTTTGAGGCGCGACGCCAGGCCCTTGCTAGGCAGCCTTGCAGGCAATTGTGGGAGCCTCGATTACGGGACGACAAAAGAGACCATGAGGCCAACTACGCAAGCATGCAAAGGTGGTGATGAGAAGGTGTCACGAGACGAACGCAGAGCGAGTCAATAACCGTCTACTGTGACTATGGACACATCGAGGCTGAAGAAGGAAAAGAAGGTAAAGGGAACGGCAGTCGCGTCACCAAGTGTTTATCTACCGGGATTGTCCCGGCGCTAGGAGCCGCCGAGTCCTCCAGTTGAACTTTATGAGATTCTGCCGCCCTTATTTTATGAGGCTTTAAATATATCGAAAATCATCTATTTACCCCATTTACGAGTAAACATAGGAATGGTACAAGTTAGTGCAGGCGTGTAGTTCTTCTACATCTGATCGTAGTAACCTACAATCATTATCATAATCAACCACGAACAAATTTTTTTCGAGAGGACCCAGTATATTGAGGAATTTTGCGGTGTAGTTATCCTAGGCCTTAATACCATTGGTGTTGACGGCTCGGCTGAGCGCCCGCTGAGTCGCTGAGCCGCACGTGACACATACAACCCCCGTCGACATTCGCTTACCCCCTCGCTGATCGAGCCGCTGATGCGCGCGTACTATTGGCCCATTGGGCCAGCCGTGCGCCCATGTATTTACCCTATGCGGTAAGGTCACTCATCCGCTCGCTGAGCGGCTGGTAGGTATACTTTCTCTGCCTCTCCTCCCTGGTCTACGTCTGCGTCTGCGTGTATATAAAAAATGTCGTTAATTAGTCGCGTAGAGCATCCTCGCCCTTACACATGCCAAAAGGCCTAAGAATACGTCTTTAAATTATAAACCGAAGCAGAGAGAGTTTAAGGTAGGTAGGAAGGTGCTTTACAGAGTAGTATACTTATAGCTAACGCGCGTATTCCTAGGCCATTTGTAAGCAAAAGTGGTACTATAATAGTAATACCATTACGGAGGAGAAGCTACTCCTTTTCCTTATTAAGAAGGTAATAGGTCGGCCACTAAAAGCGAAAAGCTGCAAGGCTAGCAATAATATACCCTAAGACGAGACGTGGCTCTCCTAGCGCTTAGTTTGCGGCTATATTACTACATTAGTAGACCTCTACCGGGCATAGAAGGCCATAGGCATTAACAGCCACTAGTTCCTATAGGATAATAATATTAGGGAGTACCTAAAGATTCTATAGCGGAGGGTGTTACGGACAGCTTAAGTAAGATGTTACGACTACTTGGAGAAGAGTCGGAGGAAGCTAGTTGGTTAATACAGGCACGGTCCAGGATAGATCCGGTGGAACCATGTGACAAGGAATAGTAGCCGAGGTTACGTAATGTGATTTATATGATCTGTGTGATCTATATAATCTATACAGAGCGTATAGAGCACACGTACCTTACGGAGCGAAGGGATTTCTTAGGCGTATGGTTGTGTATTTAAAGGACTACAGTCCCTACCCAGATAGTTCTCTCTTTGTAGTGAATCTTAGAATATAATTGGAGTTAATCTATTAGGCAACCACTCCACCAGTTATTATTATGTTGTTAATTTATTCTTACCTATATACCCAGCCTAATAACAGGACCCACCATAGTTCTTGCTACAAGGTTCCGTTACACATTCACTACTAAGGTTACGGTATTAAATAAGATCGAGCAACATACCACCCAAAGCACCAGTCACGATGACGTTAACGGCAGCCACAACCTTAGGAGATACTAGTATGGCGAATACGGATTCTTAAGTAGTTACGCGAGGTTAGTTATAGGAAATGGTTAATTACTTACAGGATAATAGCAGGCTACTTAAAGAACACATTAATAGAATTAGAGCAGTAAAGGTTAAGTTACCTTTAATTAAACAGTTCTTAGAAGAGAAGTTAAAGCTTAAAGGGTTTCTTACGTAGATGCATTTCAAGGTTATATAGGAAGGAGTAAAGTTAGCAACACCTACGGACTAGGTAGCATACGCAGGACTATTCTTAATAGGAAGAGCTCTAGAGTGGTTTAAGCCTTACCTTACAGAGATATAAGTAAATGGTGTGACGACTACTAACCCGGATATACAGTATATATTTACAAGTTAGAACGGATTCGTAGAACGGTTAATACAAATATTTAGAGACCCTAAAGCAACCACAATAGCGGAATAGAAACTTCAGAACTTAGTATAACATACTTTAGCAATTAAGTATATAACGCAGTTTCAAACACTAGCTATATAGGTTAAGTAGAATAACAGGGCGCTTATGGCACAGTATAAGCAAGGACTTAAGGCTAAAGTCCAGAACACAATCATCCTAATAGAAGATGTGGATATTCTAAAAAAGTTAATAGACTAGTTAATAAAGATTAATAATAGGATCTATTAAAGGGAACAAGCTAAGAAAAGGCAAGACAGAGTTCCACAGTTATATAAGGCGTAGAGTACGCAATAACAGATATAGAGTTAAAAACTATAGAGTGGCGCAGAGCTAATAGACCTAAGCGGTACTAAAGAAACCTAAAGGTGGGAAAAGAAACCATAGTATAGTAGTGTAATTTGGCCCCCTGGATTCAACATCTAGATTAGGCGTAGCTTCGGGAGAGCCTAGGCCTTCCACGTATTTTATATAAATCGGTCTAGAGCCCTCAGAGTCTTCAACAACTCCAACAGGGCCAACAGACACACAGTTTCTCTTTAATACACTCTTTTCTTCTCTTCTTACTGACCGCTTCCCTACTGCCTAATTACGACTAACTGACTAACTGACCACACCGTAACTTCCTATCTAAGAGAGACCGTACCCTCCCATATATTTTATGGCATTCCACGTGGGGACGACGGCAAGCTCTTTAGATTAAAAGTCTAGTGCTACATACATAGGAGACGCATAGGAACGATCTAGAACTGCGAAAGAACCAACAGACAGAAAAAGAACGCGCGGAAAGGGAGGCAGAGAAGCACAGGCATATTAGCAACCAGTGCGCAGCCACCACCATAAAAATGAACCAACAACACTTTCGGTCTCCGTACGGGAACGGTCGGTCTCCGTACAGGAACGGTCGGTCTCCATATAGGAACAGTCGTCGGAGAACAGCGATCGGAATGCGAGTGCGTAGCGCAGCAAGACAGAGGATAAAAGAAAGGACTATGGTACGCCAGGAACGGCAGAGAAAAGTCTTCTACATTTCATTTACTATATTTGCAACGGTCTATACAATTATTCTCGCGTTTATAGGAGCTACCTTTAAATTTATAGGAACAATAGCGATAGCACCAGTAAAGGGATTATCAGGGATGTTAGGTCCATTCTACAATAACAGTAAAGGTACTAGAAGGGGAGAGGAAAGTAAGCAGCCTATTAAACCGCGAGTCTCTCCTAAACTAGGGGATGCAATACTAACCCCAACTCCTATAATGTTAGGGACCGACAACTCTTAACAGATAGAGGATAAGGGTTATAAGGTCTACCTACCTATTCCTAGAGAATCTATAGGTCTGCCGCATCCCACTAGACCACTAATAGAATAAGATAAGGTATATGTTATAGCCCAGCCTATACCAGTTCCAGGAACTCCCGGGACTCCTTACTTTACGGGATAAAACGTGTTGTAATTCGTTAAACAGTATAAGCGACTATACATCTAACATTATATTACGGATAATAAGAAGTATTAAGAACTTCTAGAGTATTATAACTATTAGATAGGGATATGGATCCAGAGCCTACCTAAGTTTATAATTAGCAATTGGACGGAACTTATAAGGAAGCTTAGGATAGACTACTAAGAAAGTAACTACTTTCAACAAGTTAAAACGGTAGAATTCTTAGAAGCTTATATGCTATAGTATAGAAACAATCCACCCAGCAGTATACGTAAATACTATAGGCAGTTTACATTAATCTCCCAAAAGGTTACCAAGGCTGGTAATTTAGAAAACCGTAATTAAGGGTACTGGTTCGCAAGGGGACTCCTATTTAAATATTAAAGATATGCTATAACTAAAACAGGAGCCGACCTAGATAGATAAGAGTCTTTTAACTTCCATCTAATAAGGAAAGCTGTAGAAGACAGGCTTAATTCGCATAAAGGTACAGATTAGTTATTAATAATAAATCCTAAGGAGCAAGGCCTTTGTTAGCTAGTTAGACAATTCCGTAATTAGCAACCAGCCGTAACTAACCAAAGAGATGCTGCCCTTTAACCGCCTATAGTCTCTCCACTAAGCAAGTCGGCAGGTACCCGTTAAACAACTTAGGAAACGGACCCTAAGCTAGAGAGACTTACCAATTAACTCCGGAAGCTTAATCTTAGGACGGTTAAATTGGCGGGCGTTATATCTTTAATGCCGTTTCTAGACAGGATTCGCTAAGATCTAATACAGTACACGCAGCTCCTAAATAGGGCGTTAGTACGGCAAGAATAAATGGGCCTATAACCGGCACTAAATAATAACAGACCGCAGCTGCCCTATAAGGGAGCGCCATAAGAACGATATAAGCCGGGCCTAGGAAGGTATAGAGGGCTAGGAAACTTTAGCATATACCTAGCACAAGCTTAGACGTGTTATAGATGCGGGGGTTCCCACTATTTTATTAATTAGTATCTATAGCTCCAGAAATTAGTTCGTCATGGTTTCCTATATATAAATAAGAACAACCAAATCTGCGCTAGAACACAAGAGCGCCCAGAAAATACAATTCTATATTTACTAAGTAATAATTGGATTAAGTTCCTTAAAGACTAGCTAAAGTAGAATATAAATATTAATCCTAATACTCTAGTAACAGGCGTCTAACTAAAGGCAGCTTTAGTAGAGCTTGTAAAAGGAAGCGACGCTAAAAGTAAGGAAGAACTCAGCGAGTCTTAGGAGGATATATACCAAGTGGAGTTAATATACGTTAATTTGGTAGGAGCCGCAACCCAGTTACAGCCTACGCCACAGTTATATAATCTTAGGAAACTGCAAGGGGAAGTAAGAGTAACAAAACCGCCTTTAAAACCATCTAGTTAGCGACCGGCAGTAGTTTAAAATATATAACTAGGAGGACATGTCCAAATCGTACTATAGCCCTAGCAGCAAGCTTCTTAACCACCATTAAGCAATAATAAGATTAATGAAATGGACTATACCAAATAGCTAAAACAGATGGAGCAAATAGCAGATATAATAACAATAGCTAAAGCACCACAACCAAAGCCAGTTAGGATAATAGATATACTAAAGGGAAATGTCCTAAGCCCAGCCATAATAGCGGATAAGATTTTGTTAAAAACTATTAAAGTTATAGTTGGTAATTGCCTTATATACATACCTAAGGTTGCAAGGCTATTCTTTAAGCCTCTCCCGCTACCCCTTATGGAGCCTTACCGACAGAAGCAAGAGGACGTTAAGGCATCCGTATTGTTAGCACACCTGGCATTCTATGCTAATTAGGCTAGCTTAACAACTACCGAAGTGGACTAGATTAAACAAGAAGCTAGATTTATCCAGTTTTAAAGATAATGCCTAAAAGTAGAAGCGCGGATAGGAGACAGAAGGGCTAAATACTTAATTAACTCTAGAGCGGAGCTTAACCTTATTAAGAAAAGCGTGGCTCTATAACACGGCTTACCAATATTAAGTCTACCTCTATAACTATAAGGTGCACATCTAACGTCTACTAATAGGACTTAGTCTAAGTTTATTAGATTAGTGTATACGGTCCCTATAGTAATAGGTAACATCTTAATATCTACAACGTTTATTGCTGTAGGAGAAATGTCATATAAGGTGATACTTGGTAAGCCATAGTTAGTAAGGGCTAAACTAGTAATAAAACGCACCGCAATAGGTCAGGTATCTTGCATTATTTAATTAGAAGATGGTAGAGTTGAAACAAGGTTCTTAACATCTTATAAGAATATAATGTTCTTTAAACTAGATAAAGGTATTAGTATAGACAACAGTTTAGGAAACATATAACCAGTGCAACTGCTAGGATTATATTTGGGGTTACTTATAACCCGGTATATTAGGATAAAGAGGACGTTAAGATTAAAGAGAAGGGAAATAAGGTACGGCTCCAATATAGACGCTTACCGTTTTGGATATCTACTAGATAGAGCTATCAGCAAAAAAAAGACCACAATATTAGATAGAGAGAGCTCGACAGTAAAATATTAAAGAAAGTCCTAAAGAAACACTTAAGAAAGAATCGGAAGCTAGTATTTAAAGTAAAGGCTAGGTCCCTTATATATTAAATATTAAAGACAACAGATTTATTTATAATATAAATAAAAAGCTACCAGAGCAAGGCCTGATAAAACGCCATAAACGTAGCAACTGTGTATAAATAAAAGGTAGACAAGGTCCACCTGGTTAATTCGTTAGCACTAGATGGAACAGTTATAGGAGGTATAATAGAATAGCGAAAGGTGGCCTTGCGTAGACAGAAGGCATTAATCTAAGGGTTGCCTCTTAGTCCGTATAATTATTTCCTTAAGCTATGATACACTAAGCTGGCCCGTGGTGCACAACTAAAGCCAGAATAATTAGAGCGTATAATTATAGGGGATATTTAGCTAAGAGAACAAGAGATCTTTAAGGCCATGCTGTTTAACCAAGAAGAGACGCTGGCATGGGAGTTCTCTAAGATGGGTTGTGTTAGCAGAGACATAACTCCACCATTAAAGATTAAGACTGTGCCATATAAAGTATAGTAAGTACCAAACTTTCCTGTACTAAGGGCCCTGTGAGGAGAAGTAATAAGCATATTACGAGAATAACTAGCTTAAGGGACTCTAGAATATTGCAAAAGCCTATATAGAAATCCATGGTTTCTTATGAGCAAGAAGGAATATAAAAAGTACTAACTAATTAACGCGGCAATAAATATTAACTAAGTAACTATTAGGGACGCAAATCTGCCGCTATATACTAATAAGTTTTCTAAGGAGTTTATAGGGTGTAAGGTTATATCTCTAGTGGACTTCTTCTCTGGCTATAACCAACTAGAGCTTAATATAGAAAGCAGGAACCTAATAGCTTTTATAACACCTCTAGGGCTTCTATAACAAACGATAGTACCTATGGGAGGTATAAATTTAGTAGCCTAGTTCATAAGGACAATTACTAAGATCCTAAAACAACACATCCTATACTATGCCTTGCCGTTTCTAGATAATATTACAGTGAAAGGCCCATAGATAGTATATAATAGAGAAGAGAGTCTTCTAGGCGTGCGCAGATACATTCTAGAACATATTATATGGCTAGACAGAGTGCTTGCAGATTTAGAACGAGCTAGATATACAATCTTAGGCACAAAGTCTCATTTCTACAAAGACAAGATTATAGTGGTTGGTTACCACTATAATAGCAAGGGACGATATCCAGAGGAGTTAAAGGTCGCAAAGATCGTTTACTAGAGAGACTATAAAGACGTCACGTCCACCTAAGCATTCCTAGGAGTTGTCGTGTATTACCGAATATAGGTAGAAGACTTTGCAATTAAGGCAAAGCCAATCTTCCGACTGCTACGAGTGAATATTCTATTTATATAGGGCATAGAGCAGATCACTACTATAAAGACTCTAAAGTATGCCATTACTACCGCACCCGCATTGGTTTAACTGGATTATAGTAAGGGGGCTAGGCTAATTGTTCTCGCCATTAACGGATATAAGAATGGATGGGGGTGCAGCCTTATGTAACTAGATATATAAGGTTATTATCACCTATATTAATATAAGAGCGGCATCTGGTCTTAAGCGGAACAGAAATATAACTTAGGAAAGCTTAAGTATTAGGCATTACTATATGCGCTAAAGAAGTGTCGCGTATACCTATACGGCGTTCGCTTTACAGTGGAGACGGATGTAAACACCTTAGTTACGCAGCTAAATTATACTGCTACTAATTTACCTAGAGCCTTAATAATAAGATGGCTAGCTTAGATCTAGCTATAGGACTTTAATATTAGACATATACCAGGGAGAAAGAATAGCCTAGCTAATAGACTTTTACAACGGCTACCTAATAGCAAACAACCTAATAAGCCGACTGAGGATATTAAAGAGTTCATTAACTGTAAGCTAAGTGCCTTGGAATATACGGCTAGCCCTCTTAAAATGGAAGTAGGTCTGCCATTAGAAGACTTATATTTAGAGAAATCTTAGAGAATTGCGAAATAGCTAGTAACCTTACGGCGTCTAGAGGAGATAAATACTAAGGAATTTAAAAAGTTTAAGTAGTATACGCTAAGGTTCCTAGTGCGTAACCAATAGCTCTTCTACTAATAGTCTAAGAATGTACTAATGCGAAGGGTAGTTAATAACAAGACTACTTAGCAGGAGATTATTAAGAGCCTTTATAATCAGAGTAGACATTATAGACAGAAGGGAACGTATTAGAGGGTCTTAAATTAATACTAGTAGCTAGGGCTGTAGGATTAAATATTATAGCATATTAAGTTATGCTTATAGTGTTAACAGCGACAGCTAGGATAGGAAGAAGAAGTAATGTACCCCATATAGGAGTCCACCTTATGGCAATAAGTAATGGTGGATATTATATTTATGCCGCCAAACTGTCTTAGGTTCTAATACCTGGCCATTACTTAAGAGTATATATCTGGATAGGTGGAAGCCCGGGCCCTTCGGAATAAGGATACAAAAAGTATAGTAAAGTTCCTCTACAAAGATGTTATCTGCCAATAGGGAGTATTCAGACAGCTCTCTATAGATAGTGGAGGAGAGAATACTAATATTACTGCTATACTCGCAGAGCTCTATAATATTAAGAGGGTTGTGGCTTCCACATATTACCCGCAGTCGCAAGGCTTTATAGAGCGAGGTCACAAGCCTATAGTGGACGCTTTAGTAAAGATAGAAGGCTTATAGCTAGATAATCTTCATACAGTCTTATAGGCAGATAGAACGACTGTTAAGAGGTCTATGGGAATAACACCAGTAAGGGTTATATGCGGATATAAGCACGTCCTTTCTATTGAACTCTGCATACCCACCTAGCAGACACTACCTTGGGAAACAGTCCGGACCACTATAGAGCTACTAGCACTTCGCGTAAAGCAGTTTAACCAAAGAGACGTAGATATATAAGAAGCTATTACGCGTATAAGACAACTAAGAGTTATAAATAAGGAGTATTTTAATAACACCTACCGCATTCACTAGGACGGATTTAAGGTTAGAGATATAGTTATGCTCTATAATACGCAGCTTAAGTAAGACTATTCTAGTAGTTATAAGTTGGATCTAAAATAGCTAGGCCCATTTCGTGTACGTAAAAGTCACCCTTATAAAGGATAGTACTTAATTAAGGATCTTAATAGCACGCTGTTTTGCGATCAAACTCCAGGGAATAGATTAAAGAGGTTCTATTAATAATAGATATCTAAGATCCGTTAGGAGGACCAGCTTAACCAGTTAGGCGGAACTATACTATAAGAAATAATAGCAGAGCTAGAGCCTAAGGAGGATATTATATAAAATCCACTAGTATCGCAACGCCGCATATTTTAAGAAGTGCGTGTTTTAGAAAGATTATTTAACAGAACTAAATACAAAATATTTAACTAAGAGACAATCAAGTTCTAAGGTGGGGGAGGGGATATAGATAATAACTATATAATCCGTCCGTTTATTTGCCGTATTTCCTAAAGCTCTTTCTATTACGCTTTCTTATTTACTTTTTTTAGTTATAGGAATCTAATACGTGTTAACAGTAAGGTAAGGATAGAAGAATATTTGCATATAACCATCTAGTTTTATTTACTGCAAAGATGTTAGTTCTGCTTACTGCCTTTACTAAGCCAATAGCGATTTTCCATTCTGGGGATAGAAAATCATGATTAGTCTATTTAATAATTAGCGCTGGTAGAACTCCACACCGCCACCAAATTCGGTGGACTATTTATATTAGGAAACCCTATTAAGAACTTTACCTTTTCGCCCTTAATAAACCTTAAAGATAACTATAATTAGCCAAAGCATAAACCAAGTAGAATTAATAATAGTACACTTATTATGTCTTTGTCTAGCAGACCACTGGTACTATATAAAGGAGCTAAGTAACAGATTAATAATGTCCTTGCAGAAGTCAGAGGCTTTATAGTTAATTGGCGTTATATAGTGCTTATCCAAATCTGTGACGAGATTCTGCTCGAGAGAAAGAACTACATAGATGCTGCTAGTGTGGTAGTTAATTTTATTAATTATAATAATAGGTTGCAAGCATCTCTAGGAAAGAACGCGTTTTTAATAATCTTTAAGGACATCTCTAATATTAGTAAGATGGCAAAAGATTAAAGGAATTAGTGTAATAAAACTAAAGAAACTATCTAAAAAGCCTAGGGATAGAATGTTTTTAATAGACTACTAAAACACGTAGTCTCCTACTACTTCCTTTTTACTACCTAAAAGCTTACCGTCCACCTACTTTATAAAGTAACAGCGCGAGTTAATAAAGCCCTGGTTAAGAGGCTTAATTATTTAGGACGTGGTATTAAGAACACTACTTAACTATAGCCAACCAACTTCGCGCTCGCGCCTAAAATATTAGAAAGAGTGATATTAGATTAGGTAGTAAATAAGCATAGTTTAGGGAGACACTTAACTAGCTTCCTTATTCTAAATAAGGACCTACTGCCGAGAAGTAGGAGACTAACTACTATAGGACTAGAGGTCACCAATGTCGGAATTAAATAAGCGGGAGAGAGCTTAGCTCTTACACTATAAGCGCATTTATAATATACTTCCAATATAATAAATCCCTTAGCTTTTTAGCCATTAACACCTGTTTAAGGAGGAGGCGTTAGTATTATACTAAGCCCATCCTAGCAAGGATCGCCTATGTTAGTAAACTCGCCTTTATTATCCATAAATAAAAGCATTCTTGTGGCTGGAACGCCTGTTAGCTTACCCCTACAGCTACTAGTATCCTCTTTAAGGAGGAATCCAAGGAGAGGGCTTACAGTTGCTTATCTAGAAGTAGGAGGGCTGGGAGTGGAATCACTGTTTAATAAAAACATTATTAAGCTAGGAGATAATAAAGAATATATTAAAGAGGCCGCAGATGCTGTAGCGATACTCCATGCGAAACAAGGATGTGACTATAAGGACAATATGCTAGCTTATCTTAAGGCGTCCCTAAACCGAACTACTAAAATTAAACTAACTAAGGTTATGAAGCTCTTACGCAGTTAGTATAGGGCGGCTGGTTTAAACCCAGAAATATATAAGGTCTGCTAGATACACACACAAGCCATAGAAGGGCGTATAGGTTTAGTAATAAAGGGTCTAAACTATACCGCGCTATATTACAGACTCCATTTAATATATCATGCTTGCAATTACTTAGGTACCATAAAAATAGACCCTACTATATACTCCTAGTTCTGAAAAGCTTATAGGCCTCTAGTTCCATCCAACTCCTTAGGACCGTATAAGTTTATTTATAACTCGGCACCAAGGTTTTCCTACAACAGGGAGGCTTTACTTAATTGGATACTATCACTAAACGACTAAGATGTATAGCAGCGAGAAGGATCCGTGGTTTTAAGTATATTTAGGTAGTAGTGGGATTCTAGCATCTTAGCAATAATTAATAAGGAAATGTATATATACCGCTATTATTAGCGTCTAATTAATGGGCGACCAAATTACAGCTAGTTAAAAATAATGGTCTACGGTCTCTACTAATAGCTAATAAAATAAGACCCTTAGTATTATTGCCTCTATTACGCTCTTAGGCCTAATAGCTGGTAGCGACTCATTTCCTACCCTTATTATGCGAAATTCGCGGTTAAAGGAGACTCTACAGCTTTCCGCTATATTAACGTTAATATTCCCTCGCTCCTTAAAAGTGGATGCGGTGCTAATATAATCTAAGGGAGCGTTTCTTTAGATAATAAGACTAAGAACAACTACATAATTATCCTTCCTAGCATACATTATCACTTAGAATCGTAGTAGGCAGATCTTAAAGCGCGAGGGTTAGCTAAGGGCGATGGATTTATATATAAAATCTCGGACCATAACTAGACCGCTAAGGACGTAGAGAAATATGCGACTGACTAGGTAGCTCAGCCATATAAGAAGGGAGATATGCGTATAACTATACCTTACCTTCCTTATGGAGCAAAAGGACCTTTGACTAGGACCCGGCGAATAATGCTGCTATAGTTTATTAGTATTTAGGACGATTATAATAACCTTAAGGTCACTAAAGGAGGTACTTAGATAGAGTTGGTAGATACGCACTAAGACTTAAGAGCGCCGCCCTATACGCCGTCTAGACATGCTAATCTCTACGGCGTAATTCTATATTGCTTTTCTGCAGCAGTTAAGCTTATGGCTGCCAGCGCTCTATCCAACGCCCTTCTCGGTAAACAACGATGGGATTCTCTAGTAGTAATCTAAGATTATAATCTTCTTCTTACCAGTAACAGGAACGAAGTTGTAAAATAGATACATTCCTATTGTCTAAAGGCTGTTAAGAACTACAAGGATGCGTTTTAGCTTATGCGTATAACTAAAGTGGAGCGCTTTAATAGCCGCTTATACTTCTACTATATTGACAATAGAATCGAGCCTTTAACTGTTACGGTAGATCCAAGTAGAATACCCTCAATTATTACAGAAGGACAGAGTCATGCGGAGCTACCTAAAGAATTATAGGATAGAACCGAGCAAGTGGAAGGATATAAAAGAGCTATATTATCCAAGAGCCGCCAGTCTAATATATCTCGTACTGCTTAGCCAGGCGGACAAGAACGGTCTCGTTCAACCAAAACGGAGTCTCCTCATTTACCATCTCAGGTTTGTGGTAAAGGTAAGGAACACATGCAATCACCTACCGCGCCTTTATTTCAAAGATAAGGAGTTTTGGAGTTTTGGAAGTCGTTAGGGGACAACAACTTGGGTAGGAGAGGTATATAGTAGTGTAATTTAGCCCCCTAGATTTAATATCTAGATTAGGCGTAGCTTTGGGAGAGCCTAGGCCTTTTACGTATTTTATATAGATTGGTCTAGAGCCCTTAGAGTCTTTAACAACTCCAACAGGGCCAATAGACACACAGTTTCTCTTTAATATACTCTTTTCTTCTCTTCTTACTAACCGCTTCCCTACTGCCTAATTATAACTAACTAACTAACTAACCACACCGTGACTTCCTATCTAAGAGAGACTGTACCCTCCTATAATAGAAACCCAGAGGGCAAGGATTAAGTAATTAAAGAACCTAGGAGCAGAGGCCAAACCAGGGATCTTAGCAGCAGAAGACATTTAGGCGGACTCCACAATAAGAAAAATGGTTTAAAGATGGAGCTTATATAAATTATGGAAAATAAGGTTATTTCGCCAGAGACTATAGAGGTGGTTAAAGTAATTACGCAGTAAAGGGAACCAGGCCAGCAGACGGCATATATATATAGAAAGACAACAGTGCACTATAAGGAATAAAAGAATGTTCAATTAACAGTTTTGCGTATTATTATAATAACGCATACCGAATTTATAAGGACGCTAAGTATGGCGCAAGTTATTAGCTATAGGAGCTATTATTATCTAAGTTTAGAGAAACTAATAAACTAGCTTATAAATCAGACATTAAAGACAATAAATTTAATATAGGCAAAGCATTTACCAATAATAAGGTAATAAAGGCAGCTTACTAGGAGTATATAGACCTTAAAGAAGTTAAAATAGAAGTAAAAACTAAGACTATTACCAAACAAGGTTTAGTAACGGATGCTATAACACTATTAGATACGATTTCCATTACTTTATAAGACAATAGGAGTAACATTTAGAAGAAACTAAGCAAGTAGATAACTACTAGTGCTAGCTTATCACTTAATAAAGGCAAAAGGCTATAGGCTTAAGATTCTTAAGACGAGATAAGATATACCTAAGGACCCACAATAGACAAAAACCAATGGGAAAGAGTAGTAACTTAGTTTAGTAACAAACAAATAAGTATAGGACGCAAGTTTAAGAACTACAAGTTTAGGGAATAAGTAAGAACGTCAGCAATTCTAGGTAAACGCAGTATTTAGCCTAAAGATTAAAAAGTTAATACTAGGATTAAAAAGCAAGACAACTATAAAGATCTAGCTATAAGACGCAGAAAACAAGAAACTATAGATAAGTTTAGGATAAGAATTATTATATAGCAAGAGCAAAAGCTAGATAAAAGATTAGCGATACCAGGTTATATAAGGGACAGAGCACCCATATAAAGAGTTACTAATAGGCCAAGTACAGGGACACCTAGGGTAAAGTAGTTAAATAAACTGGAATAAGAAGAGGATCTAAATATCCTAACTAAGTTTAAAGAAAGATATACTAAAGGATGTTATAATGCAGTAATAATAAGGTACTTTCTAACAGATAGACTATACACACTAAACCAGTTATACGGAAAGTGGTATAGGCAACGACATAATAATAAATAGGAAGACTTTTATATATAGCTAGACAAAAAAGTTATCTAAAACTAACCTATTACGGAGAAACGCATAAGTTATATTAAAGGAGCATTAATTATAACGTTAAGGAACCTAGAAGAAGAATTTAGGGATTAGAGAAGTAAGTGATAAATCTTAGTACCCGCAACAGAGATATTAGTAGTTAGGTTAACCAGGTATAGGTTTAAACTTAAGAATAAAAATAAACTAAGAGTTAACCTAAAACACGCAGCGCATTATACACTATTATGGATAGCTTATATAGATAATATATGCAATATACATAGAGCACTAAAAGATAAGAACTAGAAGTACCTAGCAAGAATATATTAGGCACTAGAAGAAAAGCGGTTTAGAAACGCTAAGTATATACATAGATAGCACCCAGTAGAAGTACATGGTTAAGGAGACTTAACACTTTAACCAGGAAGATTCCTTATAAAAAAATACCTAGATAGACAATAGTGGTAGAAGTGCCTAGAGAACACTTGTCCATAGCATATAGAGGAAAAGAAATAAACTAAGTATTAGCCTAAGTTGGACTAAGTATAAATAGGATCTAGCAGCCAACAGTTAGGAAAAGGGGAGGCGTATAAAACCAGAGGGAACTAGTATTAGAGCCTTAGACCCTTAAAGAAATTTAAGGTTAACACCTAAATTTATAAGTTAAATGGTAAGATTAGCAGTTTAAAGTATTAGTAGACAGTAGAGTAACTAGGAACTACATATTACCAAAAGCAGTAGAAAGGATAGGGTTACCACATAGATAGAAGGAACACCTATATCCACTTATAACAATTTTAGGAGATCAGATAGCCTATAGAGGAGGTATTATTAATCTTAAAATAGGACCTATTTAGTTAACTATTAAAGGGAGACTAGTAAGAATATCTTTTAATATTCTACCATTGGGACAGGACAAGGCGATATTAGAAATACCTTAGTTATAGAAGTATAATCTAAAGATTAATTGGGTTACAGGTTAGGTCAATATTAGGAATACTTAATAATACAAAGTATAACAGCAAACTAAGTTAGTATAGTACTAAGTCAGAGTGACATATAAAGAGACTAAGTAAGGCTTAAGTTATGTACCAAAGAGATACCACAAGTATAGTAAGAAGTTATGGTTACCAAAAAGTAAAAAGCTGTTAGAATATACAGCATAGGACTATAAGATAGAATTAAAAGAGGGAATAAGTCTAAAGTTCTTTCTAATCTATAAGCTTACTGAAACAGAGTTAGTAGCGCTTAAGGAGTTTATCTAGAAGAACTTATATAAGGGATATATTAGACCGTTACAGTTATTAGCAGGATATCCAGTACTATTCATCCTAAAGAAAAACGGAAAACTTAGGATGTATATAGACTATAGACAGTTAAATAGCATTACTAGGAAGGATAGGTATCCTTTACCCTTAATTAGCGAAATCTAAGACAGGATAAGCAACGTAAAAATCTTTATAAAGATAGATTTAAGGTAGGCGTACCATCAGATTAGGATTAAGAAAGGCAATAAGTAGAAGGCAGCCTTTAGGTCAAAGAAAGGACTATATAAACCATTAGTTATGCAATTTAGGCTTATAAATACACTAGTAACGTTCCAGAAGCGAATTAATAGTATATTAGGAGAACACCTAGATAAGTTTATTATAGCATACCTTAACAATATTATCATTTACTTAAAGAATAAGGAAGAATATAAAGAACACGTTAAATGGGTCTTAAAGAGACTACAGAAAGAACAGATGCTAGTAATAATTAAAAAATGCGAGTTCTTTACAAGAAAAACCAATTTTATAGAATTTATTATTAAACTAGAAAAGATTAGTATAGACCTAAAGAAAGTTAAATCTATAGTAAGTTAGCAAGAACCAGAGAATGTTACACAGTTAAGATCGTTCTTAAGGTTTTATAACTACTATAGGAGGTTTATAGTATAATGGTTAAAAAGCATTAAGCTATTTATAAGGCTAACAAAGAAAGAGGAACCATAGGTTTAGGGTAGTAAATAGAAGAAGCTATTTTAGGAACTTAAGGAACTGTTTACCTAAGAGCCAGTCCTCAAGATCTATTAACCAAAGTTAGAAACGGTTGTTAAGACAGACGTATTAGACTTTACACTAGGAGTATACTTACTATAGAAGTACTAGGACATATAGCACCCAGTAACGTACTATAGTTAAAAAATAACACCACTAGAGTTAAACTACAACATCTATAACAAAGAGTTGTTAGGTATAGTTATAGCATTTAAGGAATAGAGAGTATTCTTACAAGGCATAAAAAAACCATTTATAGTTAGGACAGACTATAAAAACCTTACAGGATTCCTAATAATAAAGAAACTCAACCAAAGACAGGTTAGATAGGCGGAAATACTTACAGAATACCATTTCGAAATTTAGTATACCAAGGGTATAGATAATACACAAGCAGACGCTCTAAGTAGAAAAGCTAAACTATAAAGTAATAAAAAGCTATTAGGAGCTTTATTACAAAAAGATTAAAATGGATTAATTAGGTATAATTATCCAAAGATTATAGCAACTAAAGAAAGTCAGATCCATAAATTACCAGAGAGTGATTAGATATAGAAGATTTAAGAAGCATAGGTAGAGGATCTAGACTTAAAGCAATATAAAAATAGAGAAGCAACGTATATACCTAAGTCTATTACAGAGGAGTTTATTAAGGAATTCTATAAGGGAATAACACAAGGATATAACGGAGCTATAGGCTTAGTGTTGAGACTTTAAGAGGAGTATATTATTTAAGAAATCTAGGGATTAGTAAGATAAGTTATAAAAGAATATCTAGATTGCCAAAAAAATAAACCAACGAGGTATAAGCTATATAGAGGGCTACAACCTATTAAAGTACCAGGAAGACCATGGGAAGTTATATTATAGGACTTTATTATTAAGTTACCAAAGTTAAGAGATCCTATTATGGGACAAGATCATAACGCGATCTTAGTAATAGTGGATAAGCTTATAAAGTAGGAATACTTTATAGTATGCACTAAAGAGATATTAGCAGAAGATGTCGCTAGAATCTATATAAAGGAAGTATTCGCAAGATATAGAGCACTAGACAAAATTATATTAAACAGAGATCCAAGATTTATAGTAGCATTTTAGGAAGTGTTTCTGGCAGAATAGGGAGTTCGCGCAGTAACCTCTATAGCGTATTATCCGCAGACGGACGGATAAACGGAAAGACTAAACTAGACACTAGAACAGTATTTAAGGCATTATGTTAATTACGTATAAAATAATTAGGTATCGTTATTACTAGTTACACAGTTTATATATAATACAACACCATAAGAAGGAATGGGGATATTACCATTTAAGGTGAATTACAGGTACGAGCTAAGAACGTTATTATCGCCATATTAAGCAAAAAAGACAAGTAGCACAGCTAAATAAAGAATGGAGACGTTAATAAATCTTTATATAAACCTTACGGAAACAGCTAAACTAGTATAAAAACGAATAAAAAGGTACTATAATACTAAGAGATCTAAGGGACCAGATCTTAAGGAGGGAGATAAAGTATAGCTACTATATAAAAATTTTAAGAGTTAACAACTAAGCAAGAAATTAGACTATATTAGACTAGGACCTTTTAAAATCAAGTAAAGAATTTTATTAGTTACGTATAAGTTAAACCTACTAGCTAAAATAAGGATCTACTCTATATAATATGTCGCGATGCTAGAACCAGCATATAGAGATATTAAGCCACCAGTCTATAAGGCAGACACGTACAGAGGATAAAAGGAAGATAAATAGCAAGTTTTAAAGATCATTAGTTATAAGGACGTAGATAACAAAACGTGGTATAAAGTAAAGTGGATAGGCTATAGTAAGACTACCTAGGAACTACTAAGCAACCTAAAGAATGCTATAGGAAAGGTACAGGAGTATCAAAAGAAAAAGGGTTAGGCAGTATTAACAAGAAAGGATCGCCAAAGAATAAGTCACCTAAGGGGGACCTAAGAGGAGCACCTACTAAGCTACTTAGAGTTATTTCCCTCTTAGTTAGAAGAGAGACCAATCTTTTATTACTAAGTTTCTATAGACCTTATTAAACAAGTTTCTACTCCTTAGAACGAACCTTCTCACAAACCTTCTTAAGACGAAGAAGACGCGCTAAGGCAGTTAGGTACGCCTTATAAGCAGCATAAGTACGCTAAAGCTTAGCAAGGGAAGCTAAGAGCTTATTATTAAGTTTTATAGCGGTAGATTAAACACGAGACCCTATAATAAGTTACTTAGGGAACTTAAAGGCTGTTAAGAGTTATAGGACGCGTATACTTAGCGTTAAAGATAGAGCAAACGTTGCAGGACAATTAAATGTTTACTTTAGTGCACTCCAAGCAAGAGGACAGTTGTTAGGCAGAAGGACTTGCTAGCGTAATATAAACTAACCCCTCTTTCGCGCAATAAGAATACGGAGACGGCATTATCTTACCTAGCGACAGTATAGAGGAAACCGTACACGCACGACAAAGGGTTAAAGAAGAAGAAGAGGCTTTAGGCATAATAAGTAAGGATATTAACCAAATTAATTAAACGGACATCACATCTCTAGTAAACAACTTAGAGATGTTAGGAATCTTTAAGGACAAAAATAAAGAGGAGGGAGATAGTATTACAGATAGCTTAAGTAAGATATTACAACTACTTAGAGAAGAGTTGGAGGAAGCTAGTTAATTAATATAGGCACGGTCTAGGATAGATCTAGTGGAACTATATAACAAGGAATAGTAGCTAAGGTTATGTAATATAATTTGTATAATCTGTGTAATCTATATAATCTGTATAAAGCGTATAGAGCACACGTACCTTACGGAGCGAAGGAATTTCTTAGGCGTATAGTTGTATATTTAAAGGACCACAGTCCCTACCCAGATAGTTCTCTCTTTATAGTAAATCTCAGAATACAATTAGAGTTAATCTATTGGGCAACCACTCCACTAGTTATTATTATATTGTTAATTTATTCTTACCTATATACCCAGCCTAATAATAGGACCCACCGTAGTTCCTACTACAAGGTTCCGTTACAGAGGGACGCGTAGTAGAAAAAGGAGAAGTTTATAAATAAGGGTAGGGATATACTACTTAACGGATATATAGAGGACAAGTTTAAGAGCGTCTACTATAAGCTATAGGCCTATAGAAACTCCTTACTAAAATTCTACCTTTATACGCTTATAGGTATTCTACTAAGCTACTATATACTTACCTATAGTAGTAATAGGCGCTCCGCTAAGATCTTTGACCTATTTACCTTTAAGTTTTAAAAAAAAGGCCCCACCTACTATATACCCTTAATATTTACTATACTGACATAGACTAAAGGCTAAAGTTTAAGTAATAATAATGCCTATAGATAATTGGTCTTTTGGGCTAAGTGCAGCAAGAGCTTCTTTATTTAAAGTTATATTTAGATATTAATATTAATATAAATACTTATTAACGCTAATTAAACTCGTCTTTATATAATATCTTTCTATAACTAAATAAAATGGGTAATTATCTAAGACAATTTTAAGTATACTATTATTATTAAATTGAATAACTTTAGGTTAAGAGCCTAATAGAAAATATAGAACTCTTTTTACTCTATAATCTAAAATAGAAGGTTTTATATAATAGCTAAGTTAATAAAAGCTTACTAGATAACTTCCTTATTTAAAACCTTTATAAAAATTATAGAATTAACTTTATCTATTTTAAAATTTAATACTATTTATACCTAAAGTTCCTAAAGCTTTATAAGTGCTTACTCCTTTATATAAGGCTATTTTAAGTTAATAGAGATTATATAGTCTTTTATAAGGTGTCCTTTTATATTTATAGTTAATAGTACTAAGTAACTTTCGCACTAATTATAGTATATAGGCCTTCGGTTCTCTATATTATATATTAGCTTATTCTTATATAGTAGGCAAGTAAATTTATAGACTAGATATTAAAACTGGGCCTATTATATGCCAGAGCTCTTAATTAAGCTAGGAGTAATTTTAAGAAGATATAAATCCGCTTCTAAAGCCATGTTTTATACAATACTGCAGTAGAAAAGTAGTAAATTTAATAAAAGAAAATTGAATGGGGAATGCCAAGGAATATCATAATACTTTGATACGATACGAGATATCGTATCGATCGTGGATCGTTGATCGTATCGAGTTAAGATTAGATTTTCCGCAACCCTGAACTTCTCCGGAGGTAAAGCTTATTAAAAGAGTAAATCCACTTAGCTGCAGTTAGTCAGCTATAAGGCCTCAAAGCTCGCTGTCCGCTGACTGTTGGACACACTGCCGCAGCCATGGAAATGGTACCGTGACCACAACTGTACGGACGAAATACCGCAGGACATCAGCATCCTCAGCGTAACCAGCCCTGTCTGCACTGAATACAGTTACCATATGAATCATTGTCTGTACACTTGGAGATTACCACAACGGGCGCTGTTCGAAAAGGACAGGCCCACCGTCAGCTTCATTTCTGCGGCAAACCATACCGATCATTGTGTTGAACTTCTGGGGAGAGAGAAGGTTAACAACACTACTTAGGCTACTGTTCATATTGTCTATACAAAATGTGTTATACCTCAGGGATCTATTGGCGCTACGGAGGTGAGAAATACTCAGGATTAATCTCGCGACTAGCCGTTGAGACAAGGATTTGTTGTATGGCAGAGAAATGGCTCCAAGAAAACTTCATGAGAGTACCACTGTAAAGACCTCTGGATAGATATAAAGAATTTTTCTTAGAAAGTGATTCGTCGCAAAGCCGGTTCTTAGTGCACGGCCTGGTCCAGTGGTGTCAGTAATGAATGAATGAATATTTTGGCCAAATATTCATTCATATCCTTAAGCCAGTCAAATATCCATAATAATGAATGAATGAATGAATATGCATTATGTAAGCTCTATCACCAGTCTTAGCATGGTGTTCTACTTAATCATTATTCTTAACCTCGCCGTCTTAATTGTCCTAGAAGCCTTCCTCCCTCCCAATTTGTATATCAATCCTTCCCATAAGCTCTTGCCTCCATCCTGCTACTAGTCCTATGCGAATCCACAACTTTAAGCACTTAATTCTCTCAATATTCACTAGCCCAAGCTTCATCCGTTACTATAAGATTGTACGCCAAGCGCCCAAGAAGATTTATTCAGGTTCGGCCGATATAGGGGGTATAGAAAGGATATTAATTGCTATATAATAGAGGCTTGGATAGCTTATATAGTTAGACGGATTAAGCTACTAGTTAAGCGCGGAGGTGCCATTTAGAAGCTTAACGGGAGAATCATTAATAAACTGGTCAAATTCGTCCTCAATTAATATCACAACTGCCTACCTCTTTTCCCATTTATTATACGCATCAGGCTATTTTTTTGGTTCAGAAGCTTCCTATACACTCGGCTCCGCCTTATACCTATCCTTATAGTAATCTCTCTATAGCTTTTAAGCGGCATCAACTACAGGCTTCTTCCATGCTTCCTCCCAATTGCGGTAAATATAGGCCTTCTGTCAATAGGGAGCAAGCAGCAGAGCTGCGCTATACGCAGTAACACTATCCGTCTTAAGGTAGTATTTATTAAAGGCGTGCTAGCTAGTAGTAATAGCGTTACAGGGTCTCTTATTAGTGGCGTACTTAACCAAAGATAACTTAAAGTGCTCTACTATAAAGTCCATTATAAAGAGCACCTTATTAAGCGTCGCCATATTACCTTCCGTCTCCTTTATAACACAATTAAAGGGCTAAAAAAAGTCTTTAATATCGCCAAGAGTCTGCTAGTTAGCTGCATTAAGAAGATCTTCCTCATTAAACTCCTTTACGTACTCCTTCTGATAGGCCTCAATTACCTCCCTTAGCTTAAGCGCTACCAGTATTATATTATACCACGAGTTCTACCGCGTATTATTGTCCATAGGGATTACACAAAGGGCAATTGCTATAAAGTAGTTATAGTGAGTGTTAGAGCTTCAAATATAGACAATAATATTATATATTTTGCCAGGGGGACCGAGTTTTTAATAGGTAAATTTACTGGCTACTCCCTTCTTAAACTTTTTAGCCAGGATCTCTTCTACTTAATCCTCATTAAGCTCTGTGTCTTATTTAGGCTCTACTTAAGTATCTTTAAAGGCAGTATTAACTGCTTCCTTATCCTTAGAAAAAAAGAAGGCTTATACAGCAATATTAAGGACATAGCCATAGCAACGGATTTAGTGCTGTTTGGCGTTAAATTAAGCCTTAATTCTAGCCTCTTTAAGCCTTAAAGAAAGCCCATAAAGAAGCTTATCATTTAAGCCGTAATTATCACCAACGCAGTACCCAATTTTGTTAAGGATATTGTACTCCTAAAGCACCTACCACAGCACTACTACCTGCTTATCGCCTCTATATTTACCAGGGAGGAACAGTAGAGCAAGCAAAGCCTTCCTAAGCTTGCCAGTATCGTCAACAAAGTAGGCGCAGATTGCTATAAATGTCTTCTAATTCGGCGATGTCCATACATCTAGTAAGAGGTGGATAGGGGTAAGGGAGGACTAAAGCTTCTGCTTAAGGACGGTTCAATCAAGTAGGAAGAATTCTTTAATAAGTTTTAGTATTATTTTACCGGAGTCAACTAAAACATCCTTATAGGTATAATTAACTGATAAAAGAAGCGCTTAAAGCTCTAGCCAAGTAACTGCTTCAAATAGAAGGTTTTAGATAACAATTAATTAAGTAAGGGCCTCACAGACGACTTCCTGTTTCACACACTCCCTTATAATCTACTCCTTCTATTCCTCTATCTTTTAAGCACCTAATTAGCCCTACTTTTAAAACAAGCCTTTAAGCCTCTACTTTGTAACCTTCTTAATTACAGAGTCATCTTCTTTAATAGTTATACCGTATTGCTTTTCTAAATGGGACCAGATATTTGTTGTGATTGTATCACACTAATAAACACATTCCTTGCAATAAAACCAGCGCCTGCCCTTACTATTCTTCTCTTCCTTATTCCCATAAGGCTTCCACGCAAAGGACCACGTATTAATAGCTTAAAGCTTGCGTTTCTTGCTAGCAGGGGTAGTATTAGTAGAGGATGACGCGTTGGATTGCTCGTCAAGTTTAGGGTCATTAAATATAGCAGAATCGAGCTCAGATAACTTAGATTGAGAGCCAGCCGCGCTGCTGGTATTAAGTACCATAGGATCTAATAAAGTAGGGGACATTGGTGGTAGGGCGTAGATATAATATTAAGGGGGTGGTGGAGTGTTAATATCTAAAGAATTATTGTATATAGAAAAAGTAAATAACCGAGCTCGGCGTATATATAAGAACGCTCGGCGTATATATAAGTATATACCCCCAAAACCTTACGTCTCCCACCACCACTAAAGCTTTATATATATTCTATATATATTCATAAGCTTATAAATAATTTATTCATTCAGGTTATCAAATATTCAATTCATATCACGGTCTTATGAATGAATATATTCATAAGCTTTGAATATTATTCATATCATTGACACCACTGGCCTGGTCCATTGTGAGGTTGTGGAATGATTACGTACGCTATCTCCCATTGACCATAAATCGCATCATATACGAGTTAGGTATTTGCGAGCTACTACGTTAGCTTGGCGGATCAGGATGACAAGATATCAAGGACTATTACCTAGTCGCCCTGTCAGGCTGATATCTCGACCGGTGAGGCGCTACTAGATGGCTCCGGGATTCTTGACATCTCGTTCTATGGGGCCGGGATAAGTGCATAATTTGCCGTATCACCCCTATCTTGGGAGACAGGGGAGATTATTGTAGACTGCGCTGGCAGAGTCAAAATAAGTTGGCGTAGGAAAATCAGAAAATTTGATTTCCGCTGTGCATCCCGTCCATAATACGATTGAACGCTAATGAATCAGGAATAGGCACGCTTCCTGTATACCATACTTTAGACTGACTGCCCTCCGATATACTAGGAATAAGTGCAGTTTTCGTAGTCCCTAATGTGGTCGGGCTATCGGAAGCACTCTATTCATTAACTGTTCTTGGACGTGCCTATTTGTCATCTCTCCATGTCCGCACTACACAAATTAGTATTTTGAGTTCGGGCAGAGTGTGCTGGTAGGGACTGCAAACCTCCTCATGAAACTTTAATAGATCCTGGACTGGATATAATTTTACACACCCTTCGATCGAACATCTGTAGAAACGCCTGGACTTCTCTAATACTGACAGATCCCGATCATAGAGTGACCGAGTAGCTGCCGACCGTTCAGCAGCCTCGAAGGGCTCGGCACCACCATTCACGTCACAGCAGAAGTTGAGATAAGGAAAAGCGTCAACCACGGTTTGAGCGGACGGCCGATCGGAGGGATTGATGCAAAGCATCTTAGCTATCAGATTTGCGATTCGATGACTGCGTAGTTGCGGCTCGAAGCCGTACGTAGGCTCCTCGAAGCCGTAACTCGACAGAGTCAGCTTCGCAAGCCAACCCTGGATGCGCTCAGAATTTGCCTGGAAGGATTCATCTCCGTCATTCTTCGTCGAGCGAAGCTCATCTAATTGATCGGCATGGGGTCGTTGACCAGAATTCCTTTGAGCGAGGACGGCAAGCACTTCCGTGTAGACACATCCTAGGGAGAATATATCCGCACTCATATCCCGCTTCTCTTGCATAACGACTTCCGGCGCCGCGTAGGTTCTTGTGTAGGACGTTGGTGTCTCTGTCTCAGCTTCAAGAGCGGATCGATAAGAGCGAGCAATCCCGAAGTCGGCGATATAGATTTTGTACATTCCTTGGTTACATACGCTACTCTGTCGCATATCCCGCACAAGTAAATTCTTTGGCTTAATGTCCATATGCTTCATGGCCTTGCTGTGGATGAATGACAACCCTTTTGCGAGACATCGAAGAAAGTTTGATACCGAGATTAAGCGTACACTTTGGTCCTCTGGCAGGATATCGTCATCGTATGTCGACTCTAGAAATGAGTCAAGAGTGAATTCGGCCACTGGATAAAGCAGGATTGAGAGATCCTTTCCAAAGATATAAGTACCCACGACACGGATAATATGAGGGTGCCCAAGCCTCTGTAGGTGCTCGACTTCAGAAATTGCGTCCTCTTTCCGAAGACGTCGATCGCACTTGACGGTCTTCCTCGCAAGTCGGATTCTCTTACAGCGAACGCTCTCAACCACGGCGGTCCTGCTATGTCCGAGAATCCTCTCCGTAACAAGAGGAATTTGCGGAAATTCATCGTGATTAAATTCAGCATGTTGCCCCCGACCAGACCAATCCATTTCGTGAAACGGGTCCGGAATCAACCCTCTCGATCGCAGGTAGTGGTTCCAGGAACTCACCCTACTAAAGAACGGGATAGTTAGGCTGATATTGAACAAGAGGTTTATTTATGAGGAACACTAGTATACCTAAATCCGGCTTTATACAAGCCAATCTCACCCTCCGAAGTACCTTCTCTCATTGAATGATACATGCTTTCACCGCTGAGCTGCGAGTGCGGTGTCCTAAAGCTACTTCCGGATGGACTAATAAAATTGACTGCTTGGTGGCCGAGTCGTTTCTGTGGCTTTATCCTCGTCATGATCCTGATACCTCCGTTTGACCTGTGATGTATTTGCCTGGGTGCAGGTGATCCAGCACTTCCGAGCGGCAAATCTTCATCTTCGATTTTTTCTGAGTTAGTCCGAGACAACGGTACAAGATTATCAGAACCATCGTTGAATATATGTCGTTGAGAATAATGGTTTTCAGGAGAGCGGCCCGTAGAGAAGTGCAAGTTATCCATGGAGAACTGCAGGTCTTCCTCCAACGCCGGCATCGATTCTACAGGTGAGCCAACCGTGCGGTCTTCAGCCGTTGCTTGGGGTAAGGAGCCGCGCATATACTCAATGGCCCAGCGCTCTGTGTCTAGTTCAGACGAGCTCTCCTGACTCTCTAGCTTAGAGTCTTCAGCAATCGTCATAGTTTCAGATAGATTCGTTAAGTTAGTTGTAGGCTGATGAAGTAGCCCAGGGGCTGATGAAGAAAGCCCTAGATCTTTCAAGGTACTGCCGGTGTCATGAGTGTTCTGGATGATATCTTTCTCGGCAGCACCGCTCATACACATGGGGGTCATGTCAATGAGAGGATTTGAAATGGCACGCCGATGATGGCTGTCAACCGCGAATCTGCTAATTAGCTCATGTCGAATGTTGTTAGCAAGTTGATAGAATTGCTCCGGCGTAAGAGCTGCCAAGTCGGACTCGTTGACTTCCTCAGAAAATTGTATGTCCTTCTTCAGGCTTATTATACCACGAGAGCCCCCCACCCATGCTTGTGTCGATAGTCTTTCCTTTCTCCACTGCGCCTCCCCGAAAACCCTTTCGCTAAGACTTAGGAGCTCCGGTGTAGGGCACCGTAACTTCCGCCGTGTCCATTGGAAGTGAACGCTGAGATTATTTTCGAAACTGTAGAGGCAGTCTTTTATTTCATCATGGCATCGCTTGCAAGCCTCCAATTGCTCGCTTATGAGCTGGCTTCCTGTCTGCCGATCCCCCGGGTGAAAAGTGAGGTTCTGGATATCATGAGGCGAGAGCCTTGCGCTCATTTCTAAAGATTTCTAAGGTAGACAAAAGTCAGTATCCAGTGCGTTTATAATGACATGGAAAATCACCTCTAGCTATGTCAGAGCCTAGCAAAATCCTACGACTGAGGGACAGTAATAAGGAAGTAAGCTTCTTGGTAGTTTCTGTTTACCAAGCATAGCCCCACACAGGGAGATCCCTGACTATGGCGGAACATCGGACTTTACCTTAGCGAGCTCAGACGTGATTTTTTAGCTAGCGTCGGAATAATCTACGCCGTCTTCAAGGCCTCACTTCCATACAAATCTCGCCAAAGTCCCTCGGACCAAGAAATCGATCAAATATCCAAAGGAGATTGGCGTGCCAGCGCAATCGATTTCTTAGTATGAGTCCACTGAGGCAAATCGGACCTCAGACCTCAGTTCTGGTGACTAAGCAACTGTATAAATACAAAGTGTCTGAAAGCAAACTTTTGAAAACAAGCTAGATAGGGATTTAGATGAAATTAAAAATGATTGATTTACTTTGGATTGACATAGAGATAAACGGGTGGTTGCTGAGTCAGAATAAAATGAAGAGGGCCAAGAATGGCACAGTTTAAGTGACCGCTGGAGGGGACCTAAACCAAAGTTACAATAACCTTTTTTCCACGCTTAGGACCTTAGTCATCTCCCGCATGACTTACACGTGAACGAAGTGGGACTGAAGCGGCATATTTAGCTTCAGATGATAGATAGCATTACGACATATTACTTACCAATCACCAAGACAGATCGGGATATTGGCCCTGCTACTGACACTGCAGTGGAGAACATATGCGGTTCGAACTTAAGATGTTCACATATCCCTCGTGGCATAATTTACAGTTATTATGGCAATGCAACACCGCGAACATATGCCGCCAATTGTGACCGATCTGGGTCCATTTCAAGGGCCTGTTAGGCGAAGGTTGGACCCTCGGTGCTGTTACTCAATTTGCTGGATATTCAATCTATCACCATGCCTTCTACTCGTCCCACACTTTTTACTCAGGGACAAGCCGCTTAAAGGAAACATTGGATTGATAGTATATATAAAGTGGCCGAATTACACAGTCTGATGAGGCCAAGTCGTGCCTAAGAGGTATAGCCTAATATCATTGCTCATAAGTATTTTGTACATGCTGCAATTGTTTTGAATATTCCCCAGGTATCCGACCTCAGTAAATTTTCACAATCCGAGTGGCAGTATTTTTCTCTAGGCTTCGCATTCACTCCAGTTTAAAATCGAACAAAAATCCAAAGAATCTACTAAACGTCCATCGCATTGCACTTCTGTTGAACGGACGGTTAGGAATGAGAACTCTGTCTATTAAAGAGGGCTCTAGAAGCTCTCTATATACATCAGGTAGGTCCAGGCAACTGAGTCAAATAGGTAATAGAAATAGGTAATGAGACATTCGATGAGACATTTAGTCATAAGTTAAGAGATAACTAAGACAAAGTACGTAAATACGATCTGGGTCGACAGACAGTAGTACGATGGTGGTAAGGAACCTCGATTCAGGTCGACAACTTCTCACTGCCCTCTCACCTCGCTGCGGCGCTCGCCAGCAGTGCCTGGAGCTACGGAATAACCACAATCCCAGCACCCCGCGCCGTTGGCGCGGCCTGCATGTGGCAGTGGCGTTACCAACCTCATAAAGGCGGACAACACATCGCATGTCAAAGGGCTGCCGGAAGCCGCTGCAACTAACAGTGCGTACAATGCGGCAGAGTGTAATCTGTGGCTATGCAAAGGGCTGCAACTCGCCGATAATAAAGCCAATGTGCAGAAGTTCACTGAGTACCATATATGTATATCCTAAAAGTTACGCATTTTGTCCTCGGTAGATATAATACTGCTGACGCGCCGGAGAACTTGTGAAGGAAGTGGAGAAATTTGATAGAGTCGATATAAGCATATTGTGGGGTAGTAGGGATGCTTTTGCCGGGATCCAATGAACTCATACTACCTCATCAATTCCTCTGATACAGCTCGTCATTGGAGCTACATTCATATATTAAACGCCCTGTACCGATAGTATTCGGCACTTCATTTAGTGATTATGTCGATAGGAAGCGACAGGATTCCAAATCCCTTCAGTGTGTCCAAGAGTCAGCGACGCTGTCAGCTTCGCTGCCAAGAGGCTGCTAATGTAAGCAGTCAGCTAGCTAACAGCTCGCTGTCTTGGCGGTAAGATTTAGTAGTAAGTTAAAGCTTTTAGTAAAAGTTAAGGATATTTAGATGATCTAGTTAGTTAATTATACGCCAAGCAATAGGAAACCCATGGGAATATCTTACTTAGCCATAGTAAATAAAGCATTTTCCCTAATATCTCTATTACGCGCCAAAACCCATGCTAAAGCTTACCATTTTATTACCTATATAAAATGCAATATACATCGCATTTCACGCGTTAGTTAGGCAGTAGAGCTTTTTTATCTACTTCCTCCTCTACTTCTTCCTTATTTAATTTACAGTCTACATATTATTTAACTTCTTTAGCACCATATAGGGTTTATAGATTAACTGCTTCCTCCACCCTTCTAATTAATAATAATACCAAATTGGGCGATTAAGATAATTCCGTATTATAAGAGCCTCTTTTAGCAAATTAAAACTATAGCTATATCTTTCCTATTAATTGGGATAATCTCTACCTAATAATATATGGCAAGCTTACTGGTAAATGTTACGGCACCGTAACGCGTAACCTGGACAGGGAGCCTAGTTAGGGGTTCGGCTAAGGACTTGGCGTCCTAACGCGTATATGTTACGTCTCTACCTCCTATACATACCTCTCCTCTTCTCCTTAGCTTAGTATCTTCGTAATACAGCATTCTACAAGCTTCGGTTTAGAGGCATTTATATAAGCTGTAATATTATACTAAGCTCACCCTATATTACCTGGGAAGGCCTTAATAATATCCTACCCTAAAAGAAACTTCGTCTGCAACAACGTGTTAACGCGCTATACTTAAACACCAAAACAACTCTATATTGCCTGGGAAGGCCTTAATAATACCCCCCCCCCCTATAAGCTAGACAGGATTGGACCTATACCCCCAGAATTAAAACCAAATTGTATAATTCTAATGAACCCTAGGAAGCTAACGATGGCACCTAAAGCAAGCTTATCTAAAAGAGCTGCCCTAACCTAAGAAGAACATGAGATTTAATTGGGATCCAAAATTAAGGATAATAATAACAGTATGGACGTACACAAATAGATTTGTGCCCTGACGGCTAATTAGAAAGCTAACTATCTTTAAGCTTAAAGTATATAGGAGACCCTATAAGAGATCCTAGACAGCCTTGCGGCCCTATAAAGCTTAGCTTCCCCTTCTAAAAGTCCTAGCCGTCCTATTTACTTAACTAAATATAATATACCAGGGAGTACGGATATGATAATAAAACAGTTAAAGTCTGTTAAGCTCCCTAACCCCTAACCACTGTTTAATAGGATAGACCCTACCTTTAAGAATTGGAGGATTTAAGTATAAGGAAAGCTCTGTATTAACTATAACTATTTCCTTTTTAAAGAAGCTAAAATGCTCTACCTCTTTGGTTAAACCATAGGGGACGCCTAACAGCACCTTTAAGCCAAGTTTAAGGACAATTCCCCTATCCAATTTATATCTATTAACAAGATAATACGGTACCTAGCTGCTATTTATGTTAACCTAAACAAAGTATGGGATGCCTGGTACAACTATAATCGCCTAATAATAAAACTAAACTAACCCTTTGCTAAATTCTAGACTTAATTCCTATACCTTGCGGGAGAAGGCCAGGTTCCCCTTAAGAACTACCGTTTGGACCTATATAATAGGCTGACAATCCAGTTATAAAAAAAAATTGCTGTAACCTTAGATGACCTACCAACTTATAAAGACTTGTAGCTTGTTGCCTATCTTTAGACGCAGAACTAAAGTGGATTAACGCGCGCCTTAATTAGCAGAAGTGACCACGTAGTGATTGGAACTCGCTAGCCATACCTACAGGAGCTGGAGTAGGAAGACAAGCTACGACTGCTCTTGTACTAAAAGCGGTCACAACTATGTACCGGCAAGCCTCGCCCGACCAGCTATGTACTACACCCTTAACTAGTACTTGTCGCAATACCCTAATTAACCCCGCATTAACTACGTGCTATAACTGTAATAAGGAGGGTTACTTTACTTTATCTTGCCTAGAGCTAAGGGATATAGGCGATATTAAGGAGATAGAGGAAGGAGAAACGTCTGATAAGTTGGGAAAAGGAGAACCCTAGGGAAAGACTCCCCCCTAGGGTACCCTATTAATCTTAAAGAGATTAATCTAAGTTAGTTAATGGGTGGAAAACACTTTATGGTTTTATATATAGTATCTTAAAATAGATATAGAGTTAATACAACCGCCCTTATTAACACTGGAGTAAATAGCTTTGCCTTTATAAATACTGCCTATGTAAATAATATTGCTAAGTTTCTAAATATAAAAGCCACTAGACTAGAGAAGCTTGTCTAAGTAAGAGGCTATAACAGTTAAGCTAGTAAGCCGGTTACCTACGTCTTAAAGTTGCATATTGCTCTTAATAGACGACGTTAGTATGGTATCCCCTTTTGCATCCTAGACCTAGGGTCCTACAACATAATCCTTAGCCGAAAATGGATGTCCTATTTTAATATTTGGCTAAACATGCAACAAAGACAGTTTATCTGGCTAGAGGATAGACCGAAATTACCCTTATATGTTAGGGAAATCCAAACTAACCGCAAGACACTAGCTGCGAAGACTAACCCTACCTATTAGCAGGATGTTAGGGACCGCGACCTAGCCTTCGCCTAAGAAGATGCCCATTACAAGGCCAGAAGGAACTCTTTTATACTAACAAAGATACTCCCCTAGAGCGCTATAGTTAACAAAAACTCTACATACGGTAGTGGGATAGATAGTGACGTAGACAACGTCCAAATCACGCAGATCTAACTAACGTGGAAGAAAACATACCAATAGGATATAAGGGATAACCTTTAAAAGATGCAATAGGAACTAAAAGGAGTAATAATAACACCTTTACCCCAGAAGCCCCTAAGGTCCTATACACCCCTATTACCACGCAACCCCCCTACAGTAGATATTGCTGCAATTAGCGCTATAGTATTCCACTTTAACATATACAGGAGGGATAATAAGGTCTTTACAACTAGCTTGTATAAAATTAACCGGATCATTAATAAGAGGGAAGAAAAGCTAGCTAAGGAAACTAATAAGGAGCTAGTTAAACGCCTCCTCCCTACTACCTATGCGGGATATAAGAATGTATTCTTAAAGGCAGCTTTAGACGAGTTACCTCCTTACTAGACATATAATTATAAGATTTAATTAGAAGCTAATAACTTGCTAGGATATAGCCCCCTTTATTAACAATTAACGGATAAGCTAAAAGCAATAAAGTAGTACTTAATTAATAACCTTAATAAAGGGTTTATTGAGCTAAGCTAAGCCCCTTTTACTTCCCCTATTCTATTTATAAAAAAGCCTAATAAAGGCCTTTATTTTTGTATTAACTATTAAAAGCTAAACGCTATTACTTAAAAGGATTAGTATCCTATTCCTTTAATTAATAAGACCCTTGCACGTCTAAGCTGGGTAAAGATCTTTACTAAACTTAATATCCGCTAAGCTTTCCACCGAATTAGGATAGACCCTACATCTAAAGATTTAATAACGTTCCGTACCTATTATAGGTCCTATAAATATAAAGTCCTTCCTTTTAGACTAATGAATGGGCCAGTTATATACTAAAGGTATATAAACGATGTCCTTTTTAACTACCTTAACGAGTTCTGTACGGCATACCTGGACAACATCCTTATATACTTAGACGACGAACTTAAGCATAAAGTGCATATAAAGAAGGTCCTAGAGAGACTACAGAATATAGGCTTATAAGTTAATATTAAGAAATACAAATTCGGAGTAAAACGTACAAAGTACCTTGGGTTTATTGTTACTATAGAAGGAATTAAGGTTAATCCTAAGAAGGTTAAAGCAATCCGTAACTGGAAACCCCCTTATACCGTAAAGGGGATCCAGTTCTTCCTTAGGTTTTATAACTTCTACTACTGGTTTATCTGTAACTATAGAGTTATGGCCAAGCCTCTTATACAACTTACCCGGAAAGACACGCCTTTTGTCTTTAATAGTGACTGTATAGAAGCCTTTAAAGAGTTAAAAGAGCGGCTCATCTCTTCTCTAATCCTTTATCACTATAACCTAGACCTTAAATTAATGCTAGAAACGGATGCTTCTAACAGAGTTATAGCGGGAATTCTATTACAGTTATATCTAGACGGTAAATAGTACCCTATTGCCTTCTTCTTAAAAATAATGGACCCGGCTAAGTGTAACTATAAAATACATAATAAAGAGATGCTAGCTATTATTCAATCGCTATCCTAATAGCGCGTAGAGCTTAAAGGTATGAACTCCCGGATTAAGATATATACAGATTATAAAGCCCTAGAGTATTTTATAACTATAAAGCAGCTTACTAGATAATAGGCCTAGTGGGCCGAAATACTCTCCTAATTCTTCTTTATAATTATATATTGCTCTAGCAAGCAAAACTCTAAGGCTAATGCCTTAACCCAAAGAGAACAAGATGTAGGACCCTAGGACGAGCTAAAGACCCAATACCGGACGTACGCGCTCCTCTATCCCGAACAGCTTAACCTACGGATCCTTAAGGAGCTAGACTCCTAGCAAAACAAGCTAGCACTAATAGAGGAGTCCTTAGACGAACTAATAGGGCTAATTAACTACCTCCTAACTATAAACCGCATGGCTAACGCCCTAAAGGCCTTCTGTGATTAAGCCGTGAAAGGGGACCCTAATTTTAGAATGGAGGAAGAATTGCTCCTATATTAGGAGCGGCTTATAGTCCCCAACGTTAACAATCTATAGACTAAACTAATTCGCGAAGCCTATTGCTAAGTCTCTATAGTATACCCTAGCAAGAATAAGACACGTAAAATTATTAGCGGCCGCTACTACTGGCCCAAGATAGCTATAGATATTGATTAATATATATAGAACTGCGATGACTGCTAAAGAGCTATAATCCCACAAGATAAAACCCCAGGACTACTAAAACCGCTTCCAATACTAGAGCGCCCCTAGTAATATATCTCTATGGACTTCTACAAACTACCTATAGACCGTAACGGATATAATATGGTTATAATCCTAGTTAACCACTTTAGCAAGCGCCTATTCTTAATCCCCTGCCATAAGAATATTAATGCTAAGGAGGCGGCCCGGCTATATATCTACTATGTCTACCAAATTTACGGACCGCCAGACACTATTATATCCGACTATAGGCCATAGTTTATATCAGCCTTCTAGAACAAGTTTATCTAGATCCTAGGCATTAAGCTAAAGCTCTCTATAGCGTACTACCCTTAGACAGACGGTTAGACGGAGATTATAAATCAGTATTTAGACCAGAGACTTTAGCCCTTTATTAACTACTTTTAGGACAACTGGTCTAAACTGCTCCCCCTAATAGACTATGCCTAAGCGACCCTACCCTATAACTCCACAGGGTTTGCCCCTATTTAGCTAAAAATGGGCTACTTACCCCATATAAGCTTTAACTGGAAAAGACCAGAAGAACCCCAGACTATACACGAAAAACTATCCTATAGTGAGGCCCAGCAGTACGCTAAATGCTTAGAAGAAGCTTGGACGGTAGCCTATAAGAACTTAAAAAAAGCCTAAAGGCTAATGGAACAGCAGGCAAACAAATACCGTTAAGAGCCTAACTTTACCTCTAGTGATAGGGTCTGGGTAACAACAAAGAATTAGAGGACGGAACGGCCTAGCCGTAAGCTAGACTACCAGATGGTAGGACTATACAAGGTCCTTAAGAAGAGAGGCAACTTATATAAGGTAAAGCTCCCAGATTTAATTAGAGTTCACCCTATTTTCTTACTAGATAAGCTACGGAAAGCTGCAAATAATCTATTACCCAGGCAGAAGAACGAGCCTCCCCTGCCAATTTAAGTTAATGGCGACAATAAATGGGAAGTTAAAGAAATACTAGTATATAAGCTAGTACAAGGAACGCTAAAATACTGTATCTAATAGAAGGGCTATGACCCAGACCCAACCTAGTACCCTACTTAGAACTTTATAGGCTGCCCCTAGAAGCTTAAAGAGTTCTATAATTAATACCCCAACTTACCTAGACCCCTAAAGTACCTAGACGATTGGATAAAATGTTAATATAATAAAGATAATAAGTTACTAGAAAAGCATAGAGACAAGAACGCCCTAAGGCCTAAGGAATGAAGCCTACTATGACTTACGGCCACCTAGGTTTACGCGTTACATAAAGTTCTTTAATTGGTTAGATCCTAGCTAAGAGTTTTAGCGGCTACCCTTTCCACTCTAGCGCTTCCACGTGACCTACGGTCGTCTTATATACTTAGTCCGAACACACTTGCGTCTCCTTTTCCCTAGTTCTACTTTGTTTCTGATAAAGCCTAAGGGCAGGCTTTCTTTTAAAGGGGGGGGTGATGTTACGGCACCGTAACGCGTAACCTGGACAGGGAGCCTAGTTAGGGGTTTGGCTAAGGACTTGGCGTCCTAACGCGTATATGTTACGTCTCTACCTCCTGTATATACCTCTCCTCTTCTCCTTAGCTTAGTATCTTCGTAATACAGCATTCTATAAGCTTCGGTTCAGAGGCATTTGTATAAGCCGTAACAGTAAATACGGATACCAGGTTATTAATAAGCGGTTGCTATTAATTAAAGCTCCTATATTACCAATATAGAAGTATAGAGCAGACCTTTTTTAGGACGGTCCTTTAGGTAAAAAGAGGCTCTAGCTATATAAGCTCTACTATCTAGCTTAAAGACTAGGTGCTTTACTTATAATTAACAGCAATAATTATATTAATGGCCATTTAAAGTTAAAGTATGACCTTATTATTAACCCTAAAAGTTATAGTAGTAAAATATAACTACTAAGTATAGAAGCTTCTACTTCCGCTAGTAGTTATAAATACTAGCCATTTTAGGCAGTTGGCTATATTTAAGCCTATATTAATTAGACAATTTTACAAGATATTACCTTCTATTAAGCTATAAGTCCTTATACACGCGCTCTGTTAACCTTTAACTGTTCTTAAATTTAGGATTATCTTATAAAGGCGCCTATATTACTAAGCGATTAGATTAAAACCGCATTTAAATAGCAACGCGTTAATATTAAAGACCTCCTTCTTACCATACTTAGTAAAATTAATCTTACCTATAATATCTGGACATTTATAAATGGAATATTACTACTTAGTATAGTGGCCTATTTTATTAACAAAGGTAGAAAGCTTTAATTAATACTTTTAGGCCTTCCACAACTGCAAGAATTATACTCTACTAAAAATGTAGCAATGGCCCTAGCGTTAGTAATTTAAAAGTATTAATTTAATTATAAGCTTGGCTCCTTAATGGCTAATAATACTAGTAATAATAATAAGCTCTATAACTACCTCTTATAAAGCCTATTAGTGGCTAAAAAGAAATAGCTTTAGTGCGTTAGCCATATTATTAACCTTATTATTAAGGCTTTAATATATAGGAAAGGCATAAGCAAGCTTAAACGCTTAATAATTAGCATAAGTAAGCATATTAAATTTAATCTTATACGGCAGAGAGGCTCTATAGGCAAGGTTTATAATATTATTAAATATATTATATAATTAACAAGACGCTATAAGGACTTTGTTAAGAACTAGGCTAAGGCCTATATTAAGGACAAGCTCTTTAATTAAGCAGAGCTTCTGCTTATTAAGAATAGAGGCATTTAGTAAAATTTAACTTACTTTATGCTCCGCTATACCTACCTTCTTTACAAGCAATTAATAAATATCTACTGGCTTAGAGGAAGCCTGCTAATAATAGCTATAATCTATTATAGAACGCGCTTACTAATAAAGATTGGCAGTAAGTAGAGTAGCTTATTAAGATCATAAAGCCTTTTATATCAGCTACTAAGCGCATAAAAGGTGACGCTAACAGTCCTAGTATTAAAGGCTTATATAGCGCTTTATAGGAGTTAATCACTAATATAAAGCTACTCTATTAAATCCTCTAGTGAACTTAGCAGAGCCTTAAGAACGAATATAACCCCTTCCTTAAATTAGGTATTAATATAGCTATCCAAAAGATTAATAAATATTTTAATAAAATAAAGGTTAAGAGCCCTTACTATTTTACCACAGTAATCTTTTATCCGTTTCTTAAACGCGCCTACTTTTATAATAAGTGGAAATAGTAGCCCCTATAGTGGAAGCACGCTAAGCAGTGCATGGAAACTTTATTTAATAACTATATTAATAAGCAAGTAGATAAGGAAGATAAGGAACTAGCTAAGCTATAATATAGAAAGGTTCCTTATAAATCTAATAATAATTTAGCTAATAAATATACACAGTCCTTAGTTATAGATAAGAGCCTTACTTCCTTAAAGCGCAATTAAAAGCGTATTAAGCTCGCTAGTAAGCTTAAACGCTACTACAACGCAGGCCTTAAGCTTATTAAGATCCGCTGTCACGGAACCCCACCATAGGGGCCTCTATAGGAGAGCCCCGTGCTCTTGCGTATACCTCGCGTATAGCTTACGTCAGCTACGCGTAGGTATATCACCTCCTTACGCCCTCGACCCTTACGATCGATCGCGTAACGTCTTATAGACTCCCCAAATATATACATTCTGTAGCTATTGCCCCCGTCTTGTAACATTACATTGCGCCTTTTTTATCACCAACGCTTAGCCTATAACCAATTCTACGTCTCCATAATACTACAGGCGCTGCTAAAAGCAGCGTATCTCCTACCTTGTACTTCTAAAGAACCAACAATAGTAAGATAAAATTCCTTACTAGCCACTATATTAAACTTAAAGAATAATCTAATACCTATACTAAACCCACAACGCCAATTAATTCTAGGAGGATTTAATTTATTAACTATAGCCTTAACCCTTAAAGGGAAGCCTAGTGGCTTAAAAGACTACAACAACCTTAATAAGGTAGATATTAACAATGTCTTATTCTTTATTAACTATATAACTATGGATAAACAAGCCAAAGGGCTACTACCTATTAAGATTAAGATATAAGATGCCGAGACTTTTTTAAAAATGGTAGTATGAGTGTTACGGACGCTTTAAGTACAATGTTACGACTACTTGGAGAAGAGTTAGAAGAAGCTAGTTGGTTAATAAAAGCACGGTCTAGGATAGAGCTGGTGGAACTATGTAACAAGGAATAGTAACCAAGGTCACATAATATTATACGTAGTGTACGCGGTGTACAAAGGGAACGTATGTATAATATATACAACACGTACCTTACGTATAAGGAGGATTTCCTAGGAGTATAGTTATGTATTTAAAGGACCACAGTCCCTACTCTAGATAGTTCTTTCCTTATAGTAAATCTTAGAATATAATTAGAGTTAATCTGTTGGGTAACCACTCTACCAGTTATTATTATGTTGTTAACTAGTTAATATCTACACACCTAGCCTATTAATAGGACCTATTGTAGTTACTGCTATAAGGTTCCGTTACACATTTACTACCTAGTTATAGTATAATAAGTTAAGTAATATGCCACCCAAAGCACCAGTTACAACGCCATTAATGGCAGCAACTACCTCAGGAACTAGCGGAGATGTTAGCATAATAGACACCAGTTCGCAGTTAGTTACAATAGGTTAGTTATAAGAAATAGTTAATTAGTTAACAGAGAATAATACAATACTTAAAGAACGTATTAATGGAATTGGAGTAGTAAAGATTAAGTTACCTTTAGTTAAACAATTCTTAGGAAAGAAGTTAAAGCTTAAGGGATTTCTAGCATAAATATAGTTTAAGGTTGTGTAGGGGGGAGCGAAGTTAGCTATAATAATAGACCAAGTGGTTTATATAAGACTATTTCTATTAGGAAGAGCCTTAGAGTGGTTTAAACTATACCTTATTAAGATATAGAAGAATGGACAGACAACTACTAACCAAGAGGTTAAGTATATGTTCTTAAGTTAGGAGGGGTTTGTAACACAACTTATATAGATATTTAGAGATCTAGAGGCGGAAACTATAGCAGAACAGAAACTTTAAAACATGGTATAACGCATCTTAGCAATAGAGTATATAATATAGTTTTAAACGCTAGCTATATAGGTTAAGTGGAACAATAAGGCGCTTATAGTATAGTATAAGCAGGGACTTAAAGTAAAAGTCTAGGACGTAATTATTCTAATAGAAGATGCGGACACCTTAAGGGAACTAATTAAGTAAGCAATTAAAATTAATAATAGGATCTACTAAAGGGAACAGACTAAGAAGGGTTAGGACAAAGTTCTATAGTTATATAAGGCGCAGAATACGCATTAACAGACATAGAGTTAAAAACTATAGTATAGCGCAGAGCTAATAGACCTAAGTAGTACTAAAAAAACCAGAAGATGGAATAAGAAACTATAGAAACCTAAAGGTTAAGGATCTGGTAATTATAGGACTAAGAAGCAAAGGCTAAACTAGGGATCTTAACAGTAGAAGACGTTTAGGTGGACTCTATAATAAGATAGATAGTTTAAAGATAGAGTGTCACAGAGCGAGTACAAGCGACAATAATATATAGCAAAGTAGATATTATTAAGCTACGTACATAAACTGTGTAATAAAGTCAAGACGTTGCGTGAGGAGAGAAGGTAAGGAAACGGGAAGAAAGGGTATATATTATTAGTTTAGTTGCTTAGTTAACACATACATAGAGCAGAATAGGATTTAAGGGGCGGTCCTAGCAGAACTTAGCAGAATTTAATAGGCTTTAGCGGAATATAGCAGAATTTAGTAGATTCTAGCAAAATATAGCAGAATTTAGTGGATTCTAGCAGAATATAACAGATTGCTATCTCGCGGTCGGTCTCTTCTTACTGCGTTAGTAGAAACAGGTAGACGTATATAAGGTGTCACAGAGGTGTCCCATAACAGTACCCCCCCTTTAAACTCAAGCTTCTGCGAGATGGGGCTATAGTAGTTCTAGGTAGAGTTTATAGAAGTCTTCTACGGCTTATATAAGTCCTACAGAGTCAACGGGTTCCCATATAGGCTTATTAAAACCTCTCTATTTTATAAGATACATATATTGGCGTTTTTATTTATCGTACTTAATATCGTTAATTCTTTTAATAAAGTACTCATCCTTACCATCCACCTTAACTGGTGGGGGAGGGTCCTGGATCTGTCCAGGCAGGGCATCTAATATAGGGGCAATAGGGCAGAGGACTAACGTATAGAATACAGAATAGATTTTAACCGTATTAGGGAGCTTTAGTTAGTAGGTATAAGGAAAGACAACTTTCTTAACTTTATAAGGGCCGGCGTTCTTCCAATTAAATTTCTTAGTAGGTTGTTTTGTATTTAGACTTCTTGTATCTAACTAGACAAAGTCACTAATTTAATAGGCCAGTACTAGGGTTTGGTTCTTATTTACTATAGCTTTATAGACAAATTAGGCCTATATTATTTTGTTAGTAAAGAACTCTTATAGTTCTTCTATCTTTTTTATAAATTTATTTGCTTCTACAACCTATAAGGCTTAATAGGCTAGGTGTAAGGGATATTATTACAGACACCTCAGGTTGCCTTCAGGACAACCTCCAGACGCCCCTTAGATAGTCGCCGGTCACGTGCCAGAGGCACGTGCCCATAGTATATAGTCTCCACGATCCTAGAGGCCTTACCTCCTCAAGGATTCGTCTCTCTTACCAATCTATCCTATTCCACAATCGTGTCCTTATAGCCCCCTATCTATAAAGTCCCCTTATATTTGAATCCTTCCTACTCTATCCAGAAGGGCAGCTAGCTTTAAGGACCAGATTGTTTATTTACATCTTTTATTTACATCCACCATTCTCCCTTAAAATCTCGCGATAACCTAAATAGAAACTCTATAAATACCTTATAGACAGCCGTCGCGCTAAGGCAGGAAGGTCCCTCCAATAGCAAGAGATTACAATAATATAAACCTCTAGGTAAGACGGCCGAACAAGCCCTAATACCCAAATACACCAAGAGCTCGAAGACTCTCGCACACCTACAGTTACCTACAACGCTAAGAAAAACACAAACACCCTCTATAACAGTCACAATACTGCTAGAAAGCAGCCGGAACCCCTCTAGCCCCACTTAGGCCAATTAGAAGATTAAGCGCCAGATATAACCCCAAAATCTTCCCCTAAACTAGAAATGCTAGAGAAATACACTAATACGCCTAATTAGGGACCTAACCAGAACCCTCCTAGAAGACTACCAGCCCACAATTAGTATAGTAGCGGCGCACAGACTGCTTATAAGCTAAACAGGCCTACCCCTTTAGGCAATCCAACCTAACCACTAACTTAAGACTTAAGCCTCGCAGGGAAACCCACATTAGCTACTAGTACCAACACTACCTCCGTAGCCGGAGCTTCCCTAGGCCTAAGGTTAGAAAGTTAAGAGCCCCACACCAATTTTCTTTAAGGAGGATATTAGGAAGCTGCCACAAGGCTCTCAGAAGCTATATAGGAAGGAGTTACTAATAAACACATCAAAAACCTCTAGGGGTAGGTCTAGATCTAGCAGAGCTTAATCCAAGCTAAACAAAATCTTTTACAACCTAGCTAAGGCTAAGGGCCTTTTAGGGGATACCCAGTACCTACCTAAGGAGGTGTGGAAGACTTAGAGAGGTATCTACATAGCAAATAGAAAAAGGATATAAACCAACTAGCCAAAGCCTCTAGCAATCTAGAACTCCGCCAGAAACCTAACGCCTAACAGTTAAATAATTAGGTTCGTAAAATAGATAACTTCTTTAAAATACTAATAATACAAGATAATACCAAAGAGCATACCTATTAGATTATTAGTAAGATTAAAGATCAATCCCTAAACCAGATCGCACTAAATCAGCTTAATAAAGAGCAAATTACCATATAGCCGCAGCGCAAACCTTCCTAAAGAAGTAGACTTAAGATCCATATATCGTATAATACAATTACGCAGAACTATTCTAGAATAGAACACAGCTTAACCACTACAATTTCTACTAGTTTATAAACTTTATAGAAACTTATGCTTAACTAATAGATTTAGAGCCCTTTAAAAACGAGGACAGTAGCATCTATAAGAAAAAGAAAATCAGATTCATCTAGGCTAGAATTAAGCCAGCAATTTATAACAAAATAAAGCGCGTAGGAGCCCTATCGCGGATTACTATATATGCGGATTTCAAACAAGCGGTTCTAAACACTAAAGATGCGGTAAGGAACCAGACCTCTTCCAATAAGAGGCCAGGGGGTAACTAGAAACGCAGGCACTCTAGCAATAACATAGGGTAGACCCAAACTTTAAAGAAGCCGTTCTTAAAGAGAAATCTAGAAGGGTTAAAGTTAGGGACCTTAAGTAATGGGAAAGACTCCTAGGGCTAACCCAACACCATCCAGCACCCTCACGGGAACACTCCAAAAAGTTAAGAGAAAACTTCTCTAGAGGCAAACCTAATTAAAAAAACAAGCAGGGCGATAACCGCACTAATAATCCAAAAAAAAAAAGCCCTAGTTATAGACCTCTCCCAGCTGCAACTAGGGCAAGATATAAAAGGAGAGTGTTAGTAACACCTAAGTGCACTTAATTGGCCTATTAACTAATAGATTTATCTGGTGTTTAATTGGTACAGAAAGCAAAGAATCATAAGGATTATAATACCTAAGTAAAAGGCTAATAAGTCATTATAAGGATGACTAATTAGAGATATAAATGACCACATAACCTCTATCCATATATTCCAACACTGGCAGTTCTTTCTTTATGCGTAGAACAGCCATCCTAAGATATATAACCATGTAACCTCTATCTATATATTCCAACACTAGCAGTACGGTGCCAGTAACGGGGTTATATTTTAGGGAGCAAAGCTCTACCTGGTTATATTTAGGTCGCAGGCATATCGGTATAATAGTTGTTAGATTTAGGTAGCAATACAGTGCAAGTATTAGGTAGTAATAGTGGTTAAACATAGAGCTTATCTATTAGTCGGTTAGTAGATCATAGGCATATAGGCACAATCATTCAGTTAGTAGATTATAGGCGTATCGGCACAATCAGTATCATAATAGCTGTCACAGTGCTATAATGCAAGTAGGCTAAATAACTACATTATAGTATAAAGAGGAGAAGAAGATGGAAAGGGGGTATTATACACAAATAGTAGGGCCAGCCCGCTAAGGCGCTAATGGTAGGCCAGCCAACAGTAGGAAACAGTACAAGACAGTATACAACAGGTCAGTGCCGTAACAGTACTCCCCTCCCCCAGAAGGTTTGGTCCCCAAACCAAACAAATAACTCTAAAAACAGGTAATACGCGGGGGCTAATTTTCGTCGCGAAGATATTAGTTCCACTTACCGCCCTTAGCCAAGCCAATGGCGATTTTCCATCCCAGGGATAGAAAATCCTAATTAGTCAATTTAGTAAATAAAGTCAGCAGAACTCTATACCGCCACCAGAATTAATCTACGTGGCGTTTCACAGCGTTCCTTAGCAAGAATCTGGCCAATTAGACAACTTTGACTGGTGGTTAAAGTTCTATAACATCTTAACCACCACAAATTAATATCGTGGTCGGCCATAACCTTAGCGTAACTTTTCCTTATCTTATACCCAGTCTAGGGGTCCAGGCTTCTTAGGGTATTATTTATAGAACTTATATAGTGCGCGCTCGCACCCTTTTAGGGACTTCTCGGGTTCCCAGGTTTCTTTATTATAATACTTCCACTTAATACAATATATTAGGCCATACTCGTCCATTTGTTTATTATATACATTAAGAATCTTTTCAAATTCCCACTTGTCCATAATATTGCCATTATTATCTCTTTTAGCTATCCTTTTTGTGACATTATAACGTTCCTCTTTATTAATGCGTGCTTAACTAGAGATCTCTTTAGGGAACCAGAGGCGGACTTTTAAAGTATAGAAAGACTTATTAACGCGGATATAGTCTAGGAGGTTAACTATAACTGCTTCTCTATAGGCAGCTAAAACGGGCCAGGGTCCATCCTAGTTATTATCCCACTTCCTCTTAGGCCGGTTAGTCTTTATATTTTTAAGACTAACTATAACCATGTTATCCTTTTTAAATATTATACCTTCGTCTTGTTTTATATTAGCGTTATCTTTATAGCATCACTAGGAGATACAAGCTAGGGCTTTAAGCTAGGTTAAAATGCGCTTAAAGCGGTTAGCAATAGTATTAGCTTATAGGTACTCCTTCTTTACATATATAGACAGGGCTGATGGCTGGGGGCCCGCTGGTTCAACGCCTAGACATAGGTTATAGCCATAGTTAGTAAAGAACAGTAAGATTTTTGTGGTCTTATTAATCTGGTTATTTATAGCAAACTCAGCAAGGGGGAGCCAATCTACCTAGTTATCTTAGGTAAAGCTTACAAAGGCGCGTAGGTACTTATTTATTACTACATTAATAATCTCGGTTTGGCCATCTATTTTAAAGTGCCATGCGGAACTAGGGCTTAGGGTTACCTTTAGGCGCTAGTTTAGGCAACACCAGAAGTTAGAAATAAATAAAGAGCCTCTATTAGAAACGATAGTATTTAAAGCGCCGTGTAACTTATAGACAGTGTGGATAAATACTTTAACAAGCTCCTTAGTATCTAGGCTAGTGACAAAAATAAAGTATCTTATCTTCATTAGGCAGTCAACAATGACAAAGATATATCTATATATTTTGCCATTACAAAGGCACTTAGGCAGGTCAACGACGTGGTCAATAGAGATATCGGTCTATAGGCGGACTAGTAGTTCTAGTGGTTTTAGGAAACCGGACAGTGCTAAGCGTAGGGTCTTTATACGGAAGCAAAGAGCGCAGTCTTTTATAAAGGTAGCCATAAACTATAAAATACCTAGCCACTAATAGGTTTAATTAAGGAGGTCTAGCGTCTTAACGCGGCCTAAGTGGCCCGTAGGACCCAAACTGTATATATAGTGTATAACTTCTAGTTAAAGTTTAGGTGAATTAGGGACAAATACTTAATTCCTATAGTAGATTAGGCCGTCAACAATTAAATATTTGGATTTATTATAGCGGAGTAACTTCCTAATCTGCTTAGGCCAGTAACGTGCTTTACGGCCTTCCCGTTTACATAGCGCAGCTAACATATCCCTAGCGAGTTCATTCTCCTTATAGGCATTCTTAATAAGCTCCTTAAGGGGTTTTTTCTTAGGCTCTGGGTCTATTACTACAATAAAGTCTTTAACGCTCTAGTCTTAGGATTTGCTTAGCAGCTCTTCTAGGATAGCGGGGTCAACTTTTTTTTGTAATAAGATAACACGGTCTTAGTGTCGTAGACGTTTATTACTAGCATCAGCAGGTGCTACGCCTAGGAGACGGCTAAGAGCGTCTAGGATTATAGCTTTGGTGCTAGGCCTATAGGTAATAACAAAGTTAAACTAAGAGAGGAACTTAGCCCATCGGACTTAGCGCTAGTTCAGTTATTTCATTATTATAAAGGTCTAGAGGTTCTTATAGTCTATAATAATCTCAAACAGTTGCTTAGTTTCTTATAGTTTAGGGCGCCATTCTTCTAGTGCTTTTATAATTGCTAGGAGCTCCTTATTATATATCTTATAGTTACATTCTAGGGCAGAGTGCTTAGTAGAGAAGAATGCGACTAGCTTAAGTTTACTATCTTTACCAGCTTAGTAAAGCACTCCTCCTAAAGCCTAGTTCAAGGCGTCTGTCTCTACTACGGTTTTCTTTATATAGTTATAGTATGCTAGGACCGGTACTATAATAAACGCTGTCTTTAGTGTCTAAAAGGCTTGTGCTTGATTAGGGCCCTATAACCAATTAGTACTCTTCTTTAGTAGCCTAGTTATGGGTTTAACAACTATAGAGTAGCTTTAGATAAATTATTAGTAAAAGTTCGCGAAGCCAAGAAATTGCTATAGTTCTTTAATTAACGTCGGGTCCTTCTATTCCTATAAGGCCTGCACCTTTTTAGGGTCTATAGTTATGCCATTAGTCAAGATAATTAAGCCAAGATATTTTATTTTAGTAGCATAAAACTTAGACTTATTAATATTAATCTGTAATCCAGTGTTGCTAAGTCTCTAGATAACTTCATTTATATATTTAGTATACTTAGTACGTATTTTAGAGAAGACAAGGACATTATTAAGGTAGGCAGTACAGTAGTTATTAAGGGCGTTATGTAAAATATGGTTAATATAGTTCTAGAATATAGCGGGCGCATTACAAAGACTAAATAGTATAACTAATATCTTATAGAGTCCGAACCAGGTAATAAATGCTATAAGCTATTTATAACCTTCCGCAATCCAGATCCGGTTAAACACAGCAATTACATTAAGCTTAATAAAGTACTTGGCACTATAGAGTGCATTAAGTATCTTGCGGATTAGTGGCAATGGGTACCAATTCTTAATAGTAACTATATTTAGGCCTTAGTAGTTATAGCAAATTTATACGCCACTACCAGGTTTTGCAGTAAGGAGAAGTGGTGCGGCGGCTAATAAGGTTAATTTGCAAATAAAACCCTTATCTAGTATCTTATTAATCTATTTCTTTACATAACTAAGTTTAGTAGGTAAGAGTGGTCTGTTCTTATAATACAGGGCCTGCTTTCCAGGTATAATCTTAATTTTATAGTCCCATAGTCAGTAAGGGGGCAGCTTATCTGCATTTTTAGGGAGGAAGTGTTTAATATATTCGCGAAACTCTTTTAGTAAGCGTTATAGAATATCTTTATAGGTTAATCCTGGTTTACCTTTTAGGAATTTCTTAACATCAATATTAACTATCTTTTGGCGTAGAAACTCAGGCTTAGTTTTTAGGTTTGTCTTAAGGAAGTTATAAAAATAAGGGGGTAGCGCTTTGCGGGCTTCCTCTATTATATAGTTGCCTTCTACTAGCCGGCGGAAAGATCTTTCTAATAGGTTTGGTACTTCTATTAGGCCTATAGGCAGCTCTTTAAGCAGCTATTAGTATTCTTCTTATTTAACTAGTTCTACTAGCTCCGCTATATAGATCTTTATTACCTTTACGTCTTTTTGTTTACAGAACTGGGTAAAATTAACGGCATAAGTGCATCTAATATTATCTAGGTTGGGGCGTATCTGGTTCTCCGGTGCTACGGCTAGGCTAGCACAGCTTAGTCAGCCTAGGGGGGCGGAAACAAGGCGGCGGCCCTATACGGTACGCGTAGGAGACGGGTATAAGGTTAGGCGTTATAGGGGGGAGGTCTTAATTGCTCTAGTTTCGGTCTTGGCTGTAATATCTTTAGCTATTATACGTGCGGTCGTATATACGTATGGCAAATAACTTAAAGTTAGGTGTCTTGTTGGCTAACCTAGGTTAAGCGGGTATATACGGGGGACTTATAGTTTTAGCGGTGTTTATTTTTTTAGGGATAGGGTAGTAGTCCAGTCTTCTAGGATCTCTGCTTTATTTATTACGTATATTAGGTTACTAGTATTAGGTACCTCTTCTACTATCGGCTAATAGTATCTGAGCGTTAGCCTTGCAATGCGTCCGCATAGTGCTACTTAGTCACAATTAGGAATATACTATAGGAGACAGTTATAGGTATAGTAATTAGAGTCAAACTTAAGCTCTAGAGCGGGGAAGTCTGCCCTTAGGTTATATTTTTTAAGCTAGGGCATTCCAAGAATTACTAGTATAAAGGGTGATAATTTCGTGACATAGAAAAGTATAGATTCTGTATAGTAGCCGATTATTATTTTTACTATAAAGTAGTGGGTAATAAAGCTGGATGGGAGTCCATTAGCAAGGCGGAGTGGTTTTAGGACTAGGAGTCTTTTTATTATAATATTATGCTTTTTTATAAGCAAGTCTTCGTCTATAAATGCTAGTGCTGTACTACTGGTGTTAACAAGGCTTACTATTTTAATAAAAACTTATAGGAGTGGGTTGCGTAGTGAGGAGAGGTAGGTCTAAATAAAGATAGCATTTCTATTATTATTTACTATTCTAAGGTTAAATAATAGTTGACTTAGAATAAGGTCTAATTAATCTAGTAGTATAGATCTAATCCTTTTATCCTCCTCCCCATATAGTTCTGACCCTTAGAGGCAACTTAGTCTAAGGGTTGGCCTTTTAATAACTAACTTATGGGGCTTGGCTGGTGGCTATAGTCTTAGCTAGTGTGTCCTAACATATTGGTCTCCGACGGTGTATATATGCTAGAGGGTACTTTACCAATAATATGGCCGGTCTTATAATTGGTAGTAATATGGAGCACTTGTCCATAGTTCGCGTATAGGACCATTAGCTGGGGCTATATTAGGGAAGGCTATCGCGGGGGCAGGTTTCTATATCTAAACTCATATCCTTGTCCGCGGTTACCGTTTCGGTTGCTATCCCCTCTGCTAAAGAATCCGCCGCGGCTAGGAGGGGGTTAGCGCGGTAGTATTAGAAGGGGATTTAGGTTCGCCCTAGGGTTATAAGCATCTTTCCAGTGGCCAGGTTAACCACATACCATATAAAGTCTATTATCTATACGGTATCTTTAGACGTCGTTAGGGAGGCTACTACTACTGCTACCAAATTTAACGGCGTCAAGGTCCATTAGGTCATTCTATAGTGCCAGTGCTAAGGTGTTGTTATTAGGTAATATAGGTTAATAGCCGCTAGCGGTACTTGGCTTAGCAGTATTCAGCTTTATATAGTAGGTATAGTTCTATAGGTTATAAGCAAATACGTCTATCTGCTTACTTTAGCTTTTATAGTTAGCATTACCAATCTTACAGCTAAGGGTAAGGGCTAGGTCTTTTATCTTTAGTAAAATATTCTTTTTAAGCAAGTCTACTTTTTGTTTCTTAGTCTTGTTTGCTTTAATTATTAACTTATTAAGCTCTGCTTTCTAGGACTAGTAGTTACGCTTACCCTAGCTTAAGGTATCCAACTTATTTTTAGCCGCTTAGGTTGTATTAATAGTCTTATAGTGCTTCCTTATATACACGAGCATAGACTCTTGGTCAGAGAAGGTCTATTTACTTAAGTCGTTTGGGTATATACGTAGTATATCAAGGCTATGCTTGACATAGTTATAGGCCTTATCTATCAGCATGTCTGATATATAGAGGATTTTGTCTATTAGAGTCTTAAAGCACTTTACATTTCTCCAGAAAACGCCTTAGATCTTTATTTCCTATATCTTAAATTTTTCTTGTTTTTTAATTGGTAATCCCTTGCCATTAAACGGGGTTGGATCTTTTGCTTTATACTTTTTTCTATAGGGCTTGGTTAGAAGAGGGGAGCTAGTAGCTATGTTCTTCTCAGCAATGGTCTGGGTAAGTATAGTAATCTAAAAGCTTAGACTTTATATAGTCTTAGTATATACAAGAGCTTGTTATTTGTTTTGTTATACACGTAGTTTAAGCGTCTTAAGGGAGTTAATTCTATGCTAAGCTTCTTTAAGTTAAGACTTTATAGTTTGGCCTTTATTATAGACGGCTTAGAGGCTGTTCTCGACGCTAGTTAAAAAGGTTGTACATATAGAAAGATGCTAGAAGGTTCCTGCCACATTAAGGTCCTTAGGGTACTCCGGGCCATTCCTAATTGCCCAGGCAATGTGGGTGTGGGAGGTATCAAAGAGGCAGGCGAGCGCTTCGCGTAGGTTCATCAACGGGGTATTATCTATGTTATAGTCGCCCATTTTAAGGGATCTAGGTAAGGCAATTAAAATCTATAAGGCTGGCTGTGATGCTAATATTATCTATAACTGTACTAAGATTGTCTAAGATTATACTAAGATTGTTTAGGACTGTGCTAGGGTTGTCTAGGACTGTGGTACGGTGTTATTAGTTGCGCCAGGTCGCGATTACACTAGGAAAACAAAGACAGTATACTTAGGAAGAGGGAAAAAACAAAGGTCGCGACAGGGCGCAATTAGAGATACCACAAACTGTCACAGTGCTGTAATGCAAGTAGGCTAAATAACTACATTGTAGTATGAAGAGGAGAAGAAGATGGAAAGGGGGTATTGTACACAAATAGTAGGGCCAGCCCGCCAAGGCGCTAATGGTGGGCCAGCCAACAGTAGGAAACAGTACGAGACAGTGTATGACAGGTCAGTGCCGTGACAATAGCAGGCATAACAGCGCTATCAGTTTATCAATAGTATATAGCAGTACAGTACCAGCGTTAGATGGATTATAGGCGTAACCACTATCTATATATTCCAATACTGGCAGTTTTTTATTTTTATTTTTATTTTTTACATAAAACCACCAATATATAGACCCTATTAACGTGGTATTCGTAGCTTGCAAAGGCCGTAGAGGGGGGGGAGAGCGCGCTAGCGTTATAGGCGCGCTATTAGACGTGGTATTTGACGTAGCAGAGCCGCTAGGATTATAGCAGAGTGTCAAGCTTATATAGGGTACTCTTCTAGAGCTAATTACTTACCTGGTAGAAAGCTGGGTATTTAGATACTACTAATACTACTAGGTTATAGGATACTACTAGCACTACTAGATTATTGGGTATTAGGTACTACTAACACTGCTAGGTTGCTATAATACTGGTATACTGCTCAAGGCTATTAGGTATTGGTTTATATACTATAACGCGTACTAGGTATTAGTTTGCTACTAAGTTATATTACTACACTAGGTTACTGCGTAAAGCTATTAGGTAATTAGATACTACGCAAAGCTATTAGGTTGCTGTGACGCTAAATACTATATAAGCTGGTATACTGCATAAGTGCTGCTAAGGTAGCTGCTAAGGTAGCTACTAATAGGGTACTACCCGAGGGCTATTAGGTATTAGGTGCTGTTATAAGCTGGTATATACTAGCACTTAATAAAGAGGTCATACTAGGTATTAATTTGCGTGCTATAGAATATATAAATATATTCTAAGCTAGCTAGGTAGTTGGATGCTGCCAAAGCTACTAGGTATTGGTTTTACTGCTAGGTACTAGATTACTGCTTTTGATCAAACAAAGCTACTAGGGCGGCAGTGAACCTTATTACTCTATAGCCAACTGGTAAGGTTAACCATTAATCAATATTAGTAACACCTAAGTGCACTTAATTAGCCTATTAACTAATGGATTTGTCTGGTATTCAATAGGTACAGAAAGCAAAGGATTGTAAAAATCGCGGTGCCTAAGTAGGGGGCTAATAAGTCATCATAAGGATAACTAATTAGAGACACAAATAACCATATAACCTCTATCTATATATTCCGACAGAGAGACTCTCCATATTACTATTAAGCTAGAAATAGTACTCCCTATAGGCGAGGTATATTAGTTCCAAGCACTATATAATAGCGGCGCCGAAATCAATCTCATACAATATAATTTGGTAAAAGAGCATAAGCTTATCCCGTCGCTAAAGTAGCAGAAACCTATCACAGGGTTCCTAGATAAGCATTAGATCAAACTATATAGTACCCATAAGCTTATAGTATTAGTGGCCGACATATATAACCGCACTAAGGTAGTCGGCCCGCAACCCTTCTAGGCGGCTAACTTTATAGGCTACAACCTTATTTTTGGATATCCTTAGCTTGCGGAAGTAGATCCTAAGATACGCTTTAAAATAGGAGCCTTTAAATAGTAGAACGATAAAGAATTAGAAGGGCGTATTTTACTAATAAGCTTAAAAGATATCCTAAAAGATATAGCTCTAAAAAAAATAGTATACGCCCTATATCTAAAGGAGTATTAGATCCAACCCCTGTTCCATAACAAGATGGGTATAGAGCCTAGTATAGGCAATAACCCTTTTGTAATAGATACCCTATAGGGAACTGCCAAATAGGTCGCGGAGACACTATAGGGAGGCAGCAATCTTAAAAATCCCACAAAATACTTCTACCGCCATAGGTTACTCTGGCTCAAGCAATACGCAGAGAGTATACTATAACACCTCAAACGCTGTATTAAAGAGTTCCCTACCCTCCACTAGCTACCGCATGAAACTATCTAATATATAGTGGCAACCATATACGAACAGCTACTATAGCGCGTGATACTGCCTGTAAGCGTCCTAAGGGACCTCTAGGACCTACCCAACAATAACGCGGAGGACGAACGCGACCCTAATTTGTTAAATATCCCAGCAGGCCTAAGGGACTTACTAAGGGTATTTTCGGGCAGGCGAGCAAAAGTCCTTTAGCGGAACTTAGAATACAATTATACAATTAATTTAGAAGAAGGTAAATAACTGCTAAACTTTCCTATCTATAACCTCTCTCGCAAAGAGCTTAAGATCCTATAGGAATATCTTAACGGCTTACTAGAAAAGGAATAGATACGGCCCAGTAAGTCACTAGTAGGCACGCCAATCCTCTTTATCCCAAAACCAGATAGGACTATAAGGCTATATATAGACTATCGTGGTCTTAATAAGATTATAATTAAGAACCATTACCTACTACTACTAGTTAGTAAAATACTAGACTAACTATCTAGGGCGAAGATCTTTATAAAGCTAGACCTATAAGACGCCTATTATAGGCTCTATATTAAAGAAGGGGATAAGTGGAAGACCGCTTTTAAAACCTAATACGGCCACTTTAAGTATATAGTAATGCCTTTTAGGCTAGCCAATGCGCCTATAACATTTTAATCGTATATTTATAGAGCCTTAGGGGGACTAGTTAACCGCATATATATTATCTACCTAGATAACATTCTAATCTACTTAGAAGATAAAAATTAGCATAAGTAACACGTCCGCGAAGTACTAAAACGCTTGGATAATTAGGGCCTCTATACTAAGGCATTAAAGTGTATCTTTAACACCAAGCAAGTTGAGTTCCTGGGTTACATTGTAACGCCTATAGGTATAGTTATGGACCTAGTACAAGTACAGGCGATCTAAAAGTGGCTAGAGCTAGAGAGCTACTAGGATATTTAAGTATTTCTAGGCTTTGCCAATTTCTATAGGCGCTTTATCTATAACTACTTAAACGTCGCCTAATACCTATCTAACCACATTATTAAAGCTTCCTAAGACCCGGCCCAAGGAGCAAAAAGCTTAAAGGTTAGAAGAAAGAAAACCAAGAAGGGACCAACTAAATAGTACAAACTATAGATATAGCCCGGAAAGGTCTAGGAAGCCTTTTAGGAACTACGTGTAAAGTTTATAGAAGCTCTACTATTATGGCATTTCAACCTAGATTAGCCACTAATAATAGTTACTAATATATTAAATTTTGCCCTTATTGGTATCCTACTACAACCTAATAGGCATCCGGACGCTACCTAGCTCCACTAAAGACCGGTAGCATTCTATAGCAGAAAATTCCAAGGACCTAAAGTTAGGTATTATACCTATAATAAGGAACTACTTGCCATAGTTAACTGCTTTAAATAGTGGCAATACTACCTTGAGCACGTAAGCCATACCACTTATATACTCTTAGATCATTATAATCTACACTACTTTATAACTATAAAGGAGCTTACACCTTAGTAAGCTAAATAGGTAGAGGAGCTTGTGCAATTTAACTTTAAGATTAAATATAAGCTAGGGGAAAATAACCCTACTAATAGACCGTTACGACAGCCAGACTATGCCAAAGGCTTTAAAATGGGAGAAGGAAAATAGATAATAGATATCTTACTCCCTATATTGTAGAACAAGCTCCAGGTATAGGATGCTTAAGCACCTATAGCTCCACGTACTAAGTCTTAGGTGGTGTAAACCCTATTAGTCTCCACTAACGTTCCAGCTAGTACCCGGTCCGTTGCCAATAAGGGTCCGAAAATATCTAGATAGGACATCCCCAATATAAGTTCAGAACCTAGTAATACACCACCCTTAATTACTAAGCTATCCCCTCAAACTAAAAGCGAAGCTATAGAGCAATCGGAACCTAGAGCCCTATAACAACTAAAGGACTTTAACCTTATAGCGGCCTTCCTAACGCACGCGCACTAAGAAGTTGCAAGATCTATAGTACCATCTAGTCTTGTACTTGGAGCAGTATAAGGTAAAATAGCTTTTACCTAGGAACTATCTAAAAGGTTAACAGATCTTATCTATAAGGTGCAACAGAGGGACACCTCCTATACCATCTTCAATGCGGAAGTAGACCGGAAACGTAACGGAAAGGAAGCTAAAAGGCGCTAAAATTAGGAACTAGACCCAATAGGCCTACTGCGTAGAAATAGTAAGGTTTGGGTGCCATAAGAAGTAAATCTATAACAGAAGATCCTTATAAGGAATTATAATAATTCTCTAGGCGGCCACTATAGTTAAGTCAAAACAGTAGAATTACTTTAACGTAAATACTACTGGCTAAAGCTCAAGCAGGAAGCAAAGGAGTATATTAGCCACTATAAGAAGTGTTAAGTATACAAAATCCAAAGGCACAAGCTATAGGGTTTACTTAAATCAGTTCCCCCTACTAGTAAGCCATAACAATATTACGCTATAGACTTTATTACGGATCTCCCACCCTTAAAAGATGGGCAAGGACAAATATATAATTTGGTCCTAGTATTTATCAATAGGTTTTTAAAGTACGTCCAATACCTTCCTATTAACAAGACGATTAACACATAAGCGCTTAAAAACCTGATTAAGGAGAAATGCTTTCTTAAAGTAGATTAACCACACTCTATTATTACTAATAGGGGCAGCGTCTTTATAAGCCAGTACTGGTCAGATCTATACTTTCATTTAAAGATAGACCACTATTATAGTACGGCTTTCCACCCGCAGATAGATGGGCAAATGGAACACTAGTGTGGAAGGGTACGGTGTCTCTCAGATAGGAAAGTCACGGTACTATCTATCTATCAGTCAGTCAGTCAGTCAGTCTGTCTGTCTGTCTCTCTGTCGGTAATAAAGAAAGAAAAGAATGTATTCCGTGAACTGGTAGGGTCGTGATTGTATATAAGGTAAGGAGGAAAGAAGGAGGAAAGCCGAAGCTCTATAAATATAGGAAAATGCCAAGACAGTAGGCGACGTCCAATCTACACCACCACACTAGAACTAGGAACTAAAGTTATATCTATAAATGTATTTAAACTACTAGTAAGATAATTAGTGCGAGCTACTTCCGTACGCGGAGTACGCTTATAACTTAAAACAACATACATCACATTAGTTTGCACCAATCCAGATTACCTATAGCGTCCAACTATTAGGATTTAATAGTATACCCAATAATCACTGGCTAAGGCCGTATAATTAATTATAGGATCCTACCGGGAAGTCCAAGGACATCTATAGAAGAGTACAAGGATACCTTAAAGAATAGAAGGAGTAATAGAAGCATACAAAGCAGAGCCTACAAAATGCGCAAGAGCAGTAGAGGCTTTGGTACAACTATAAATACCAAAACAAGTATTTTGGCGTAGGCGATAAGGTTCTATTATATTTAACAAATATTAAGACCCGTCGACTATTAAAGAAGCTTAATATAAGATACCTAGGTCCCTTCCAAATTAAGGAATAAATTAGTAAGCTAGCCTACTATCTCTAGCTACCCCTATCTATGGCCCATATGCATTTAGTATTTCACGTAAATCTACTAGAGCCATAGCACAGACTATTACTAGAAAAGAACTTCCGTCTAGGCCCAATTAAACACCCTAAAGTAGTGGGCGAGCTGTATAAGGTTAAAGCTATACTACACCATAAGTCTGTTAAGAACAAGCTTTAATATAAAGTCAAATGGCTAGGCTAGCCTACTAAGGACTCTATATGGGAACCAGAGGATCACCTTAATTATTATAAAGATATTCTAAAAGAATATTAGGACCAAGGTCCACAATCTATAAATTACAGAAAGCGCTTTAATACTACAGTGTCATCGCAACCTATAAAGAAAGCTTGTGGTAGGCCAAGAGAGGCCCTAAAGAGTAAATAGATTAAATTAGATATGGAACAGACAAGCTCCGGAAACCATAAGGATTAATTAGGGCTACGGCCTAAGGCAGGACAGGTCCTTAGCCTTTTTACATACATAGCATAGAATTGCATTCCTATTTATTAGTCTATATTAGGAATAGTATTCCTATGCCTTCCCAAATACTTTACAAGGTCTTCCCAATTGCTACTATATACAAGAATTAATCCCAAATGCCCAAATTAAAAGCCACTATACCTTATCCCCAGGTGCAGGATCAGTATCCATTGGCCCACCAAGTAATAGCTAACGGGAATGAGATCCAGATCCAGATCCCTTAGTAGGAGTATAGGCAGGCATAAAAACGGGGGCAGGCCGATAAGGTGTAGATAGAGCAGAGATCCTTAAACGCTCAACACCAATATTAGGCCCAAACCAGTACTAACGAAGTTCTTAAGGCATAAGCTTATAATTAATAAAGACACGCTTAAGCCTAAAATAAACAGAGATGTTAGCTGGCTGGTAAAGACCAAAACCACCAAGACCTTGCTATAGCAATTATTAGTTACCTATCCACTAGGTACCTAAAGGGTAACCTACCTAATACCGCATTATATTATGCTCTTTCGAAACTTAACGCGTATGCGCGAACTCCTTCTTATAGTAAACGGCGACCTTCTTTTTATTACCCCCATCCCTTACCCTATTCTTAGTACACCAACCTTGCTCCCTTATCAGGCGTTGCTGGCTGGCTTGCTAGGAATTATAGGCGGTGTAAATAGCTGTGGCATAGTCTCAAATTCAACCCAGACGTTCAGCATTAGCGTTAGAATAAAAGAGAGCCCGGGCGATATAGTAGTTAAGGACATTAAAGGATTATTGCCACTCAGGCCCAGGCTATATTAAAGCCTAAAGTTAGCAATGGAAACCTATTAAGGATAGGAAAGCTTACCTTAACGTAACTACCACTCTTAGTACGCATGCATCAATTATAAGGACTAAAGGTGTTGGACCTTATATAGTGGGTCTTATTATAAGCATCCAGAATCTTCTTATCAGACTTCTAGTCTTTTAAGGACGTGTATATAAAGTTATTTAGGCAGGACTAGCACCAGTTACGGGTTAGTAAAGGTTAGGGTTCCATATACAGCGGTAGGGCCAGAATACGCTGTAAAATCAGATTAGAAGAGCAGTCAGCAGGAGAATAAAGAGGCATATTAAATTAATAAAAAAAAAAAAGAAAAATCTTAATAATATATCAAAGATACGTCCAAATTTGGACGAAGGGCGATGATGGGAAGTAAGGTATTAAAGAAAAGGAGCAGCTTAATAAGCAAGGTGTCTCTATACTTTACCTCCCAATACCCTTCCGGTGAATAGCCGTAACCTTGCCGATATAACTCTGTTACAATAGCGCAATTCAGAAGAAAGGAAACACGCGTATAAGCCATTTAGTTATCACTTCCTTACAAAAACTAATTACGCGGCCAGGAAAGGCAATTAAGACGTTAATTACAGACGCATATAGGTAAAATTATACCTAAACAATACTATAGTATTAAAGAATAATGTTATAGACGTTCTTAACAAATCGTATAATAGCTAGAGGCGCTATTGCAAAGTATCCCTTCTGTTTGCTAGGCAGTAGAGCTACGCCAAATATATAGCACAGAACCAACGAGAAAGAATTATAGATCAATATCTTAAAGGTTAAAGACGACGGCAAGCCAAGGCTCTATACGTTAAATCCTATACCAAAAGGTCCTATAGAACCATATTAGGAACACCAAATTGCCTATAACACTCACGATTGATTGCAGACCGGCATAAAGGCTTAGAAGTAGAGTTGCATAAAAATCCTTAGGTTAGCCTAGGTAGTCACCAGCACGTTTCCGGTAGGCTTCTAAGGGGTCTCCTAGCAATCCTCGCGTCTTTTCTCCAATTATGTTTTTTCCTTATTAAGGTTTTCAGGAGTTTAAAGCAGGGGTTAGATAGATAGATAATATATAGTGGCTTACTAACATCTCTCCAAACCCCTTCTGGGACGAGCCCTTATAATCTCCCTACTGCAAGGTAATGGCGATCGGGGGCCAACCGCAAGAAGGGGGGGGGCAATGTAAGGGATATTATTGCGGACACCTCGGGTTGCCTTCAGGACAACCTCTGGACGCCCCTCGGATGGTCGCCGGTTACGTGCCGGAGGCACGTGCCCGTAGTATATAGTCTCCACGATCCCAGAGGCCTTACCTCCTCAAGGATTCGTCTCTCTTACTAATCTATCCTGTTCCACAATCGTGTCCTTATAGCCCCCTGTCTACAAAGTCCCCTCACACTGGGCGAGGAACGTTACTAAAGGGTTTAAAACCTATTTGTGGATGCTAGCCGTAGTTAGCCAGGAACGGGGAGACCTTTATAGTTTCTAAGACAGAGTTATTTGCAGTAAACTTAGTAAATACAAGCCAGTCTATCCAGTCGTCCTGCAAATACGACATATATATCCGGATATACTATTCCATAATAGCATTTATACGTTCCATTTAACCGTCCGTTTCCGGGTAGTATACTGTAAACAACAGTGCTTTAATGCGGAGTTAGGTAGTTAGTTCTTTCTAAAATGCAGAGACAAACTGTCTACCTCTATTAGAGATAATCGTTTTGGGAAGTCTATAGAGTTTCTATACGTGGTCTAGGAACAGTTGGGCAACGGCAGGTGCTAATATATTAGGGCAGGCAATTAAGTATTTTATCTTAGATAGTCGGTCTATAACTACTATAATATTCGTGCAGCCTTTACTTTTGGGGAGATTAACAATAAAGTTAATTAAAATATCTTTCTATCTTTGGTCCGGAACAGGTAGTGGCTTTAGAAAGCCGTTGTACGTCTTATACAAAGCTTTAGCTTATTGGCAGGTATAGTAGCTGGCGACATATCTTTGTATTATATTATGCATGTTTAGCTAGTAGTACTCTCATTAGAGCAGTTCTAGGGTTTTTCCTTAGCCTAGGTAACCAGCTACTGGCAGATTATATGCATATTTAAGGAGCTTAAGCTTAAGTTCGTTATAGTTAGGTACAACTAGACGGTTCTAGTAGTATAAGCGGCCTCCGCGGGCTTCGCATTTACTTAGAGAAATCCTTTTAAAGCGTTTAACACTATCTTAAATTAGCTTAAGCGTCTCTTAGATAAACTTATTGTTTGGGTATTTATCAGCTATAATCTGTTTAATAGTTTAATCAGTTATTTCAAGGACGTATACTAAGAGATCTTTAGCAGGGGGTTTAAATAGTTTAGGGCGGAGCAGAGTCTGATTGCAGTAGGAGCGTACTTCTTCTTAAGCTAGTGCATCTTATAAATATTAGGTTAGGGCATTAGGTTTCTAGCCTTAAACACCTGGGCGATACGTAATAGAGAATTAGAAATAGAACAGATATTCTAACCAATAGGCCTGTTGGTGGCTCAGCTGTTTCGTGGTTATAAAGTATTATAGGTTTTTATAGTTGCTAAAAACCTTAATTAGGAATCCAAAGCCTTCTAGTTTGGGTTGCCATTATTTAAAATATCTAATAATAGCTAATAGTTCCTTATCGTAGATCTTATAATTGCATTTAGCTGGACTTAGTTGTTTTAAAAAGTATGCTATAGGGTGCAATACTCCTTCCTTATTATATTAAGACAGGATGCCTCCAGTAACATAGTCGGATAAGTTAGCTTCTATAATACTTATTTAGTTTAGGTTAAAGTGTTAAAGTATAGGTGCGGTAGTAAACATAACTTTTAGGTAAGTAAAAGCTTTCTTATATTCCTTATTAAAGATAAAGGCTTTATCCTTTTATATTAAGGCCATAAGGGGTGAAACTAAGGCGGAGAAGTTATCAATAAACTATTAATAGAAATTGGCGAATCCTATAAAGGCCCTTACGTCCTTAATATTCTTAGGTTCTTACTAGTTCACAATTACTTCAACTTTCTTAGAGTCCATTTATATGCCGTCTATAGAAATAACAAGTCCAAGGTATAGAACTTCCGTTTTGTAGAACTCGCATTTGTCTATATCTAACTATAGGCCAGCTCCGCGCAAGGCTTATAGAACCAGTTTAACGTATTTTCAGTATTTAGCCAGATTATCGCTATATATTAAGATATTGTTAATATAAGCAGTACAAAAAACGTCTAGGTATGGGTGCAGGGTGTTATTTACAAAGTATTAAAAAGAACTTAGGGCGTTTATAAGGCCAAATGGTATTACTAAGTACTTAAATAATCCGTATTAAGTACAAAATGCAGTAAGCCATTCGTCTCCTTTTATAATATAGAGGCGGTTAAATGCGTGGATAATATCAAGCTTTATATAGAAGCAAGCCTTACTTAATCGGTTTAGTGTCTCTTAAATTAACGGGATTAGGTATCGGTTCTTAACAGTAACAGCGTTAAGAGCTCGGTAGTCCACGTAGAAGTATAGACTACCGCTAGGTTTCTTAACAAAGATTACTAGCGTGGCTATAGGTAAAGAGCTTACTTTAATAAATTCTTTATCTAGATGTTTATCTAAGTACTTCCGTAGTACCTAAAGTTTGTTTTGGGATATCCTATATAGGGGTCCGAATCTAGGATGTTTTCCTTCTTTAATTACAATCTTATGATTGTATAGGCGGCGTTCCGGTAGCTTATTAGCTTCCTTTTATAAGAATATATCTAGGTATTTATGGTACTCTACTAGTACCTTTATAGTGGGGTTAGTATACTTCTTTAGCGTTAAGGCCTTCTTAATATCGGCTATTATAACAGCAAAGATCATATATTCTAGTTTCCTGGCAAGTTGTGCGAGCAGAGTAGCTCTAATTATGTAGATATCTAAGGCGTCAAGCGGGCTTAAATCGTCCTTAGTTCTTTATACAGTTTCCTATTCAGTTTTAGGTTTGGTGTTAGATACGGAGTCAGTGTCAGATTCAGGTTTAGGCTCTTTAAGCATCTTTTTTATAGTAGAATACCAGTTCTTTTGGTATTTTTGTATATTAAGCTTCTGCTTAGTTCGGGGCAGTGCAGTAGTCAGGGTCAGTTCATATAATTTAGTGTAATTTCTGGGTCCTTAGTAGACGTTAGTGGAAATCTTATATTTATAAAATTTAGTGGAATTTTCAGGTTTTAGTTTGGGGTCTAAGCCGCAAGTTATAAGGCACTTCTACTTACAATAGGAGGCGGTAAATAGAAGCTTAAGGTTGTCCTAGTTAATAGTTACCTTATATAGCTTCATCCAGGGTTATCTAAGGATCACTAGGTGACCTAGGGTAGTAATAAAGAGCTTAATTAATTCTTTATAGTTTAGGTATTGGAGTCTTAGGGCCGCTATATAAGTAATACAGCCTAAGACAGTGCGTTTGCCATTAAATCTAAATATGTTAATATACCAGTTAAGGGGTATTAGGGTAAACCTATTATCTTATACAAAGATTTTATTAATAAATCCTATGCCGCTAGCTCCTGTGTTAATTAGGACTTAAGTGTTAGCCTATTAACCTTTCTACCAAAAACGGCAGTTAACGGTTATACTATAATCCTAAGAGTTAGGGTTTGTAACATCTAATACATTTAATAAGATCCTATAACATAGCTGTCCCGGAGAGCAACTTAACTCCAGGACGCACCTTTTAGTGGCAAGTAGAAAGGGGTTCCTATAAAACATTAGTTATAACTTCGTCCCTATAAATAGTGCTTGCTAAATGCGGGGCTGGAACCAGGTAAAAATCAGGGACGGTAACTAGAGGATTAGTGTGGTAAACAGCTACTGGTATAATTCTTTCAGAAAGGGATGGAGCAGTAGCTAGAGATATAAGCGTCACTTCCACACTTAAAACAGAGGCCATGTTTAATATATTACTCTCATTTAGCAGATCCTTTTGGGGCATAGAAAAGGGTTCCAGTGTTAATATCCATAGCGTCTAAATCCTTGCAGGTCTTAGGCGGCTAGGGGGCAGAGTATTAAAGTATATATTTTGGGGCAAGGCGTAGTAAGTCGTTATACAGGCCATTAATAACATTAGTGTAGGCGGTAACAGTACCTAGCAGTTTAACTCCTATAAAAGATGCTTTTAATTCGGGGTTTAGAGACTCTACTAGGCGATTAATTAAGGCGGGTTTATTCCATTTAGTCTCTTTAGCGTAGCAGTGGAATTTAGTAAAGTATAATAGAAAGTTCTTGGAGCCCTATATTATCTTATTTAGTTTCCTTTGTAATATAGCGACTTGGTTAGGGTCGCTATAAGATGCTTCTAGTATAGTAACTAGTTCCTCTACCGTACTTAATTAGAACGGGTATACAGTGTCCGCAGTATCTCCTTTTAGGCGGCTTATAGCGTAACAAAGCTGACTATTAGGGGTAGGGTAGCGGTTAATATTGCCGCTTAACTTGTTTTAAAGTTAGTTAAGGAAAGAGCGTAGCTCACTCCTCTTACTAGAATAGGCAAGAGGATTAGGGAGATGTTTAGATCACTTTTTTTTAGGGGCATTAACTGGCGAATTTGGGGTTAAGGAGTTAGTTTTAGATATATTCTTCTTATCCAGTATTTATAGGTTAATAGTAGTAGGGACAGGTAGGGGTAACGGTATAGCAGGCGGTAAATTATAATAAATCTCTTCAACTTCCTTTCTTAGGGATTGGATTATCTTGTAATATTAAGTTTCTTATTAGGCAAGAGCGTCTATAAAAGCCTCTTAGAGACTTCTTATTTGTTTAGTAAACAGGGTGCGTAGGTTATTTATAGATAAGGGGGTTTCCGGGTTATTCTGCATATTAGTTAGAGTAGGACGGAGTATATAGTTTAACGCAACATAGTGTTACGGAGCGAGTACAAGCGACGATAATATATAGCAAAGTAGATATTATTAAGCTATGTATATAAACTATATAATAAAGTCAAGACGTTGCGTAAGGAGAGAAGGTAAGGAAACGGGAAGAAAGGGTATATATTATTAGTTTAGTTACTTAGTTAATATGTATACAGAGCAGAATAGGATTCAAGGGGCGGTCCTAGCAGAACTTAGCAGAATTTAGTGGGCTTTAGCGGAATATAGCAGAATTCGGTGGATTCTAGCGGAATATAACAGATTGCCGTCTCGCGGTCGGTCTCTTCTTACTACGTCGGTGGAAACAGGTGAACGTGTGTAAGGTGTCACGGAGGTGTCCCATAACATAGAGCTTATATAAATTGTGGGAAACAAGGTCATTTTGCTAGAGACTATAGAGGTAGTTAGAGTAACTACGCGGTAAAGGGAACTAGACTAGCAGACAACACATATGTATAGAGGGATAATAGTGCACTATAAGGAACAAAAGAGTGTTTAATTAATAGTTTTGCGTTTTATTACAATAACGCATACCAAATTTATAAGGACGCTAAGTATAGCGTAAGCTATTAGCCATAGGAGCTAAAGTTATTAAAGTTTAGAGGAACCAATGAACTAGCTCGCAAAACGGACATTAAAGATAATAAGTTTAACATAGGCGAAGCATTTACCAATAATAAGGTAATAAAGGCAGCTTACTAGGAGTATGCAGACCTTAGAAAAGTTAAAATAGAAGCAAAGACTGAGACCATTACAGAACAAGGTTTAGTAACGGGTATTATAACACTGTTAGATATAGCATCCATCGCTTTATAAGACAAAAGGAGCAATATTTAGAAGAAATTAAGTAAGCAGATAACTGCTAGTGCTAGCTTATTACTTAATAAAGGCAAAAGGCTATAGGCTTAAGATTCTTAAGACGAGATGCAAGACGCTTAAGACTTTTAAGATAAGATAAGATATACCCAAGGACCCATAACGGACAAAAACCGATAGAAAAGGGCAGTTACTCAGTTTAGTGACAAATAAATGAGTATAGAACGCAAGTTTAAGAACTATAAGTTTGGGGAACGAATAAAAACGTTAGTTCTAGGTAAACACAGTATTTAGCCTAAAGATTAAAAAGTTAATACAAAGATTAAGAAGTAAGACGACTTCGAAGATCCAGCTACAAGACGTAAAAAACAAGAAACTATGGATAAGTTTAGGCTAAGAATTATCGTATAGTAAGATAAGAAACTAGACTAGAGATTTAGCGGCTGTATAAGAAACAGAGCATCTATATAAAGAATTACTAACAGACCTAAGATAGGCATGCTAAGGGTAAAGTAGTTAAATAAACTAGAATAAGAGAAGGATCTAGGGATTCTAACCAAATTTAAAAAAAGACATACTAAAGGTTGTCACAATGCAGTGATAACAAAGTACTTTCTAATAGACAAACCCTATACACTAAACCAATTATACGGAAAGTAGTATAGGTAAAGATATAATAATAAATAGGAAGACTTTTATATATAGTTAAATAAAAAAGTTATCTAAGACTAACCCATTATAGAGAAACGCATAAGTTATATTAAAGGAGCGTTAATTATAATGTTAAGGAACCTAGAAAAGGGATCTAGAGACTAGAGAAGTAATTAACAAATTTTAGTACCCGTAGAAAAAAGACTAACAGTTAGATTAGCAAGATAGAGGTTTAAACTTAGGGATGAAGATAAACTAAGAGTTAACCTAAGTTACTAGGCGCATTATATACTATTGTGGATAGCTTATATAGATAACACGTGTAATATACATAGGGCACTAAAAGATAAAGGCTGGAAGTATCTAATAAGAATATATTAGGCACTAGATAAAAAGAAATATAGAGACACTAAGTATATATATAAATAGCACCTAGTAGAAGTTTAAGGATAAGGGGACTTAATACTTTAACTAGGAAGATTCCTTACAGAAGAATACCTAAATAGACAATAGTGGTGGGACTGCCTAAAGAATACTTATCTATAGTATATAGAGGATAAAAAACAAACTAAGTAGTGGCCTAAGTTAGACTAAGTATAAATAGGATCTAGCAGCTAATAGTTAGGAAAAGGGGAGGCCTATAGGACTAGAGGGAACTAGTAATAGAGCCTTAGACCCTTAAAGGAATTTAAGAATAACACTTAAACTTATAAGTTAAGTGGTAAGATTAGCAGTTTAAAGCGTTAGTAGACAGTAGAGTGATAAGAAACTATATATTACCAGTAGCAGTAAAAAGGATAGGGTTACCATATAGATAAAAGAAACACCTATATCCGTTAATAATAATTTTAGGGGATCAGATAGCCTATAAAGAAGGTATTATTAACCTTAAAACAGGACCTATTTAGTTAACTATTAAAGGAAGACAAGTTAAAATATTTTTTAGTATCCTACCACTGGGACAGGACAAGGCGATACTAGGAATGCCTTAGTTATAGAAATATAATCTAAAGATTAATTAGGTTACAGGTTAAGTTAATATTAAAGATACTTAATAACGTAAGACGCGATAGTAAACCAAGTTAGTATAGTACTAAGTCGGAGCGATATATAAAGAGACTAAGTGAGACTTAAGTTATGTACTAAAGAGATACCACAAGTATGGTAAAAAGTTATGGTTACTAGAAAGTAAGAAGCTGTTAGAGTATATAGCATAGGACTATAAGATAGAATTGGAACTAGGAATAAGTCTAAGGTTCTTTCTAATCTATAAGCTTACTAAAACCAAGTTAGTAGCGCTTAAGGAGTTTATCCAGGAGAACTTATAAAGGGGGTACATTAAACCATTGTAGTTATTAGTAGGATATCCAGTATTATTTATCCCGAAGAAAAACGGCAAACTTAGGATGTGTATTAACTATTAATAGTTAAATAGCATTACTAGGAAGGATAGGTATCCTTTACCCTTAATTAGCAAAATCTAAAACAGAGTAGGCAATACGCAAATCTTTACAGAGATAGATCTAAGATGGGCGTACCATTAGATCAGAACTAAGGAGGGCAATAAATAGAAGGCAGCTTTTAGGTTAAAGGAAGAACTATACAAACTATTAGTTATACAGTTTAGGCTTATAAACGCACTAGTAATGTTCTAAAAGCAAATTAACAGTGTGTTAGGAGAACACCTTAATAAATTTATTATGGTATACCTCAACAATATTATTATTTACTTAATAAGTGAGGAAGAACATGGAGAACATATTAAATAGGTCTTAAAGAGACTACAAGAAGAACAGATGCTAGTAGCAATTAAGAAATATAAGTTCTTTACTAGAAAGACCAATTTTATAGGATTTATTATTAAACTAGGAAGAATTAGCATGGACCTAAAGAAAGTTAAAGCTATAGTGAGTTGGCAAGAACCAGAGAATATTATATAATTGAGGTTGTTTCTAGGGTTTTGTAACTACTATAGGAGGTTTATTATACAGTAGTTTAAAAACATTAAGCTATTTATAAGACTAATAAAGAAAGAGGAACTATAGGTATAGAGTAACAAATAAAAGAAGTTATTTAAGGAACTTAAAGAGTTATTTACCTAGGAACTAATCCTTAAGATCTACTAACTAAAGTTAAAAACAGTTGTTAAGACAGACATATTAAACTTCGCACTAGGAGCATATTTACTACAGAAGCACTTAGGAACATAGCACCCAGTAGCGTACTATAGTTAAAAGATAACACCACCAGAACTGAACTATGACATCTATAACAAGGAGTTGCTAGGTATAGTTGCAGCACTTAAGGAATAGAGAGCATTCTTGCAAGGTATAGAAAAACTATTTATAGTTAGAATGGATTATAAGAACCTAATGGGGTTCCTAACAATAAAAGAGTTAAATAGAAGATAAGTTAGATAGGCAGAAATGCTCACAGAATACCATTTCGAGATTTAGCATACTAAGGGTATAGACAATGCATGAGCAGACGCTCTAAGTAGAAAGGCTGAACTATAAAGTAATAAAAAGCCATTAGGAGCTTTACTGCGAAAAGATTAAAATGGATTAATTAGGTATAATTATCTAAAGATTACAGTAACTAAAGAAAGTTAGGTCTACAAATTACTAAAGAGTAATTGGACATAAAAGATCTAAGACGTATAGGTAGAGGATCCGGATATAGAACAGTATAAAAACAGAGAAGTAACTTACATTCCAAGATCTATTATAAAAGAGTTTGTTAAGTTATTCCATAAAGGACTAACACAAAGACACAATAGAGCTATAGGCTTAGTGTTAAGACTTTAAGAGGAATATATTGTTTAAGGAATCTGGGGACTAGCAAGATAAGTTATAAAAGAATATCTAGATTGCTAAAGAAACAAACCAATAAGGCATAAGCCGTATGGAGGGCTATAACCTATTAAAATACCAGAAAGACTATGGGAGGTTATATTATAGGACTTTATTATAAAGTTGCTAAAATTAAGAGATTCTATCACAGGACAAGATTACGACGCGATCTTAGTAATAGTGGATAAGTTAACTAAATAGGGCTACTTTATAGCATGCACAGAGGAGATTTTAGTAGAAGATATTGCTAGAATCTATATTAAGGAAGTATTTATAAGATATAGAGCACCAAGTAAAATTATATTGGATAAAGATCTAAGATTTATAGCAGTATTCTAGGAAGTGTTTCTGGCGGAATAAGGAGTTCGTGTAGTAACCTCTACGGCATATTACCCACAGACGGATGGGCAGACAGAAAGATTAAACTAGACACTAGAATAGTATCTAAGGCATTATATTAATTACGCATAAAACAATTAGGCATTATTATTACCAGTTATACAGTTTACATACAATATAATACCATAAGAAGGAATAGGAACATTACTATTTAAGGCAAATTATGGATATAAGCTGAAAACATCGTTATCGCCACATTAAGTAAAGAAGATAAGTAGCATAGCTAAAGAAAGAATAAAGACGTTAATAAATCTTTATGCAGACCTTAAAGAGACAGCTAAACTAGTACAAGAACAAATGAAAAGGTACTATAATGCTAAGAGATCTAAAGGACCAGATCTTAAGGAGGGAGATAAAGTGTGGTTACTATACAAAAATTTTAAGAGTTGACGACTAAGCAAGAAGTTAGACTACGTTAGACTAGAACCTTTTAAAATTATATAGAGAATTTTATTAGTTATATTTAAGTCAAACTTACTAGCTAAGATAAAGATCTACCCTATACAGCATATCACAATACTAGAGCCAGCATATAGGAATATTAAGCTACCAATTTATAAGGCAGACATGTATAGAGGACAGGAAGAGGATAAATAGCAAGTTTTAAAGATTATTAGTTATAAGGATATAGATAATAAAATATGGTATAAAGTAAAGTGGATAGGCTATAGTGAGACTACCTAGGAACTATTAAGTAACCTAGAGAACGCTATGGGAAAGGTATAGGAGTATTAAAAGAGAACGGGTTAGGTAGTATTAAAAAAGGATCGCCAAAGAACGAGTTACCTAAGGGGAACCCAAGAGGAGCAACTACTACGTTACTTAGAGTTGTTTCCTTCTCTAGAAACTCTACTCTCTTATTACCTAGCTTATTAAGACCTTGTTAAACAAGTTTCCACTTCTTAAAATAAACCTTCTTATAAACCTTCTTAAAACGGGTTAACTAAGCGGAAGCCGCAATACGAGCTTCTAAAGCCTTTTACTCTAGATTATAAGAACGCTCTAGCTTAGCTAGAGCCTAGGAGAGCTTACCGTCAAGTCAGGTAGCAGTAGATTAAACGCGAGACCCTATAATAAGTTACTTAGGGAACGCGAAGACTATTAAGAGTCATAGGACGCGTATACTTAGCGTTAGAAGTAGAACGAACATCGCACAGCGATTAAACGTTCACTTTAGTGTACTCTAAGCAAGAAGAGGGTTGTTTAGATAAGGGACTTGCCAACGCAATATAGACTAACCCCTCTTTTGCATAATAAGAATACGGAGACGGCATTACCTCACCAAGTGACAGTATGGCAGCTATAGTGTGAGCATGATATTGCGCTTATAAAGAAGAAGGAGGTTTAGAAACCTTAGGAGGTATAATAAGTAAAGATATTAACCAAATTGATTAGACGGATATTACACCTCTTATAGACAACTTAGAGATATTAGGAATCTTTAAGGACAAAGATAAAGAGGAGGGAGATAGTGTTATGGGCGCTTTAAGTACAATATTATAACTACTTGGAGAAGAGTTGGAAGAAGCTAGTTGGTTAATAAAAGTATGGTCTAGGATAGACCTGGTGGAACTATATAATAAGGAATAGTAACCGAGGTTATATAATATTGTATGTAGTATATGCGGTATACGAAGGGAACGTATATATAACATGTATAATACGTACCTTACGTACAAGGAGGATTTCCTAGGAGTATAGTTGTGTATTTAAAGAACTATAGTTCCTACTCTAGATAGTTCTTTCCTTATAGTGAATCTTAGAATACAATTAGAGTTAATCTGTTAGGCAACCACTCTACTAGTTATTATTACGTTGTTAACTAGTTAATATCTACACACCTAGCCTATTGATAGGACCTATCGTAGTTACTGCTACAAGGTTCCGTTACAATAAGAACCTAATAAATACTACCGCCTTCTACAGAACTACCATCTAAAGCTTATATAAGCTGAGATGCGTGCTGCCTAAGATTATAATATTATCTAAGACCTATAAGCTTATAAGGCGCTCGCCAATAATATACGCTAAGAGATTAAAGATGACCTCTGTGTGTCTAAACATAACGTCTAATAATTAAAGAAGGCCGAGATTATACTTATTACTATAGTTACGGAAAGAGAGGGTATAATTAAATACCTATAATCTTAGCTTAATGAGCACATTTATAATAATACTAGATACCCCTCTACCGTATATAACGCTACCTAAGTTTCTACGCCCCTGGCAACCTTACCTACCTAAACTGCCACCGTAGGGTCTAATATACGCTACCCTAATCCCCTAATCTTCTAGAGTGACCGTAAGGAATATAGCCACTAGAAGATGCAAGTCTATAAGAAACTGACTTAAAGCGCCTGCCTTTTCCCTATAGAAGATACTAAGATTGGCTATATTATTAGGCGAATAAAGGGCATCCTATTTAATAGGCTCTTTGCTTAATAGGAGACTAGTAGTCTCTAAAAGTAGTAGTCTTACTAGGAAGCCCTTAAGGACTTTAACTAAATATACCGCAACTATAACCTAGTGGCTACCAGTTAAGCTAAACTATATACCCTAAAGATAAGTCCCACTAAATTATTTAATAAGTTCTATGTTAAATTCTAGGAATATACTAGAGTTCTTGCCTAAGATAATGCTAAAGACCAGGAAGATCTTCTTAAAAAAGTCACTTATTACCTTAGTTATACAGCCGCCAGTTATAACTATAATGATGTTTATAATATAGTAGCAGCCCTATGGAAGATTAAATAACAGCTAAACCAGATTGCTACTATAAACCTCTGCCTAAAGACCTCCCTATAGAAGCCCTCTGGACCTATTAAACTACTAACGCCTACTACCCTAAGCAATATTACTAGTCCTAATATTAACCTCTCTATACTAACATTCCCGCAGAAGCTACTAGATAGAGAACACGAGCTACTCTAGAAGCTAAAGCGTTGCTATAGATACCGTTAAGAAGGCTATTACAGCTATAGCCTAAACTACCTAACCTAGTACCTTAAACACCAAATATATCGCTATATACCACTACTGTACAAGATAAAAATATAGCAATAGCGGTAGAGTTGGATACGAAAATGGAAAACGCTAAGTTTTAGCCCTAAGTTGTAGGCTAGGATGCCTTAATAATAAGGGGATCTATATATTAGCCTGCTTAATAGATAACTTAGTAAAGATAAATAGACGGAAATAGACAGTTTTACCTATAATAGGAATCACTGCTAAAAAACAATATAAAAGCCGTTTTATAATTAATTGTGGAGCTACTAATAAATTTATAGATACCTAATTTATACGTACTTATAACCTACCTACCTTACCCCTTACTAAAGCCCGCGCCCTATAACTCGCTAATAGTAGTTGTACCGCATAGAAGATTACCTATATAGTATAACTCTACCTAGATATAAACAGGCACCAGGAAAAGCTTTGGGCCTATATTATACTACTTACTAACTACTCTATTATCCTTAAAATAAACTGGCTTAAATAACACAACCCTACCATTAACTAGAAAAAGAGAGAAGTAACCTTTAACTCTAAATACTGTAGAGAGACTTGCCTAGGGTATGGCCTAGCCGCCTCTACCTACTCCCTAGGATATTAACCTAAGGAACCCATTATTACCCTACCTACAACTAACTACCACTATATAAGTGCCGCGGCCTTCTACTATATAGCATGTAGGAAAGGCTAGACCATTGCCGCAGCCTCCTAATTATAACTATATAAGCTTAATAAAGAACAGGACTACGTCCTCTACAGTAATAGGATAGATATAGTTGACCTCCTAGAAAATAATGCCCCCGTAAAACTCTATAGACTTTTACCTTTAGACTTTAAGAAGTTTATAAAGCTTAAAAAAGGACTTACTAATAAGGAACTCCGCAAGCTCCTCCCTAAGAGGTACCATGACTTTATTAATATGTACTTATAAAAGAGCGTAGATATACTCCCCCTATATTAACCTAATGACTATACCATTAATACTAAATAAGGAAAAACGCTACCCTATAAGAGACCCTACCTAATATTAAAAGATAAACTTCTAGTTGTTAAAAAGTATATTAATAAGCACCTTAACAAAGGGTTTATTTATCCTAGTATATCCCTAGCAGCTGCCCCTATCCTCCTTACTAAGAAGCTAGGAGGAGGTATTTAATTCTGTGTTAACTATAGAGGACTTAACGCTATTACAATTAAGAACTAATACCCCATACCGCTTATATATAAGACTTTTAAGCGGCTTAGCTAAGCCAAAATCTATACTAAGCTTGATATTATTGCCGCCTTTAACCGCCTTTAAATATGGAAAGGTGATAAATAGAAAACTGCATTTATATCGCGCTTTGGCTAGTTTAAATATACCATTATACCCTTTAGCATATATAACGACCCAGGCAGCTTCTAAAGCTATATTAATAACGCCTTATAGGACTACCTGTAACCGACTATGGTACCCTGCCAAACCACCACTAACTCGCCTGCATATTGACTCGCTCACCAACACGCTCACCAACTTGGTCACTAACTCGGTCACCGACTCAGTTAATTACCCCTTTATTGTCTACACCTTTTATGTATATATACCACCTAATTTCCATAGATTTAGAATTAAGTCGCTTATGCAATTCTCCCACACTTGTACTATTACACTACCTTAACAACTTCTGCTCTGCATACCTAGATAATATACTTATTTATATATATTATTCATTGCTTAACGTCCAATTCGGATCCCTATTGGGCCCACGCGGACTACTCCTTATTTGCATGTGGGGAGAAAACTCTATTTAAGAAAACCCCGTGATCCATCTCCCTGCCTTTTAGGACTCGCCTGCTTAGCGCCTACGAGTCACCGGTGGTACTCTTCTACCTTACTTTTTAACCTCCTTGGGAACCACTGCTGCCGTAATAAGCCTACGGACGCGCTAGTATCGCAAACTTTACTCTACTACTGTAGAGTTATTAGGGGGCGCCTATAACTCGCCCCTTTACCCTCTATTACTATTTCCTTTGCAACCCAGAACTGGTCTAGTACGTTTTAGCTAATAAGCCACTGGGTAACCGCTTTAAGGCCTTTTTATATTAAGAGTAGTATAGTATAGTTCTCTATGCTAGCTACTAAGAGCATTGCTTCTTAGTTGGTGCGTAGGGGGCATAACAGTATTACGTATTTTAGTGTCTGTCTTGGCCAGCTATATTTGCATCTTAGGCTACCTACTAGAACACCTACCCAGTAGAGCCAATCTTTTAGTCCTATTATTCCTATTCTTAAAAGTGTTGCTATTGTATTTTCTGCCTTTATTAGGCCTTTTTGGAGCCCTTAAGTATTTACCCCCTATAGCATTAACTATGCTACGGCTTGGGTTCCTCTTGCCTAAGTTAGCCTCTATACCTTTAACTCCTATACGCCTCTCTAGCGTTGGTCTAACTAGTATTATATTACAGTGGATGGTTTCCTAGCATTCCTTTATGCTCTACTTTGGCTCCTTTCTCTCTCTTACTGTTATCTTTACTGGCCTCTTACGCGTCTCCCTTCCTCCTCTATATAGGCCTAGGCCCTAAAGCAGCACTATTCTTCTTCTGCTTTCTTCGCCTGTTTCTCTAATATATCTTCCCTACTTTGGGGTTATTGGTTTATTCTCTTATAGGGCACCCTCAGGTCCCTCTATAGTTTATTTAGGCGTGTCTTGATATACTTTATAACATTAGAGTTGCGTTTATTTTGCGCCCTTTATATTGCAGCGGCTTTAATATATAGTTATAAGGGGGGGATATTGGCTTCCTTCTCTAGCAGTGCTGTGGCCGTTCACTTATACCCGCCTATTATACTTCAGAGGCAGGCTATTTAGACCTTTTAGAGTGATTTAAGGAGCAATTTAGGGGGGCCTTTTTTAATTTCTCCAATGGCCTAAATACTGGATTTATACGTTATGGTTGGCCGGATAACTGCTGTATATAATAGGCGTGACCTCTAGAAGTATGGGCCCTATATAGAATTAACAATCCTAGATAATGCGATATACTATATTTAGCCCTTATAGGCCGCTTGCGCCGTATATACGCTCCACTAGAGCTTGCTGTCTACCTATACTCCTAATACCCTTAGGCCCTGAACTGGTTAACCCCTAAAGCCTTAGATATAGATTATATGCTAGAGATCTGCAGATTAGTTGCGTTTTCTTATAAAGTGGATTAGCTGGTATTTCTTTGGTAAGAATTGGACTCTATATTGTCTTGCCTATTCTATATAGGTGTTGTAGGCTTTCTCTAGTGTTCTGTAATTTTCTGCGGCTATTAGCCCGTATATAATTAGGTTTATGTCATTAATAAAGCCTATCCCCTAGGTTGCCCCTTCCTTAAAGGAGTTAAGCAGGTTACTTATAAAGAAGAGGAAGAGTATAGGTAAGAGGGGTGATCCTTATGGTATTCCTGTTATGACTGCGATGGGGGGGCTCTGGTATCTGCTAAAGACCAGTAATGTTTCTTTCTGGCCTGTAAACCCTTGGACAAATTGTATAATCCATTCTAGGAAGCCCTTTGCCCTTAGAATGTATAGGAGACGCTCATGGGGCACGTTGTCGTAGGCGCCACTAATATCTAGGCTAAGCATTGATACTACAAAGTCCCTTCGCATCGCCCATGCAGATTTGATGGTGGCAGTGAGTAGCGTAAGTGCTAATAGTGTTAAGCGGTTCTTTCTTGCCCCTATACTTATTTATAGTAATAACCCTTCTAAGCATACTGAGCACGTTTAAAAAGTCCTATAGCGCCTTAGGGACGTAGGACTTTATATTAACTTAAAGAAGTATAAATTCTTAGTTATAGAAGTAAAATACCTTAAACTAATTATTACTACTAAGGGTGTCTATATGGACCCTAAGAAGGTATATATAATTACTAAATAGCAAACCCCTAATTGCATTAAGGATATATAAGCCTTCCTTGGTTTTGCCAACTTCTATTAAAAGTTTATATATAACTTCTTAGGTATTATAGCACCACTTATAGTAATAATGCGAATAAAAGGCCTTTCTATAAAAGGAAGAAAAATATATCTATGTTTTACCTGGACGCCTAAATGCAAGAAGGCGTTTTAAGACCTTAAAGATGCTTTTACCAAAGCACCTATTCTAGCTTATTTTATACTAGGACGATAACTCTATCTTAAAACTAACTCCTTAGACTATATTAATACAGGCGTCCTTTCCTAAATAGGCGATAACGGCCTCCTCTACTTAGTTATATTCTACTCGTCTAAGCTTATACTGTAAGAATGTAACTATAGGATTTATAATAAAGAACTCCTTGCCATTATATAAGTGTTTAAGGAATTCTAACTAGAACTCTTCTTAGTAGAACCTAACTAGCTAACTAAAGTCCTTATAGACTATTGCAACCTTAAATACTTTATGACTATAAAATAGCTAAACTAATGCTAAGCACGCTAGAATAAGTTCCTCTTTAGTTTTAACTTTAAAATTGTATATAAGCTAGGAGTATAAGGTACTAAGCCTAATAGCCTAATACGCCGCTTGCAAGACCTTCCTTAGTCTAAAGATAACCCCCACAACCAGTTCCAATAACAGATAATCCTAAAAGTATAAAATTTGGCCCTAGGTATACTACCTATAATAGAGCGAATTATACCTTAGCTTTATATAATAGAACTAGAGTTACCTCCTAAAATTAATAAGCTTATTACTACGGTATATAACACCTCTATTGACCTATTACTGCACCAACTTATTGCCGCAAAGACTGCTAGCACCTATATAATGCCTACTAACCTCTAAAGCTTAGGCCAGATTAATATAGTAGCCTTAAAAGTAAAAGAGAATAGGCTTTATTATAGAGGCCGCCTATTTATTCCTAACTTAAAAAATCTATAACGGCAACTAATCTAAATGGCCTATAACCTCTAATTAAGCGGCCACCTAGGCAAAGGAGGAACCTATAAGCTTCTTAGCCAATACTACTTCTAGCCTAAAATAATAGACTTAGTTAAATACTTTATAGGTGCCTGCTATGGTTATAAGCGCGCTAAGGCCTTTAATATAAAGTACTAAGGACTACTGCACCCTCTACTAGTACCTATATAACAATAGGCAGATATTACTATTGATTTTGTTGTTAACCTACCACCCTATAAATAATGGGGCCGTACCTATAAGAACATCCTTATAATAATATACTAACTTATAAAAGAGCGCCACTATATCCCAACTAAAGGTGTAGCTGTTAGCGATATTACTAATACCTTCCTTCGCAAAGTCTATTGATTATATAGGTTACCTAACTTAATTATATCCAACTAAGGCATATAGTTTAACTTTAATATATAGAGACGAATCTACTAATGCCTTGGCATCTCTATTAAGATGTCTATATCCTTCTACCATAAAACCGCTAGATAACTGGAAAATGCTAATACTAGCATAAAAGCGTACCTATAATAGGTAGTCGCCTATAGTTAAGATAACTGGGTAGATTACCTTCTACTAGGTAAATTCGCAGTAAATAACTACGTCTTAACCACTATAGGACTTATACCATTCTTTGCGAACAAGGGTTATTACCCCTAATCTGGCATAGAGCTACCAGAACCTATTAAAAAGAAATTGCTATATAGAAAACGCCTTAAGATGCTACTTGCCAACTAGTATGCAGACCATATAAAAAATCTACTTAACTACTATAAGGGAGAAATGGCCTAGGCTTAAGTAAAGCAGGCCTACTTCGCTGACTGTTATAGAACGCCACTACTAGAGATGCGTATTGGCGACTAGGTATAGCTAGATACACATAATATCTCTATACAGAGGCCTATAAAGTTACTTAATTATAAGAACCTCGGCCCCTACCTAATTAAATAAGTTATTAATAGGGGAGCCGTATATAAGCTAGAGCTCCTGCCTACCCTAGCCACCTACGGGATATAGCCCGTATTTTACTTATAGCTACTACACCTTTACCAGCCTAACCCCCTATTAGGATAGATATAGCCTAAACCCCTACTAGTACTAATCTAAGATAAGAATAAAGATAAGAACTATAAGGAATGGACCGTTAAATGAATTATTAACTCTAAATACTTTAGTAAAGGTAGAAGACGGCGGCTTTACTATAGAGCTATCTATATAGGATTTAATATAGATTAGCTAGAATTACAACTATGGGAAGACTTTAAAAATGTAAAGGACCTAATTAGCGATTTTTACTATATGAACCTATAGAAACTGGGCCTAAGCAAAGATTTTGTACCTAATCCTCTATGGGAGGCCTTATAGAGTTAAACCGTTATATATTGCTATATAAGGGCAAATTGCCATTAGATTACCGTAGATTGCCATTATATAATAGCAAAATGTAATTATATAACTGGAATATTAATAAGATGTCCAGGAACTTTAACTGGCGGTTAAAGTTATCTAATTGGTTGAATTCTTAGGTACCAAGCCTTATTATATAATGTTGTTTTAAGCCCTTAGCGATACCCCTTTACTTTTCCTTCTCTATACCCTTAAATATTCCTTCTATATGTATATAGCAACTACAGCGTCGCCGGAGCTCCGCCTCTATAAGAGGGGGGGTAGTGTTACGGAACCCCACCGTAGGGGCCTCCATAGGAGAGCCCCGTGCTCTCGCGTACACCTCGCGTACAGCTTACGTCAGCTACGCGTAGGTATATCACCTCCTTACGCCCTCGACCCTTACGATCGATCGCGCAACGTCTTGTAGACTCCCTAAATACATACGTTCTGTAGCCATTCCCCCGTCTCGTAACATCCGCTCTAATAACGGCAACAAGCGGAATAATATTATTCCTAATCCTCTTAACTAGTGGCTTAAAATTAGTTAAATCCTTTATCTAACACTTGCCAAGATTGCAATTAATATGTTCTCTATACTAGCAATAAGCTCTATATATAAATAAGCCTTTAGCTAAGCCAAAAGGATTATTACTAATAAGCATAATTAACTATTAGCCAACACAATTAAAGCAAATTAATGTTAAAAGTGGTGATTAATCAAAGGCCTTTTATTAAGCAGTTTAATTAACTATATTAACTCTAATAGAGGTTTAACTACACCTTAGTTAATAAGTTTAGATATTAATCTTACTAGCTATAAGCCAACTACAAAGGCAAAAAAGCTAGCTTGGTAAGATACATTCAACAAAGCTTTATATTTAATTAAATCTAATATAGAAATAGAGCCTCCGGAGCCCTTACCAATGCCTTCTTTCTAACCTTACCACTAATATTACCACCAATCATTCTACCTTTTTAAACCTCTATGGGCGCGCAGGACGAATTTGGCTATATTTAAATACTATCTTAGGTATATTAGGGTTGGATTTAATTGGGTAACGTTAATATTTATACATAGAGAGGTGCTGCCAAAAATCCGCAATAAAACACCATAAAGTCTATATAACTTTCCTAATTGGGACAGCTAGCTGACAGCGTGACAGTCAGCGTACCTTACCTTGCAGTCAGCGGACAGCGAGCGGTCCAATTGACGCAGTCAGTCAGCTATAAAAGCTGAAGCTCGCAGCTAGCCGACTGTTGGACACACTGAATCCCTTTGTGCGGCGCCCGAAAGGCAACATACGACCCGTGAGTCTGGAGGAGTCGCCTCCTTGTTGCATCTGTAATAAACCAACTATGCTTGGCTTCGATTTTAATAGTGGGCTCTAATCGTATGTAGATATGCGCGGCTCTCTACCAGCTCACACGTATCTATCGCATTCTCTCGCTAGAATTACAGGAGATGCTAGAACTTCTGCAGGGCTAACCTCGATCCTCCTTAACATTCCACTAACATAGACTAGCGGTATTAAGGAGCAAAGGTATACCTTATTGTTTCTTGCCAGTCTGTATTAAGCGGTGGAAGTCGTCTCTACGACGGGCAGTTGCATGTGCGTAATTCGGCTGCAACAACGTTGACTCGTTACCAAGATTTGTTTGTATTTTGGGTAATGTCTTATTCGTCTGGTATTTATTCCTTGACCACGAGTATCAGAAGCTTGAAGGCGTAATAAAATTAAGACGCATTGCGGATGTTGTCGGGATGGTTTCACTGCGGCGCATCCTAAATTCCGGTATCATCAAAATATTGAGGTGTACTAGCCTCAGACTGAACATGCCTAATAGTTGATTCCTCGGAATTGACCCGAATACCCAAATCCAGCGGGTCACCTCCGACACCAGGCTCCAGGCCGGCAGCTTGCAGCACAGCGAACCTAACTGCATTAATACCAAGTCTCTTGCCATTAATCTTTTTCTCCGCGCTACATGCAAGTATTTCTCCGAGCGCCGAGAATCGTCGTTCTTTACACGGCTGAACAACGTCGCGGATTCGTTCAGAAGTTTCGCGGAGCTTGGCCAATCGTTTATTCATCTTATCATCATTTATGGGGATTTTATTTTTGAAATCGATTAGCTTATCGGCTTTGGAAAGAATGACTTGATGCGGGATGGCGCTGCGGCGCATGATGTTGAGGATTTGGAGATCTCCTGGTTTGAGGCCGTGCTCTGCATCGATGAGGAGGAAAGCTCGACGCATTCTACAAGCAAAATATTCCGGTTAGCAGTTGCTACAGCGTCTCAAGGCTTTGCAGAGCAGACGGTGACATACTGCTTCCTTTCACACAGATATTTTATGATCTCGGGCCCCCATGATTCCCTACTCCCCATCCCATAACCTGGCATATCCACAACAACCAATCCACCTCGCCCAATCACTCTGGCGTGCTCATCCTGAGTCCTCTCCTTTAGCCTCACCCCACCTTGGTTTGAGCCTCCAATTCCAAAAGCATTCATTGTCTTTGTCCTACCAGGTTTACTGCTCGCGTGCGCAATAGGTTTAGTCGTGCGGTTGAACAAAGCATTAAGTAGGCTACTCTTTCCCACATTGCTGCGCCCCAAAAAAGCAACTTCCGAGACGTCGGAGAATGAAAATTCGCGGAATTTACTTGCGGCAAAAAGGAAGTTGGGCTTCCCGGTAATGAAAAAATTGTCGGCGTAGGTCAGTTGTGCCAGAGTCGGACGTAAAGTATCCCAGTAGTAGTTGAGTTTTTCGATAGGTATGAGTCCCAGAGGTCTGATTATTGGCACTGGGGGACGACGAGGTGTTATGTGACGAGGTGGTTCACTGCTCCAATGTGCAGCAGCACCTATGTTTTGCCCGTCAGGGGAAGAGATTGTGGTACTCTGCGAACCTACAGGAACACGGCGTGCAAGGTTACTCATGCATCGGGTACAAATATACGGGGTTTTGCGTGATATTGAGGCCATAGCAAGCGATTGACTCGTGCAGCGGGTTTCAGATGAACGTTCAGAGGTTGGAGTTTCGATTCTGGTCCAAGCTTCTCTGCTTCAATGTAACGCCAAATTGTTCGCCGCAGCACCTCCGACATCACCACCACCCTCGCTCAAGGAATACAACCACAAAGCTTCAGTCTTTTATCAATGGCATCGCCTCACTCCTCAGCACTGCGCTCCCTCTACCGGCGTATCCTGCGCGAACTCCCCTCATGCGCCACCGAGTCTGGGAAGCAAAAGCTTTCAAATCCTTCCGCACTTCAACAACGCATACGCACCTCATTCACCACATCAACCGGCTCAACACCGGCGGCGCCAAAGATACAAGAAGTCGAGCAATTTGTGCACTATATTCAAGCTCAGAGAATGTACGCGACGCTGATTGAGCGCTACAATCCTGGTATGGGCATGAATGAGGAGGAACGGGTCAGGTTGACTGCTAGGAGAGTGGGCATGGATCTGCCGATCGAGGTTAAGCCGGAGAAGAAATGGCGAGGGTCTGGGTGATAATGGAACATGTAGTGACATACAAAGAAGATGTTTTGGGACTGTGAACATTTGAGGACAGCATCGGAAGGCGCATTGGCTATGCATGTTTATGGCGTCTTGGGGAAATCATCCGTGAGAAATAACTGCCATTCTGTAGGAATTTTTTGTTGTAAATTAAGCTACAGGAAATGTATATGCAACTTATCCCGAAGGTTGCTTCAATACACCTAATCAGTTTTTTCTAGGCTTCAACCCGCCAACAGAAAAGCATCAGAGCTCTAGTTGCCATAGGGGGCCACCTATCGAGCCACTATCTAATTCTCCGTTCAATCGGCAAATTCACTCGCTCCGCAATGATTCAGCTAAACTACGGACTCTTTCAAACATCCCATTTCCTCTTCATCGCTTAATGCTCGCTCTTAGTGCCGACCTTATTCCAGACTTTAAGCGTCTTTAGCTCTGATATCTTCTTGAGAGGTTCAATGTCCCTCCGTGCCCGGTCGATCTTTGCTTGCAAACGCAGTTCAATATAGATTTCCAGATGCTGCAGCATAGAAAAATCACCGCGTTTTAACTAGAAAGAAGACAACGCCCTGCTCAACGCTGGCACGGATGCCGAAACAGCCCATCAGGACTCAAAGGGGACTATTCTTCACAAATGGTTTCCAACTAAAGCAAGGCTACTGCGATATCCATACACTTACAAAGAGGTAATACGTACAATTGTAGCGGCGGCGAAAGATCTAAATCGAAGGGGCGGACGGATAGACGAGACGGCTCCACACCTGGTCGCCCACTCTGATGCTCCAACACCTGAGCTGCTGGAGAATCCCAAGCCGTTGATTGGAGACTTAGTCCACCATGCAGATATCGATTCCCGCGACAGGGACGGGTACACACCGCTGGTGCATACCTGTATCAGTCAAATGGCAGTTAGCATCGATATTCGAATACAAAGCTTCCTTGACTACAGAGCACATCCTGATCTCACTATGAAGAAGGTGAAAATATAATCACTTGCATCGCCGACAACACGCAGCTCATGGATGCAGACTATCGTCAGGCGGTGGAGCGTCTTCCCGTACACAAGTATTTTACTAAGGAACGCTTGGAAGAATTCATTAATGCTCTAGCAAGATTATGCGCCCACGGCAAGCCACTGACAGTGGAGTTACTTCTAAACCTTGGCATGGCCAAAAGGATCAACTCTGAGACTAGCTCCAGGTGAGTCGAGGGTACGGCACTCGATTTTGCATTTTTCGGGGCTGGCGACGCTAGGCTCACATATTTGAAGCCTGCCAGCGAGTTTGCAATAGATGAAGAAATGGAAGAAGCAGGGGGGGTGGTAGATTGTATGCCCTAAATGCCTATGGCATCAACACTGGGGGCAACCGAATCCATAACGGGTTAAGGAGTCATATTGAGAATATCATAAAGTCTTCGAAATACTAAAGAAATATGGCGCTAGACGTACACTACGTATGGAAGGGGATTCGGAAGGCGAGCCTTCCTATGAAGATGCTGTGCGGCTGCCCAGACTGGGTTTCTCTCCCCAAAACCAGCCGAATTGGCGGTATTGGCAACCCCTATGACTTAGAAATGCTTCGGGAAGGCTGGGAGGAGGCAGCTTTCGAAGTAGTCAAGATGACCTATGAGGATGTTGACTTATGTAGCCCCGAGGTGATGGTATTCGATCGTTGGCCACAGATCGTGGATGTACTCAAACCACACGAAGGATGGTACAAGGCTTTACTTAGAGATTTCACGAGAGTGGAGATGAAATTAGAGGATGGGAAGGTTGTTTTGATTAGAGATAATAAGAGGAGGCTGCTTGATAAAGATGAGAGGTAAAGCGGAAAGCGGATATTTAGCTGGTTATGCTTGAATTATAGGACATGTTTTCGTAGACCTATTCAAACAGGGATCTGACGTATATGGCAACACAACAATTCAACCTGTTTTGGGTATCTATGTACCCAGCACTACACCGCTTCATTCCTGGGCCCGCCTGGAATGTTGCAGGAGGGGCCAGCAAAAAGCCAAATTCATGTAACGCTTAACACTCGGAACTCACAATTGTAGCCCTAACATAGTCAAGAAATAAATGCGTAAGCCAAAACGTAAGCATTTTATACACTGTGCTCGAATCCAAAATGCTCAAAGCAAAAGAACGCCATGTCCCATGAGTCACACCCGCACCGGAAACAATGACAGTACGTACGCATCCAACAAAATCACGATACGAGATAGCACACGCCATCCCGCTCCCACGGGTGCTGCGAGCAAAGGATTTCGCTGCAGCACCTAAAATATCAATGCTAAAACGATACCGGAAAAATACAGGAAAACGGTAACGGAAACGGAAACAAATCGTGACAACCGCGGGGGCCTTTTTACCGTCTGAACCCGGAAGAAACATCCTCGCGTTTCCACTCGATCTCCACCTCGGCAGCATACACATCTTGGTTGACTTGCACCGTGCGTTCCCACACATCAATGTACTTCTGTTCACACTCCTTGAGTACTTTCGCGACTAGGTTGCGACTGAGGCCTGGGTCGTCTGCATCGCCGAAATGTTTATCGACGCGCTTCTTAAGAGCCTCGATACCACGACGCAGCTCTTTGGAGTCGTGGGAAGCGACAAGTTTGCGGAAGAGTGAGCGGGAGTGTGAGGATCGCGAGGCAAGAGAGCTGGGTGGTGTGCCAGAGGGTAGAGAGCTGAGTAGCGTCTCTGTAGACTCGAGGAATTCCTAATAAGACCGTTAGTCAATCATTTGTGCTTTGGAAAATTTCATGCAGTAGGGTTGGCTTACCAAGAGCTTGCCTAGAGGTCGGCGGATGACAGCATCCACATACAGCGCCATATGCTCGTTCATCTCCTCAGCTGCCTTTGCGCGCCAGTCGGCCAGCACAGAATCTGCACGCTCGTCAACCTCTTCCATGTAGTGATTCATGTTCTCGATCAGGAGGATATGATAGTTGAGAGCTTCTTTGTCTTCCGGATCGCCCTGTCCTTGAACAGCCATAACGGCAGGAGATTCCTTTGCGATGACCTTCAAGCTTTCAAACATGGCTTTGTTGATCTTCTGATATGCATCATCAACCATATTACGCACGTCTAACCGCTCCGGATCATCGGATGCTGGCAGCATGTTTTCGATAGTAAGAGAGAAGTGAGGGAAAGTCTTGATGAATGCGATGACACCTTTTCGCTTCTTGATTTTCACTTTAGTGTCCTCAATAGCACGGATTTGCTCGTCTACAAATCGTGTGAAGAGTCCAGTGAGACGCTCTTGCATCTTCTGGAGAGTACGTGTGATGAAGTCCTGGTTCGTATCTTCTAGCTCAGCAAGTTTGCGGTCAATAGCACACAAAACACCAACGCCTTGTCTGTTTCACTGGATTAGCACCATAACAGTAGTGATTGTGTAAAGAAGCATAAACTTACAGTGGATCTGCCTTGACCGCCCACTCCATCAGATTCTGCATATCAGTCGGCCAGAAAGAGTACATCTCTTCCATGACCTCCATGACACGCTTAGCCATGGCTCTATCAGGCTCGAAGAGCTTGCGAGCAAATAGATTCGTGCTGTGACGGCTTTCTGGAGGTGCTGCATTGACCGCATCAGGGAAGTCAATATTCTCTGCAGAAGTGGCATGGAAGAAGTCCGTAACAAAGTTTTGCTCAGTAAATATCAGAGGAGATAATTCATCTAAAGCACTAGCGAACACCTCAAATGGATGGAGTTTGCCAGATTGCGACTTTTCGGCTTTCGCTTCTTTATCACCGGACGTTGAGCGAAGGCCTCGTGCGAGTGTTTGACTACGTTTAACAGTGAGTTTCCTTGCTGCACCTGAAAGAGACTCGGCCTCCTTTTCTTGGGAAGTGAATAGTAAGTCTTGCTCATCGCCAGTAGGTTTACGAGCTATCTTTTTCCACGCTATTGTATTGTCTCGCATTTCGTCTTGATAAATTGGTCGAACCCGAGCCTGATACATTCTGATCAGCTCGTCCCAGGCAGGGCGGCTGATTTCCTTAGCGAACAAAAGAAGAGGGCTGTACTGCCACAGAGCGTTTCGAGCAATGTCATGTGCGGCTACATCCAGTTTTGTGGAGGGTTTCGAGTCAGAGATGGCCTGTCGAGCAATGATGTCCTTGGTATCCATCAGAGCAGCGCCAAAAGTCATGTCCATGAATTGTTTAAGTCGCTCGAGGAACAGAGTACTCTCGTTCAAGTATCGGTCTCTCTTCTCCTGTAAGGCTCTCATTGAGGCTAGCTCGCTATTACCGAAACTACTAGTGTTGGCGAATTTCGAGGGATCATCAACAGTACTCGATCGGCTTCCTTGAATAAGGGTCGGATCGATGGTAATCATAGCTTTGTACAGCAAGAGTAGGGATGACTCTATCTCCTCTAGGCCTTCAACTTTACCTATTGGGGCTCGCTTGAGCGACTCTAGTTGACCTGGGGTAATGGAAATTGTGTCAACGAGTTGCTGTAAGTCAGTTTGAAGAAGCTTTTGGTTAGCGGTTTGCACTTGAAGACCTTGACCTTGGGCTTCGATAAATGCAATGTCGTCGTTGAGGCTCTGCATGTGATGGTTAGTATTAAATATGGAGGGGATTATATACGGGACACCCACGCTAAGTTCCACATTGTATAGGGTTAGTAAGCCTTCCAGTTCGTCACACTCAGCGATCGCCTTGTCGAGCATCTTCTCAACGGCCTCCACTCGGTCATCCTTCTGATCCAAATGACTAAGCCAGCTGCCAGCTTCAACGCGGCCAAGCTCTCGTTTAATATCTGCTTCAAGAGCTTCAATCTTCTTTGGATAGAGATCACCCCAGCCGAAATCCTCTAAGGTGGCCTCGAATTCGAGACCACGACCTTCAAGAATGCTAGGGTCTATGCCAAGCTTGGTGAGATACTTGGTTTTATGATTTGAGCGCCTCTTCTGCTGCCGACCTTCTGGTTCTGTCTCAGCCTGAGCCTTACCCTTCTCCTCGGTCTGAGCCTTGGCTTTCTCAGGGCTTGGTGAACGAGACCCTCTTGATCTTCCTGCATCATCCAGTTGCTGGAACAAAGGGCCAGTCGAAGTGGGACTAGACACCGTTACGGATGGAACATCTCCCGTATTAATATGTGGTCTCTCTTTAGAATTTCTGTCCGGTTTCAAGCTTGGTACCGTTTCGTTGCTTGTGTCTTTACGTAGTGACGGAGCAGGTACAACGCCACTGATACCATCAGGTTCATTGGATGGCTTTGGCTCCTCCTTTGCAAGCAACTTATCTCCTGCTCCGCCAACTCGTGGTTTGAAAACGTTATATGCAAACGCTGCTTTGCGAAGAACATTTGCAACTTCCGCAGGTGGCTTCTTCTTAACCATAGGGCCCAAGCCAGGTCGATGGTCCTCCTCTTCCTTGGGCGATAGTGGTTGTACCGCCGGCGCAGGTGCCGGTTCGGGTTCTGTAACTTCAGGTGGCGGAGGAGGCTTTGATTGTCTGGCCTTAGGAATTTCAGGTGGAGCGACCTCAGGCGGTGGTTGCGGGGGCTCGGGCTCTACTTTTGATTTGATTATAGGCAGTTCGGTATTGAAGAATGATGTCTGCGCATTCTCTGGTGGCGGAGCTTGAGGCCTTCTGCCATTTTGTAGGGTACTAGTGACTGGAGGAGTTTGCAAAGCCGTGGAGAATTCGCTCGGTGAATCGGTTGCAAAGCTACGTTGCCCGCTGGGGTTGGCTGATAGCATGGGAGGTCGTCTGCGTTCTGGCGGAGCATTCCGTGGTCGTTCGTCGACAAACATTTCTTCATTTCGAGACAATATCGAGCTACCATTGCTTTGAGCTGTGCCAGGCCGGAGTTCACGTGGAGACGGCTCTCTCCTGTCGCCTGCTGGAAAGCCGTTTGGTCTTCGTCTGTCTGTTGTAGAGATTCCCAGACCAGGTTCGTCTAGAGGGGTCTCTTCGATCGATCTTGCGTCGTCTGATAGTACTGGACGTCTCCTAGGGCTTTGCTGGTGCTGTAAGCTAGGTGCTTTTGAAGAAATGCTTCCACTATCTGGGGTGTCTGGCCTTTGGTTAAATTCGGAGCGAGAAGATTGAGGTGTTAAATGCTGCGATGACGTGAAGGACGGCGCCTGTCCTGGAGCTGGCCGCATCTGCTCTCGGCTTGCAGGTTGGCGCATGTTTCGCTCCATAGAAGGTTGCGGCCTTGGCTGCCTTTCAGAATCTCTGACTGGGAAATAAGGGGGTGTTGGCGATGGACCTTGAGATGAAGGCGCCCGTGGAGGCCCATCGCCCGCTGTTGGAGGACGACCCCTCGAACCCGATTGCTGCCGCTGCTGCGTTCCAAATGTCTCTGGAGATACACGTGGTGGCGGCCCACGATTTGGGCTAGTCGGACGGCCTGGACGTGAAGGAGGCGGTCCTGGTCTTTGCTGGCTAGGTGGACCAGATCTTGGTTTGACGCCAGGTAGGCCAAGGATCTGGTCGATTTCCTTTGGACTGAAGCCAATCAACTGTGGCACTTTTCCCTGTGTGTACTTCCGGTAGATTTTGACCAAACTTGCGATAAAGAATTCCTTTTCTTTTGTCGTCCCCGCTTGCCAATAGTAGGGTTTGACAATTGTGACAATAAAACCTGAGTCTCCAGCCCATTCTTTCCACTGGCTTTCTTCAGGAGTAGATGGGACAGAACTGGCGAAGGATTCCACGGCACTCAAATCTTCCAGATTCCATGTTTTCCCGATGGAGAATGATTTATTGGGATTCTCCCTAGCTTTATGCAGACGCACTCTTCCAGAGTTGCGTACAGATATGATAATCAAACGTGGTTTTTTATTTGCCTCAGGGGAATTTGGCGGAGGAGGCACTTGCGGGTAAGCAGCATCTTCTTGAATGCGAATATGTGTGATGTAGGACTCGGCAGCTACGGATAATCCAAATTAGTATGTTGCGATGTATTTTTACTGATCCATACGCTCCACAGGTGACGTACGCTGCCCATTGGCGTCCACCTTAGAGAAGCAACTCTCTATAACTTGTTTCCGCTCATCTTCGAATCTCTCAGCACGAGTCTTTCCACCTGGAAGCGCCACAGAAGGCGGAGCTAACCCCTCCGGACCACCGCCCCTCCTACCCTCCAAACTCGGTCTTCTGCCTGAGGCCGATCCATTGAGCTGGTTTCGCAGTCGTGGATAATTCCCCTCCATGATGTATTACTACGGTATGTTTCCACTTCCACTACCCCTCAAAGCTAGCGTTGGAGTGGCGGCAGTATCTAAAAGCAGGCTTGGAGCCTGTCATATCTGTGAATGACGTGGATACGTGCTAGTCATGGGAGAGCGACGACGATGGATAGCAAGCTGTCCTGAATCGACGAGATTGGACTCGAGGAATACGATAGAGGTTTACCAGGAATCGCCGAAGAAACAGAAGCACGAGGAAAGCAAGGCGCAAGGGACAAGGGTATCTTTGGGCGATTGACAGAAGTTAAAGGTGACGAGGCGCTTGGTGGACAATTGGAAGCCCCGGGTCACTCGATCAAGCTATGTCTAGTTGAGCCTAGCGCCCGAACGCCGTGAGGCTGAAAAACTTTCCGCAGAGGTCGTCATTTTTCCGCCCTCTTCACCGCACCAGTGAACACCACCACAGCTTCTCACCAATCCTCCCAATTGCTCACCATGACGAGCAATAAGAAACCTCGCGCCCGCAGCATTAAAGAGGAGCGAAAAGAGCGCGCCGGTGCGCTCACTGCATCCGACATACGCAAGAAGAAACCCTCCAAGGTTAATAAGAAATTGTCGAAAATCCCCAAAGCCCCTGGTTCACTTCTGGAATTGGTGAAAGACTTTCTCCATGAGCATGGTTATGCAAAATCAGGGCAGGAACTTGCTGCTGAAACTACAAAAAGAGAAGCTGTGGACGGAACGACGTCGAAGAATGCTTCGAAAGGATATCCGACATTGGCAGAATTGTTCAATGAGTGGCTGGAAGGCCCTGGAAAGAATAGGAAACTTGGAGACAAGGCGGCTACGGCCAAAAAGGAGGCTACAGTTGAGGCAGACCAACGGAGTTCGAGCGACTCGGATAGCAGTAGCGCCTCTGAGAGCAGCGATGAGGAAGACGCCGTTCAGCGGAAGACACAGGAGAAGGATGTGAGCTCATCAGAAGCTAGTTCAAGCGATGACAGTGATGGCGAGAGCAGTAGCTCAAGCGATTCGGATACTGGCGTCGCAAATGCTACACCGCCTTCCACTGCATCTTCATCTGGCTCCTCTTCGTCGAGCTCTGATACTTCTTCCGACTCTAGCTCAGAAGAAGAGAAGACAGTGAAGAAGCGTGCTACGAACAAACTGAAGCGGAAAGCCTCTTCTGACTCCAGCTCCTCTAGCTCCTCATCCAGTTCAGACAGCTCCTCACCCAGCTCAGGCTCCGAATCCGAAGCAGAGCCCTCTCCCAAGAAAGCCAAGAAACAAGTCTCCCCCTCTTCCTCATCTTCCTCCTCCTCCAGCGACTCAGACAGCGACTCAGACAGCGACTCTAGCACCGACCCAGCGGACAAAGCCCTCCCCTCATCCTCCGAATCGTCATCCGACTCCTCCAACTCCTCCGACTCAGACTCCCCCGCACCCACCAAAAAGCTCCCGCCCCCCGCCCGCAAGAACTCCACCGACTCCAGCGCCACGCTCTCGCGCACCTCGCCCCAAACCAGCGTCAGCAAGCGCAAGCGCTCGCCCTCCCCAGCCGAAAACGGCACTACCGGCACCGACAACACCTCCTCCACTTCCACTTCCCAGTCCAAACCCGCCAAGCGCGCGAAACCCGCCACCGTGCACTTCAGCCGCATCCCCAAGGACCAGCACGTCGATCCGAAGTTCGCTAGCAACGCGTACGTGTCATATGACTATGCGGACCGCGCGCATAGGGCCTTGGTCGTTACGAAGGGCAAGGGGTTCATGAAGGAGAAGCAGAAGAAGAAGAGAGGCGCGTATAAAGGCGGGTATATCGATACCGTAGGGGTGAAGGGGATTAAGTTCGATGATTGAGGAGTAAAAGGCAACCTGGGAAGTGGGATATACAGAAAACTGTGGAGGGGAAAATTTCGTGATTAGTGAATGGCTGGATGTCTGATTCTAGCTTGGTGCTTTGGTGTTTAAAATGGGCTTGAAAGTTTGAATTTTATTTGCTGGCCAGTAGAGTGTTAGATATCCTTCGCGGGGTGTGTTCGGCTTAGCGATGAGTAAGGGTTTATAGATCTCCCCTAGCCCATACAAAAATATTGACTTCACAGCACACAATTGGAAAGAGGCGGTATATCTACCCTACCCATGGCCGTACCCTATAACCCAACCACCATCCCTATTCATACAAACCAAACCATCACCAAAACCAACCCTGGTGACCACATCCGAGAACCCAAACTTTTCCCAACCCAAACCCAAACTGCACGTCATTCCCCCAGACCCACATCCATAGCTACCGACCTTCCACCAGCACTTAACCCCTCGGCCTGAAGCTAATCTTCGTGTCACCTGATTGATGTCTTGGAGGCAAAGAGGTCAGCTACACCTGTTTCACTCTCGCACTGCTCTAGGCAGCGCCTTGGGTCGTCCCCTCCACTCCCCTTACCGCTTCTCCGCTTCTTGCTTTGCCCCGCGCCTCCAAGACGAGTTCGACGTTGGCTTTGGCAGCTAAAAGAATAGGCGTGGCGGGAGGGAAAGGGATGAAAAGGCTAGAAAAAGGGGGACTCACTTTTTGACGATGCGCTCGATGGCATCCATGCCTTTGACGAGGACATCCATACGGGGGCCGTAGGAGAGGCGGACGAAGTCTAAGCATCGCCCAGCATTAGCACGTTGAAGGTTACAGCAAAAAAGGGGAACCAGCAAAGGAGGTAGTTGTCGTAGCTGAGGCAAAACTCACGATGGCAAGGGCTATCGAACAAATCCCTGCGTTTGCTCGGGTTCAAATCGAAGAAGATACCCGGGACCACAATCACCTTCTCCCCAAGACACGCTTGGAAGAAGCTTAGTCCGTCGTTGATGCTTTCGGGGAGCTCGCTTAGATCGAGCCAAATGTAGAAGGTGCTGTTGGGCTTGAAGGCTAGCTTGAAGCCCATTTCCTCCAGCCGCCCGATCACATAGTCGCGCTTAGTGCGAAAGTGGGTTTGTAGCGCGCGCATCTCGCAGCGCACGCGTGACGGTTCGAGCATGCTGACTGCAGCTTCTTGGAAGGGCACCTGATGAGAATTAGGACAGTGGAGTTGAAAGGGAGTAAGGGTGGTTACGTTGGTTCCACCGTCGAGGTAGCTGCCGCAAGACCCAATGGCTTTGATGAATTCTTTGGGTCCAACAATCCACGCAACACGCCAGCCGGGAAGGCGGAACCGCTTGGTGAGACCGTCAATGATGAGGACGTCATCTTCGTCTACGTCTTCGATGTTGTCGGCCGCGGAGATGACGGTGCCATCGCAATCGGTGGTGTAGTTGTAACCCTAACAAATAAATTAGGCACCTTCTTCATCTAACAAAGAATAAGTTGATGAGTTGGTCACTTACGCAGTAGAACTCGTCCATGATCAGTGTGGCACGGTCTCTGCAAATATTCTGGATTTGGGCAAGCTCTGGGTTTGTGATCATTTGACCAGTGGGGTTGCGAGGATTCGAAGTAAGGATGACTGAAGTTCCTCTGGCAATTTCCTCTGCAATTTTGTCTGGGTGCATATGGTATCCATCGTTCCTCGAGAGGGGAATTGGAATAGGGGCAATCTAGATACCCATTAGTCTCCATCCATATAAGCGTTTATAGCATGTAGGATCCTTACATTACGGAAAAGCGACAACATCTCATTGTATGCAGTATAGTCTGCCAAAAATTCAGTATTATATCCCTGAGTACCTTGAAAAACCCACCAGGAATAAAGAATCCCAAATAGGCGTTTCCCAAAACCGCAGCAATTCTGATTAACCCTGCTCGTCCACCAGGTACAATGCACACATTCTCCCAAGTGTACTTGCTATTCCTCCACTTCCTATGATACTCATTATATAAGGTTGCGACCGCCTCTCTCAGAGGCTTAATTCCGGCAGTGGGGCCGTACTCCCTGCCGTGCAAGGTAATGTCGACTTCATGGGGTCGCTCAAAGCATCCCTGGATCTCGTCATCGACTTCGGGAGCACCTTGACCTAAGTTGGCCCATGCTTCTGGTTTCTCCATAAAGCCATGCTCGTAGGCACGCTCGGAGGCCCAAACAACGCCAGTTGAGGCACGGGTTGGGTCGAGGCCAGCATGAGGACGGTGACCTTCGTGAGATTGGCGGAACTGACGATGGATTTTGGAGTTTAATTCTTTCAAAGGAGCCATTGTTAGGTATATTTCAGAGGTAATAACAGAAAAAGGTGGAGATCAACAGGAACTAGGGAAATGGAGGGGTATGGACAGTGAGCTGGTGGGGTGTGCATGTAGGAAAGTGGAGAAGAGCGCATGATGGCTGGGAAAGAGAAAAACAGAGCCATTCGAAGTGACGTCCACCCCATGCGTATTTCTCGAAACACTACTGGGCTACATGAAGTCTGCAGGAGCGACCTCGTACCACCTCTGTAGCTCCATCACGGCCATGACGCAGTGGACTAAAAAGCCAAACAAGAGCAAAAAACTCACCACTCTCGCTTGGATCTTTAGTTGAAGAGAACCTCCGCTCTCTGAAGCCCATAGATTTCGCCAGGGGAATTCTGGCCGCTGAGAAAGACATTTTCAGCAAAACGAGAGATTTGGAGGGTTGTCAGGCAAAGAAGTAGTGCAGCGGTGTGGGGGGAGGGCACCAGTCCGTTTATATTTGCTACCAGCCCAGGTCCCCTGGTCGGAGGGTCGCAGGGCTGCAGGTTGAGTAACCTATCACCAACAGAGGAAAACACATCCTAGCCACGGCCCGGCCACGGCGAAAGCTTGAAGCAGCTAGCTGCATAACCCGCAAAAGAAGCTACGAAATGCGTCCTCCATGCCCGACATCATTCGCCGTTATTCGCCATTGTTCGCCGCCATGCTCTGTATTTTCCTTTTTGAAAAATAGCTGGTGTGGACAGCATGAACGATAGCCGTCTTCCGCCATTGCTGCGGGATATTTTCATCCGCCTGAACCGTAGCAGAAACACTGCCTAATGCTGCCACCGAAGCGGTCTGGTTTCAGGCCGTAAGCTTTGAGAACGCTGGTTGATCCCAACATCACAACGGCCAAAATTCCCTGACAGCGACCGCGGATTGGCCAATGCCACGACGACACGAAGGACAATAATACCTCAAACGGCAGAGCGGCAGTCTGGAAAATCGTCGTCGGAGGCCGCCATAGCCAATAATCCATAGTCGAGAGCACCGCTCTGCTTACGCCACACCAACGCTGACGTAATGACCGTTTCTTTCTGCGCGATTAATTTCTCTGATAATGCTAAGTTACATTCTATGTACAGCACAGCCCCAAGAACTGTGGCTAAAATACAAACAAGACACATCACTCGATTGGATCCTCCTCCAACAGTATCTTGAAACTGAACGGCTCGAATGGCACCTGTGAGACCGGTTAGTATTATAGACTTCACAAATTGGCCGAGTGACGATGGTAGAACTCACGCCATCTCCCATGAAATGCTTGCTCATCGCCTCCACCCAATGCAATCTCAGGCTGTGCAACATGGCGCTCGTGCCTTCCATGACGCACAAGACGAATACTGTAAGAACGAACCACATGTAGAAGATGACTACAATAGCAATGACACCTGCTATTCCAGTCATACCGAAGGCTATATTCATAGTCATGTCCCAGAGCACGATAGAAAGACGTTGATGCGCGAGCGAAAGGGCCCATAAACGGAGGTATGAAGCCGTATGAGAGACGCAGTTGAGGCAAAATTCTGGACAAGTCAACTTCAGGCTGTCAGAGCTATTTGAAGACAATAATCACTTACCAATTGTGTGGATGATCTGGTGGATCATAATTTCCGAAAATTCAAACTCCTCATGCTCTCCTCCAATGTCCTGAGTGATCATCGCAACACCATCTTCGTCATCTCCGAAGCTCTCTCTGCCGCCATTCAATGTCTGGCTCTCTTCGTCGTCGTCATCCAACGCACTAACTCTGGTGCTCTCTCCAATACCACGGTACCCCATCGCGCGCGCTCTATTGTGTTCCCAGCGAAGGTAGAAAGGCTTCAGGAACAGGAGAATTGGCACGCAAATAAGAGCCATTATGAGTAATATGACCTGGACTGTAGCTTGTCCGTGGTATAGAGGTGCTTCCGGGTTCTCGAGTGTACCAGGTTGGAGGAACATGTAAATGAGCATGTTAAGAAGACTGGGAGCGTCTGGACCGAAGTTAGCGCACCATTTGTAAACAATGGAAAACGCCAAGTATCCAAAGATCGACTGGAAGAAGATCATGCCAGGAACGAAATTTCCCCAGATATCAATAGGAGTCTTAAAGTAGCGTGCGTTAACTAGGGACCAACAGAGTGAGAATGTCATCTAGGACTTCTTAGCAAATTTCCTCTCGCCGTATTGAACGGAAGGAATATACTTACGTGAGCCCATCCGAGAAGAATACTGAGCTTCATCTTGTAGCTATTGGAGAACAGGAGGTCGTTCTCTGTTTCATGCCATCTCCAATCCATTCCGAAAGGATAGGTGTAATTGCCGACCCGTTCTGCTTCCGGGCCAGTCCCGTCTTCGCCTTGCCATTTCCACATAGACGGAAATAGGGGAAGTTCCTTGGAAAAGGCGTCGCAGTAAATCAAGCCAGTATACATGGAGAAGATGCCCATCATCAGCACGATGTAGCGGCCGTAGAAGATCATGGAGAACAGCTCATCGAGCTTGCTGCGAGACAGAGGCTTCTCATAATAGATCATAGCAAGAGCGGCGAGGAACAAGATCGCACCGTGCCCGAAATCTCCGAACATGACAGCAAATAGAAAAGGGAAAGTAACGATTGTAGGTAAGCCTGGATTAACTTCCCTGTATTTGATAGTGCCATAGGCATCGATAATTGTCTGGAAAGCGAGAGTAAATTTGTTCGTCTTGAAATAGGTGGGTGGTGTTTTGGTGGTTTTAACCTGGTTTACAATTGTAGGGACAGAAAGACCGGCTCGATCATTGACATCCTGGAGAGTAGACTTAATCAAACCCAAAGAATTTGTAGGTGCCCACGCCTCAGCGATGAGCGTTTTCCGTTGATGGTCGTAGGAGAATTTGTTCAAGGTTTCGTAAACTGCCTTCTCCTTCTTGATAATTACCATCCAAGCTGCCAAGCTTTTACTGATAGCAGTCAACTCCGCATCAAGGGTCTGTTTAGTATTCCGCAAAACGCTCGCCAAGTCGTTCAATCGAGTGTTAACCTCATTAATCTGGTCGCGACGTAATTCGCTATTCTCATCCACGCTGTACAGGTCCGCACCCAAGGATTCTGAGATTTTGCGGATCTTAGCAATGATCTCCTTGCCATGCGCGAAGATGATGAAGACGTTCTTGCTGACTCCCTCGTTCGTTTCCGGGTCGATGATAGCCTCTGGAATCTCGGATTGATTCATGTAAAGATTGCCGCGCAGAGTTCTCCAAAGAATCCGTTCAAACGCAGCTATACGCTCACGAGGAATCACTCCTGCAACAAAACCAATATTCATTACGGAGAACGATCGGTCTCCAGCAGCTTCCCCATTTTGAGGGTGTTGTTCGACATCACGGAGAAGAGGGGCATCGTCGTTATCCATCGATTGCCGGATTTCTTCAGTCTGACCACGAGCCTATAACCCATAAGTATATCATCCCGTACCGGATTCCTAACTCGAATAACTCTACCCTATCGAAGAACCCGCCAGCCTCTCTAAGCACCCATCGCCATTCTGTAAGCTCAACCTCACGCTTCTTTAAAGTTTCATAACTCTCGTTGAGAGATGAAATCCTGTTTTCTAAGCTTTGGCTCTTGTCCGCAAGTTCATCGATCTCGGATGCTGAAGGAGATGTGAAAGGGTTGTTGAAATCATAGATGGATCTCATTGGGATCGATGCCTTATCCATCTGGGAATGGAAGTAGCCTTTTCGTTGTCAGCCAATGCTATGCTCCGTAGACATCTAACCACTTACGGAGCTGTCTCTCAACATTGTCCAACCTCCGAATCTCCTGTGTAAAGGTACGTTGAAAAGCAGTGGTGTCGGCGTTGAGCTGGTTAAAACCAATGTGGTTAGCCATTAAGCCAATCTAAGTGCCCCCAAAGCTCCGGTAACACTGCAAGAGCATTCACATGTTCCACTTACATCTCTAAAGTCCATGACGCCCAGTTCGCCAAGGGCGGAAACAACTTCACGCCCTATCTCATTAGCGATGTAGAGTTGCGTCAAGGACATGTCCGCCGAGCGGAACAAGGTATCTTTTGGAGGCGCCATCCTGGCAGCTCAAGAGATAGATCTTTAGCTCGAATATGACCTGTCTTTGAGTCGTGTTGAAGTAATAGGCCAAGGGTTGCGATAAGGTGGGTTTGCAGAAGATGAAGCTGCCTTCGCGATGATGCGGCAACGCTTAGATAATCACGTGATGCAAAATGTCATTCGCGAACATTGAAATCCTCTCGCAGAACTTCGTATATATTTTTATAGTTATAATCAATATCATCCTTGTCTCCACCTCAGTCTGGATGAATTCCTTCAGCAAAGTTGTTCACACTGCTAGAATTACGGCCCACTCTGCAAAGAACTCCTTGTATCGTGGCCAGTGCCCCAAAAAGCAATACGGTTATTGTGATAACCCTTAAACCGTTGAGAGGCTAGAACAAGCCTTCAACAAATAATCGCAACAAAGGTGGATAAATTAGAAGCTCGAAATCGACATACGCGAATATATGACCAGCTTGATCATGCATCTTTCATACCAAGTTTAAGTCATGTAAACTCGACAATATCTCCGAATTCAGCAATCAGCCACGGCTCGACGTCTTCGTAACCCGGAGGGATAACAATACTGCTAAAGGGCTGGCCATCTGGTTGGGGAGGTACACCCTCGCGAACACTGGTATTTCCTGCATGAATATTTCCGAAAGCGGGCTTCCCATCGCTTTGCTTAACCACGATGTGCGGCGTTTTTCCGATCTCCGCTGGTCCTTTCCCCTCTACGAAGGATCCACTCAGTCCGGGATCATATGGGCCTTTAGGACTGCTGGTATTGTTGAAGAATAGCGAGCGACCCTTCTTGGGTGACATTTCCTGAAGTGCAATAGCTGGAGACAGGGTATCTTCTTGAGGCGACAACGAAGACCCAGCCACGAGCATAGCCTCCTTGTTTTCTGGAGCGAATGCATCATACTCATCCTCAATCTCCACTCCAAAAGTCTCCTCCAGAGCTCGAAGGTCATCATCGTCACCATTTGCATGTCGAAGAACTTGAGAGTCAGCCAGCCCCACCATGGCAGCATCGAGTACCGAGTCATCGTCACCGAAATTAGAATCACGGTAGTTTTCAATGTCCATATCCTCAACCTTTTTCCAAGGTGCTTTAAATTTATGCACCGTATTTGGACTAATTCTAGCCTCCGGGGTAGGTTGGGCAAGAATGGGAAAATTTGAAGGTGAAGGCAGGTCATCAATCCAATCATTTCCGTAATCACTAGAGGATGCGGGCTTTCGGTCATCCTCTTGCGTGCTGACTAAAAATGATAGTTTTGGCTCGTCTCCTTTGGCGTAAGTATACGCCGGCTTTTTGTGCATAATAGCAGATACCGAGGAAGGAGGGGCCTTCTTCTGGACACTAACGTGGAGTTGGCGAAGAGTTCTGTAATCTTGTGGTGCATAAACAGCATAGTCATCCTTCTTCTGAGTTAAGTCCAAATGCTCAACTTTTACTAAACTTTTGCTCCTCGATGACGAGAGTTGAAGTTTTATCTGTGTCTTGTCGCGCGCCTCGCCCCTCAACGATTTTGTCGGGCATGGCTCAGTATTTGTGTCCATGGATGCGACTAACTTCTTTACGGGACGCTTAGGTGGTTTATGAAGCCCGTCACGGCAGCACATGTGCTTGCATGCATTTTTGTCTTTACATTTGTGGTTGCATGCCCATTTGCCATTGGGTAACTGCCTTGGCCAATCATCTACTTCTTTGGCGTGGGGTTCGGTATGCTTCCTTTTCTTTGAAGAGGTATTATTGGACGGGGATTGTCGTGTCAATATAGTCATAGCATCGTCATAGTTCTCAATGTGTTCGAAGTCGAGGTCTCGGCCTGCAGCTTGTACCAAATCGATGTCATCAATGTCGTCATCTCCGAACTCATCACACGTTTCTGAGGACTTTCGTCTACCACTGATACCCTCAACCCGGCGCCTGGATGTGTTGGATATGGGCCTTTCCAATGCACCTAAGAATGGCTGCTTCTGTGCCTTTACTGGGAACATGGATGAAGGGATTTCCGGTTTCACTGTGGCTTGTCGCATCGTCCCCGCTATCTGCATGTTAATCTCACATCTGCTAAAGAGAATCGTGGCTCACCAATTTCATCGCACATAACGTAGCAGATGACAGACAGGCCTGGATTTGTCAGGAGAACTGGAAAGACTAGGTCTTGGCCGTTGCCCAGCTTTCGTCCACTATGGGTTGTCAGCCATGAAATATGAGAAATTCGGAAAAGCTACCTGATACGGGCGAAGTGTATCTTATGCCCATCTGATCTCTCTGCAAGCAGGCATATATATACCGGCTTTCCTCGGTATTCAGTGGTAGGTTTCTCATTCATAAATCCCACCTCAACTTTCATTTTTAATATAACACCTTCACCACGTTTCGAAACCTGGACCTGCTCTTAGCATACAAAACAGACAAGCTCCGCTATGTACTTCGCATACCGAATTACTAAGCATATTTACAGTAACTCGCAGCTTTGGAAACGATTTCAATCGATCGAGGAGTCTCATGCCGAAGGGGGGGTTTTTGCTGAGTATCATTTCAATTCGGTGGGGTTCGGTGTTCTCTAACTCCTCGATAGTGCTAACCCCAGCGTTAACAAGTTTCCTTACCGTCACTATTCCAAGTTGCTCGATTTGTTTGAGTTGCAGTGGACTGTCGTCCCAAGCCCGGGCACCAAGGCTACGTTCTAGCATTAGGGCATTGCGGATTGCTACTGAATCCTCGAGGAACAGTTGACAGTCGATAACACAGCGTATAAGGCGGTTTATATGCTTGAAGATGATTGAAATCTCCATGGCGTACTGCTGCTTGTGCTTCATCGTTTTATCATTCCAAGGCATCTCCGCCCCACCGAGAATAGATTGGACAATGAGTGAAGTTTTATGGATGGGAAGAGCAAGATCAACAGGAATTGGAAACCTGATAGATGGGGATCTGTTGAGTTCTTTATATATAGGCTTCTCCCCTGCTCGGAATCGCACTTCCTTGAACTCTGCTGCTTGGACGAGCGCGGAGAGCTATCTCATTCGGTCAGCAAAATCCAGACATGAAGTTATGTATAACAATTGGAAAATTCAATAAGCTTACGATCTCTGAAATTTTCGCCTTCGGTGGCAATCCTAGAAAAGCTTTCATAGTCTCAAACTGCACATAATAACGTGTCATCGCATCTCCGTATTCAGTACTTCTTAGAGCCTGACCTTTAGTAACAAGGTCTGCGTCTTGCAAGAAGTTGATGTCTCGACTGCAGATAATATCAAGCTGTTCATCGACATCTTGATCTTTTCTAGCCCCTTCAAGTTTATAGTAGTCCGGATTTCGTTTCAGACGTACGAATAGGAAAGTCCCTGCCAGCCATTTTTTTGCGGAGTCCAAATCGGTTATAGTGCCGAGTCCAATCTCTGCGTTCTAAAAAGTCAGCCGAGCCTCATAAGCAGATATCGATGACTTACTAGGTGGTCGATCAGGTTCAGGTGTAGGCTGAATGCCATGTTAGTAAGCACTCGACTGAATCAAGCAAGCGGAGTTACCAGCTCTCTAAGAGTTGCTGCCCAGAAACCATTTTCTGGTAGCCCTGGACTTTCTGCTGCCTCGTCATAATCGCTGCCACCGCGCTGTCATCGAATTGAGGCCGCCCAGCACGGCCAAGCATCTGGATGACCTCAAGGTCTGCGTACTCTTTCAGGCAGTTACCCGCATAGAAGACTGTGTTTTTGATGATGACGAAATGACATGGTAGGTTGACACCTACGGCTAAGGTAGAAGTGCAGCAAATAACATTTATGTCTCCTTTGAGAAACCCAGTCTCGATGGCGATCCTGTCGTTTGGATCGAGACCAGCATGATGAAACGCGACTCCCACAGATGCACAGTCTGAAGTCATTAGTTTAAACCCCGTTCAAAATATCGAAAACACGGATCTGAACCTACTTCGGATCTCATTGTCTATAAATGCCATTTCCTTCTTCGGCGCTTCCCAATATTTGTCTTTCAGGCTGTTCGTAGACCACCAGTTCGCAAGAAACTTAGCAGTGCTAACAGTTGAATTTCTAGTGAAACAAAATATTATGATGGGTTTCCGCTGAGAATATTTAGCAATTACTTCTGGAAGCCTGAATAAGATGTTAGTATGAGCAATCATGAAGATAGAGTTTAAGAGTTGAGCACGGACTTGCTATCGAGGTATTTATCGAACACAAAATCATTAGCATTCGATTGATATCCACAGACATGTTTCTGTAGCTTAACCGGTCTGAACTCTTCACCGAATCTCTCCTGGGTAGCAGGTTCATCCTGATGTAACGAGTCTCTTCCTAACCAAGTTGCAATATCCTCAAAGTTCGGCACAGTCGCGGACAACGCTACAAAACGCACATCAGAGCCTACTGACTTCATACGTGAAACAACAGCTTCAAGCGTCGCTCCTCGGTCGTCCTTAAGGATGTGGACCTCGTCAATGAGGAAAAGCTTTACCAGCCGCATCAACTTTTCGTGATCTTTCCACTTCCGCGTCATGCTGTCCCACTTCTCTGGAGTTGTGATAATGATGCTTGCATTCTGCACATTCCGTAGCTGAGAACCATCGCTGTCTCCAGTGAGTTCTGTGCATTCAAGGTCAAGCGGACCAAACTTCTTTTGCCAGTCACGATACCTCTCTGAACATAGAGACTTGGTTGGTGCTTGGTACACAATTTTGTATTGTCCACTCGGATAGCCGTTAATAGCTCGGCATATGGCCAGTTCAAGAACTGCCGTTTTGCCACTGCCAGTTGGCGATGATAGCACGAAATTATCACCCGATCCGTATACTTTCTGGAAGCACTTTGACTGCACAGCATTGAATAAAGGGAATGGAAATACTGTTCTGAGCCGATCGGGAAGTTCAGCAACGGGTATAAGCTCAATGCCTTGGGCCATTGCGGGAACATGCTGAAAGTTGATCCGTTTTGGTTCAACCTTCGAATAAGATGGCTCAGTATTCTGACCCGCCGAGTCTTCAGGATATTGTATATCCTCATCATCCAAGGGCCGTTTTGGGGGTCGCCGTGACGCCGCTCGTCGATGATCTCCACGCCTTTCACTTGCTTTGAGACTAGGGCTAGAAGGTAATCCTCGCGGAGACGAGCTCGACTCAAGTGCAGCGGTAGCGTTGTAGGCAGGCTGTGCTGCAAAACAACAGAGTGCGTTAGATTATGCTGAGTTGTATAAGGCGAACACACTGTCACTTACGTAAGTCTCTCATCCGCAGGTTGGATAGGGCGGGAGAAGCTGCCCTGAGTCAGCATGCAATTTCCAAAGCATCACAACTTGTTTTGCCTACCCTCTTTGGGATCTTGATCCATTTTCAGCAGTGTCTGTCGAGGTTCAGAAGCTCCACGGCCCATGTATCGTGTTGGGTTCGGGGTCAGAGACAATCGGGCCTGGCCTCGTTCTGCTTGCCTCTGTCGGTCTTGATATGGTCGTCGCAGCAGTTCCTTATCTGAATAGCGTTAGATTGATGCATAGACCTCATCCAAACAGTCTAATACGCACCGAAGGAGTCGAGCGAAAGTTCCCTATCAGGAATAATGCCTGAATCCGAGATGTCGTACCGTATCACAGTAGCCCTGCGGGTCTCTCGTGGGTGCAATTCATTGAGTCCTGTTTCTTGCAAGCTTCTAAAGAGCTGATGTGGTTCCGGGCTTATATGTCTTGCGTGCTGGGTTCTGTTAGCTCCTCTCGCCCTGTTATCGAGGTCATTTAGGATATCGAAGACAGAGCCTTCCATTATTGCTAGCTGATATTAGAGCATGAGAGGTGCCGATATGATCAGAGATACCCAGTATATGTCAACGAAAAGCTGGGGTAGAGATGACTGAGATGGTGGTAGGTGTAAGAGAAGTGAGCGTGAGGATTCGGTCCAGTAGCAATGCTGGATGAAAGTTGGATCGGGAACCAGAACGTCTTACTATCACTCATACAATCAAAGAAAGGGTCGCAACTCCAGTCATTTCAAAAAGAGGTATATACGTAAACATGCCTACCTCAAGTCCAATGCGCCACTCGGCATTCTCTTTCTCCAAATACGCACTTGCAGCCAAGACAAGTACGTGCATTTAACGCCAATTGTCCAAAGCCAATTATCAAAACGCCGCCACGCCGTCGTAGGTCTTATGCACGTCTTATTTCATGCGCAACAAGTGACAAAATCCTGTGTACTCGAAGCCGTGATAAATACACGAAATGTGTGAGCAATTCTCCGCCGCTCTAAAAATGCACCTAGCCACGATTCAAGATCGCAGATCACAATTCAGGAGCCTCTACCTCTCACCCTAGCTCAGCACACCACAACTGAGGAGTCCAGTTTGCAGCGTAGATTCATCGAGGCAAACAGTTCACTCATCCCTCTTTACAAATTGCTTTCTTTCAGAATTTCCGCGGAAATGGTGTCGTTCAATTGTAGGGGTTTCTGGTCTTGACGTTGTCAAGGCTTCAGCCCTCAATGGAGATTTCACCAAGGGAGCGGGTGTCCGCTCAAGGTCGAAGTATGAAGGGTTGCCATCAATTGTAGTCTTTTCGTAATCTGCGATTCGAATTGGCGGCGGTCTTAGTCGGTCTTGGCTAGTGTAGAGATACGTTGAAAACAGGACGATGGATGTGCCAATTACATACTATAGCTCTGTGATCAGTAAATAGCCTTAAAATCTCAGTCCAAGGTACTTACATTCGCAGTAATGGAAAAGTGAAAGAACCAAACACTGGCAAGAAAGCTGATGACGATGCTTATGCTTGTTGCAAAGTTCTTAGCAATGTTGTCTGCGTAGTTGACAACCATTGCTACTATTACACCACCCAGAGCTTGGAATGTGATCGCAGTCCAAACCACCCAGTTGTAACCGACAAAGAAGCCAGCTTTCGCGATCTCTTCACCATCCTTGAAGATAACGCCGAGGAAGAAGGCCGGGAATATTGAGTAGAATGACAGTTGGACATTGCGGACCCAAAGCGAAGCTGTGGCATTCGAGTCTTTCAAGATCTTTTCAAAAGTAACACCAGCAAGGCCGGAAAGAATGCAGGCCACAATAACAGAAACCAGGCCAAGAGAACCATTTAGTTGCGGATTTTGCATTGCCACATCCTCCTCGATTCCTTCGTATGTCGCGGACCGCTTCATGAGCTGTGCTGCCGCAGTGCTCCCTAAATTGCGCAACTCCTCGATTGACCGTGGCCAAAAGATCCGTGCTTTGGTATCTTTCAGTGATTGTAGGCTCGCTGGGTCGCTTCCTCGAGGCATCTGAACAACAGCGACCCCGATCATAAGTAGAACCAGAGAGACCCATTTCCGTGTCGAAAGACTTCGGCCAAGCAACATCACGCTGAAAAACGCAGTTGTAAGGATCTTGAGCTGGTATGTAACCTGGAACGTAGCCGCATCCAGGTTACTTACGGCCACATATTGCAAGGTGTTTTGCAGCGTATATAGCATTGCTGGAATTGCCAACTTCCAGCTGTCCCCGGTGAAAACCGCCTCTGAGAGGTTACTGAACAGGGTAGTCGCAGGCGTATTCGAAGGTAGATTACTCGACATGTCATACAACGCCATTGTAAGTGATATGGAGAGTTTGATAACTTCATTAAGGAATACCGCAGTAGAGGTGAAGTATCGATGACTACTCGTCATGGGCATAATGCGCGAGTAATGCATTATCTGTTCATCTGTTAGCACTCAAGAGCCTGGTTCAAAATCCACCGCTGCGCCGTGGGGCTGATTGTTGTTTGTCAAGACGACGTACCAGGATCAGAGCAGAATTCTGAAATGTAAGCTGGAAGACGAATTAGCAAGTCTTCTGAGCAAATCCAAGAACTAATTCAGCTCACTGTGATCAAGGATATATGCTTCATGGGAATCCCTCCCCATGGGCCTCCTCTTCGACTCGCATCCATCGTCATGACGCCCACCCCTTTCGCTTCCCCTTATGATGTAGCTAGTGTTGGCGCGAGACTCGGGCCGACGCGATGCGTTTTATGGTGATGGTAGGTTGAGAATGGTGGATAAATGGTAGTAAAGAGCCGTCAAAGGAGTGTGGTCAAGTTGGAAGCGGGTGTTGGAGAGTGAATGCGGTGTTGAAACGTGTAAAAGCTAAAACTGCCAGGGCCGAAAGCTGGAGAAACGCGCCAAAGATCCCCGCGTCGATCGCCCAAAGAACGCCGCGACTGACACCATCACGGGGGCCTGGTTGTGGCTGACCACCGCAACGGGCCAGTAGCGATCCTGCAAAAGCCGCCAACTTTGAAACCTTTCAGAGCGGTGTAGTCCAGACAGCACCTTAACTAGGGGTCATGCGCTCGACCAATTTCCTAACCAGGTTGAATGGTATCATGGTATCTTTACAAAGACTGCCTGCATCTCTCGAACAAAGAAACCACAACTGCAATAGAAGTCGCTACTGATGGGCTAGGAAATCGAGAATGCAAGCCACGACCACTGGGTTTCAATTACGTATCCCACGACGTATCGCTTCTGGATGACCATTTGGAAGCTCGCGGCTTGTTATATTCGGTCCGCCAGATGATGACCTCTATCCCGAAGCATCCGCCGACACCCAAGAAGACAATACACGCGGTCACAGAAGGGCGACGAGAAGCTCGTGTCTCCAAGTGGCCAGGAAACTAATTAGCCTTGAAACCCTCGCAAACATAGCCCAATCGGCATCCCTACACAGGATTGATAGGCTCCGAATGGCATTCAGGAACATGCTCATAACTTTGGATACATGAACTCTTCGTAGAAGACAATGGATGTTTCGTGAAGTTTCAACTAAGAATTCCAGCCAGTGTATTTTATTAGGTTCCTTTCCCCTGGAGGTTTCGGCAGCATGCCCCCAACCATCAAAGAACAGGCTGATTGGCTTCCGTAGCCTTCAAGGAGTTGAAGGGTCGATTGAATGGCTCAGGGGCCACAGATCTGCTAAATACCGAGGGGACAGAGCAACTACATACTTCTAAACCGTGCACGAATACCTTCCCGAAGCTTCCTTCTGTATACTACCGAAGGGTCCTTTCTGGGCTTCCTCGACACCGACGTATGTATGTATGTATAATCTATTATGGCCATGCACCATCTAGGGTATGGGCCGTTACAGAGCGCTAACTAAATACTTCCTGCCATCAACATGCCTGCTCCAGTTCAGAAGCCAACTATGAGAACTATATATCCATTACCTAATACTATGCTCAACTAAGGAAATAAAGGAAAGTAATGCGTTACTATTAGAAGAAAGTCGGAGTTTAGAGGCGAGCCCAAGTGAGTGGTTTTCGACGCCTCGTGTCCGCAGGGCTATTCCAGCGTTGTGCGCTTTATGATCGGCGACGCACCAGTGGGTGTTTCCCCGCACATCATTTGTTCCGAAGAATCCGCACAAGGCACCCGGTGCATATCTATACCCACTCACCCCTCTCCAATTAAGAATATCATGATAAGAACATCATCATTGTCTTGTTCCAAATAAAGTCCCTTCAAATGAAGCGGATTGTTCTTAAATGATATTGAGTTCTATGTAAAACCTTCAGAGCTATTTAAAAATATCGACTAGCCATACCGTATTTAGGACAGGGATATATCGGTCTACTCTAAGCCGGTCCGATGGCAACTTCCAAGAAAAAACAGATGGATAATGTGCTTTTCGGTTGCTCTCAATGCACACCCAAAGGCTCTTCAAAAAAGTTAAAGAAAGGGGAAGAAGATGAACGGAGAAAGCTTCCGTTATAAACCAACGGCAACCGTCTTAACTCCAACCGAGAATACAACGATCGGATCTCGAATACATCCATTACATGCACTAACAGATTCATCATTACTCATTCCCTGCAGCGTATATTTACTCATTATCGCTTTCGGAACCGACAATCATCTTTGCCCCCGTACCGGCGGTCGGCTTGGCCACTGGCGCCGCCAGCTTCTGTGGCGGTACACCGAGTCCGTTCCTGTTGCGGAAGAAGAACACACCCTTCCCCTCTCCTTGGGCACCTTCGCTAGACTCAACCCAGTGGCACATGCGGGCGCTGGTCCACATACTGTGCAGGAATCCTAGCGACCCATTCTCAGTGTTGGCGCGGTAGTGCTGACCCATAACTGGTTTAATGGCCTCAGTAGCCTCATCAGCGTGGTAGAAGGGAATTGTAGAGACATAGTGATGGAGGACATGGGTTTCGATGATTCCGTGGAGGAGCGTACGACCGATGAAACCGAATTCGCGATCGATTGTTGCAGCAGCGCCGCGAGTGAAGGTCCAGGTATGCGCATCATAGTGAGGAAGAGTAGGGTCAGTGTGCTGAAGGTACGTGATGGCAACTGAAATTTATTAGCTCACTGGAGATGGTGCTGTTGCAGGACAATCTTGCCTAGCCAATGGTTCACCCACAAATACGGGATACCGTACCACACGAGTAAGTTTATCCAGCCGTAGGCCTTTCCAACTAGGAAAAGAATGCTTAGAGTAATCCCGAGGCCAAGATCGCTCAAAAGGATCAGATGCTCATCCTTCTTCTCGTACAGAGGGCTTGATGGCATGAAGTGGTTAACACCGCCAAAAAAGCCATTTGCTTTCCCCTTACCCTTCCCTTCAGCCTGACGGTCGTGGTAATTGTGACCGGTAACGTTGGTGAAAAGATACATAGGCCAGCCTGCAAGCTGTTGGGCAACCATGTGTATAGCAGTGGCGATTGGAGTATCCTCCGTTAACTCAGTAAGCTCATGAACGAAACGGCCGACACGAGAGCTGAATTCCTCCCGAGTCTTCGGCACAAAGACCATATCACGCTCCATATTACCAGTGGCCTTGTGATGCTTGCCATGGGAAATCTTCCATGAGAAGTATGGTACTAGCAAAGCCGAATGGCAGATCCAACCAACGGTGTCATTGAGCGTCTTCGACGGTGAGAAAGACTGATGGCCACACTCGTGGGCGAGAACCCATAATCCCGTGCCGAAAAGCCCCTGTACAAACGTGTACAATGCCCACAAGCCAGCTCGAATTGGCATCGATGGTATCGTCTCTGGAGTTACAAAGGTGTTGAAAATATAGAAGGTGGTTGCAAGAAAGGCCATGTCGCGGGCAACATATCCAAGACCACGGACACCGGAGCGTTCGAAGCAGTGGTCTGGGATTGCGTCCCGAATCTGCTTGATGGTGAAATCTGGAATTTGGAACTCGTTGCCGTATGTGTCCAAAAGCACTCCGCGGGAGTTCTTTATCTCAGTTTCATCGACGGATCCGAGCGAGGATAATGAAGTTGCCGAGGGAGACTGAGCTGGAGAGTCTGAAGGGGAAGCGGACACAGAGTTCACGGACGACGCAGGGCTCGAGTCGGAAGTTATTGTCCTCCGTAGGACAGGGTTTTGGGCTCGAGCAGTCGTGGCCATATTGACGGTTCGACACGATTTTCTGGTTAAACAATTGATGAAAAGCTGTCAAAGGTGCGCGTGGGGCACTGGTTGCACAGAAATACAAGTCGAGAAAGCAATTGTCGGTCAGACTGTCTGGGGTTTGTTGGGTATCGGTTGCTGATGTGTTGGGAAGCAGTAAAAATGAGTCCAACTCTGATTCGAATGACAGGCGACTACACCACAACTCCTAGACCTAGAATGTAGTCGACCAGGACAACGAGAAACACAAAGGGGGGCAAGAGCGGAGAGGGGCAGGCGGAAATTTAAAAGATGGCATGGCGGTGTCCAGAAATTTATCAAGTCCCTGGTAGTCTAAAAGTTGAACCGAGTTTAGCGAGGCGCGGAAGGTGTTCGAGAAGGGGTCTCCCAGGGGCAACAGGCTAGATTACGGCAACTGCCTCAGCAGGCTCCGTCATCTAGAGACGAATGCATTTGTATATAAAAAAGAGGACGGCCTTTCAGCTCGCTGCCACTTTTCCCCCTCCGTCCATTGGCCTCCGCCATCAACGATTTGCAGCGCTGGAAAGCAGTTGAGTGCTCTTCTAAGCCCTGCATGTGGTGAGAGGTCGCCGCCTTTGCGTCCCCGTTAGCCTGAAAATTTCAGCTCTTGAAAGATCCTCTCCACCGGGGCAACTTTTTTGCTGTCGTAGATCGCACACGTCCGCTCGCCTTGGCGCTTGACCTATCCAAGCAGACCGCTAGATTGACGCCCTCATATCACGCGGTCCACTGATCATACTGGGACGTGGGACAGACGAACATGCACTTTGATGCTGGTGTGCCGGATGGTTGCATTTATTGATGCATGTGAAAGGCGCGACTGTGTCGCAGGGGCTGCCCGATCCCAGGCCTCTAATAGGCAATGGGTGAGCTGGTCAAAAGAGCTGACGGGACGGCTTTGGGAGAGCATTGGTGGCTCGAAATCAGATCTCGCTCGGACTGGGTTTCTGCAGGGACGTAGATCGTGTCCGCTAAAATAGTCCGGAACAACAATTCGTTGGGCCCGAGGTTGTTTTGTTGGGTGTGCATAAAGTCTTAGCGCAACCCGACATTTCTTTTCCACGGGGGAAATTACACGTGAATCTCCCCTCTACCTCGATGCTGCTGGACTCGGATAGCGCTTCTTGCTCAGTCTGGTACCTGAGCAATCTCAGCATATGTAGCATGTGAAAGTATCATCGACTTGAGTAAGCCGTCTATTCTGTCATCTGCGCCAAGGACGGCACGCCCCATGACCCGTTCGCTAGGAAATGTGGAACCCCCATCGATCAGCAAAGCCACTCCCGACTGGCATCAAAGCGACGCATGCGACAACAAATGCAGAAATCACCACTTGCCCGCCCTTCAAATATATCGAGCTATTCCGCAACAGGCACGCTTAGAGGCGCCTCGGTTGAATTACAACGCATTTTCTTTCGGTTCGGCATCCCAGTTCGGTTGTATTCCATCCCCAACACTCCCCCACGAGACTGCCAGCACCACGGCTGGAAATGACGCAGTCGCAGCATTAGCAGCACGCCAAAGCCTTAGAAACGTAGTGCCCCCAAGATCGTGATAATATCCAATCTTTACCACTTCAAATGATCGTACACGTCTTCATTACAGTAAGAATCCAGTATAAAAAGAACTGATCATATATTAATCAACCGTGTGAAATATTTCCACAATTCGGTCGTTCCGTCCACTAATGATGCCAACGAATGTGACGCCTTAGAGCTTCAGCTTTCCTCCGCGGCGCCAACGGGCCTAAAAGGCACATTGTTCAATAGGGAGAACGACCGAACAGCTGTATATATATGCTAATCATGACAATAAATCATTTGTATGAGCCATTAACAAAGCTTGGACATGGATTCGAGATATCACGTCCAGATATGATGAGCTCAACATAACCGTAAGTTTTCTATTTGTAGTTTCAAGGTTTACTTCAAGTACGGTTGCTACTCAATTTGTGTTCGCGATCCAGTGTCAGTGTGGCCAACAGTCAGCGTCCAGCGAGCTTCGCTGACTGACTGTACTAATTGAATCGCTCGCTGTCCGCTCGCTGGGTATATGTATATGCTGACTGCACCGCTGTCAGCGCGCTTATCCAAATCGGGTAATTTGTATAGATCTAATAGAGTTATAGAGCCAAAGTTTAGATTTTTAACAGCACTTCTGTATGTACAAATATTAACGTTGCCCGATCTTAAATCTACCCCAATTAACCTCATAGTATTCGGACATCGTTAGATTTAGTCGCCGCGCCGCGCAGAAGTTGGTAGTGACGTCAGTGGTAGGGATTTGGGTTAGGTGGTTAAGTGGGCTCTACAAGCTCTATTTTTAAGTCAGATTCTGTTAGGTAGAGAGCTCTAGTAAACATACCTCTCTGATCTAGTGTTTCTACCACTATATCTGGCCTGTAGCCAGTAAGATCGGTATTCAAATTTGTCAACTAGGGTGTAGTTAAGGCTCCATTGGAGTTAACACAGTCAATCAAGCTGCTTGGCAGAAGGCCTTTGAGTAGCCACCATTTCTGACACTGGTCTGCTTCAACTGTATCGGCTAAGAGCCTATTGCGCTTATCGGTAATGATCTTCTTAGCTTAACTAAAAGCTCGCTCGCATGCAGAGCTTATTACTGGTATAGAGAATAGATCTAGAGCGATCTTGGCGAGAGTTGGATAAAAGATTTAACCAGTAGTAAGCCACCAGTTAAGAGGATCTAGAATAACGTCGCTCACCTTACTACCGTTTTTATCACGGATCTTAATCAGCTTGAGGCCTGCCTCGTAGTAGCGATTGAGTTTGGTGGTAAGCTTAATTTGCTTTTATAAGCATAAGGAAGTAAGCGTCTCGTTAACCAGTAGAGATTGTAAATAGGGACCTTTCGCACAAGAATATAACCCAATATTGACGCTATTTTGGCGTGCATAGCCACAGACTACCCCTGATTAAGAAGCAATCTCCGAGAATCGTCAACCTACATATTGACGAGTTTAATATGGGCTATTATTCTATTATTGGACTCCCTATCTACATCCTTACTTTACATTTAAATCCTTACCAATCCCCTTAGGAGGATAGCCGGTTTAATTCCCCTATAATACCTCTAAAAAGAAAACCGACGCCTATACCCGATGGTAATATGCTAACAATATAACCGCCAAACGCCTTAGGATCTAGTGTAGACAAAACCGCTAGAAATATACTAGTAGAATCTAAGCCACCTTCTAAACCTTAAAACGATTAGCTACCTAAAGATGCTAGAAACTAGTTTAACCTATATACCTAGGCTTAATAGGAGCTTAGTAAGATTACTAGTATCCTACTAAATAATACTAATATAAAGGAGCTAGATAAGCTGGCTAAGAAAATAGCCAACTTATAGAGCATTATCGATTTGATAAAGCCCTCCTATTGCCTCTCTAGTAAAGAGTACAAGTTACGTAGCAAACGTATACGCCAAACAAATCTCGACGTCCTAGTTAAGAAGTCACTACCTAACATTAGCGGTAGAGACTAGCCGCTTTTTAAATTCGTTAAAGGCCTTTTTATATATATTATTAAAATAAAAAGGTTGATTCTTTTTAGTAAGGCGGTTAAGGGGCTAAGTAATTCTACTATAGTCTTTAATAAAGCGTTAGTAGAAGTTACAGAAGCCTAAAAATAACTATACCCCCTTTATAGTCCTTAGGGGTTCCTATTAATTAATTACAGCCGTTTTTTTTAGGTCTGCCTTAATTCTATTTATACTAATAATAAACCCTAGGTACTTAGTACGCTTAATACTAAATTCTAACTTCCTAATATCGGTCTAGAGACTAGCCTTGTAAAGCCGTTATAGGACTTTATAGACATACTCCTTATATTCCAGTTTATTCTTAAAGTAAATTATAATATTATTTAGATAGGCTGTATAGAAGTCATTAAGGTAGTTAAAGAGTACGTTATTTATATACCGTTGGTATATAGCTAGTCTATTAGTTAGTCTAAAAGGTAATATTTTATATTTATATAATCCGTAACGGGTCTAAAATATAGTAAGATTTTTAGATCTAGGGTCTATTCTAATTTAGTAAAAGGCCTAGCGAATATTAAGCTTTATAAAAATCTTAGCCTTACTTATATGGGCCAGTGTTTCTTTAAGTAAGGGTAGCGGATATTAATCTTTACGGGTTATATAGTTTAGTTTATAGTAGTTAATACAGAAATAGAGTCCACTATTTAGCTTTTTTATAAAGAGAATAGGTAAGGTAAAGGGGACTTAGCTAGGCTTAATAAAGCCCTTATTAAGGTTGTTAATAAGATACTACTTAGTGGCCTATAACTTATTAGTAGATTGCTAGCGGAGGGGGCTATAGCTAGGGGTATTTTCTTTATTTGGCTTAATCTTAATCTTATAGTCGTACGGTTAATAAGGTGGGAGTATATCGGATACTACCTTAGAGAATACGTCTTTAAATTCCTAGTATTAGTGGAGTAGTTTCTATTCTACCAGCTCCTTGTCTATAAGCTCACTTTTCTTACTAAGCTAGTTATAGGCTAGGGCTTCCTTATCTTTAATTATCTGGTTAATTTTATATAAGCTAGTTATAAAGGCAATAGTATTAGGCCGTTTTAAGTTCTAGTAGAACCCTATAGCGCTAATATAGCAGATATTAACCAGTGGGAGGTTTATAGGTTTCTTTATAGACATTTTATGGACCATATTTAGCGGTTAAGGGCTTATAGCCCTCCTTAGCTCCTATTCTATCTTCTATAAATTATCTTTCTAGTCTATTCGTTTAGTACAGCGTCTAATATTCCTTACTATTCTTTATAGCTATATAGGACCTAGTCTATCTAGCTTATTACTAGCTTCCTAGGTCATTAGTATTGGCGGCATAACGTTAGTAGTCTAGAAGCGTCGTAGTATACGGATCCGTTGCGGATTAAACTATATCTCTCTCTTAAATACCTAGTCCCTACGCATAAAATCGGCCTAATAAATAGTGTCTATCTATAGCCGCATAAGGTTTTTTATTATAATACTAATTTCCTTTATAAAAGACGGTGTTAGGGGTAGAGTTTTAGGCTAGATAAGCTGTCTACTCTATACTTTAAGCTATAAGCCTAAATAGGCTAGCCATTTTCTTCCTAAGATTATATTATAGCTTTCTAAGTCCGTAATAAGAAAGGGAATATTATACTAATTTATCCGTTAACGCGGAGGTATATCCGCAAGATAGTTATAATAGGTAGCCCTATTTATCCACTATACCCATAAATAGGGATTAGTTTAGGTAGTTCTTTAAAGGGTATATTTAAAAGGTTAGCTAGCTTTACGGCATATTGGGTGTCTAATAAGGTAAAGGTATTTACTCTAAAGTTAGCTAAAGTAGAAATTAAAACTTAATATTTATTACGGAATAAAGTTGTCACGGAACCCCACCGCAGGGGCCTCCATGAGAGAGCCCCGTGCTCCCGCGTACACCTCGCGTACAGCTTACGTCAGCTACGCGTAGGTATATCACCTCCTTACGCCCTCGACCCTTACGATCGATCGCGCAACGTCTTGTAGACTCCTTGAATACATACGCTCTATAGCCATTGCCCCCGTCCCGTAACAAAAGTATAAGGGATAGTATAGCTTCTTCTACTAACTAGCCGACCTAGATTAATATACAACATATTAATCCCTTTTAACCCTAGAGAGAAGTCTTTCTCTAGGGTTACTCTTTTTCTAACTCTACCTCTATACTATCTTCCTAGATTAGTAGGACCTTATCCTTTTTATATTCGCTAGGCATTTTGCTATATAGTAACCCTTTTAACCGTATATAAAGTAAGCTCCTTAGTCGCTAAGGGCCTATATATAGGGGTTACTATATATAGGCCAAGAATTCGCTAGACCTATGGTAGGACTAGCTACATAGCTAGCTACTAAATTAGTGGCGGGCTGTACGGCCAGTGCTGTGGGGGTTATAGATCTTCCTAGGGCGCTGCGGCCCGTTCTTATAGTACTTATATTCTAGTTAGCAGAGCTTCTAGTTTTATACTACTTAGCATATGCCTTAATTTAACGGAGGCCCTAGTTAATAGCTAGGCATTAGTCTATAAGTTTCTTTAGCGTCTATATAGTAGTATAAACTAGCAGTATAGCGCGTTATATATCTAGGGCAAGCTTGTTAGAGAGGTCTAGCATTAAATCTTTCTAGGGGATTTAAGCCTATCCGGCTAGGTGTAAAAAGTAGGTCTAGAAAACCAAGAAGGTCTCTATTATTTTTATATTTAGGCTTTTATAATTAAGCTAGGCGTTTTATACTTTAAAGGGGTCCTTATAGATAAAAGATAGGTAGTTAATTATCTCTTCTTTTAAGAGGAAGGGGTCCACTAAGTCCTAGGCGTATTATAGACGTAGGTATATCTATATATTACCGCTAGTGCGGCTAAAGACATATACTATTTTAGCTTAGGTATTAGAAAAGTAGTCCGCATTAACTTTAAGCTTATCCTATAATTAAAGTTTCCAGTTATTAAATATAGGGTTAGTTCTATTATTAGAAAAATAGGAAAGTAGTAGGGGCTAGCCCGGGGTTATTTTAGCTGGATCCGCTAATCTACTTATATATACTTCTTTACGCTAGCCCGGGGCCACTTTAGCCACTTTAGCCACTTTAGCTACTTTATATCACGGGACACCTCCATAATACCTTATACACGTCCACCTGTTTCTACCTGTTTCCATTAATATAGCAAGAAGAGACTAACTACGAGATAGCAATCTAATGGCAACCTACCGGCAATCTATAGTAATTTGACGGCAGTCTACCGCATCCTGCTATATTTTGCTAAGTCTATTAAATCCTACTAAGTTCTGCTAGGACCGCTACTTAAATCCTATTCTGCTCTGTGCATATATTAACTAAGTAACTAAATTTATAATATATACCCTTTCTCCCTATTTCCTTACCTTCTCTTTTTATATAATATCTTAACTTTATTACGCAGTTTATATACATAGCTTAATAATATCTACTTTGCTATATATTATCGCCGCTTATACTTACTCTATAATACTACGTTGCGTTAACCTTATATACTACCCTCTAAAATATAAAATAACCCTAAATCCCCTATAATAGTCGCTGGCATTATATCCGCACTCTAAAAATAATTAGTAGAGATACAGAAGTCCTTTATAGATGCCCTTATATAAAACCAAGCCACTGTAACTTAATAATAAGCTAAATAAGAGGCATAATACCTATAAATAATTAAGGACCTCTAAGAAGAAGTCCGCACCCTTAAGATGCCTATACTAGGGCTCTAAGACCAAATACCTTCTTTAGAGATGAATACATGGGATAAGAGTCCCGAATCTATAGTAACTATTTACCCTAAACTAACTACCGTACTATAACAATCCAAATAACTACTAAACCCCCTAATATTTACTAGTAAACAATAAGAACTCTAATTATTTCTAAGTTAGCTTAAAAATAAGCTAACCGGTAATGCTAACTGCTACCTAACTAAAGCTAACTAACTCTGCTACGCCCTAAGTTAACTAGAAGAAGACGTAGCTAACCTTATTAAACCCCTTTAACCGAACTTAGTATAAAGTCTAGTTATACTACTTAAAGCTATATACGGTGACCTAAACTGCTAAGCTACTATTTAGAGGAAGATAAACTATATAACTTAAGGAATAAAAAGCTTCCCAATATACTTCTCTAAGTTTAACCGTTATATAAAAGAAATAGGCTAGAATAACTCCGTACTAGTTAACAGCCTTATTAAGTCCTTAAGCCCTAAACTAAAAACCTCCCTAATAGGCATAGACCTACCAGGAGCCCTTAATGCCTGCGCAAACGTTATTAATAAATAGTACAATAATATACTATGCCTAATACTAAAGTCCACTCCTTAATATAATATAATAGCTCTATAAATGTCTATTAAGTTATTATCTTAGCCTAAGCACCCTAATGCTATAGATATTAACATAGGGACCCTAGGATACGCTCTACTAGGGTCCCCTAAATAAAAATAACGTATTAAGCTAGGCCTTTGTTTTAAATACAGAAGCAAGAATTATATCTTAAGATACTACTCTATCCCTATGCCCTAACACGACTTATAAATAGCTAACACTAACAACCGTTTACCGCATTAATCCTCTAGTTACTACCCCTAATCTTTACCTAGTTCTAGCCCCGTATTTAGTAAGCACTACTTATAAAAATAAAGTTATAACTAATGTTCTAGAGGAACCCCTTTCCGCTTACTACTAAAAGGCATATCCTAAAGTTAAGTCACTTTTTAGGACAACTATATTACAGAATCTTATTAAATGCATTAGATATTATAAACCCTAACTCTTAGAATTGTAGTATAACCGTTAACTGCTGCCTTTAGCAGAAAAGTTAATAGGCTAACGCTTGAGTCCTAATTAATATAGGAGCTAGCGGTATAGGATTTATTAATAAAATCTTTGTATAAGATAATAAGTTTACCCTAACACCCCTTAACTGGCATATTAATATATTTATATATATTATTCATTGCTTAACGTCCGATTCGGATCCCTGTTGGGCCCACGCGGACTACTCCTTATATACATGTGGGGAGAAAACTCTATTTGAGAAAACCCCGTGATCCGTCTCCCCGCCTTTTGGGGCTCGCTTGCGAGTCGCCTGCGAGTCACCAGTGGTGCTCTACTACCTTACTTTTTGACCTCCTTGGGAACCACTGCTGCCGTAACAAACCTACGGACGCGCTAGTATCACACACTGTACTCTACTCCTGTAGAGTTTTTAGGGGGCGCCTGTTACTCGCCCCTTTGCCTTCCATTGCTATTTCCTTTGCAACCCGGAACTGGTCTAGCACATTTTGGCCAATGAGCTACTGGGTAGCCGCCTTGAGGCCTTTCTGTGTTGAGAGCAGTGTATTATAGTTTTCTGTGCCAGCTGCTGAGAGCATTGCTTCTCGGCCGGTGCGTAAGGGATATTAATATATTTAGATTTAATAGTAAACGCACTGTTTTAAGCTATATTACTTATATAGTGGCCCTAAGACTCTAATACCTAAACCATAAAGAATTAATTAAGCTCTTTATAACTACCCTAAGTCACTTAGTAATTTTTAGATAACCCTAGATAAAGCTATATAAAGTAACTATTAATTAGGATAACCTTAAGCTTCTATTTACTGCCTCCCATTATAAGTAGAAGTGCCTTATAACTTATTACTTAGACCCTAAACTAAAATTTAAAAAATCTATTAGAATCCACTAGTCTAAAATTTCCACTAATGTCCACCCTATACCTAAAAAGTTTACCCAATTCTACTAACCTAAGAATTTCACTAAATTCCACTAATATAAGATTTCCACTAACATCTACTAGGAACCTAGAAATTATACTAGACCATATAAACCGACCCTAACTACTATACCCTAAACTAAGTAGAAGTCTAAGCCTAAGCTTAAAATATAAAAGTACTAAAAGAACTAGTATTTTACTATAAAAAGGATACTTAAAGAAACCGAACCTAAATCTAATATTAACTTTATACTGGATACTAAACCTAGAGCTAAATAAGAAACTATATAAGAAACTAAGGATAATCTAAGCTCGCTTAATACCTTAGATATCTATATAATTAGAGCTACTCTACTAGCATAATTTGCTAGGACACCGGAATATATAATCTTTACTGTTATAATAGCCAATATTAAGAAGGCCTTAGCACTAAAGAAGTATACTAACCCCGCCATAAAGGTACCTATAGATTACTATAATTACCTAAACGTATTTTTATAAAAGGAAGCCAATAAACTACCGGAACGCCATTTATATAATTATAAAATTGTAGTTAAAGAAGGAAAATATCCTAGATTCGGACCCTTATATAGAATGTTTTAAAATAAACTCTAAGTATTATAGAAGTACTTAGACAAATATCTAGATAAAGGATTTATTAGAGCAAGTTCTTTACCTATAGCCGTACTAGTAATCTTTATTAAGAAACCTAGTGGTAGTCTACGCTTTTATATAGACTACTAAGCTTTTAACACTGTTACTATTAAAAACTAATACCTAATCCTATTAATCTAAAAGATACTAAACTAATTAAGTAAGGCTCGCTACTATATAAAGCTTAATATTATCTACGTATTTAACTATTTCTATATCGCGAAAGGAGATAAATAGCTTACTGCATTTCGTACTTAATATAGATTATTTAAATATTTGGTAATACCATTTGGCCTTATAGACGCCTTAAGTTTATTCTAACACTTTATAAATAATACCCTACGCCTATATATTACGGACAGCTTAAGTACAATATTACGACTACTTGGAGAGGAGTCGGCGGAAGCTAGTTAGTTAATATAGGCACAGTCCAGGATGGATCCGGTGGAACCATGTGATAAGGAATAGTAGCCAAGGTCACGTAATATAATCTATATAATCTATAACAGAGCAGATAGAGCACACGTACCTCACAGAGCGAAGGGATTTCTTAGGCATATAGTTGTGTATTTAAAGGACCACAGTCCCTACCCAGATAGTTCTCTCTTCGTAGTAAATCTTAGAATACAATTAGAGTTAATCTGTTGGGCAACTACTCCACTAGTTATTATTATATTGTTAACCTGTTTATATCTACATACCTAGCCTAATAATAGGACCCACCGTAGTTCTTACTACAAGGTTCCGTTATATATTTACTACTAAGGTTACGGTATTAAATAAAGTTAAATAACATGCCACCTAAAGCACTAGTTATAACGCTATTGACAGCAGCTACTACCTTAGGCGGAGATGCCAGTATAGTAGATACGGATTCTTAGGTGGTTATATAAGGTTAGTTATAGGAAATGGTTGATTACTTATAGGATAATAATAGGATACTTAAAGAACGCATTAATAGAATCAGAGTAGTAAAGGTCAAGTTACCTTCAATTAAACGGTTCTTAGGGGAAAAGTTAAAGCTTAAGGGGTTCCTTACGCAGATACATTTTAAGGTTATATAGAAGGGAGTAAAGTTAGCAATATTGTTGGACTAAGTGGCGTATGCAGGATTGTTCCTAATAGGATAAGCACTTAAGTGGTTTAAACCTTATCTTACTAAAATATAGGCAAATGGTATAACAACCACTAACCAAGATGTATGGTATATATTTGCTAGTTAGAACGGGTTCACAGAACGGTTAATATAGGTATTTAGAGACCTAGAGGCAATAACTACAGTAAAACAAAAGCTTTAGAACCTAGCATAATAAACCTTAGCAATAGAGTATATAACACAGTTTTAGATGCTAGCTATATAGGTTAAATGGAATAATAAGGCGCTTATAGATAGTATAAATAGGGACTTAAGGCTAAAGTCTAGAACGCAATTATCCTAATGGAAGATGCAGAAAGTCTACAAGACTTAATAAATTAGTTAATAAAGATTAATAATAGGATCTATTAAAGGGAATAAGCTAAGAAAGGGTAAGATAGAGTTCTATAGTCATATAAGGCGTAGAATATATATCGGCAAACATAGAGCTAAAAACTATGGAATGGCGTAGAGCTAATAGACCTAAGCGGTACTAAAGAATCTAAGAGATAAATAAAGAAACTATAGAAACCTAGAGGTTAAGGATTAAGTAATTATAGGACTAGGGAGCAGAGGCTAAACCAGGGATCTTAGTAGTAGAAAACATTTAGGCGGACTCCATAATAAGAAAAATTGTTTAAAGATAAAGCTTATATAAATTGCGGAAAATAAGGTCATTTTGCTAGAGACTACAGAGGTAGTTAGAGTAACTACGTAGTAAGGGGCACCAGATTGTTAGAGTACGATAACGCGGATATAGGGATATTACGCGGGACCAAGGAGTGTTTAATTAAGCACTTCGCGTTTTATTACAACAACGCGTGCTAAATATATAAAGACGCTAAGTACGGCGCAAGCTATTAGCTATAAGAGCTAGAGTTAAGAGGACTTAAAGGAACTAGAGAGTTAAATAAAGAATAAAATTAACTCTATAAGCTAGATTAAGATATTAAAGTAATATACGGATAAGGATTAGCAATAATAACAATAGAGTTAGAGTACTTATTAATTAATAGCAATGAGGAAGAAAAAGAGCTAACTAGGAGCACTTAAACCTTAATAATATAATAGAAGCAGAGACTAAAACCACTACAAAATATAGATTAGTAATGGGTATTATAACACCGTTAAATACGATTCCCATTGCTTTATAAGACAGAAGGAGCAATATCTAGAGATAATTAAGTAAGCAGATAACTGCTAGTGCTAGCTTACCACTTATAAAAGGTAAAAGGCTATAGGTCCAAGATTCTTAAGAAGAGATAAAAAAGGCTCTAGACTCGCAAAACGCAATAAGGACAGCTTAAAGCCCACAATAAACAAAAACTAATGGGAAAGAGCAGTAACTTAGTTTAGTAACAAACAAATAAGTATAGGACGTAAGTTTAAGAACTACAAGTTTAGGGAATAAATAAAAACATTATTAGGAAGCCAAGATTTCGAGAAATAAATAAGGACTATAGCAATTCTAGGTAAATATAGTGTTTAGCCTAAAGATTAAAAAGTCAATACTAAGATTAGGAAGTAAGGTGACTTTAAGGATCTAGCTATAAGATATAGAAAATAAGAAACTATAGATAAGTTTAGGCAAAGAATTATTATATAGCAAGAGCAAAAGCTAGACAAGAGGTTAGCTATGCTAGGTTGTATAAGAGATAGAGCACCTATATAAAGAGTCACTAATAGGCCTAGTGCAGGGATACCTAGAGCAAAGTAGTTGAACAAACTGGAATAAGAAGAAGATCTAGATATTCTAGTTAAATTTAAAGAAAGATACACTAAAGGATATTACAATATAGCGATAATAAGGTACTTTCTTATAGATAGACTATATATACTAAACCAGTTGTATGGAAAGTGGTATAGGCAACGACACAACAATAAATAGGAAGACTTTTATATATGGCGAAATAAAAAAGTTATCTAAAACCAACCCATTACGGAAAAACACATAAGTTATATTAAAGAAGCATTAATTATAATATTAAGGAACCTAGAAGAAGGATCTAGGGACTAGAGAAGTAAGTAATAAGTCTTAGTACCTACAGTAGAGATACTAGTGGTTAGGTTAACTAGGTATAGATTTAAACTTAAGGATAAAGACAAGCTAAAAGTTAACCTAAGTCACTTAGCGTATTATATGTTATTATAGATAGCTTATATAGATAACATGTATAATATATATAGGACACTAAAAGACAAGAACCGGAAATACCTAGTAAGAATATATTAGGCACCAAAAGAAAAGTGGTTTAGAGACGCTAAGTATATATATAGATAGCACCTAGTAGAAGTACAGAGTTAAGGGGACCTAATACTTTAACCCAAAAGATTCCTTACGGAAGAATACCTAGATAGATAATAGTGGTGGGACTGCCTAGAGAATACTTATCTATAGTATATAGAGGAAAAGAAACAAACTAAGTATTGGCCAAAGGTAGACTAAGTATAAATAGGATCTAGCAGCTAACAGTTAGGAAAAGGGGAGGCCTATAGGACTAAAGGGAACTAGTAGTAGAGCCTTAGACCCTTAAAAGAGTCCAAGAATAATACCTAAACTTATAAGTTAAGTAGCAAGATTAGCAGTTCAAAATACTAGTAGATAGTAGAGTAATAAGAAACCACGTATTACTAGTAGCAGTAGAAAGGATAGGGTTACCATATAGACAAAAGAAACACCTATATCCACTTATAACAATTTTAGGAGATTAGATAGCCTATAAAGGAGGTATTATTAATCTTAAAATAGGACCTATTTAGTTAACTATTAAAGGGAGACCAGTCGGAATATCTTTTAATATCTTACCGTTGGGAAAAGACAAGGCGATACTAGGAATACCTTAGTTACAGGAATATAATCTAAAAATTAATTGGGTTACAGGTTAGGTTAATATTAAAGATACTTAATAACGCAAAGTACGGTAGCAAACCAAGTTAGTATAGTACTAAGTCAGAGCGATATATAAAGAGACTAAGCGAGGCTTAAGTTATATACTAAAGAGATACTATAAGTATGGTAAAAAGTTATAGTTACTAGAAAGTAAAAAGCTATTAAAGTATATAGTATAGGACCACAAGATAGAGTTAGAAGAAGAAACAAGTCTAAAGTTCTTTCTAATCTATAAGCTTACTAATACTAAGTTAGTGGCACTTAAGGAGTTTATCCAGGAGAACTTATAAAAGGGATATATTAGACCATCGCAGTTATCAGCAGGATATCCAGTACTATTTATCCTAAAGAAAAATAGAAAACTTAGGATGTGTATAGACTATAGATAGTTAAACAGCATTACTAGAAAGGATAGGTATCCTTTACCCTTAATTAGCGAAATCCAAGACAGAATAGGTAACACAAAGATCTTTACAAAGATAGATCTAAGGTAGGCGTACCACCAAATTAGGATTAAGAAAGGCGACAAATAGAAGGCAGCCTTTAGGTTAAAGAAAGGACTATACAAGCCATTAGTTATACAATTTAGGCTTATAAATACACTAGCAACGTTCCAAAAGCGAATTAATAGTGTGTTAGGAGAACACCTTAATAAGTTTGTTATAGTATACCTTAACGACATTATCATCTACTTAAAAAGTAAGAAAGAACATAGAGAACACGTTAAATAGGTCTTAAAAAGACTATAAGAAGAACAAATACCAGTAGCAATTAAGAAATGCGAGTTCTTTACAAGAAAAACCAATTTTGTAGGATTTATTATTAAACTAGGAAGAATCAGCATAGACCCAAAGAAAGTTAAAGCTATAGTGAGTTTGCAAGAACTAGAGAACATTACATAGTTAAGGTCGTTCCTAGGGGTTTGCAACTACTACCGGAGGTTTATAGCATAATAGTTAAAGAGCATTGAGCTATTTACAAGACTAATAAAGAAAGAGGAACCATAGGTATAGGGCAATAAGTAAAAGAAACTGTTTAAGGAACTTAAGGAGTTATTTACCTAGGAACTAGTTTTTAAGATCTACCAACCAAAGCTAGAAACGGTTGTTAAGACAGATATATTAGACTTCGCACTAGGAGTATATTTGCTATAAAAGTATTAGGACGTATAGCATCTAGTAGCGTACTATAGTTAGAAGATAATACTACTAGAACTGAACTATAACATCTATAATAAGGAGTTATTAGGTATAGTTATAGTATTAAAGGAATAGAAAGCATTCTTGCAAGGTATAGAGAAACTATTTATAGTTAAGACGGACTATAAGAACCTTATAGGATTCCTAACAATAAAGGAACTTAACTAAAGACAGGTTAAATGGGCGGAAATGCTTATAGAATACCATTTCAAAATTTAGTATACTAAGGGTACAGACAATGCACGAGTAGACGCTTTAAGTAGGAAAGCTAAACTATAGAGTGATAAAAAGCTATTAGGGGCTTTATTGCGAAGGGATTAAAATGGATTAATTAGGTACAATTATCCTAAGGTTACAGTAACTAGAGAAAGTCAGATCTATAAATTACTAGAGAGTAATTAGACACAGAAGATCTAAGAAGTATAGGTAGAGGATCTAGATATAGAACAGTATAAGAATAAAGAAGCAACCTATATTCTAAGGTCTATTACAAAGGAGTTTATTAAGTTATTCCATAGGGGACTAACTTAAGGACATAACGGAGCTATAGGCTTAGTGTTAAGACTTTAAGAGGAGTATATTATTTAAGGAATCTAGGGACTAGCAAGATAAGTTATAAAAGAATATCCAGATTGCTAAAGAAATAAACCAATAAGGCATAAGCCGTACGGAGGGCTATAACCTATTAAAACACCAGAAAGACTATAGGAAATTATATTATAGGACTTTATTGTTAAGTTACTAAAGTTAAAAGATCCTATTATAGGATAAGATTATAATGCAATTTTAGTAATAGTGGACAAGCTTATAAAGTGGGGGTACTTTATAGCATGCATAGAGGAGATATTAGCAGAGGATGTTGCTAGAATCTATATTAAGGAAGTATTTGCAAGACATAGAGTACTAAGTAAGATTATATCAGATAGAGATCCAAAATTCATAGCAGTATTCTAGGAGGTGTTTTTGGCGGAATAGGGAGTTTATATAGTAACCTTAACAGCGTGTTATCCGCAGACGGACAGACAAACAGAAAGATTAAACTAGACACTAGAACAGTATCTAAGGCACTATATTAATTACGCATAAAATAATTAGGTATTATTGTTACTAGTTATACAGTTTGCATATAATATAACACTATAAGAAGGAATAGGAACGTCACTATTTAAGGCGAATTACGGATACGAGCCAAGATTATTATTATTGCTACGTTAAGTAAAGAAAACAAGTAGTACAGCTAAAAAAAGAATGGAGACTTTAGTAAATCTTTATATAGACCTTAAAGAAACAGCTAAACTAGTACAAGAATGAATAAAAAGGTACTATAATACTAAGAGATCTGAGGGACCAGATCTTAAGGAGGGAGACAAAGTGTAGCTACTACACAAAAATTTTAAGAGTTAACGACTAAGCAAGAAGTTGGACTATATTAGACTAGGACCTTTTGAAATTATACAAAGAATTTTATTAGTTATTTTAAGGACGTATACCATAAGATCTTTAATAGGGGGATTAAATAGCTTAGGGCAGAGTAGGGTTTAATTACAGTAGGAACGCGCTTCTTCTTAAGCTGGTATATCTTATAAACATTAGGTTAGGGTATTAGGTTTCTAGCCTTAAACGCCTAGGTAGTACGTAATTAAGAATTGGAATTAGGATAGATATTCTAACCAGTAGGCTTAACGGTAGCTTAGCTATTTTATAGTTGTAAAGTACTATAGGTTCTTATAGTCGCTAAGAACTTTAATTAGGAGTCTAGTTCCTTCTAGCTCTAGTCGCTATTACTTAAAGCATTTAATAATAGCTAGCAATTCCTTATTGTAAATCTTATAATTATATTTAGCTAGGCTTAGTTATTTTAAGAAGTATACTATAGGGTATAATACTCCTTTCCTATTATATTAAGATAGAATGCCTCTAGTAATATAATTAGATAAGTCAGCTTCTATAATACTTATTTAGTCTAGGTTAAAGTGTTAAAGTATAGGTATAGTGGTAAATATAACCTTTAGATAAGTAAAGGCCTTTTTATATTCCTTATTAAAGATAAAGGCTTTATTCTTTTAGGTTAAGGCTATAAAGGGTAAGACTAGGGTAGAGAAGTTATTAATAAACTATTAGTAGAAGTTGGCGAAGCCTATAAAGGCCTTTACGTCCTTAATATTTTTAGGTTCTTACTAGTTTACAATTACTTTAACTTTCTTAGGGTCTATTTATACGCCATCTATAGAAATAATAAGTCCAAGATATAGGACTTCTATTTTATAGAACTCGCATTTATCTATATTTAATTATAGGCCGGCTCTACGCAAGGCCTGCAAAACCAGTTTAATATATTTTTGGTATTTAGCCAGATTATTACTATATATTAAAATGTCGCTAATATAAGTAGTATAAAAGACGTCTAGGTATAGTGTAACGGAACCTTGTAGCAAGAACTACAGTAGGTCCTATTATTGGGCCGGGTATGTAGATATGAATAGGTTAACAACGTAATAATAACTAGTAGAGTGGTTGCCCAACAGATTAACTCCAATTGTATTCTAAGATTTACTACAAAGAGAGAACTATCTGGGTAGAGACTGTAGTCCTTTAAATACACAACCATACGCCTAAGAAATCCCTTTGCTTTATGAGGTACGTGTGCTCTGTTTACTTTGTTACAGATTACACAGATTACACAGATTATATAGATTATATTATATAACCTTAGCTACTATTCCTTGTTATATAGTTCCACTAGATCTATCCTAGACCGTGCCTGTATTAACTAACTAGCTTCCGCTGACTTCTCTCTAAGTAGTTATAATATTGTACTTAAGCTGTCTGTAATACTATCTCCCTCCTTTTTATCTTTATCCTTAAAGATTTCTAACATCTCTAAGTTGTCCACTAGAGGTATAATGTCCGTTTAACTAGTCTGGTTAATATCTTTACTTATTATACCTAAAGCTTCTTCTTCTTCTTCTATAGCTTGTTAGTCTTATATTATTGCTATAATATTATCTTTAGGCGAGATAATGCCGTCTCTATATTCTTATTTTGTGAAAGAGGGGTTAGTCTATATTGCGCTGGCGAGTGCTTTATCTTAACAACTATCCTCTTATTTAGAGTGCACTAAAGCAAACGTTTAATTGTTCTGTAACGTTCGCTCTATCTCTAACGCTAAGTATACGCGTCCTATAACTTTTAGTAGTCTTTACGTTCCCTAAGTAACTTATTATAGGGTCTTGTGTTTAATCTACTGCTGTAAAACTCAATAATAAGCTCTTGGTAGCGTTGTCTAAACTTTGTTGTTCTTGTAATGCAGAAAGAGAGGCTGCTAATACTTAATAACGGGCCCTTAACTCTCATTTGGCTGCTTCTGCTTGGTTAATCTATCTTAAGAAGGTTCGTAAAAAGGTTTATTCTAAGGAGTGGAAACTTGTTTAATAAGGCTTGGCTAAGCTAGGTAATGAATAAGTAGAGTTTCTAGAGAAGGAAACAACTCTAAGTAACGTAGTAGTTGCTCCTCTTAGGTCCCCTTTAGTTAACTTATCCCTTAGCAATCCTTTTTTAGCGCTTCCTAACCTATTTTCTTTTAATACTTCTATACCTTTCCTATAGCGTTCTCTAGGTTGCTTAGTGGTTCCCAGGTAGTCTTATTATAGCCTATCTACTTTACTTTATACTATGTTTTATTATCTACGTCCTTATAACTAATGATCTTTAAAACTTGCCATTTGTCTTCTTCCTATCCTCTATATATATCTGCCTTGTAGACTAATGGCTTAATATTTCTATATGCTAGCTCTAGTATTGCGACATACTATATAGGGTAAATTTTTATTTTGGCTAGTAGGTTTAGCTTGTATATAACTAGTTAAATACATGTAGTGGTGGGATTGCTTCTATTTTTGGGGGTTGTTGCCGCCGCTTTTGGCGGCGTTCTTACCTCGCTTAGACCCTATCACATCGCCGCTTTAAAGAAGCTCTATTCGCTTAAGCACTTCCTATCCCTGTTATGCCCTATTCTAGAGGGGTTAGAAACGAGCTTTAGCAAAGCTCGTTGGCGCTTGCGTTAATTTAATAATGGTACAGCCTATATAGAAAGGCCAGCGTCTATTTAAAGGAATGGCCTACTCGCCCTCTCCCCGCACTCTCTCCCTTTACCACCCTCGTTCCACTTCCTCTCTCTTTCCCTTTACTATCCTTATTCCACTTCCTCTCTAGTAATTTAATCCTTATCTATAATGCTTACCTTACCTATTTAGTAAACTCGCCGTCGCTAGAATAGTAGCATACCTATTAAAGTAGCCGCTCTAGCCTATAGGACGGAGAGGAGAGGAGCACTCTACGCTACCGCCGTTTATTAAAACTTAAATTTACAAGTCTAAAGTCTAGACTTAGATATAGACACTAATCTAGAGATATATATTTATTTAGAAGATAGTATAGATTTAGATTCTAGAGAACTAGATACGGAATTAGATACGGAATTAGATACGGAATTAGATGCGGAATTAGATATAGAATTAGGTGTAGAATTAGGTGCAGAATTAGATACGGAGTCTAATATAGAGTTAAATGCGGGATTAGATATAGAATTGGACTCTAAAGCTAAGGAAATACTAAAAGATATTACTAAATTAGAAGAGGAGGGACCCATAAAACTAAACTATACTTCTTATACTAAGAAACTATAGAAGAGGGAAGGCAAAATCTAGGAGAGGTAAGTTATATAAATTTCCGCTAACTTATTATTATACCCTCTAATTACTATAAACTAGGTACTACCTAAAGATTAAAAAGATAACCTAAAAAACCCTAGATAACTAGCTGCGTAAATACGCCCTAAAGGTATTTAAAGTATATCTCTACTAATAGAAGAAATATTTTTAAATTAAGAAGGAGAGCTTAATATAAAGCTATTAGAAACGAATTAGTATATACTATATAGACCTTATACGCTATAAGATAGATAGTAATATCCTTAATAATATTTACAATATAAGTTCCTACCCCTCCTTTAAGGTAGACTAATAACTATAGAAGTAGATCCTAAGCCTTAAGCTTAATAAGTTAGTAAAGGAAAAGTACGCTATATTCGTCTAAGACCTTTATACTATCCTTTACGCTCTCTAGATTAATAATACTAAGCCACTCTATAGCTATAAGACTAGGCACTCTAGTAGAAAGCGCTAGTGCTAAAGGTAGCAATAAAGCCGTCTAGTTTAAGAATATTAACGTTATAGTTATTTATAGCGAGAAATACTCTAATAAGAGTATAATTATAGTAAATATAAACCTAAAATATATTAAGAATAAAGAAAAGGATAGTAAACTATAAGCTTTATACTATGTCTAAATAATATATCCTACTAACTATAAATCTATAGAAAGAAATTTACCTTCCGTCTTAAAGACCTTCTTATATTCTATATTGTTTTATATATCTTAGCTATTAGCGTTAGTTAAGACGTATTCTAAGATAACTTTATAAGTATCTAAGATATCTTTAAGCTTAAGGTACCGGCGTACTATAATGTACTATATATTAAATAAAAGGACGAAGTACTGGATTAGCTATTCTTCTATAATATTAGCTATATAACTAGGGGTGGCAACATTATAAAAGAAAAGGCCTTTCTATACGCTAAATACCGTAATATATTTATACGCCTAGGGCTTATTACTAGGTTTAAGGAGGTACTAGAGCTGTACTAGCTGCGACGGGCTTTAGGTAAAAACATTAATAGTAGGTCTACTTAATAGTTACCTAAACCTAATTATATATTAATTATATAGATAGATACTATTACTCTAGAAGAACGGAACTAGACTATAGGCTGTCTTAGTAATATATATAAGAGGTATTATATACTAACGCATATCGCATATAATTACTAGAGTATCTATTTTAGAAGTCCTTTATAGGATCTCCTTATTAAATCTATTATAAGAATAGGGCTATTATAAGATTAACGAGCGCCTATAGAGCTTAATAACGACTAAAGCGCTAAAAACTACTGCGCGGCTTTCTTACCCCTATAAAATGTACGCATAACCATATATAGGAAGTTTAATTGCATATACCATAGCCCTAGAATAGGTAACACCTACTTATAGCTATCATACGCACCTTCCGCCTTAACCCGCTCCTCTTTATATAATTGGATAAGCTTTACGGTTTTCTAATCTCCGTATACTCGGAAAAGCCGGTCGTTAAAAGCGGTTTTGCGATTATACTGCAGTTATTTTAGGAAGATATTCTTTATTATACGATAGTTACTATTAATAGAAGCCTCGCTATCTAGAATAGGTCCTAAAGTTACATACTTTATCCTTCTATAAGGGAAAATATTAACCGCTAGTATACGCGGATATTTAATATCCGCGTTAGAGTTAAATATACTATTAACCGTAGTAGGATACGCGTATTAGATAGCGTCCGTAATAAAACTTATAGATATCCGCTTTTAAAGGTTATTAAACCTATTCCTAGCTGCATTAACAACCTTATCTAGCTTAAGTTAATGGGTATTATTTAATATTAACTGCTTAAGGCCCCCTTTAGGCATGCATACTCTATATAAAATCTTTTCCGTAATATACGAATTAAACTCGCTAATCTCGCCGATAACCTAATATTAAGTCTTTTAGCAATAGTTAAAGTTATTATAGATAATATAGATATTATTATAAATAGATAGAGACTTAATTAGTTTCTTAAGGGCTAGTAGAATTAATATGACCTTCCTTAGAGCGTTCGGCTAGCCTAAGCTTTTTAGCGTTGAGAGCCTTATAACTATTAATTAAACTAAGGCTATATAGGAAGGATAGCACACAGCGCTTTATACTAAGTGCCTAAAGATATAGACTAAGTAGACGGGCGAAACTATTTGCCAAGTTTTAGGCGAACCCTAGGAGGAATATAGAGGTAACTATAACTATACGCCCGCTATACGGATCTCGACTACGTTCCTCTCTATTTAGTGCGGATATCCCCTTAATAAGCCGGAATAGTAGCGGACTATACTACTAAATAAACTTAGCCGCATTCTTAAGGTTAATATCCTAAAACTTTATATCTAAAATCTATATATTAAAGGGGCCGCGTTATAATTATAGTTGGTGGAGCTCTTTTCAGATATAGCGGATAGTATAGGTTATTAGCGTTATATAAATATTAGCCCTATTAACAAGTTTGTCTTATATTTCCTTATCCTCTAGTAAGGGAATAAGTAGGTCCCCTACTTTCTTCTTCTTCCTATTACCTCTATACCCGTTCTTACTTTTTAAGTACTTAGAGACTAGCCTATAAAAAGACTAGCCCCATTAACGTAGAAGGTCCTTAACAATATTAACCTTTTCTTCCTTTAATGTCTTTATCCGAGTAGCAGATAAAATATCCGCTAGAATATCCGCTAGAATATCCGCTAGCTATAGAGAGGGCTAGCGGCGTAGGCATAAGCGTTTAGCGTTAGTATTTACTATACGGCTTAGCGGTACAGAGGTAGGATTAGGGCCTCTACGGCGACGAATTCCTCTTAACGTCGCGCGCGTATAAGGAGATAAAGATCTTATAGCTTTATAGAGTAGGCTTTTCTCTATAATTTGGTGTAATTTTTATATCAACAGGTATTGTAGGAGGGTAGATTAATTTTGTTAAAGTTAATAAGGTCTTCTTATATAAACGGTGTTTAGGTTTTCTACAAATCTCGCTAAAGGGCCTTAGACTAAGAAAACGATTGCCGTCCTAAATTAGCTTAGCGGACGGTGCAGATATTCCTATATCTGCACAATCGATTTCTTAGTCTAAGCTTCTAAGGTAACAATACTTGCTAATATTAATTAGTAACAATATTAATCAATCTAATTGGCAGTATTAAAATTTAAAACCTCACTAATAAGGTAAGAATAATTTTTAATAAATTTAACGTAATATTACGGACCTAGTATTATTAACGTTACGGTTACTAAGGCGGGACCTTAGAGAGCTAGCGAGCTCTATAGAACCAGTAGACCTATATAATAAGGGGTAGCCAAGTTACGTAATTAGGTTTAGTACGTAGATCTATAGATCTATAGGAATATTACGTACCGACATACTGACTTTCCAACGTACTAAATATTACTATAGGGAGGAGTTATATATTTAAGGACTACAGTCTCTACCAGATAGTTTCTCTTCTTTGTAGTAATTCTTAGAATACATTAGAGTTAATCTATTAGGCGAACACTCCACCAGTTATAACGCCAATTATTATTATATCTATCTATATACCTAGCCCATTTATAGGTCCACTATAGTACTCCTATAAGGTCTTGTAACACAATTACTACTATAGTTACGGTAGACAGCAACAATGGCACCAAGAGATTCAACCACAACGCCTTTAGGCTTAGGTTTAGGTAATAATACTAGCATATAAAAGAATAATAAGTTACAAATAGTTACTATAAGACGACTTAAGGAGATCGTAGACCGTATAGACGCTAATTAGGCGGCACTTAATAGCAGGATTAAAGGGATAGGTATGCAGAAACTTAAAATGCCCAAGATCGAAAAGTACGCAGGCGGAAAGAGTAAACTTAGTAGATTCCTAACGCAAATAAAACTAAAGCTATAACATAAAGAAGGTAAGATACTAACGCTAGCCAACGCAGTAGCCTATACAGGACTATTTATAAAGGGTAAGGTATTAAAGTAGTTCGAACCGTATTTTAAAGAGTTTAAGAAAAACGGGATAGCGATAGGAAACCTAGAAGTTAGATTTATATTCGCTACGTAGAATAACTTTACGATAAGGTTTATATAGATATTTAGAGACCTAAAAGAAGAGGCAACCGTAGAAAGAGATTTATAAGAACTTATATAGAAGGGGTTAGCAATAGAGTACACAACTTAATTCTAAGCACTAGCGACGCAAACCAGCTAGAACAACAAAGCACTTATAGCATAATATCGCCAGGGACTTAAGTTAAAAGTTTAAGACGCTTTAATCCTTGTAGAAGATCTAGACACTGTCTAAGAATTAATTAAGTAAGTAATTAAAGTAGATAATCGCATCCACTAAAGAGAAAAAGCTAAGAAAGGCTTAAATAGGACGCTATAGGCGTATAAACAGAAATAGAAACCATAGTATAGCGAACTAGAGCCAATAGACCGTAGCGGAACGCGAGAGTTATAACTAAGAAGGAAACTATAGAAGCCTAAAGGTTAAGGACCTAAGAAAGGCAGTAGCAATAATAGCTACCGGGAGCAAAGGCCGAATCAAGGATCTTAGCAGAAGAAGACGTTTAAGCGGACTTTATAATAAAACGAATGGTTTAAATAAGGAGCTTATATAAATTGCAGTAAGAAAGGATATTTCGTAAGGAACTATAAAGATAGTTAAAGACCTAATATAGCGAAGGGAACCAGTTAGCTAGCATAGAGCGACGATAAGACGTTAAGAGGTACAAGGGAATGTGCGATTAGACACTTCGCCTTTTATTATAATAACGTATATCTAATTTACGAGGAAGCTAAGTACGGCGTAAGCTATTGGCTATAAGAGCTAAGCCTAAAAAAGTTTAAGGGCATAGCTGAAGAAGAGCAAGACAGACTCTTTAAGTTAGATCGCGACCTTTACGCAACGGCGGGATAAGAGTTAGTAACTAGGATTATAAAACTACGGCAATAAATAGACGAAGAGCTTACAGAAACCTTTAGTAGACCAAAAGCGCACTTAAAGGGGGGATTTAATAAAAATCTATTTAGTAATAACAAAGTAAGTAACTTTAAAGATTCGCTATTTAAGGCAGACTAAAACAGTTATAGTTAATAAATCGGCAACGGGTATAGTTACGCCGTTAGATACAATATCTATTACTTTATAAGATGGAAAAGAAGTAGGATAGAGCGCTGCTTCGCCACTTAATAAAGGTAAGAAGCCAATATACTAAGATTTTAAAGAACGAACGAGTGTATAAAAAAGCCTACTAAGAGGCTAGATTAGAGCTAAAAGTTAATAGAATATTTCGGCAATAAAAGATCTTAGGGCTAAAATAAAAAGCAAATAAGACGTTTCTCTAGTATAAGAAAAGTAAGGAGCTTACTTATAGGGTCGTAAGATCGAAACGATAGTAAAGAAATTCGAGGATCTAGAGGATCTAAACGCTAGACAGAAGCTAGGAGAAAATTAGCTTAACTTTAAAATAAGAATTAAAGAATTAAAGAATTAACGGGGGCATCTACAGGAACTGGATTACCCACGATATCGTATAGTAACGCGAAAGGCTATTAATAGGCTAAGGGTAGGTATACTAAGGGCCAAGTAGCTTACCGAACTAGAAGAAGAAGAAAATATAAGTATTTTACCTAGATTTAAAGAAAGGCATATAAAAGGCTATTACAATGCAGTAATATAAAGATACTTCCTTAAAGAAAGATTATTTACGCTTATATAGCTATACCAAAAGTAGTATTAACAGCGAGGAAATAATAAGTAGGAAAGTTTTTACGAATAGCTAAATAAGAATATCTTACCGAATTAAGCTATTACAGAAAAAAGAATAAGTTATATTAAAGGAGCTTTAATTATAACCACTAAGGATCTAAAAAAGAGATTAAAAGGCTAGAAATAAGACTGGCAGATTTTAGTACTAGCGAGAAAGCAGCCAATAGTTAAATCACTAAGACTAAAGTTTAAGCTCTAGGAGCAAGATAAACCATAAGTAGATCCCAGGTATTAGGCATACTACACGTTAGCATAGATTATATATATAAAACGATTAAAGATAGAAGTTATAAATACCCGGAAAGAATGCATTAGGCACTAGATAAAAGGAAGTTTAAGAATACTAGATTTATATATAGATGGCATCCTACTAAGGCCTAAGAAGAAGGAGAACTTAGACTCTAACTAGGAGATTCCTTACGGAAGAATGCCTAAAGGGACGACAGTAGTGGAAATGCCTAGAGAATACTTATCTATAGTATATTAAGGAAAAGAAATAAATAAAGCATTGGCCGAAAGCGGACCAATAAGAGAATATAACTAGTTAATAGGAATTAGTAAGTTTAGGAAAAGAAAAGGCCTACGGGACTAGAGGGAGCTAGTAGTGTGGAAGGGTACGGTGTCTCTTAGATAGAAAAGTCACGGTGCTGTCAGTCAGTCAGTCAGTCAGTCAGTCTGTCGGTCGGTCGGTCGGTCGGTCGGCCGGTCGTAATTAGTCAGAAGTAAAGCAGTCAGTAAGAAAGAAAGAAAAGAATGTATTTCCGGTAACTGGTAGGGTCGTGATATATATGTAAGGTAAGGAGGAAAGAAGAAGGAAAGCCGAAGCTCTATAAATATAAGAAAATGCCAAGATAGTAGGCGACGTCCAATCTACACCACCACAGTAGTAGAGCTTTAGACCCTTAAAGGAATTTAAGGAGAATACCTAAATCTAGGAATTAAATGGCGAGATAAAGCATTTAAGGCTTTAGTTAATAGCGTCGTAACGCGAAATTATATTTTACTAATAATAGTAAAACGATTAGAAATACCTTATAGATAAAAGAAGAACCTATATCCGTTAATTATAATATTAGGAGATCCTATTACCTACGGAAATAGGATAATATATATTAAAATAGAACTAATAGAGTTAGTAATTAAAAGAAGATAAGCTATAATATTATTTAATATACTACTATTAGGAAAGGACGAGGTAGTTCTTAGAATGCCTTAGTTATAGAAATATAACCTAAAAATTAATTATATTATAGGATAAGTTAAGATTAGAGACACTTAAAAACGCTAAAGGCGTAAGGTAACTAAAGTAGTATAGTACTAGGTTGGCGCAACGTATAAAGAGACCTAGAAATAAATCGGGTATATACTAAAGCGATTTAAAAAGTACAAAAAACTATAGGGCCTAGAAAGCGAGAGGCTTATAAAGCACGCACTATAGGACTTAGCGATAGATTTAAAAGAAGGAATAAGTCTAAAGTTCTTCCCTATCTACAAGCTTATAGAGCAAGAGTTAGTAGCATTTAAAGAGTTCGTTTAGGAGAACCTAAGGAAGGGATATATTAGACCTTTATAGTTATCGGTAGGTTATCTAGTACTATTTATACTAAAGAAGAACGGGAAGCTTAAGTTATATATTAACTATAGATAGTTAAACAGCATTACGAAGAAGGATAAGTATCCTTTACCCTTAATTAGTAAGATTTAAGATAGGATTAGGAACGTATAGATCTTTATAAAAATAGATCTATAGTAGGCGTATGACTAAATTAAAATTAAGGAAGGTAATAAATGAAAAGGAGTATTTAGAATAAGAGAAGGATTATATAAGCCGTTAGTAATACAGTTTAAATTTATAAACGTACCGGTTATATTCTAAAAATAAATTAATAGTATATTAGCAGAACACCTAAATAAGTTTATTATAGCATACCTAGATAATATTATTATCTACTCTAATAATAAAGAAGAGCACTATAAGTAACTTAAGTAGGTACTAAACCAATTAAGTAAAGCAGAGATACCAATTGCAATTAAAAAATGCAAATTCTGCACTAAGAAGACTAATTTTATTAGATTTATTATTAAACTAGGACAAATTAGCATAGACCTAAAGAAGGTTAAGGCTATAGTTAATTAGCAAAAACTAGAAAATGTTACGCAATTAAGATTATTCTTAGGATTCTATAACTACTATAGACGATTTATTGCATAATAGTTAAAGAATATTTAACCCTTTACTAGACTTATAACAAAAGATAAGCTATAGTAATAAAAGGAGGAATAAAAAAAACTATTTAAAGAGTTAAAGTAGTTGTTTACGGAAGGACTAATCTTAAAGATCTATTAGGCGAATTTACCTATAGTAGTAGAAACAGACGCATTAGACTTTATACTAGGAGTATGCTTACTATAAAAGCATAAGGATATATAGCACCTAGTAGTATACTATAGCCGAAAAATAATACTACTAGAACTAAACTACGATATCTACAATAAAGAGCTACTAGGGATTATCGTAGCACTAAAAGAATAGAGAGCGTTTCTATAAGGAATAACAGAACCATTTATTATTAAAATAGATTATAAGAATTTAATAAGATTCCTTACGATAAAGAAACTAAACTAAAGATAAGTACGTTGAGCGGAAATGCTATTAGAGTATTATTTTAAGATATAGTATACTAAAGGAATCGATAACGTAAAAGCAGATATACTTAGCAGGAAGGCCGAATTATAAAATAATAAGAAACTATTAGTGGCTCTACTAAGATAAGATAGCAATAGATTAATTAGGTATAACTATCTAAAGCTAGCAGCAACGCGAGAATGCGGGTTAGCGTAAGTATATAAAATACTAGTATTAAATTAGAAATTTTTTTTTTAAGAAGTATAAGATAAGGACCTAGATATAGAGCTATATAAGAATAGAGAACTTACGTATATTCCAAGAAACGTAGCGAAAGAGTTTATTAAAGAATTTTATAAGGAAATAATATAAGGGTATAACGGAATTACGGGATTAGTATTAAGACTTTAAGAGGAATACATTATCTAAGGAATCTGGAGAATTGTAAGAAAGACTATTAAGGAGTATCTAGATTACTAAAAAAAAAAATAAGCTAATAAGGTATAAACTCTATAGAAAACTATAATTAGTAGAATTAACTACTAGACTATAGGAGGTTATATTATAGGACTTTATTGTAAAGCTACTAAAGTTAAAAGATCCTATTACGCAATAGGAGTATAACGTAATATTAGTAATAGTGGATAAAATAACTAAGTAGGGCTACTTTATAGTATGTTTAGAGGAGATATTAGCCAAAGGAGTATTAGATGTCTATATTAAATATATATTTGCATAGCACGGAGTACTAGAAAAGATTATTTTAGATTAAGACCTAAGATTTATTACGGGGTTCTAGGAAGCATTTACAGCAGTATAAAGGGTGCATATAGTAATATTAATAGTATATTACCTATAAATAGATAGATAAACGGAGAGACTAAACTAGATGTTAGAACAGTATCTTAGGTATTATATTAACTATGCATAGAACAATTAGGTAGCGATGCTACCAATTACGCAATTTATATATAATACTGTGCTATAAGAGGGATTAGGGATATTACTATTTAAAGCGAACTATAGATATAAACTAAGGATATTATCTACACCGCGATAGGCAAAGAAAAGTAATAAAGCAGCTAAAAAGAGAATTAAAACTCTTATAACCCTATATAAGAACCTTTATAAATTAGTAAAACTAGTATAGGAATAAATAAAACGGTACTATAATTAGAAGAAATCTAAGGGACCAGATTTAAAGAAGGGTGATAAAGTTTAGCTATTATATAAAAAATTTAAGAGTTGACAACTAAGTAAAAAATTAGACTACGTTAGACTAGGACTATTTAGGATTTTAAGATAAGTCTTAGAAGTTACGTATAAGTTAGACTTACTACTAGAAATAAAAACTCACCCTATATAGTATATTATAATACTTAAGCTAGCGTATAGAGATATAGAGCTACTAATATACGAAAAAGACACGTATAGAGGATAGGAAGAAGACGAATAGGAAGTTTAAAGGATTATAGATTACGATATAGTTAATAAGTAATTATAGTATAAAGTTAAATAGGTAGGCTATAAGGAGACTACCTAGGAACCTAAAGAGAATTTAAAGAATGCTATAAAAAAGGATAAGGAGTATTATAAAAAAGTAGGTTAGGTAGTATAAAGAAGGAAAGATTAAAGGACGGAGTAGCTAAAGGCGATTAACGAGCCACAGGTACAGACGGAGACTCTACTACTAAATTACTCGACTCTTTCGCTTTATTAGACTTAAGCTTAGTAAAGCCTTACTCTACTAAGTAGTATTCTTTTAAGCGAATCTTTTTATAACCCTTTTTAAAATAAGGTAACTGAGCGGAGGCGTTTATACGGGCTTCTTTAGCCTTCTAAGCGATTTCCCTAGTATAACGCAACTTATCTAGGGCAGACGATAACTCGTTATTAAGCTTTTTAGTAGCCGATTAAATATAAAACCCTATAAAAAATTAGATAAAAAAGTAGGAAACTTTAAAAATGTAAAAGACGCGCATATTTAGAATCTAAGGCGGATTAAACGTTATAAGAAGAACGTATATTTATGTGCGTATACTTATAACAGGAGGAAGGTTAGCGACTGGTTAGAGAGGCAATCGCGACACACACTAGCTTCTTCTTAGCGCAGCAAAAATAGGTTAGTATTACTTCGCCAAGTAATAGGATAACTATAACGATATAAGCATAACGCTTAGACGCAAAGGATCTAATAGGAGGCATTAGGGATATAGGTTATTAAATTAAATCTAAAAATGCCACACCTTTAATTAACAACTTAGAGATAGGTAGTATTTTTAAGGATAAAGATAAAGAGGAGAGGGATAGTGTTACGGACCTAGTATTATTAACGTTATGGTTACTAAGGCGGGACCTTAAAGAGCTAGCGAGCTCTATAGAACTAGTAGACCTATATAATAAGGGGTAGCCAAGTTACGTAATTAGGTTTAGTACGTAGATCTATAGATCTATAAGAACGTTATATACCAACATACTAACGTTCCGACGTACTAAATATTATTATAGGGAGGAGTTATATATTTAAGGACCACGGTCTCTACTAGATAGTTTCTCTTCTTTATAGTAATTCTTAGAATATATTAGAGTTAATCTATTAGGCAAACACTTTACCAGTTATAACGCCGATTGTTATTATATCTATTTATATACCTAGCCCATTTATAGGTCTACCGTAGTACTCCTATAAGGCCTTGTAACACGTACTATATCCTCTCTCTATAATATACACTTAAGGTTTTCTAGTCCTTATCTAAGGATTTAGCGTAAGCCTTAAGCCAACTCTTATATTTAACCCCTACGGTTCCCCTCTCTAGCTAATCCTAAAAGGTTATTTAATTAACGTTATTAACTTTCTTCTTTAATCTACTGCGAATCTTCTAAACTACTACTAAGATTAATTTCTTAATATTAGCATTACTCTTATTGCAGATTACTACCGCACTTTCTATAAGAGGCTGCGGTGGCTAGAGAGTAATAGTATTGCGCCCTAATCTTATTAGTTGTATCTAAAGTACTATAATTAAAAGTTTCTTAAATCTTTTATTAAATTTTACAGAAGTTTCTTTCTACGGTAACTTCTATTTAATTCTTAGATTATATATATACTAGTCTTATTTATATAATCCCCTTATCCATTTTAAGAGGTTTTTAAAAGGCTCCCCTTTATTATTAGACGAGTTAGCGTCCTTCCTCTATTTTAAGAAGCTATCTAAAAGCTCTCTTTTATATCTAGGTACGTTAGTATAGATATTAGGATTAATAGTAAGGTTGCGAGAATTTACCATGTTAAGATTTAATTGGGAGCTATCTATAGCATTAAATTATGTAATGGGACTAGCCCAGTTACAGTAGAAATGTCTTGGTAAAATACTCAACAGATAAGTTCCGACGCTTTAATTAAATTCCGCCAAATTCCACCAACGCGATCAAATTCCACTAAATTCCACTAACGCGATCAAATTCTACCAAATTCTACTAACTTAATGGAATTTGGTCGAAACCTGTCAAACCCTATATACGCTTATGCCCACGCGTCTACTACCAAGACCCTCAAATATTTAGCTACAAGCTTCCTATATTCCTTTCTCCTCTTTATATAACATCTTATTCTCTATAAGAGCTATATACCCCTATATTTAGATAGAATTTATATTATTCCTTTAAATCTTCCTTAAAGCCTCTTCGCGCCCTTATATTACATTACGTTAATACCACTACCCTTAAAATAGTAAACGAACTTAAATCCGCCACGTTAACTATTATGGCCCTAGTTAGGGAACAAATAACTATAATACAACAGTCCTTTATAGATGCCTTAGCTTAGTAGCGGGCTGCACTAGAAACCCAGCACTAATAATTAATAGAAGCACTCCGCGAAGAACTCCGTAATGTTAAAGTACTTACGTTAGAAACCCTAACACTACCTATAAATAAAATTAATATAACTATATCCGAATCTAGCCCGTTAAATACGAACCCTAAACTAGTAATAGTAGCTTAACCTATACCTATAATAAATCCAATACCTATTATAAAATCTAAAAAGCTTCCTAACTCTCTAATGTTTAATAAAAACCAAAACAATCTATATCCCTTTATAACTAGGCTCCGTTTTAAACTTTTAACAAACTATAACTAATACCCCACAGAAGCTAGCAAGGTTAGCTATAGAATATCTCGTTTAAGTAAGGACGCTGCATAAACTATAGATCCATTCTTCTATAACAGCACCTTTATTAATTTTAAAATCTTTATCTCTCTACTTAAATAAATATATAATAACGCTAGCCGCAAATATATAGCTGTTACTAAACTTAAAAACCTATAATAACGGAACCAAGAATTTACTAGCTTCTTTTTAGAATTTTTAGGCCTTATTAATAAACTAGATTGGAATAAAGCCGCTAGAGTCGCTACTCTTTAATAAGCTATTTTAGACGAAATTAGAGCCTAATTAGTAAGTAGGGATCTACTAAAAGACTTAGATAAATTTGCTATAATATATTAACAAATTAATAAAGACCTTTAATATAATAAGCAGACTTATTCTCTAAAGCTAAGTATACCTTATGTTTAAAACTCTATAAAACCGGTATATACCCTAAAGCGCGATCCGTCTCTAAAACCTAAAAGCCCTATATATAACCCTATAGACCTTAACGCCACTTAATTCTATATACCCTTAGGAACTAATAAATAAAGAATATAAGCCATAAATAGAGAATATGTAAGAGTATATATATTAGGTCCCGCCGCGCTTGCGACAAGTTCGCAAGCACTCTCAGTCTTTTTGGCCGTATGGCGACGTGGAGGCGGGCCACGTTACAGAATACTTCGGATGTAGTAAAAAGGGACATATTTAAAAGGATTGCCGAACTTACCCTTTTAAAAAGGTCCGCTATAGTTCTTCCTAATCCTTAAACCGTACTTATTCTACAACTTATACTTGGACGCCATAAAGTATCTTACCCTCGGTTAACTCGGAAAATAAATCGTTCTAAGGCTAAGTCGTGCCTTAGGATAAAAAGTGGAAGAGTATAAGTTTCTAGGCTCTTTTAGCGCTAATATATAACACAACTCCCTTAATATACTTGGTGAAATTTAAATACTTAGAAAATAGAAGGAAGTATAAATCCTTATAGATAGCGGAGCCACTAGCATAGGCTTTATTAACACAAACTACACAAAAACTCAACACCTAAATTTAAAACAACTTAACCAGCTATAAGGCCTATAAGGCTTTAATAGCAAACCCTTAATATATAGTAAACTAACGCACTATGCTCTTATAAAGGTACGGATAGGCAAACACCTTAAATACGTCCCTCTATTTATAACCCCCTTAAAGTAATATAAGATAATACTTAGATATAAGTGGCTAAAGCAATACAACCCTTTAATTAGCTAGGTTAAAGAAACACTAAGGTTCCATATAACCTACTATTAAAGCTATTACTTAAAAAACTATTTGCCCTATAAACACGTATACAACTATTTAAATTTAATATAATATAAATTACCCTTACTACGAGCCTTAAACTAAAATAATAAAGCCATAACCGCTAGTCGCGGTAAAGAATGCAAAAATCTTATATTAAAACCTCTTAAAATTCGTATAATATAGGCCGCGCCCTTTATCTTATTAGTAAAAAGATAAGATTATAAAATCTTTGCTATAACTATAGAAGATATTAAGAAGGCACTAGAACCGAAATAGTATATTAATTCTTAACCTCTTATACCTAAAGAGTACCATAATTTAATTAACGAGTTTAAAAAACGATTTATAGACTAACTAGCCCTATACTAAGATAAGCACAATTTTAAAATAGAACTTAAGCCTAGTATAACACTAAAGTTTAGTCCGCTATACGGTATATTATAAGAAAAACTACTTATAATACGATAATACCTTAATAAGCATTTAGAAAAAGGATTTATTCGCCCTAGTTAATCTCTATTTACCTTACCCGTACTATTTATTAAAAAGCTAGAAGGAGGCTTAAGATTCTATATTAATTATTAAGCTCTAAATATAATTACAATTTAAAACTAATATCCAATTCCCCTAATTTAAAAGACACTTAACTATTTAGTAAAGGTATAGTACTTTATAAAGCTTAATATAGTTACCACCTTTAATAAAATCTATATATATAAAGGAGATAAGAAGTATATAGCTTTCCGTACATAATAGGGACTCTTTAAATACCTAGTAATACTATTTAGCGTAAAAAACGGTCCTAGTACATTTTAGCAATATATTAATAATATACTTCATAAATTCCCTAATACATTTGTTACCGCGTATATTAATAATATCTTAATCTACTTATCATTACTTTCTAAATATCGGAAATAAGCAGCCACAATTCTGAGGACGAGAGACGATATAAAGACACAAGAAACCAGCTAAAGAATACCCTAAGAAAAGAAGCAAGGAATAACTGGAGACGGTTTATAAACGAACACACTACTAACCCGAGTCTCCCCTATAA